>Ga0302201_10003876_pt1 | contig 10958 bp, 9 predicted proteins | sample II_Bog_N3_2_FD_194586 | JGI IMG/M metagenome (GOLD analysis project Ga0302201, IMG submission 194586) | Peat permafrost microbial communities from Stordalen Mire near Abisko, Sweden - II_Bog_N3_2 | ecosystem: Environmental > Terrestrial > Soil > Wetlands > Peat | place: Sweden: Abisko, Stordalen...
CCGGCAGCACCATCTATGCGTATGCCATCGGCGCGGGGGCTGCGCTCACCGCGGTCACGGGCTCGCCCTTCAACGCCCCCACGGACATCGCCGCGCTCGGCTATGACAGCACCGGCAACTATCTGCTCGGCATCGGCTACAGCGCCACCTCCGGCACCCAGATCTTTACCATCGGCAGCGCCGGAGCGCTCACCAGCTCCGGCTCGGCGGCCTCCGGTACCACCCTCACCATCCCCGCCGTCCTCGCCCTCACCCACTAGCGTTGATCATTCCCATTTGCGGCCTCTGCGTAACCTCCGCGACCACTGCGTTCAACGCAGTCAGCCTTCCCCACCGCCCGACGCGTTACTCTTAACCCTGTGCTGAACCCTCTCCCAGCGGCCGCCCGGCGCATCGGCTCTCTAGCCCTGACCTTCGCGCTCTGCGCCGGACTCTCCGGCTGCACGTACTTCCGTGCCAAGCAGTCCAACCGGTACGTCTACGTCACCGCCAAGCAGACCGTGCTGCGCGACCGCGTCGCGGCGGTCTCCATGCGCACCGGCACCGCCTACAACGGCGAGAAGCTCGAGGTGCTCGACCGCGCCCGGCGCTTCCTCCAGGTCCGCACCCCACGCGGCGAGGTCGGCTGGATCGAGGAAAAGCTCACCGCCAACCAGCGCACCGCAGACCAGTTTGAGGCTCTCCGCGCAGATCACTCCAACGACCCCGTCGTCGCCTCCGCCACCGCCCGCGATGAGGTCTATCTGCACATCGCCCCCGGCCGCGAGACCGCACACTTCTTCCGCCTCTCGGAGGGCGATACGCTCAGCCTGCTCGCGCGTGCCTCCGTTCCCAAACCCCTCTCACCGGAGGCCGCCTATCTCCCCCATGCCGCCTCCGGCGCCGCGGACCCGTCCAGCCGCGCCGCCGGTGCTGCCGCGCCGCCGCCGCCGCCCCCAGTGATGGAGGACTGGTGGCTGGCTCGCAATACCAAGGGCCAGACCGGCTGGATCTACTCCCACATGATCGACGTCACCGCGCCGGACACCCTCGCCCGCTACGCGGAAGGCCAGCGCATCGTCGGCGCCTACGTGCTCGCCCACGTCCAGGACCCCGACTCCGGAATCCTCGACCACGGGCAGACCGTCACCGACATCGCCGAGTACGTCACCGTGCTCTCACCCTATGAGGCCGGACTGCCCTATGACTTCAACCAGGTCCGCGTCTTCGTCTGGAACCTGCGCAAGCACCGCTATGAGACCGCCTTCCGGGAGAACAACATCGCCGGCTATCTGCCGGTTGAGCTCGGCGTCAAAAAGGATCCGTACGGAACGGCCGCAGTCGACCAGCAAGCGCTGCCCAGCTTCACCTACCGGGTGCTGGCTGCCGGCTCACCCATCCCCGCTCCCGACCCCGCGACCGGCCTGATCCGGCCCGCGCACCTCATCGTCAAGACCTACCGTCTGGAGGGCAACATCTGCCGCCGCATCCTTGCTCCCGGCGCCCCCATCCCCGCACAGGCCCTGCCGCCATCCGACGCTCCTAAGAGCAAGGGCAAGAAGAAGCACAAAGCGTGAATTCTCTCCTCTGCTACACTCCCGGCATGCGCAAACAAATTCCGGTTCTCCTCTGCCTGCTGGCTGCAGGACTATCTACTGGTCTCGCCCAGAAGCCCGCTTCGCTGGACGACCGCCTCGCCGCGCAGAACACCCTCTTTGAGGACTACTACCAGACCGGCCTCATCGAATCCCCGGAGGCCGCCACCGCCTACGGAGACTACCGCTACAACAGCAAGCTCGGTGACGAGTCCCTAGCGGCCATCGTCCATCGCCATGCCGAGGACCTTGACTCCCTCGCCCGCCTCAACACCATCTCCATCGACGGCTTCTCCGAGCAGGACGCGCTCTCCCACCAACTCCTGGCCCGCATCCTCCAGCAGCGCCTCGCCGACTACGCCCTGAAAGAGTACGAGATGCCGCTGAACCAGTTCTACGGCATCCACCTCTCACTCGCCGACCTGCCCAACGGTGTCCCGCTCGACTCCGTCCAGCACTACGAGGACTACATCGCGCGCCTGCACCAGATCTCCCGCGTCTTCCTCCAGACCGAAGACGTGCTGCGCCTCGGCGTCAAGGACAACCTGATGCCCGTGAAGTTCCTGCTGGAGAAGATTCCCGTGCAGTGCCAGGGCATCATCGCCGCCGATCCCTTCCTGCTCCCGCTCAAGCGCTTTCCCGCGAGCTTCTCTGATGCTGACAAGCAGCGCCTCACCCAGGAGATCACGGACACCGTGAACACCGAGGTCCTTCCGGCCTACAAGCAGTTCGCCGCCTTCGTCGCCACGGACTACGCTCCCCACGGCCGCACAGCGCTCGGGGTCACTTCGCTGCCCGACGGCCAGAAGCGCTATCAGAACGACATCCTCCGCCTCACCACCACCAACCTGCCACCGGACCAGATTCACCAGCTCGGCCTGAGCGAGATCGCCCGCATTGAAGCCGAGATGGCCGTCATCGCCAAATCCCAGGGCTACCCGGACGTCGCCGCCTTCCGCGCCGCCATCGCCGCCAACCTCAAGTACCAGGCCACCTCCGCCGACCAGATCGTGGACGACTTCCGCAGATACATCGCCCAGATGCAGCCCAAGCTGCCGCAGCTCTTCACCTACATCCCCGGCGCTCCGGTCACGGTCGAGCCCATCCCTGCCTTCCAGGCCGCCATGGCTACCCACTATCAGTCCGGCACGCCGAACGGCAAGCGCCCCGGCCGCGTCTCGGTCGCCGTCTCGGATGCGACCCATCGCTCGCTGGTCGATGACGAAGCCGTCGCCTACCATGAGGGCATTCCCGGACACCACATGCAGATCTCGGTTGCGCAGACCCTCACCGGCCTGCCCAAATTCCGCCTGCACTCCGGCAACTCCGGCTACGTGGAAGGCTGGGCACTCTACGCCGAGCAGCTCGGCAAGGAGGTCGGCTTCTATCAGGACCCCGTCTCAGACTACGGTCGCCTCTCCAGCGAGCTCTTCCGCGCCGTCCGCCTCGTTGTGGACACCGGCCTCCACTCCCAGGGCTGGACTCGCGATCAGGCCGTCCAGTTCATGCGCGAGACCGGCTCAGTCGACGAGCCCACCATCCAGGCCGAGGTCGACCGCTATATCGCCCTGCCCGGTCAGGCGCTCAGCTACAAGCTCGGCCAGCTCAAGTTCCGCGAGCTGCGCGAGCGCGCGAAGACCGAACTAGGCCCCGCCTTTGACATCCGCACCTTCCACGACGAGATGCTCTCCGGCGGCGCGCTCCCCCTCGACCTGCTAGACGCCCGCACCAACACCTGGATCGCCGCCCAGAAGCTCAAATCCAAACCCGTCGACGCCCGCTAACTCAGCCAGCCACCACTGCGCCCTTGGCGTCTTCCTTTGCGAACTTTGCGTGAGCGCTGTTGCCGTTGCCTGTTCTTCCTCTAAGCTCGACATCTCTATGCTCTATGCTCATAAAAGCCCGGCTCCCGTCGCCTTGCGACCAAATCTTGTCAAGCCCCCTCCTACCCCCAAAACCACCCTAACTGCTCATTCTAAAGAGAAAAAGAAATATCCAAAAGCTGTCCTATAATTACGCTCCAGTTCGCTACAATTAGTACATAGGGTTAAGCAAGAGAAGTTCTCAGGGCTGCAACCGGCACATCGCCGCTTGCAGCTTTTGTCTTTAGCTCGAAGCTCATAGCTCCTAAGGAACCCGCCTTAACTCAAGACTCACAAACTCGGAACTCGTAACTGAACAAGAACCGGGTAGAGCGTTGACTGTTCGCTGCTAACTTGTTTCTTTTGAATATTTTGCCTCTAAAATCTTTAGAATGAATATTTTGACCCCGGGGTCACCCGCTAAACCACTGATTCTAGAGACCCTGTGGAAAACTTGGGGGGGGGGGGGGATCCCCGGTCGGGGAACACGCTCAGCCGCGAAAAAATCGCCGAACACCCTCAACGACGCTCTCGACCTCATCCTCGCGCAGCTCCGGATAGATCGGCAGCGCGAGCACCTCTTTCGCCGCGCGCTCCGCGGCCGGAAAGTCGCCTTGCTTGTAGCCGAGCGATTGCAGGCTCGCCTGGAGATGCAGCGGCAGCGGATAGTAGATCTCGCTGCCGATTCCATTCGCGGCCAGGAACGCCCGCAGCTCATCGCGGCGCGGCGCGCGAATCACATACTGGTGGAAGGCATGCTCCGCGCGAGCGTCGGTGAAGGGAAGGACAATGCCTTCCGCGGTCGTCTCTCCCACCAAACCAGCAGAGCGGAAACGCCGATCGTAGCTTGCGGCCAGCTCGCGCCGCCGCGCGTTGCCAGCGTCTACGCGAGCCAGCTTCACCTCCAGCACCGCTGCCTGAATCGTGTCCAGCCGCGAGTTCCAGCCCACTTCGTCGTGGTAGTAGCGACGCCGCATTCCGTGCGCGCGCAGCATCCGCACACGCTCCGCAGCAGCCGGATCGTTGGTCGTGACCATTCCCGCGTCGCCAAACGCAGCCAGGTTCTTGGTGGGATAGAAGCTGAAGGCAGCCGCATCGCCCAGCGCTCCGGCGCGAACGCCGTTCCAGCGCGCGCCAAAGGCCTGCGCTGCGTCTTCCACCAGCTTCAGGTCGTGCGTTGCGGTCAGCTCGGCAAAGGCGCTCATCTCCGCGCACTGCCCGTAGAGATGCACCGGAAGAATCGCCGCCACACGCCGCTCGCCGAGCAGATTCGCGGTCGCTTCGGGAGAGAGGTTGAAGGTGCGCTCGTCGATGTCGGCCAGCAGCGGCTTGGCGCCCGCGCGCAGTACCGCGCTGACCGTGGCGAAGAAGCTGAAGGGAGTGGTGATGACGGCATCGCCGGGACCGATCCCGAGCGCCGCAAGGGCCAGCCAGAGCGCATCGGTTCCGCTGGCGCAGCCGACCGCGGCTTCCACGCCGCAGAACGCAGCCGCGGCCTGCTCAAACCGTTCCACTTCGGGACCGAGGATGAACTGCTGGCGGGAGCAAACGGCCTCCATGGCGGCCATCACCGGCTCGCGAATGGCCGCAAATTCACGGCCAAAATCGAACATCGGAACCGGCAACAACGTCGTTTTGGGGTCCTGAAGCGGCATCTCCTTCATCCTACTGTGTCAAGGAAGAAAGGCGGAGTTTTCGTGTCATCGCACTTGTAACCGTTTGTAGAAGGCGATAGGGTTATGTTCAAGGTTTGCAGGTCTGTCGAACTCACGGCCTCAGGGCTCGCGAGTTCCTTGAATATCGCGGTAATCGACCCAACACGCAGAGGAGATCGGCCCTATGGATCCAAAGCCGGCACAGAACATTCAGGATACCTTCCTGAACACCGTCCGCAAGGACAAGAGTCCCATTACGATTTACCTGGTGAGCGGCGTCAAGCTGACGGGTAAGATTCGCTCCTTCGACAAGTACTCCGTGCTTCTGGAGAACAATGCGCAGGAACAGCTGATCTTCAAGCACGCGATCTCGACGGTCGTGAGCGGTCGTCCGATGGGCTTTGGCGACAGCCGTTCGGAGCCGCGCTCCGATGCTCGTTCCGTGATGGCAGTTGGAGCGGAGGTTCCCGCTCCTGCGGCTGCTGTAGCGGCTCGATCCGCTTAGAGACTGCTCCTTAGGTGTCCCTTAAGCCAACCAGCCAGCGATCGCACCGCGATCATGCCGCGTTCGAAGAGGCTCTGCTGCACTCACGGCAGCGTGCCTCGGGCGAGCGTGCGGTGCTGGTTGTGGTGGAGTTCACCTCGGACCGCTTCCGCCCTTCGCCCGTTGCTCAACAGGCTCGCGCCGCCGCGGCCATCACGGCGCGAGGCGCAGACGTTGACGATCCCGATGCGGTCGATCGCACTGCCGTTCTGCATCCAAAGGCAGCACACACTCCGGACCTCGACTTCGACGCCTCGCTGGCCGAGTTCCAGGAGCTGGCGCGTTCGGCCGGAGCGACCATAGCTGCAGTTATCCTGCAACGCCGCGGCCAGCCTGACCCAGCCACGCTCGTCGGCGGCGGCAAGCTGGAGGAGATTATCGCCACGGTCGCTTCCACCAAAGCGAGCCTCGTGCTCTTTGACCACGATCTCACGCCGTCACAGGCCCGCAATGTGGAAGCGCGCTTGCCTTGCACGGTGATCGACCGCACGCAGCTGATCCTGGACATCTTCGCCCGTCACGCGCGCACTCGCGAGGGCATGTTGCAGGTCGAGCTTGCCCAGCTCGAGTACAAGCTTCCGCGCCTCGCAGGACGCGGAAAGTCCATGTCCCAGCTCGGCGGCGGTATCGGAACCCGCGGTCCCGGCGAGACCCAGCTCGAGACGGATCGCCGCAGGATCAATACCCGCCTCGACCGCATCAAGCAGCAGTTGGAAGCCGTGCGCAGGATTCGCCGGCAGCAGCGCGGCCGGCGCGAGGCCGTTCCGGTTCCCGCGGTCGCTTTGGTTGGCTACACCAACGCCGGGAAGTCGACGCTCTTCAACGCCCTCACTGGCGCGGAAGTGCTGGCCTCCGAGCGCATGTTCGCCACGCTCGACCCCAAACTGCGCCAGTTGACCCTGCCTTCGCGGCGCAAGGTGCTGCTCTCGGACACCGTCGGATTCCTGCGCAACCTGCCTCATGCTCTGGTGACCAGCTTCCGCGCCACGCTGGAAGAGGTGGAACGCGCCGAGCTGCTGCTCCACGTCCGCGACGCCGCTAGCCCGACCCTCGATGAGCAGCGGGCGCAGGTCGAGGCCGTGTTGACCGAACTCGGGGTCAGCGGCAAGCCAATGCTGCAGGTGCTGAACAAGATAGACCTGCTGCCGCCGGACGCGAGCTTCCCTCCGGGCACGATTCCGGTATCGGGGATGACAGGCGCAGGACTCCATGAGCTCCTGCTGGCGATCGACGCCGCTCTCACCGCGGACCCGCTGGAACAAGCCGACTTCCGCATCCCGCAGTCGGAAGGCCGCGTTCTGGCCGCACTGGAGCGCGGAGCCACCGTCGTCCAGCAACGCTTTGACGGCAATCTGGTGTTGTTGACGGTCTTAGGTCCGCGTTCGCTGTTGCAGCGTTACGTCCGCTTCCAGCAGCGCCGAGAGAGCATGAGAAGTTGACACAGACACACTACAGGCCGCCTGATGGGGAGCGGAGGTGGTGTCCCCTTTCACGCGGCCTGCATGACCCGGAATCGGGTCTCGGGTGGTTCCTTTAGTGTATGCCCGGCAGGGCTGATTGCGGCGGAATTTTTTCTGACGGGAAGAGTGAAATTGGCAAGCCGAAAGTCAGATTGCCTGACGCGGAAGCCATGTTGGTAAACGAACGAATCAAGCGTTTATCGCTCAAGTTCTTTGACTTCACAGCTTTGCCTTTGTTACAACAGACATACAAGCAAGGGTCCTGATTTGCAAAGCCTGAGGAGCCTGTCAGCAACGCAAAGCTGCTGTGCTGATACCTCTGTGCATTCTGCTCGTTTGCCCTTTCTGGACTACCAAAACACCTCATGGAAATACTGACTCAACTTGGCGGTTTGGTGCTCGGCTCTGTGCCGACAGCGATCCTTTTCATCCTGTTGGTTGCTCTGTACGGAGTCATCGTGCAGCGTCCGCTGGAGCGCACGCTGGCAGAGCGTCGTGCCCGCACGACGGGAGCTGTAGACCAGGCGCGGAGCGCTATCGCTGCGGCCGAAGCTGAGACGACAGCGTATGAAGAGAAGCTGCGCGCAGCCCGTTCGGAGATTATGGCTGCACGCGAGCGTCGGCTTCAGGCATGGCAACAGGAACGCGATGCTGCCTTGGCAGAAGCGCGAGGCGCAGCGCAGGAGCAGGTTCGAGTCGGACGCACGCAGATTGGCGAGGCTTCCGTCGCAGCGCGCCGCCAGATTGAAGATGCTACTGCCGAGTTGAGTGAGCAGATCCTTAAGGCTGTGCTTCCCGCCGGAACGAAGCTCTCGGAGGCTGGCCAATAATGCAAAGGTTGACTTCGTTCGCCTCGAATCGGCGTATGGCGATCTGCACTCTCGGCTTAGCTCTGCTGTTCTGCACTGGAGGCTTCCTTCGCGCGCAGGCTACAGCGACACCGCCTCAGCAGGGTGCTGCCAGCGCGGGCGAGAACACGACCCCTTTGAATACGGTGCCCGAGAAGAAGCAGGAAGTGCGGGACGAAAACGAAGAGTACCTTCAGTCACCGACTGTCCAAAAGCTCGGCGGAATGATTGGGCTCAATCCCGAGCAGGCCGCGACAGCCTTTACGGTCCTCAACTTCCTGATCCTATTCGCAGGTGTCGCCTACCTTATACTGAAGACTCTGCCGAAGGCCTTTCGCAACCGCAGTTCGAATATTCAGAAGCATCTGGTCGACGCACGTACAGCGACCGAAGAGGCGAACGCCCGACTGAGTTCGGTGGAGGCGCGGCTCTCCAGCCTGGACGAGCAGATTGCGGCCATGCGTTCGCAGGCCGAAGCGGACAGCGCGCGTGACGAGCAACGCATCAAGGCAGGCGTCGAAGAGGAGAAGGCCAAGATTCTTGCCGCCGCAGAAGCTGAGATTCAGGCGGCAACAGCACTCGCCCGTCGCGAGATACAAAGCTATGCAGCAGACCTGGCCATCGGACAGGCCGCTCGCAAGCTGGTGGTCACGGCTGAGACGGATCGTCTGCTGGTGGAGAGCTTTGCGCATCGCCTGGTTACGGGTTCTGATGCCAAGAGGGGAAGCGAGAACTAATGCCTGCCGTCGATCTTCGTTATGCGCGTGCTCTCGCGGCTGTAGTTGCCGACCAGAAGCTCAATGTCGTTGCGATCCAAGGCGACCTTGACGACTTTGTGGCGACTCTGGAGTCCAGCGCGGAGTTGCGCGAGGTCCTGCAGAATCCATCCATCCCAGAGCCCCAGAAGCTGCGACTGCTGGACGCGATTGCGGTGAAAGCCGGAATGAGCAAAGCTGTGCGGAACTTCATCGCCCTGATCGCGCACCACGAACGCTTGCATGAATTACAGGAGATGATCGCGGACTTCGCCAGCCTGGTTGACGAAGAGAGCCATATTGCAGAGGCCGAGATTATCAGCGCGCATCCTCTGGACGCTCCCAATCGCCAGTTGTTGGAGCAGCAGATCGCCCAGCTAACCGGGGGCCAGAAGGTTCGCCCAAACTATAGTGAAGACCCGTCCTTGCTGGGAGGTGCGGTTGTGAAGATCGGTTCCACAGTTTATGACGGGTCGATTCGCGCTCAACTGCAGCAGATAAAGCAGCGCATGGTTACCGCCCAATAACACTCGCCGTTACGTCACAGAGATTGAACGGATTGGAAGAAAAGAGAGAGCATGGCACAGATTCAGGCAAACGAGATCACCGAACTGCTTCGCCAGCAGATTGAGAACTACGAGCAGCGTGTCCAGGTCGATGAAGTCGGCACCATTGTCACGCTTGGCGATGGAATCGCGCGCATTCACGGCCTCGATAAAGTGATGGCCGGCGAACTGATTGACTTCCCGCATGGCATCTCCGGACTCGCCATGAACCTGGACGAAGATCAGGTTGGAGCGGTCATCCTTGGAGATTACAGCGAGCTGAGAGAAGGCGATCAGGTCAAGCGGACAGGCAAGATCATGTCCGTCCCCGTCGGCGAGGCGCTGATTGGTCGCGTGGTCAATGCACTCGGGGCTCCGATCGACAACAAGGGACCGATCAATACCAAGACATTTCTGCCCGTTGAGCGAATCGCTCCTGGCGTAATCGCGCGCAAGTCGGTGACGGAGCCGATGTACACCGGCATCAAGGCGATCGACACGATGATTCCCATCGGCCGCGGCCAGCGCGAGTTGCTCATCGGCGACCGCCAGACCGGCAAGACTGCTGTCGCGCTGGACACCATCATCAACTCGGCGAAGAACGACCTCATCTGCATCTACTGCGCGGTTGGTCAGAAGCGTTCGTCCGTCGCGACTGTCGTACAGACCCTGGAGCAGTACGGCGCGATGGCCTACACCATCGTCGTTGCGGCTACGGCTTCAGAGCCCGCGCCTATGCAGTATCTCGCGCCCTTTGCCGCCACCGCGATGGGCGAGTACTTCCGCGACAATGGCAAGCACGCGCTCATCATCTACGACGATCTCTCCAAGCATGCAGCCAGCTATCGTGAGATTTCGCTGTTGCTGCGCCGTCCTCCCGGCCGCGAAGCTTATCCCGGCGATGTCTTCTATCTCCACTCGCGTCTGCTGGAGCGCTCGGCCAAGATGTCCAAGGAGCTTGGTGGCGGATCGCTCACCGCGCTGCCGATCATCGAGACGCAGGCGGGCGACGTCTCCGCTTACATTCCGACCAATGTCATCTCCATTACCGATGGACAGATATTCTTCGAGACGGACCTCTTCAACTCCGGCGTTCGTCCTGCGGTGAACGTCGGCCTCTCGGTCTCGCGTGTGGGATTTGCTGCAGCTATCAAGGCGACCAAGCAGGTCGGTTCCACGCTGAAGCTGGACCTGGCACAGTATCGCGAGCTCGCTGCGTTTGCCCAGTTCGGATCGGACCTGGACAAGGTGACGCAGAATCAGCTGAATCGCGGTGCTCGTCTGACGGAGCTACTGAAGCAGCCTCAGTTCAAGCCGCTGACCGCGGCGCAGCAGGTTGCCATTCTCTTCGCCGGAACGCAGGGCTTGCTGGACGATATCGAAGTGAAAGACCTGCGCGCGTTTGAGGATGGATATTATCCGTTCCTGGATTCCGCGCACCCCGATATTCTGGCCGATATCTCCACCAAGAAGGCGCTGGACGACGATATCCGCAAGCGTTTGACCGACGCGATCAACCAGTACAAGCAGGACTTTATCGCTGCCCACAAGGAAGCTGCAGCTGCAACTGCCTAGTCATTCCACGGAGTAGGACCTACACGATAGATGGCAAACGTTCTCGATCTACGGCGTCGCATCCGCAGCGTGAAGAACACGCGGCAGATCACCAGGGCCATGAAGATGGTCTCGGCAGCCAAGCTGCGTCGTGCCCAGCA
>Ga0302201_10003889_pt1 | contig 10940 bp, 9 predicted proteins | sample II_Bog_N3_2_FD_194586 | JGI IMG/M metagenome (GOLD analysis project Ga0302201, IMG submission 194586) | Peat permafrost microbial communities from Stordalen Mire near Abisko, Sweden - II_Bog_N3_2 | ecosystem: Environmental > Terrestrial > Soil > Wetlands > Peat | place: Sweden: Abisko, Stordalen...
TCGTGGGTGTCCACCAGCGCGCCGGTGAACGGCCGCTCGGTTCCCTTCTGGCGCATCACCTGGAACTGTTCGGGGGTGAGCAACTCGCGCCACTCCGCCTCGGTCTTCTGTACTGTTTGCCTCGGCGCTGCGTTTGAAGCAGGCATCTCTGCCATCGTCGGAGTCCTCGCCTTATCCGCCAACACGGCAGATTCTTATTCTTGGTTCAAATTAAGATCAATCTCCGAAACCATCCCATTTGAATCCAGATCGATGTCCAAGATATTCCCATTGGTCCAATGAATCTGGATATGCTGCTTAACCTGCGGCGCTCGCCCATACAGCCTTCTAACAGTTTGCACCGAATCTCCTAGTGATAGTCCACGTCCAGTTCTTATGGACTTATCAACAGGACCATTTCCTTGAACCGAAATACCTAGAACTCCACTCGAATGCTCTGATTGCATTCCAGGTTTTTGATAGTACCCCTCAAGCACCTTGATAACAACCTTGTCTCGAACAAAGTAGTATTCTCGTTCTCCAGCACGCCAGGCAACATCTTTGATTGGTGTGTCAACAACTCGTGTAGGAACCCCAAGAATGCGCCTGACCTCTGTCATTGGCGCACCAAGGTTAACTCCCGCTAGCGACGTCTCTACTCTTTTCGATTGGGCCGTGCACGTTATCGCCGCAACCAAGATTGCCGAAATCACGATAAACTTCCGCAAGTTTACTCCGTTTTTCATTGTTCACAACTCTTCGACGGGTGGACTCGAGCGACGGCTTCTGCTCACCCCCTCACAACTACCCACTCACGACTGCTCTACGGCTGCGCGGCGATCACTTCGATCTCCACCAGCGCGTCCTTGGGAAGGCGCGCGACCTCGACCGTGGAGCGCGCAGGCGGCACCACGCCCTCCGGCGCGAAGTAGCGGGCATAGACCTCGTTCATGGCGGCGAAGTCGGCCATGTTCTTCAGGAAGACGGTGGTCTTGATGACGTTCGCCATGTCCAGTCCAGCCTCATCGAGCACGGCGGCCAGGTTGTCGAGCACGCGCTTGGTCTGCTCGCGAATGCCTCCGCCAACCAACGCTCCGGTGGCCGGGTCGAGCGCCACCTGGCCGGAGGTGAAGAGCAGATCGCCCACGCGCACCGCCTGCGAGTACGGCCCGATTGCCCTGGGAGCCTGCGTGGTAGAAATCATCGTCTTGGTCTGTGCCATATCGCGCTTTCGTCTTCTGGAAGATGGCTCGATTGTCGCGCTGGCGGCGGTCTTGCGCACGCGCGCCGACTATGCCTCTTATCGAAGAGGCTTATCCTGCCGGCGCAGGCGCCGGTACAATCAAGGCAGCCGAGTAAGATGGATGGAGTCTGTCGAGCCGTGTTTGCCGCGGTGGAGGAATATTTGCGCAGAGAAATCGTTGCTGGCAATGCGGCATCGCAGGTCAGGGTCGCGCTTTGGGTCTATGCGTTGCTGGTTGCGTTGGTCACCTGGGCGAGTTGGAGCATCTACAACCGCAGCGGCAATGAGATGACTCGCCCGCTGTTCGAGAAAAGCGAGCAATTCAACGACCTTACGAACTACGTCGACAAGACCGCGCATCTATACCATGGAGCCGCAGCGTTGGGCTCCGGGTTTCCCATCTTCACCTATCCCGCGCCTGCTGCCTTCGTTTACAAAGCACTGCTCCACACGTTCCCGGGCTATCCGGTTCTGCCCTATCTTGTGCTTCTCGCGATCTGCATCCTGGGCTTTGCCGTTGCGGCATGGCGTGCCGGTCGCGCGAGCCGGGTGGTTCGACTCTCCTTTGCCGCCGCGATTGGCGCCACCGCCGTATTGGGCTATCCGATGTGGTTCACCGCCGACCGGGGAAATATCGAGGGCGTGGCGTGGGCATTGTCCGCGGCGGGCCTCTGCTTTCTGTTGCGAGGGAGGCTCCGTACGGCGTCCGTGTTGATCGGCCTCGCCGCCTGCGTCAAGCCCTTTTCCATTCTGTTCCTATTGCTTCTGCTTCGCCGCCGCTGGTTCAAGCAGGCGGCGCTAAGCCTGGTGACCACGGGACTGGTGACGCTGGCGGCATTAACGGCCCTTGGCCCGAACCCCTGGAAGGCATATCAGGAACTGAGGCCTGGTGTAAATCTCTATCTCGGCATGTATGTAGCCAACCTGGCACAAGTCGAGGAAGAGCGATTCAACCACTCCCTGCTCGACGGCATGAAGTCAGCCGCGCTGACCGTGAAGATGGGCGGCATTCATCCGGACAAGGCCCTCGTAGAAGTGCCTAAACTGAGTGACGACAGAACTTGGGAAGAGCATGTTGTGCTCCCATTGGTGCTCGTTGACGCGTACATCGCGATAGCCGGGTTTATGCTGCTGCTTGCCGTCTTCTACAGGATGCCAATGCTCAACCAGTTGACCGCGCTGGGAGTGGTTGTCACGTTATTCCCGCTCTCCGCCGCGGACTATACGCTGCTTCACCTTTATGTCCCATTTGGAGCGCTGCTGGTGTTTCTGACGCGTGAGGTGGCCACCGGCAAGGCAACCTTGTCCTATGCTTCCATGCTGACGTTTGCCGTGATCTATGCGTTGCTGTTCTCGCCCTTGACTTTCCTTACGCTCTACGCAGGGGACGCCAAGCTATTGCTTCTGCTTGCGCTGCTGGTAGTGGCGGCGCGTTCTCCGATGCGTAGCGCGTACTTCGATGGTCCGGCGGGCGGGATGCAACCACAGCAGACGGGCGTACCGGAGGGCAATCACGCCGGACTTCCGGCCTCGTAATCACGAGAGCGACGAAGCGAGTTTCTCCCAGTTGAGGACGCTTTCGATGCCTTCTTCTTTGCGGATCACGGGTGCCCACGCAATGAATTTGCCGGCTTTGGAGTTGTCCGCGACGAAGAACTTCTGGTCGCTTTGCCGCCACGGCAGGTGGGTGTAGTTGAGCTTGAGGTCGAGACGTTTTTCGAGATAGTGCAACAACTCCAGCAGGCTCATACTGTTCTCCATGCCGCCGCCGATGTTGAAGGCCTGGCCGCGTGCGGCTGCGATGTGCTCATATGCGGCGACGTAACAGCGCACCGCGTCGGAGACGTGCAGCAGGTCGCGCACCTGCTTGCCATCGCCGGAGACAGTGAAGGGCGGGCGCGAGGGGTTGGCCTTCGATTCAATCGCCTGGCGGCAGAACCAGCCGACCCAGCCCTGATCGTAGGTGGCGAACTGCCGTCCTCCGTAGATGGTCGAGTGGCGGAGGACCACGGTGTTCAAACCAAAACTTCGCGCGTAGTCCTGCATGTACTGGTCCGTCGCGCCCTTGGAGCAGCCGTATGGAGTGTGGAACTCGATCGCGACGGATTCGTCCACGCCGTTCTGCGAGGCGCGCGGCTGGTAGCGGGTCGCTGTCTCGACCAGATCGAGGTGTCCCAGGTTACCGTACACTTTGTTGCTTGACGCGTAGATAATCGCGGTCTGCGGCGTATAGATCCGCACTGCCTCCAGCACGTTGATGGAGCCGAGCACATTGATCTCGAAGTCACGGCGCGGGCTCTGCATGGATGTGGTCATGGCAACCTGCCCGGCGAGATGGAAGATGACGTCCGGCTGGAGTGCCTTGACGACTGCCTCGACGTCGAAGGCGTTGCGGATGTCGCCGTGGATGAACTCGATGGGGTTTTGCCCGGCGGACGAGAGGGTGCGCATCCAGGCGAGATTCTCCGACGCGCCGTGGCGCGAGAGATTGTCGAAGACAGTGACCTTGTTTGCCTGGTCTGGATCGGAGAGGTCCAGGCTGAGCAGGTGGGCTGCGAGATTGCTACCGACGAATCCGCATCCGCCTGTGATCAGAGCGTTCATTTTGACTTATTGTCCTTTCGTGCAGCCTTTTGAAACCGGCGAAGCTTCTGCAATGTGTTGAAGTAACCAAGTGCGAACTGGAGGAGCTTGCGCTTGCTCTCGCCGGCTTTGCGGCGACCGAAGGTCACGGGCACTTCGCCCACTCGCGCCGACGGACGGCAGGTCACCGCCTTGATCAAAATCTCCTCGAGAATATCGAAGTCGTTCGATTCCATCTTCATCGGCTTCAGGATTGCGGTGCGATACAACCGAAAGCTGTTAGTCACGTCCCTGGCATGGATGTTGAAGACCACGCGGAAGGTAAGGTTGAGGACATAGGACATCCAGATGAGGATTGCAGGGTTTTCCGTGTGTCCGCCCGCGACGTAGCGCGATCCGATGACGATGTCGAAATCTGCCCGCCGTGCCCACATTGAGGCGAAGTACGAGGCGTTGTGCGAGCCGTCGGCATCCATGCAGAGCAGGTGCGTGCCACGTGCCTCGGCGATGCCGGTGCGGATGGCGTCGCCATATTGGTTGCCCCCGGAGCGGCGGATGTGGCGCACGCCGTTGACCGCGCATACCTCTGCGGTATCGTCCATTGCAGTCTGCGTGTCAAGAATTAGGACCTCATAATTTGGTGTCAGCGCGGCTGCCGCGGCCTTGATCGTGGGCAGGAGATCGCGCAATGCGGCTGCCTCGTTGTATGCAGGCAGCATCACGGTCAAGTCGACAGAGTCAAGCGTATGGTCAGTTTGCATCATCGATACTGCTCCGGCTGGGCAACCTGGAGTTCTGGGAATTCCGACTGCGCAAGCTGCCAGACGGCGTAGGCAAGATTCGTCCTGGGCTGCCAGCCGAGCGACCGCGCCATGTGGATGTCGGCCACCAGGTTCATCGGCTCATAGGGATGGAACGGCATATCTCCCAGACGGAGATCTACATCGAGTCCTAGCTGACGGCAGACCGAACCCACGATGCCGCGCAGTGAGATCGATAGACCGCTGCCGATATTGAACACATCGCGTCCGGGCAGCATTCCCTCTTCGAGGACAAGGCAAACCGCCTCTGCCACATCCTGCACGGCACAGAAGTCGCGGATCTGCGTGCCGGCCGACATGCTGAACGGCTCACCCTTCAGCGCGCTGCGCAGCAGGGATGGAAATAGGCGGTCGCCTCCATCATGCAGGCCGGTGAAAGAGAACGGACGCAGGACGGTGAGATGTCGCTTCAGCCGCTCGGCTCCGGCACGCAGCAGACAATCGGCCGCGGCCTTGCTCGCCCCATAGGGGTGCAGCGTGTCAATTGGGTCGCCCTCGCGGCATGGCCTGCTCTGATCGGCATAGACAAGGCCGGTGCTGATGTGGATGAAGTGGCAACGGTCGATCTCGCAGGATGCCTCGAAGAGCGCTACGGCGGCGGAGACATTCAGCCGAATAAGATCGAACCATCCGATCTTCGATGGGCGTACTCCACTGGCTGCGCAATGGATGATGGCAGTCGGCTGGAAGTCCAGAACCGCCTTCATCAGACGCGTGGTGTCCGCGATATCGACCTGCTTGAGGTCTACATTCGCGAGGTCCGCGAAGAGCGTGTCGTCCAGCCGTCGCATCAGCACACGAACAGATGTTGCGGGATGCATCAGCCCAAGGCGCCTGACGATGTTATACCCGAGAGTTCCGGTGGCTCCTGTCACGAGAACCCGTTCTAGATGTGGTTGTGGCATTGCGAAACTCAAGTCCTTCCTTATTGAGTGTCTTAAGACGGCACTCACAGATGTCAGTACAAGGCAGAGTAAAGCCGCACACCAAGACTATATCTTCTGCACGCGCTGGACGTCGTGGACTCCCTGGACGCGGCGCAGCTTGTCGACCAGGCGGTTGAGATGGCGGACATCGATGGTTTCAACGACGAAGTCCACCACCGCGCCGCCGTCATCGGATACCTCCGAACTGGAGGAGCGGATGTTGGTTCCCTCGTCGGAGATGATGGCGGTAAACTCCTTCAGCATTCCAGCGCGGTCGTCGCAGATCACGGTGAGTTTCACGGGATAGGTCTGCGCCGCGCCTTGGGCTCCCGCATCTCCGGGTAGCGGGGCCCACTCGACCTGAATTCTGCGGTCCGACTCGTAGAGCAGGTTCTGCACGTTGGGACAACTGCGGGCGTGGACCGCGACTCCCTTGCCGCGCGTGACATAGCCGATGATCTCTTCGCCACGGATTGGGTTGCAACAGCGCGCGCGGTAGACCAGCAGGTCGTCCTGGCCCTCGACCTGGAGCGACTCCGATCCCCTGCCGAAGAAGACGCGCTTGACCGCGTCGGACATCTGGCCGAGCGTATTGCCGACACCCCCTTCCGGTGTAGAGGGCTCGATTGCGATGGTAGAACCGGGCTCCAGCTTGTTGAGCACCTGGCGCGCCGAGTACTTGCCGAAGCCGACGCCAGCCATCAGCTCGGCCTGCGAACTGAGGCCGTACTCGGCGGCGACCTTGTCGTAGTCAGCCTCGTGATACTTGGAGAGCGCCATCTTGTACTTGCGCGCCTCGCGCTCCAGCAGCTTGCTGCCAACCTCCACGGCGCGCTCGCGCTGGTGCTCGTTGAGCCAGTGCTTGATCTTGTTGCGGGCGCGCGAACTCTTGGTGAAGCTGAGCCAGTCGCGGCTCGGCGAGTGGCCGGCCTGCGTGGTGATCTCGACGATGTCGCCGTTGCGCAGTTTGGTGCGCAGGGGGACGATGCGGCCGTTCACCTTGGCTCCGGTGGTGGTATTGCCCACCTGGGTGTGGATGGTGTAGGCGAAGTCGATGGGGCTTGCGTCCTTGGGCAGCACCACCACCTTGCCCTTGGGTGTGAAGGTGTAGACCTCCTCCGGGTAGAGGTCGATCTTCAGCGTGGACATGAACTCGTTGGGGTCCGACATCTCGCGCTGCCACTCCATCAACTGGCGCACCCAGGCCAGGCGGGCCTCGTCCTTGGGTGTGACATTGTCTGCGGCCTTGTACTTCCAATGCGCCGCGATGCCCTCTTCCGCAACGCGGTGCATCTCTTCGGTGCGAATCTGCACCTCGAACTGATGGCCGCCGGGCGCGATCACCGTGGTATGCAGACTCTGGTAGAGATTGGGCCGCGGCATGGCGATGAAGTCCTTGATGCGGCCCGGCACCGGGCGCCATATGCTGTGCAGCAGGCCAAGCACAGCGTAGCAGTCCTGAACCGTCTGACAGATGACGCGGATGGCAAGCAGGTCGTAAACCTGGTCCAGGGGGATCTTCTGCTCGGAGAGCTTCTGCTGAATGGAGAAGAGGCGCTTGATGCGCCACTCCACGCGGCCGGCGATCTTGTGCTCGGCCAGCTTGTCTTCCAGCGTCTTGACGACTCCCTGGAGGAAGACCTCGCCCTCGCCGCGCAGCGCGTCCACCTCGGTGGAGAGCTGCTCGTAGGCGAAGGGGTCGGTGTAGCGGAAGGCCAGGTCTTCCAGCTCGCCGCGCAGCTTGCCCATACCCAGGCGGTGGGCCAGCGGAGCGTAGATGTCGAGCGTCTCCTTGGCGATCTTCTGCCGCTTCTCGCTGACCAGATGCTCCAGGGTACGCATATTATGCAGGCGGTCGGCCAACTTGATGATGACTACGCGGACATCGGTGACCATGGCCAGCAGCATCTTGCGGATGTTCTCCGCCTGATGGTCTTCGCGGTTGGCGAACTTGATTTTGTCCAGCTTGGTGACGCCCTCGACGATATGCGCCACCTGTTCGCCGAAGCGCTTCTCCACCTCTTCGGTGGTGACATCGGTGTCTTCGACCGCGTCATGCAGCAGGCCGGCCGCAATCGCGGTGGAGTCCATCTTCAGCTCCGCCAGCACCAGCGCGACCTCCAGCGGATGCCCAGCATACGGCTCGCCAGAGGCTCGCTTCTGCCCCTCATGCTGTTCCAGACAGAAGGCCCACGCATGGCGGATAATCTCCAGGTCGTCGCCCGGCCGGTTCTTATGGACTTCTGCGAGCAGCCGCGTGAACTTTGCATCCATCTGGTCGATGGTCGCCGCGCTGGAGCCGGCAAGATGTCCTGCCGAGGACTCCTCCACCTGTTCATCTTCCTTGTCGCCCACCGGCCGAGACCCCGCAAGCGCAGCCTCGGCGAGCGGCTCCGAACGCATAGCTCCCTCTAGAAGCGGCTGCGGCAGAGCTGCATCGCGCTCAATGCCTGCGCCCGTCGCGATGGAGTCGGTACTCGTCCCTTCCAGCCTCGAAGGTGCGGCCTTCCCGGACCTTCCAGGGGCCGCTGGAGTGATTGCCATGAGCCATTATAGAAGGCGCGGCAAAATGGCCTGGAAGAATTTGCTCGATCCGGCGTTCTTGCCATCCTGCGGAACCAGACTGGACCATCCGCTCCGGCAAAATAAAATCGTATAGCGTAGCGTTTCGGTATACGATAGGTGCGTGATCCAGAGCTTCCGGCACAAGGGCGTCCAGCTATTCTTCGAGACCGGCTCGAAGGCAGGCATTCAGCCAAAGCACGCGGCGCGGCTGAACGTCCAGCTTACGGCGTTGCATCTTGCCCAGACACCGGAAGAGATGAACATGGCTGGCTGGAATTGGCATCCCTTGAGGGGTGAGTTGGAAGGCTTGTGGGCTGTGAAGTCAATGGGAATTGGCGATTGACGTTTGGATTTGAAGGGAAGAACGCCATCCTTGTCGATTACCTGGACTACCACTAAGGAGAAGCTATGAGGATGCATAACCCGGCACATCCTGGGAAGTTGATTGCGGACATTCTGGAGAATGGCAATCTGAGCGTCGGAAATTCTGTTACTGCGTTGGCAAAGCATCTCGGCGTTACCCGAGCGACGCTGTCACGCGTCATCCATGGTAGATCCGCAGTATCGGCTGTGATGGCTCTGCGGCTCCAGGACGCACTAGGAGTAAACGCTGACCTATGGTTGCGGATGCAAATTCAGCGGGACCTCTGGGTTGCGTCGCGGAAGAGGCGGAAGAAGGTGTCAAGCGTGGTGGTTGCGGAGCACCAGAAGGCGGCCTGACCGGCCGCAATGCCTGGTGCCGGGACCCCCGCTGGTGATGATGGTCACAAGCCGCTCCAGCCCCTGCCTGAGACAATAGGTGGAACTGCGCGAGGTTCAGATCAATGGCTACGGCTGCGGCACCAGAGGTAAAGACCATGCACACGCTCCCCGGGGATGCGGTGCGCCAAATCCAATGGCGGTTTGCGGACCGCTTCGACCTGCAGATGCTGGTGCAGTCGTCGCGCGCGGTGGCGCGCACTACGGTGGCGCAGATGGTCGCGGCAGGCGAGCGCAATACTCACGAGTGGACCCCCGCCAAGGCCGAGATGATGGAGGCGTTCGATCGCGCCGGGATTACCGCGGCGTTCATGGAACCGGAAGAGGGCGGATTCATTGTTGGACCGAAGAACCTGGCGCTCTCGCTTGCTGCATTTGAGCTGGCCTGGGTGGATGGCGGCGCGGCGACGGGCAGCCTGGCCAGCTTTCTTGCGCTGGCCCCGATCCACGAGTGCGGCACCGCCGAGCAGATCAGCCACTACAAGACGCTGGCCGCGCCTCCGCAGGCGGGCGAGGACCGCAAGCCCTGGCGCGGTGCCTTCGCGCTGACCGAGCCGCTGCCCTACGTCGGCATCGACACGGGAATGCTGAGCGGAAAGCTGCGCGTCTCGGAGTGGAAGGACGGCGAGGAGCCGATTCTACAGGCCGACAAGCGCGGCCGCTTCATCACCAACATCGCCTTCGCCAACTTCGTCACCGCCGCCGTCGTCTCCGACGACCCGCGCATCAAGGGCAGTTGCATGGTGATTCTGGAAGAGGGCGACGAGGGCATCTTCGACCGCGGCACTGCAACCAGGAAGCTGGTGCATCAGCTCTCCTCCACCGGAGACCCCATCTTCAACCTGAAGGTTCCAGCCAGCCGCATCATCGGCGGATACACCGTGCAGGAAGGCGTGATCGTGCCGAACTACAGCCACGGCGAGGTGATCGAGGCGGTCTTCCGCCGCACGCGCGTCACCGTGGGCCTGATGACGGCGGCCAAGTTGCTCTCGGCGGTCGAACCGGTGATCCGCTACCAGAGGGAGCGATTCCACGGAGCGGCCGGCGTAAAGCCCGGCTCCATGCGCTACGAGCTTGGCATTCAGCAGCGCGAGGACGCGCTGCACCGGCTGGTCGATGTATGGGCCACGGGCGAGGCCGCCGCGTCGCTGGGATTTGCCGCGGCACGGATCTTCGACGTCCTGGAGCCGCTGGAGAAGCAGAAGAACGCGCTGATGAAGGAGCGCGGAGTCAGCGGCAAACGGGCCGAGCATAAGGCTCTACAGGAGAGCGAACAGCGGGCCATCGAATGGCTTGCGCTCGCCCCAAACAATCCGCGCCGCGAGGAGCTGGCAGCCGATCCGCTGGTCGATTTTGTACTGAAGGACTCCGAGGCCGATGTACTCTGCCCCGCCACCAAGCTGTGGAACACCGGCGTCGGCGCCAACATGATGCGCGAGGCCGTCAGCCTGATGGGCGGCTACGGCATCACCGAGGACTGCCCCGGATTCCTCGCCAACAAGTGGATGGACGCGCAGTTGGAGGCGACCTACGAAGGACCCGAGGCCGTGCAGCGGCGACAGTTGACCATCACCATGACGCGCGATGTCTTCCTGGCGCAGTTCCGCACATGGATCGCTGAAATGCGGCAGATTGCTTCGCTCCATCCGGGAACCGGCGCATGCACCCTGGCTTCGGCGATGGAGATGTGGCAGTGGACGCTGGCCCATTTGCAGAACGCCACCGATCCGTCGGGCAACAAGCTCTATCACGGGCAGCGGCAGGGCGTGACCTTTGCCCTGGCCGATGCGCTCTGCTGGCTGATGTCCTCGCGCTGCCAGATCCTTGACGTGCTGGAGTTGCAGGCCCGCGGCCCGGACGATGCCGTCGCCGCCGAGGGGCTTGCCGGCACCGTGCAGTTCCTCAGCGACCTCTGCCATGTACAGGCGGCGCGCGCCGCCGGCGAGGTCTCGCGCGTATGCGCCGATCTGGTCTTCGGCTACAACCTGCACCCGGCCTGGGATACGGAGGGCTGTAGTCACTGCTTTACGGCCCAGGAACTGGAGGAGTTGGAGGAGACGATGC
>Ga0302201_10003898_pt1 | contig 10926 bp, 9 predicted proteins | sample II_Bog_N3_2_FD_194586 | JGI IMG/M metagenome (GOLD analysis project Ga0302201, IMG submission 194586) | Peat permafrost microbial communities from Stordalen Mire near Abisko, Sweden - II_Bog_N3_2 | ecosystem: Environmental > Terrestrial > Soil > Wetlands > Peat | place: Sweden: Abisko, Stordalen...
TCTAGTTAAAGCATAGCATGTGGAGCATAACTCGTATGCGCCTATATTCTGTTTGGAATGAATGGGATAAGAGATTTATGGGTTGACAACTTTGGGGTGACTGCGCGCGTGAGGGAGGCGGGATTGTGCGGGCGTAAAAAATGCGGGGATTCTTCACTGCGTTCAGAATGACAAGTTCAATCGAATGATGACTGCGAGGCGGATTTGTGGGGTCAGAGGTGGGGCGAACTACGGAGATTCTGGACTTCGTCCAGAATGACGCTTCGGTGTGGGTCGTCCGGAAGGACGCTTCGGTATGGGGTCGTCTGGAATGATGCTCAGGGGCGCTCGGCGGCGAGGTAGATGGCCACGCCGCTGAGGATGGCGATGGCTGCCGCGGCGGGGATGAGGAGCGCGAGGCTCCAGTTCTGGACGAGGTCTGTGAGCGAGGGAAGCGCGGCGGGATGGAAGAGTGCCGACTGCCCTACCTCCGTGAGCGAAGGAAGTGCGGCTGGATGGAAGAGCTCGGTGAGCCATGGCCTCCAGAGGTCCCTGTGGAGAGCCAGCTCCAGGGCCAATCCGAGGGCGGCGAGGATGTTGATGACCAGGGCGAAGCGGTGGGCTCCGGCGACGGGGCGGCTGAGGCGCTCCATGGCGGCGTTGCGGCGGCGCAGCTGGGCGCGCCACCAGAGCAGGTTGGGAGAGTCGAGCGGGGCGGCGCTGCGGGTGGCGGCGAGAGTGGACTGGAAGGCCGCCTTCAACATGACGGTGTCGCGGCAGAGGCTGCAGGAGTCGATGTGCGCGCGCAGGTCCGGGTCGCAGACCTGGGGCCACTGCCCGGTCCTGAGCGTGGTGAGCAGTTCTTTCTCGCGGCGGCAGGGACGGAGGGTCATTGGGCTCCTCCTGTCGCGGACGATTGTTCGCGCAGCAGGCGGGCGATCTTGCGGCGGGCGCGGAAGAGCATGACGCGGATGCTGGTGCGATGCAGGCCGGTGATCTCGGCGATCTCGATGTGGGTGTAGTCCTCTGCGTAGGCGAGCCAGAGGAGTTGGCGCTCGCGCGGGCGCATAAGGGCGAGTGCGGGGCCGAGGGTGAGGGAGGCGTCACTGGCGGCGGAGCGTTCGGGAGCGGTGAAGAGGGTCTCGGGCAGCTCGTCGATGGAGGAGGTGCCGGGCCGGCGCCAGTGGTCGCGCAGCAGGTTGGTGCCGATGCGAAAGAGATAGCGACGGCAGGCGACCTCTCCGTCGCCGATACCGGAGGCGCCGAGGAAGCGGAGGTAGGCCTCCTGCATGAGGTCGTCGGCCAGGGTTGGGTTGCCGGAGACGCGGGCCAGGTAGGCCCAGAGGGAGCGGGCCGAGCGCTGGTAGAAGGCGGCGAAGGCCTCGCTATCCATGGGCTGGCCGGCGGCCTGCGCGGCTGCGCCGGTCTGGATCCGCGGGATGGCGACTTCCCAGTTCAACGGTACACGCTCCGGTGGCGTACGGCGGGGCATTGGGGCTCACTGGCGCTGGCTGCCGTTGGGCTGCGATGCGTGTGGATGCTGCGGCATCATGCCCAGGCGTGCGGCCAGGGACCAGGTGATGGCTGCGGTGATGATAAACCCGAGGCCAGGCATAAGGAGAATCATGCCAAAGACCAGCAGCGGGATGGCGAGGTCGGGGACGCTGTGGCGCAGCCAGATCATTCCAGTGCCGAGCAGGGTGAGCACGATGCCAATCTGAAGCGACATGAGCACCTTGGAGACGGCATTGGGGAGCCGTTGCTGGCCGTTGCCGAAGTCGACCGGAATGGGGGCAGCTTCGAGGAACCGCTTGCCGGCCTCGGTGTCCATGTAGGTGAGCAGCTCCTGGTTGTTGCCGAAGCGCTCGATGAGCCGGGTGTGGACCTCAGTCTGCAACTTGAAGATGCGGTTCCAGCGGCGGTTTTCCAAAAGCATGCGGATGAGCCAGAGCAGGGTTCCCAGGATGCAGGCGAAGGCGATTGCGGCCGCGATGAAGCCAACCATTTCGGAGTAATCGGGTCGCCCGGATTGCTGTGGAGGTTGCCAGTTTTGCTGAGGGGTGGAGGCCAGATCGGGCCAGATCTTCTGTTCGAGCGCCTGTTCAGAGCGGCCCCGGCCGGCGTTGAGGTGGGAGAAGAGATAGAAGCTGGGATTGCGCGCGACCTCTGGGTGGGTTTTGAGAAACTGCGCGAGTTCGGGACTGTTGCGGTCCACGTAGGGCTGATCCGAGAGCAGCGATGGGTCGCGGACGACGACGGTGGTGAGGGTGGGGCTGAGACGCAGGAGCTTGAGGAGTTGCTGCTGGGTTGCGGAGTCGTCGTCGCCAGGGGATGGTGCGGGCGCGGCGCCTGCTTTGGCGCGGCTGGCGGGTTGCTGCGATTGCACGGCAGGGGTGGCCGCAAACGCGGCCAGCAACAGGGTGGCCGTCAGGACGAATCGGTGTGCGGCGCGCGTGGGAGTGAGCATGGAGGCCTTTCGTACAGGCAACAGGGGTGTCTGCCCATACAACGGATGGGGGCGGGTGTTGGTTAACAGGGATTCTGCGTAGTGACGGGTTCTTGGCGGCGCGGTGGGACGAGGCGTTGGGACTTTTGTGGAGGAGTGAATGCTACGGGGTGGCGTCCTTGAGTTGGAAGCCGGCGGGCGGCTGGAAGAGCGCAGGGTCGGCGGTGCGCTGGAAGTCGGTCGCCTCCGTGGTGGACTTGCCGGAGCGGGGATCGTCGGTGACGCTGCGGAGCATGAGGCCAAGTTCGGGCGAGTCCCAGTTTTCGGTGGTGGTGACGAGGTCGCGGTCGTTGCCCTCGTAGCTGGCAGGGACGGTGCGGGTGGAGCGACTGCCATTGGCATAGAGGCCGGCGATGGTCTGCGGGGGCAATGATTCGGTGCGGTAGGGGTAGTAGCGGCGAGCTGGCTGCGGCGGGGTGGGCTGCTGCATTGGCCGAGGGCGGTAGACGGTGACAACCTTGGGGTAGTTCGGACCGATGCTCCAGGTGTAGCGGGTTTGGGTGGGGTAGTCGTAGATGGAGAGTAAGTGGGTGACGTCGCCGTTGAAGGTGTGGGTGGTGTCGCGATAGGTGCGGCCGTCGGCGTCGCGGGCCGTGACGATTTCTTCTACCGTCGTGATGGTGGTGCCGCCGGCGAGGGTCTGGACGCGGGTGGTTTCCAGCTTGAGGGTGTAGGGCTGGGTGTGGAGTACGGGCGGTGGAGTACAGGGGGCGGGTACAGCGGCCGGGGCGGCGGCGGGCGCGGCGACGAGCCTGGATGAGGCCGCGGCGGTGCGAGCGCGGTGCTTTGTGGGCGGGGTCACGGTCTGGGTTGCGGTCTGGGCCGAGGCGATGGGAAGGGTGAGGGCGAGGACGAGGGAGAAGGTGCAGGGAGCGATGCGCAAGTGGGCCTCTCTTGGTGGAACGTGCCAGTTTACTCCCGCGTCTCGTTGGGGAAGAACAAAATCCTGAGGAAGGTCTGAATCAAGTCATCCAACATTCCCTCAGAGGCTAAAGCCCCTTGACTTTGTGCCGCTTGTGACGTGGCTAAAGCCACGTCCTTTCAAATCGGAGACCTGTTCAGAGCCTATCTACGGGGTGCGGTCGGGTAGCATCGGGAGATGGGCGTTTGCAGGGGCAAGGGGGTTGAGTCCGGGCTGGCGATGGTGCTGGTGCTGATGGCCGGAGCGACCAGGGCGCAGCAAGGTGCTCCGGACGCCGGGGCGGGGATGGATGCGCAGGCGCTGGTGCGGCGGGGGGTGGCGCACAGGCTGGAGGCGGAGAAGAGTCGTCGGCCGATGGAGTACCTGCTGCACCGGGTGGACGAGCGGCGGGATACTACGAAGGCGATCATTGAGACCAGGGATGGCGATGTGGCGCGGCTGGTGGCCGAGGGTGGGAAGCCGCTGAGCGCGGAGGCGGACCGGGCGGAGTTGGACCGGCTGGAGAACCTGGAGGCGCACCCGGAGCTGCAGGAGCATCGCAAGCGGGGCGAGCAGAAGGACGAAGAGCGCATTGAGCGACTGATGGCGATGCTGCCGGATGCGTTCGTGTTCCGGATGGAGGGGGTGGAGCCGTGTGCGGCGGGCAGGTGCTACCGGCTGAGCTTTGCGCCGAACGCGAAGTGGCAGCCGCCGGACATGGAGTCGAGGCTGTTTCGCGGGATGGCGGGCGAGGTGTGGATCAGCCAGGCGGCGGAGAGGCTGGTGCGGCTGGATGCGCGCTTTATCGCCGATGTGGACTTTGGGTTTGGCATTCTGGGCAAACTGAACCAAGGCGGCACGGTGAGCCTGGAGCAGACGGAGGTGGGCGGCGGCGACTGGGAGTTGACCGGGCTGACGCTGCATGTAACGGGGCGGGCGCTGGTGAAGTCGCTGAGCTTCCAGGTGCGGGAAGAGACAAGCCACTACGTGCCGGTGACGCCGGGCATGGGCTACGGCACGGCGATTGAGATGCTCAAGAAGTTCCGGATGGATGCAGGCGGGGAGCGATAGAGTGCCGATACGCCGGGAGATGGGGCCGATGGTGAAGCTGGCGCTGCCGCTGGTGCTGGCGGAGCTGGGCTGGATGACCATGGGCGTGGTGGACACGATCATGGTGGGCCACCTGCCGCGGCCGGCGGTGACGATCTCCGCGGTGGCGCTGGGGCAGGTGCTGTACAACACGCTGGCGTTTGGCATTGGCGGCGTGCTGCTGGGGCTGGACACGTACATCTCGCAGGCGCATGGCGCGGGTGATCTGGACGACGCGAACCAATGGCTGCTGAGTGGCGTGGTGCTGGCGGGGACGCTGAGCGCGCTGCTGATGGGGATGGTGTGGGTGGGGCCGTTGGCGATGATGCATATGCCAATCGACCATGAGGTGATGCGGCAGGCGGTGAGCTTTGTGGGCGCGCTGAACTGGGGCACGCTGCCGCTGTTTCTGTACATGACGTTCCGGCGGTACTTGCAGGCGTTCAACCATGTGCGGCCGATTGCGGCTGCGGTGATTACGGCCAACGCGGTGAATGCGGGGCTGGACTGGCTGCTGCTGTTCGGGCACAGGTGGATGGTGGCGGGACATTCTTTGGGAATTCCGGCGTATGGGGTGGCGGGGGCGGCGGTGTCGACTGCGCTGGCGCGGCTGTACCTGGCGGCGTTTGTGGGCACGGCGGTGTGGTGGCTGGATCGGAAGCATGGGTACGGGCTGCGGAGTGGACTGGCGGAGCGCGCAGGGTTGCTGGATGGCGAGCGGCTGCGGCGGCTGGTGAAGCTGGGCGGGCCTGTGGGCGGGCAGATCTTTGTGGAGATCTCGATCTTTGCGGCGGTGACGGCGCTGATTGGCGTGATGGGGCCGGTGCCGCTGGCGGGGCACGAGATTGCGCTGAACTGCGTGGCAACGACGTTTATGGTGCCGTTTGCGATTTCTGCCGCGGCGGGCGTGCGCGTGGGGCAGGCGGTGGGGCGAGGCAGCGCCGTGGAGGCCGCTGCCGCAGGGTGGACAGCGATTGCTCTGGGTGCGGGGTTCATGCTGGCGATGTCCGCGCTGCTGGTGAGTGTTCCGGGGTGGATTGCGGCGGGATTTACACGGGACCCGATGGTGATTGCGGCGGCGGTCCCGCTGCTGCTGGTGGGCGCCGCGTTCCAGTTCTTCGACGGCGTGCAGGTGACGGCGACGGGCGCGCTGCGCGGAGCGGGCAATACGCATGCGGGGCTGGTGGTGCAGGTGATTGGGTACTGGGTGATCGGGCTGCCGATTGGGTGGTGGCTGGGGTTCGAACGGAAGCTGGGCGCGGTGGGGCTGTGGGTAGGATTGTGCGCGGGGCTGATGTTTGCGGGGGTGGCGCTGATTACGGTGTGGGCGCGGACGGTGCGGCGGGGTGTGGGGAGGGTCTGAGGGTTAAGTTGAGGGGAGCTGCTCACGCACGCGGGTGCGGGAGCGGGTGGTGATGAGGATGGCGGCGGCGAGGATGAGCGCGCCGCCGGTGCGGGCGCTGGGCCCGAGGGTCTCGTGCAGGACGAAGACGCCGAGGATGGAGCCGATGAGGGGCTCCATGTTGAGCAGGACGCCGGCCTGCGAGGCGGGGACCTGGGTCATGCCCCAGTTCCACAGCAGGGTGGTGGAGGCGGTGCAGAGGACACCGCTGGCGGCGAGGGCGATCCACACGCGGAGCGAGACGTGCGCGATGGGCGGCAGGCCGTAGATGAGCGGGACACAGACGGCGAGCATCGCCGTTCCGCAGGCGACGCCGTAGGCAGTGACGACGATGGCGGAGTGGCGCTGCATCAGGTGCTTGTTGAGCAGCACCCAGCCGAGTGCGATAACCAGCGAGAGGACGACGAGGAGGTCTCCGGTGAGGGTGGGGCCTGGTTCGCCGAAGTGAGACGCCGCAGCGTGGCGGGCACCCAGGGCGATAAGCGTGGCGCCCAGGGTAGACATTGTGAGCGAGAACCAGCCGGTGGCATCCATGCGCTCGTGCGCGAAGAGTGTGGCGGCGACAGCGAGCAGCACGGGCATGGCGCCGACCATGAGCGAGGCGTGCGAGACGGTGGTGCGGTTGAGGCCGGAGAACTGGATGAGGAACTGGAGGGGGACTCCGAGGAAAGAGCAGAGGAGAAGTGTGCGCCACTCGCGGGGATTGAAGCTGGGGCGGTGGGTGAGGAGCAGGGGGATGAGGGCGAGCGTGGCGAAGAGGAAACGGTAGAGGACCATCGCGCCGACGCCCATCTCGACGAGGGCGATCTTGCCGAAGAAGAAGCCGCAACCCCAGAGGGAGGCGGCGAGGGCGCAGGCGGCGAAGCCCAGGGTGCGATTTGTTGCGTTGTGAACCATTCGGGGCGCGTTTGGCGGCTCAGAGTTTGCAGGGAGAACGCCGGAATCGGTATGAGCCCGCAGAGGGCCTCGGGATCCTTCGACTGCGGTGCTCACGGTAAGGCCCGTGAGCACCTTCGCTCAGGATGACGAGGTAGTGGCGAGGTACAAAAGTTACCAGACGCGGCAACTGTTGGCGGGGACCATGGGGGTGGGTTTCTTGCAGCCGAAGGCGGAGCCGAAGCCGGGCTGGTTCTGGATGACGCCGTCGACGCGGATCTGGTCGGGCGGATGGGGGTCGGTGAGCACCAGCGAACGGATGGACTCCGGGCGCGCGTTCTCGCAGAAGTTCTGCGCGAAGGCGACGTAGAAGCGCTGGGGGGCGGTGAAGCCGTCGATCTTGGCGTTGGTATCGACGTGCTCCTCCTTGGCGCGCTGCATGTAGGCCGTGAAGGCGAGGAAGAGGCCGCCGTTGTCTGCGGTGTTCTCGCCGAGGGTGAGCTTGCCGTCGACTTTGACGTCGTCGACCGCGGTGAAGCCGCCGTATTCTTTGACGAGGCAATCGGTGCGCGCCTCAAAGTTCTTCAGGTCTTCCGGGGTCCACCAGTTGTCGAGGTTGCCCTTGGCGTTGAACTTGCGGCCTTCGTCGTCGAAGCCGTGGGTGAGCTCATGCCCGATGAACGCTCCGATGTGGCCGTAGTTGACGGCGTCGTCCTGGGTGCGATCGTAGAAGGGCGGCTGCAGGATGCCGGCGGGGAAGTTGATGTTGTTCATGCTGTCGTCGTAGTAGGCGTTGACGGTGGGTGGCGTCATCTGCCACTCCAGGGGGTCGACGGGCTTGCCGATTTTGTTGAGTTGCCGATCGTTCTCGAAGGCGTCGGCGCGGAGCTCGTTGCCGACGGCATCGTCCGGCTTGATATTGAGGCTGGAGTAGTCGCGCCACTTGTCGGGATAGCCGATCTTGTTGGCCACGGCGGCTAGCTTCTCCCTGGCGCGGACCTTGGTGGCGGGCGACATCCAGTCGATCTGGTCGATGTCGCGGCCCATGGCGGCCTCGATGTCGTGGACCATGGTGAGCATCTTGGCCTTGCTGTCGCCGGCGAAGTACTGCTCGACGTAGGTTTTGCCGAGCGCTTCGCCGAGCGCACCGTTGACGGCGCTGGAGCAACGCTTCCAGCGGGCGCGCTGCTCGGGCTGGCCATTCAGAATGCGACCGTAGAAGTCGAAGTTCTCGTCGTCGAAGGCTTTGGGCAGGTTGCGGGCGACTCCGGTGAGCAGTTGATACCGCAGGTAGGCCTTGATGGTGGGGAGGTCGGTGCTGCGGATCTGCTTGATGAGCGCGGGCCAGAAGTCCGGCGTGGAGTTGTTGATCTCGGTGACGTGCGGGGAGTGGATGGCATCTTCAAACGCGCCGAAGTTGATGCCGGGCAGGCTTGCCTGGAAGGTGGCGATGGGCTGCAGGTGGTAGGTCTTCTCCGGCTCGCGCATGTCGTCCACGCCGAGCGAGGCTTTGGCCAGCGCGGTCTCCATGGTCATGATGTTCTGCGCGTCGATCTTGGCCTGCTCCGGCGTGCTGCCGGCCGGGGTGAGCATTTTGGCGACGTGGGCCACGTACTGGGCGCGGAGGGTGACGTCCTTGTCGCCGGTGCGCAGGTAGTAGTCCTTCTCCGGCATGCCGAGGCCGCCCTGCTGGATGGTGGCGATCTGCTTGGAGGCGTCCTTGAAGTCCTGCTGCTCGCCATAGCCGAAGAAGGCGTCCACGCCCTCGCGCTGGAGTTTGCCGATGAGTGCCGGAAGCTGGGTACGGCTGGCGAGGGTGTCGATCTCGTCGAGCAGGGGCTGTATGGGCTTCAAGCCATCGGCGTTGATGGCGTCGGTATCCATGCAGGCCTTGAAGTAGTCGCCGATCTTCTGCTCGTCGGGGGAGCGCTTGTCGCCGCCGGCTTGCGCCTTCTGCAGGATGGTGGTCAGCTCCTGCGTGTTGACGTTGTAGAGGACGTAGAAGGGATCGACGTCGGGCTGGTCTGCGGGGATGGGGTGATTGGTGCTGAACTTGCCGCAGGCGAACTTGTACATGTCGGTGCAGGGGTCGGCGGAGGAGTCGATGGAGGAGAGATCGATGCCGGGCAGCGGCTTTTCCGGCGCGGGCGTCTGCTGGGCGAGACCGGCGGCGGGCAGCAGCACAAGGCATGCGAGCAGCGACAGCGTACGGGTGCGCGTGCAGCGCGTGGGTGCGGCGATGGCAAGAGCATGGGTCATGCAGATCTCTCCGTGGGGAAGATTCGTTGCCGCAGAGCCGGAATGGAACGACGGACCGAGCGGGATGCGGCGCAGTCCCCATTATTACTCGCGAAAGGCCAGGAGCGGCGGGTTGGAGCGGTTGAGTGAGCGATTGGCGGGGTTTGTGCGTCTGTGAAAGAGTAGGGGTGAAGGCACGGATGCCCGGAAACACGACGCCCATGACGGCAGCGCCGATGACTGCAGAAGCAAGAACGCGAAGGCACGACGCGGGTCCCGCAGCGGGCCGCAGATGGGGTGTGGGCGCGGTGGTGCTGGCGGTGTGGATGGCGCTGCATGCCGGCGCGGCGCTGGCCGTGGGAGGGCACGATGCGGAGCCGCGAGTGCGCATTCCGCTGGAGCCGTTGGGATTTCAGCCTCTGGTCCAGCAGTTTCTGCTGGAGGGCAGCCCGATGCTGACGGTGGATTTTGTGGATGCACACCACCTGCTGATTACGTTTGGGGTGCGGCGGCTGATGGCGCGCGAGGCGGACCCTCCGCCGGACGACGATGACCGCATGATTGGCGCGTTTCTGGTGGAGCTGCCGTCGGGCAAGGTGCTGGCGCGGACGGAGTGGAGGCTGCACGACCGGCTGCAATACCTGTGGAACCTGGGCGGCGGCAGGTTTCTGCTGCGGGTGCGCGACCGCTTGACGCTGCTGGAGCCGATGCAGGCGGCGAACCTTGGCGATGCCTTTCGCGAGGTTTCCATGCTGCAGGCGCAGCGTCATATTGTGCGGGTGATGGTGTCCGCGTACGGCGATTTGCTGACGGTGGAGACAACCAACCGGCCGCCGCGACAGGGCGAGGCGGGCGATGGATTTGGCGGAGTGCTGGTGCCGGGCGACCACGATCCGATCCAGGTGAGCTTCTACCGGCTGCTGCATCCGGATGGCGGGGCAATCCGGCTGGATGCGGTGGCCGCGGGGGCCATCCGCTCGCGTACCCCGCTGGCCATGCCCATGACGGACGCCGGGTTCCTGGACGTGCGGGACGGGGGTAAGGGGAGCTGGCTGTTCGATTTCGACGAGTACAGCGGCTCCAGGCACGAGCTGCTGGAGCTGGACAGTGCCTGCACGCCGGCCTCGCTCTTTGCCAGCCACAGCGAGTTCCTGGTCTTTGGCTGTAGCGGCAGTCAGGACAAGCAGAACGCGGCGGCGTTCAACCTGAAAGGCGATCAGCTGTGGGGGGTCAACTTCACGGATAGCTATGTGGCGCCGACGTTTGCGTTTGCACCGGCGGCGGGGCGGTTTGCGCTGGGGCGGACGCTGGTGAGCAGCGGCGCCGACGTTGGCGACCTGACGACCAGCACCGTGGCGGGGCAGGAGGTGCGGGTGTTCCAGACGTATAACGGGCGGCAATTGTTCCACATGGAGTGCTCGCCGGTGGAGCGGGCTGGGCAGAACTTTGCGCTGTCGGAGGATGGGCTGCAACTGGCGGTGGTGCGCGAGAAGGTGACCGCACACCCAGCGACCAACGACTATGACGCCTACACCGAGCACTCGACCTGGGTAGAGGTGTATGCGCTGCCTGGGTTGACGGACAGGGATAAGGCAGCGGTGCAGGCGGCGCAGGCCCTGGCTCCGGCAGACGCGGGCGCGCCGATTGACGCTGCGCTGGCACGTTTTTTGATTCCGGCGAAGAGCGCGGCTGCGGCGGCGAAAGCTGAGCCCCCGTCTCCCGTGCAGAATGCTCCGGATGTTCCGGAGAATCCGGCGATGACGGCGGCGGGGGGGGCAGCGGCAGCGATGGAGGGTCAGGCCGCGGCGGAAGAGGATTCGAGTTCGGCGGTGGGCGATGTGGAGACGTCCGGTCCGCGGAAGCCGCCGACGCTGTATGCGCCGGGCGAGAAGCATGGGGACACACCGCCGGCGAAGTAGGTCCGCCGAAGACGCA
>Ga0302201_10003905_pt1 | contig 10917 bp, 7 predicted proteins | sample II_Bog_N3_2_FD_194586 | JGI IMG/M metagenome (GOLD analysis project Ga0302201, IMG submission 194586) | Peat permafrost microbial communities from Stordalen Mire near Abisko, Sweden - II_Bog_N3_2 | ecosystem: Environmental > Terrestrial > Soil > Wetlands > Peat | place: Sweden: Abisko, Stordalen...
TCTTTTGAGAACTCAAACCGATGACCGCTACTTGACCGCAAATCCCGGCAGTGCCTGCCTCCGGGTGAGCAGCTTTTACGACGCGACTGCGGTCACGCCGATTGACGGCTGGAGCCTCCGCGCGTCCGGAGAGACAATTGCCAATGGCCAAACCGTGTTCCTCCGCGAGGGCCGGCGCATCGATCCAGGGGCTGCCAAGGGGCCAGGTGGATTTGCCGAATGGGACAAGTGGGTCGCAGGACGAGTTGCCGAGCGATCGGTGGCGATCAAAGGAATGATGGCGGCATCCGGACTGACTGAGCCGATTCCCGGTCTTGCCGAGATGAAGGGACGCGGGACGTTCTTCGACTGCGCGCCGTATGGAACCTGCTGGGAGCCTTCATCCGATGCCGAAGGGCCGCAAGCGGGCGGCACGGTTGACGAATCCAAGCCCTCTGCAGTTGGAGCTGCCGCGCCACTCGCCAAGACAAGGCAAGCTGGCTCTGGCGCACGCACTCCAGACACTGAAGCAGACATGGAACCCTTCTTCCCATGCCTTCCCGCATCCGTTCGTTACCCGTTAGAGACGGATCCCATTAGCGGCAAGAAGAGGCCGGTTGATTTCAGGCTCGACTCGTACGGGGCTCCATATGCTTGGGCGGTGTGTCACTCCGGTAGCTGGATTCACCCGAGGAACCATTATGTCTGGGTTGTAGGTCACAAGAGGCACCACATCGAGCCGGTCCGCTGGGTCAAGAGCGGGCATACCGTGGCCTTTGTCCCCATCCATCCCTACGACGTAAAAGGACGGCCGCCCATCAACAGGAAAGATGTGGCGTTTGCGGTAAGCAACAAGTACGGCATGTCGATCGAGCCGGTCAAGCTCGATGCCAGCCGCCCGATCGTTTTTCTGGAAATGCCCCCCAAGGAGTTTCGCAATGCAAATTTGCCCCCGCTTTCACGCGCGGAAGATCCTCATGTTGAGGTCCACCAGATCAAGGATGCATCCGGGAGCAATGGTGCTGCTGCCAAGGCGGCAGGCCTCCCGCTTCGCTTCGATCACAGGTCTCAAAGCTTCTTGATGGCCAGACAGGCAACACAGGGAAGCGCAGGCAAGACTGTCTATGCGCCGGTCGCCAACCGAAGTGGAAATCTTCAGTCCAGGACCAGCACCTATAGCGGAGGCGGCGGCTACAACGGGGGCGGTTCGCGCGGTGGTGGAGGTGGCAGCTACAGTGGCGGCGGTTCACGCGGTGGCGGCGGAGGAGGAGGGAATTCTGCCGGGGGCGGTTCGCACAGCGGCGGGGGTGGCGGAGGAGGGAATTCTGCCGGGGGCGGTTCGCACAGCGGCGGGGGTGGCGGCGGTGGGGGGAGTTCCAGTTCTGGCACTTCCAGTGCGGGCGCCTCCTCTACAGCCAGCTCCAGCGCCGGCAGCAGTGGTTCCCATCGCTGAGACTTGTCTGACCCAAATCAAAAGGGCCACTCCGCGATTGCGAAGTGGCCCTTTTCTCGATGATTGAATCCACTGCTACCCGGATGGCTTGCCTGCGATGCTACTTGGCGGCGACCAGTGGCTGAGTCGTCAGAGTGCCGTCGGCATAGCCCTTGGCGATCTCGGTGATCGCGATGGGGCTGTAGTCGCCGGCGTGGCCAGCCTGGCCAAACTGCGTCATGCGCTGAGAAACTACCTTCTGCATGGCCTCGCGGGCGGGCTTCATGTAGTCGCGCGGATCGAACTTCTCCGGCTGGGTCCACAGCACCTTGCGAATGGCGCCGGTAATGGCCAGGCGGTTGTCGGTGTCCACATTGATCTTGCGCACGCCGTTGCGAATGCCGAGTTGAATTTCTTCGACCGGCACGCCCCATGTCTCTTTGAGCTGACCGCCGTACTGGTTCACAACGTCCTGCAAGTCCTTTGGAACCGAAGAGCTGCCGTGCATCACCAGATGCGTATTGGGCAGGCGCTTGTGGATCGCAATCAGCACGTCCATCTTGAGCACAGAGCCGTCTGGCTTCTTGGTGAACTTATAAGCGCCGTGGCTGGTGCCGATGGCAATGGCCAGCGCATCGACGCCGGTCAGCTCGGCAAATTCGACCGCCTGGTCGGGATCGGTGATGTGATCCAGCCCGCTTCCGCCGGCGCCGTGGCCGTCTTCAACTCCGCCCAGCACGCCGATCTCGCCCTCGACCGTGACGCCGCGTTCGTGCGCGTAATCGACCACCTTGCGCGTCACTTCGACATTCTCTTCGAAGCTCGCCGGAGTCTTGCCGTCGGCCTTGAGCGAGCCGTCCATCATCACCGAGGTGTAACCCAGCTCAATGGCGCTTTTACAGGTCTCAAAGCTGTTGCCGTGATCCTGGTGCATGGCGATGGGAATCTCGGGATAGAGTTCGCTGGCAGCCAGGATCAGGTGGAAGAGATACTTGTCCTGCGCAAACTGGCGCGCGCCGCGGCTAGCCTGGATGATCACCGGCGAATTGGTTTCCTTCGCCGCGCCCATGATGGCTTGAATCTGTTCCATATCGTTGACGTTGAATGCGCCGACGCCGTAACCGCCCTTGGCGGCCTCGTCGAGGAGTTGCCGCATGGAGACTAGAGGCATAGAGGTTCTCCTTTTGGGGTTTGGTCCGGCCGCCTTTGCGCTCGGGCCCTTGCGGACGGGAAATCGGTCTGTCCGGCGGCAGGAACTTCAATCGTCCTTATGGTAGCAGAGATGCGCAAGCGAAATGTGTGCGTCCGAGCACACACTTGGGTCGCAGGGGCCGCGGCGCAACCGGGTTATTGCGGCCATTTGGCCGGCAACTGTGGAACAAAGGACGCGCCCTTGCCGATTCCATCGCTCTGCAACCAAGCCGGAATTGCCTTCCCCTTCGCGTTGGAAGCTGTTCTGTTGGAGGCGCGGCCCGAAAACTCAGGCGCGTGTTCGAAGGTGTTCATTTAATCTGAGGGGACCATGAAAGATTCGGCTGTACTGCTCATCGATTGCCCGGACCGAAAAGGTCTGGTGGCTCGTGTATCCACGCTGCTCTACCAGCGGGGGGCAAACATTCTGCACGCCGACCAGCACCAGGATCACGATCTGGGCCTCTTCTTCATGCGCGTCGAGTGGGGTCTTGCAGACAGCAGCCCTACTGCGCCGGCATTCGACCTGGAAGGGTTCAAGGCCGCCTTTGCCCCGCTGGCCGCGGAGCTGGGGATGCGCTGGAAGCTGAGCTCCAGCGAGCGGCTGCCCAGGGTGGCGCTCTTCTGCTCTCAATACCTCCACTGCATGGCCGACCTGCTGCATCGCTGGCGCACCGGCGAACTGCTTTGCGAGATCCCCTTGATCGTTTCCAATCACCGGGATGTCGAGCGGCTGGCGGCGTTCTACGATATTCCCTTCGAGTTTGTGCCGGTTACGGCGGTCGTCCGCCCCGAAGCCGAGGCGCGACAACTCGAACTGCTCGAATCGAACGAGATCGAACTGGTGGTGTTGGCGCGCTATATGCAGGTTCTTTCGCCCGGCTTTGTCAGCCGCTACCCGGCTGCAATTATCAACGTTCACCACTCGTTCCTGCCCGCTTTCACTGGGGCCAAGCCCTATCATGCGGCGCACGCGCGCGGGGTCAAGCTCATTGGAGCCACCAGCCACTATGTGACGGATTTATTGGACGATGGGCCAATCATCGAGCAAGATGTGGCGCGCATTTCGCACCGTGACCAGGTGGAGGATCTGGTCGCGCGGGGACGCGATCTGGAACGTGTCGTTCTCTCCCGCGCAGTGCGCTGGCATCTTGACCGGCGGATTCTCTGTTACGGGAACAAGACTGTCGTATTCGATTGATGGCGACTCCAGAGTCCTCCACCGGCGATGCCGACTCACGGGCCAAGAATTTGGGTGGCCCAGTAGCGGCAACCCTCTCGCAGCCTCTCGCTAAAAATGGCGCTTGAGCTTGAGGATTTGCGATTCAAATCCATACCAGAGCGCGGTAGCCGCCACGGTGGAGACGCCCAGGCGATAGGCGACCACGCCCAGGTTGCCGACGATTCCGTAGCGGTCCATGCGCAGGTCAAGCGAACCCAAGTAAATAAACACCGAAATATGGATCATGTATAGCCCATAGCTGATGCGGCCATAGAAGGGAAGCGGCCCGCGCCGAAGTGCTGCGCTGAGCGGGTTGCGCGCGCCGGTCGAAGCGATCGAAGCCAGCAGCGCGCCGGTGAAGCCGACCGCCAGCGCCGAATCCAGAAACCTGGTGCCTCCAGCCACGGTTGCCGCCGCTGCAATGCCCACCGTAAAGCTGCTAAAGCCAAGCCAGAGCCAAACCCGGCGGCTCAGCGAAAGCGTATAGAGTCCCAGCGCCAGCAGGCTGCCCAGGGCAATGCCGTCCAGGTGAATCAGCGTGTGCGTGGGTGTGAGCCATGGGTGGTGGTCAAACAGCGGAGAGCCCACAAATGCCGCAACCAGGACGGCGGCCAGCATCCAGGGGTGACGCAGAAAGCGCACCAGCGGAGCCCACAGGAAGTAGTACTGTTCCTCGATGGCCAGCGACCAGGTCTGCCCGATAGCCGGAGGCATTGTTATATGAAAGAGGTTCTGCACAAAAAAGATGTAGGCCAGCCAAGGCGCTTCTTTGACCGCTTGCAGCACCGGAGGGCCGACGAACCAATCGGAATTCAGGTAGACCACCACCAGCAACAGCACATAGACCGGCCATATGCGCAGCGCCCTGCGCCCATAGAAGTTGCGGAAATAATGAGGCTTGTCGCGAGCTTCAAGCAGAATGGATGTAATCAGGAAGCCGGAGAGAGCAAAAAAGAGATTGACTCCCACCCAGCCCCACAGCGCCGCGTAATGAAGCCAGGTGCCTTCAAAGCGCGGATGGCAGTGGTACGCTACCACCGCCAGAACCGCAAGACCGCGCAGCCCCTGGAGTTCGGGGATATAAGACGGCAACCAGGTTGGGCGTTGAAGCATCGTTTTAGGGCACCGAGATGTCGCGCGGGCCGTTTTCCATGGCGTCTTGAGCGAAGCGTTCCAAATACCATCCGGCAAGCCAGAGGATCACGCCGGGAATGAGCATCGGAATCATCATGATGAATATTGCGAAGCCGGAAACAGGCCTGTCATGACGGAAAATCGAGGAGATCGCGTCCACACATACTGAAATCACGGCTAAGCCCAAGGGGTCGAGAATGGTCCATCGGCCCTCGCGTTTCAACCTTTTGGCCCAACCTGTGGCGCGCATCGTCCCTCCGTCTGAGCAAGTGCCATCGATTCGCCGCGCGCCCAGCCCCCGATTTTGGGGCCCGGGATCGAACAATGATTCTCACCCCGCCGCCAGTTGTTTGGCCCTCTCCGTCGCCCGCATCACCGCCTTGATCAAAGTGACGCGCAGGCCGCCCTCCTCCAGCTCCAGAATGCCGTCGATGGTGCAGCCTGCTGGCGTTGTTACAGCATCCTTGAGCATTGCCGGATGATATCCGGTCTCGAGCACCATCTTGGCGGCGCCGAAGGCGGTTTGTGCGGCCAACTGCGTGGCGATGTCGCGGGGCAGGCCCACCTTGACGCCGGCCTCGGCCAGGGCCTCGATGATGATGTAGATGTACGCCGGCCCGGAGCCGGAAAGGCCAGTGACCGCGTTCATGTGCTTCTCGTCCACCGTTACGGTGCGGCCGACGGTCTCAAAGATGCGCTCGGCCAGCTCCATTTGAGCCGCAGAGACAAAGCGTCCTCTGCACAATGCGGCAGCGCCCGCTCCCAGCGCAGAGGGCGTGTTGGGCATGGCGCGGATAACCGCAATCTCCAACCCCGCCGCATCCTCGATTGCGCGGGTAGTCACCGAGGCGGCCACCGAGATCAGCGTCTTCTCCTTGGTCAGCGCGGGGCGTATCTCCTCAATCAAAGCCGGCACCTGGAACGGTTTCACGCCCAGCAGAATCAGGTCAGCCTGGCTTGCCGCGGCCAGATTGTTGGTGCTCACGTCAACGCCCCACTGGGTGCTGAGCGCCAGCGCCCGCTCGGCGTGTGCCACAGTCGCGTGAATCTGGTCGGGATCGAAAAGGTTCTGCTTCAGAAAAGCTTGCAGCAAAATGCCGCCCATTTTGCCCGAGCCCAGAACGGCTACGCGGACATGGGGCAACTGCGCGGGTACTTCGGTGGCCTCAACGGCTATCTCCGCCATGGTTTTCCTTGTCTCAAAAGAGTGTGGTTTACAACCTCATAGAATACGCGCTCCAGCGCACAAATGCCGCCAGTAGCCGCATTCGTGCGCGGAACCGGCGCTCTGGCGCACTTTCAAGGCATCCAGGGGCCACCGGCAAAGCGTGTGGCCCCCGGTCGCTTACTACATGGCAAGCCCTTCGCCCGCAAGAGAAGTCTTCAGCGCGTCGTCCAGCAGTTTTGTGCGATCCGCGTCCGGCCAGGTGGTGTTCCATAGGATGTTGCCGCCGTTGATCGTCAGGGTCTTTTGGCGCGTGGCTACTGCGCTGAAAGACGTAGTGGCCCAGGCGCGATACTCCATCTCGAAAAGCCCGTCGCTTTCACCGCCCGGCAGCGGGTTGCGCAGTGAGGCGATGAGCGTCCCGCTATGAACGATGGCCCTGGCCAGCGCATCCCCGGTCAATCGATCCATATTAAACGCGCAATTGAACAATACTCCGTCCGGCGAGTCGTGCGCGCCTTTCGAACCTTCCAGCTTGGGCACTTCGTTCGCCGTCTTGAATCCGATGACTACGCCGTTGCTATCGCCTGGCTTGCCGAACGCGGCGGCGGCTCTTTCGATCTGATCTCCGGCCGGGTTGCCGGCCCCAAAGGCGCTGGCTGCGGTATGCGAGGCAGTGAGAGCATCCATGGCGTTCGGGGTAGCGTCCGAGGCGGTGTCTCCCTTGGTCGCCGCGACGGCCTTTGAGTAATCGATCGGTTGGGCGGTCACATCCGAGACCGATTGCAGCACCAGCCTCGCGCTGTATGCGCTCAGATTTCCAAACCCGCTCCAGCCAGCGATCTTGGCGGTGCTGTCGCGATGCACGCCAGCCTTTGCCACGCCGTCGAGGCGGCCAACAAGGGTTGCGCTGACCTTGTTTTTGAAGCACCCCAAGCACATCGCATCGTCCTTGGCGGGCGCCGCCAGCAGCGAATCGAACTGCTTGAAGTCTTTGCTCTTGTCCAGTTGCACTGGCGCGCGTTCGGCACTGTCGACGGTTCCGGCAAAGTTTCGCGCCGGTTGCAGTTCCACCAGCGCAACCGGGCCCGCCTTGCCTTTGGTGCCTTCCGGATAAGCGAGCCAGATTCCATTCACATGCTGGCCGCAAGCAGGGCCCTCGATCGCGAAGCGGTCAAAACTGGCTGCGACCGTGCCCTTGATGCGAACGATCTTTCCATTGAACGATTCGGGGTTTTGCAGAATATCGCATACAGTCGCATCCACCGCCTGCGCATGCAGGCAGCAGGAAAATGTCAAGACAAAAACGAAGGCAAGAAGTTTCTTCATCACAGCCACTCTCTCGTCGATTGAATCGCCCGCGCAGCCATCCGAATTCAGCTGGTATGCCGCTAGGCTTTCAAGGCAACTGTAAAGGTTATCATGTCGGGCGAGCCGCAAAAAAGCGAGGGCGCAGAGACCTCCGCGCCCTCATGTCGTTCAAGCGGTTCATCCCTAGAAACGCACTGACAAGGTGCCGGCGATGGTGCGTGGCGATCCCACCTGGAGCGTGTTGTTGTTGACCGACAGCGGATCGCTGCCACTGAAGCCGTTGGTGCCGATGGAAGCGTAGTACTGGTTATTCATCAGGTTATAGACGTTGAACTGAGCCTTCAGTTCCTTGAAGGCGCCCAGTTCTTCGCGTTTGAAACCGGCGCCGAATTCGGCCAGAAAACGACCATCGACGCTGCCATCGTTGGTGTAGGTGAAATAGCGCGTGGAAAGGTAATCGGCGCCGAGATTGGCGAAGACTCCGGACTTGTGCCAGTCCAGCGACGTTTTGTAAAGGCCCTCAGGCGTGTCCACCATGATCTTTCCCTTGATGGACATGCAGTTTCCGGCGGCATCGGTGTAAAGGCAGGTTCCATCGGCCTTTACCACGTTATCGTCAAAAGTGGATTTGTTCCAGGTAGCGCCGTTATAAAGCGTCACCTGGGTTCCAAGCCGTAGCGTGACAGCGCCGTCGATGCCATTCGTAGTTACCCCGCCCACATTGTTGAGGAGCGAAGGATTGCCCTGAATGCCCTTGCCATTCGCAAATGCCAAAAGGCGATTGCTGAAGTTCACATGGAAGTAGCTGGCCTGCGCCGATGCCACTTTCAAGGAAGACCTGAAGCCAACCTCTTCGGTCCACGATGTTTCCGGATTGAGCGTCGAATTCAAAGTGTTGAATGCCACCTGTGTGGTGCCCCAGGGCGAGTTGCCAAATCCGTAGCCCCCAGGCTGGTAAGAACGGACGTTGTAAGCCGCATCGCCAAATACTTCGTTGTTCTTGTCGAGTTTCACATTGACGCCGAACTGGGGCAGGAAGGGCTTGCCCGACGTGAGTTTTCCCTGGGCATACTGGCCCGGAACAAAGACGGGGCTGGACTGGAAGGTCTTGGAAAGTTCGCCATCGGTCGTGGTTTCCTCGGTCTTGAAGCCGGCGGAGAGCGCAACCTTCTCGTTCAATTTGAATACGTCCTGCAGATGAATGTCGTAGACCATCGAGTTGAAGACATACTCCCACTGCGTGTAGAAGGGATTGGACGGGAAGTCGTAGAGCGAGTGAAGCGGGCTAGTTGCGCTGGTGGCGTAGAAACGCCGCGCGAGATTCCATTTCTCGCCTTCAAACCACAATCCGCCCTCAATCTTGTTGCGGCCGTCCTCATAGGCCAGCGAGGTCAGAAAGCCGGCGCGGTTGATGCCGTACTCCGAGGTACGCAGCGAAATGGGCGAAATGATGGTCGCCGTACTGGGGGCGTAGACATTCTGGTAGGTGGGCAGGTAGGGGGTAAACCACAGGCCGCGCCCGTCGTTGTGATGTCCGTAGCCGGTCAGCTTGAATGTCAGGTGCGAGGTCAGCGCCTGCTTGTAGCTGACGCCGCCGATGGTGTCCTTGCGCAGGCCGGAACCGCCATAGTAGCCGGCGTCGCAGGGGTCGTCGGTGGCCAGATTCAGAGTGTTGACGGGCGCTGGATAGGTTCCCACTCCGTCGCAAGCCCAGGCAGCCTGTATCGACTGCGCCCAGTTTCCAAAGTTGTCCCAGTTATAGCCCAGCTTCTGGACCCAGACCTTGTTGTCATCCTGGTAATCCACCTCGCGACGGTCCGAGACGTCGGCAAACGCAGAGAGCACGCCGCCGCTGCCGATATAGCGGACGACCTTGCCGTTGAGCTGCCAGTAGTTCTGGCCGATGTCCCCGTGGCCTCTCCACTTATCGGTCAGCTGGTAAGCGCCAGTGAGATAGAACTTGGTGTGGTTGGGCAGCAGCCCGCTCTCGAAGCGGGCAAAGGTGCGATAGGCATTGAAGCTGCCGAAGGTCTGGTTCACAACCACGGCGCGCGTATCCGACGGGTCGGCGGAATAGAACTGGAGGGTTCCGCCCAGGTTGCTGGTGGAAGCAGTCTCCAATGCGCCAGTACCCTGCGAAAGCACGATGCGGCCTACGTTTTCGTCGGTGATGGCGCGGCTGATGTGCAGTCCATTCCAGTTGCCATAAGACATATCTCCAAGCGGGATGTCGTCCAGCGTAAATCCGAGTTGGTTCTGATTGAAGCCGCGCACTGAGATGCGTACTGCCCACTCATAGGAGCCGTAGGGGTCGGCAGCCTCGAAGTTCACGCTGGGAAGCTGAGCGATGCTCTTGATGGGGCTGGTCCCTGGCGCTTCTTCCAGCAGAGTGGGCGCTTGCATCTCCTGCTCGTCGCGGAACTCACCGGATGCGGTCACTTCGATAGTCTCTGTGTTGGTGATCTTCGGCTGCTGGGGCGTTGCAGCTGAGGGAGCTTCCGCGGATGGGCCCTGAGCCGCGGCAACCGCCGCGCCGAACAGGGCAAGCAGTACAAATCTGGAAGGAAAATGGCCTCGAATCATGAGTGTCCCTTTCTTGGAGAGCGCAACCGTAATGTGAGTACGGAATGCGCGTGGGGGGTGCGCAAAGCCTTCTGCGGCCTGCGCTTCCTGTTCTCGCCGGGCACGAAAATGAGCGTGCCCGGCACAAGATACACCGGTGCAATCGCAGTGGATTGCCCACATGGCACAAACGATTGCGACTTAGCAAGGATTCTGAGGGAAAGTCGAGAAGGGAATGTTAGGCGGGGATGAATGATCGGTTAAAGCGGTGCAGATTCGCCGAACAGCGAATCATAGGATTCGCCGCTGGCCTGGAAGCGGCCTGCCGGGGAGGCCAGTACGACTCTCTCCACACTTCTACTTTGCCGCTTTCTGGCTCGCAATCCACCCATCCATCCGGTCGCTTAGCACGTCCAGCGGCAGCGCGCCCGCATCCAGCACCTGATCGTGAAATGCGCGCAAGTCGAACTTGTCGCCGAGCGCCGCCTTCGCCCGGTCGCGCAATTCCAGAATCTTCAGTTGGCCGATCTTGTAGGCCAACGCCTGGCTGGGCCACGCGATATAGCGGTCCACCTCGGCCTGGATGCTGGTTTCATCGATCGCCGAGTGGTCGATGAAGTACTGCACCATCTGTTCGCGCGTCCAGTGCTGCGAATGAACGCCGGTATCGACCACCAGCCGGATGGCGCGCCAGATGTCGGCCTCCAGCCTGCCGTAGTCGGAGTAAGGGTCCTGGTAGAAGCCCACATCCTTGCCCAGCCGCTCGGAGTAAAGCCCCCAGCCCTCGGAATAGGCCGTGTAGCTGCCAAACTTGCGGAAGGTCGGCACGTCGTCGAGCTCCTGAGCAATCGAGATTTGCAGGTGATGGCCGGGTATGCCTTCGTGGTAGGCAATCGCCTCGACCGCATAGAGGTTGCGATC
>Ga0302201_10003925_pt1 | contig 10875 bp, 9 predicted proteins | sample II_Bog_N3_2_FD_194586 | JGI IMG/M metagenome (GOLD analysis project Ga0302201, IMG submission 194586) | Peat permafrost microbial communities from Stordalen Mire near Abisko, Sweden - II_Bog_N3_2 | ecosystem: Environmental > Terrestrial > Soil > Wetlands > Peat | place: Sweden: Abisko, Stordalen...
GGCGGAAATACCCTCATTGTCATCGAACACAATCTTGAAGTTATCAAATGCGCGGACTGGATCATCGACATGGGCCCCGAAGGGGGCGACCTAGGCGGAAGCCTTGTTGTCAGCGGCACATTGAACGAGGTGGCGGATCACCCAAAAAGTCACACTGGGTTATGGTTGAAGCGATCTTTGCGGCGCTGATTCTTTTTTGTCTTGGCTCTCTCCCTCTGAGAGCGCAAGTAACGAATGCTTCCCCTGACCTGGCAAAGCAGGCTGCGGACGAACAGCTACCGCAGGTTTCTGCGGCCGTGCTCCGCACCCAGATTCAACAGGAACAGGATGAAGGAAAGCGGATTGTCCTCACGCGCCGACTCGTGGCATTGCTGATCTCGGGAGATCGTTTTGACGAGGCACTTGCCGTGAGTACGACAACCGATACCGGCAATGACCCGACCCTTGCTTACTGGAAGGCAGAGGCTCTTCTGGGAACCGGTGATGCTCCTGGCGCTGCGGGACTCTTTTCTTCGTTGCTCCAGCAAAAGAGCTCCGTTGAGGGAATCACCACCGATCAGATCACCCTTGGACTGGCCCGTGCCCTGCGTGAGGAGAAAAAGCCGGAAGAGGCTTTAAATCTTCTGAACGAAGTTTCCCCGGATTCACCGATCTACGAGGAGGTGGTGCTGGAAAGGGGGATTGATCTTCTCGCTCTTGGACGTGGTGAGGAATGTCTCAAGCTGCTGCAGGGTTTTTCACCCTCCAGTGATGAGGGGAAGGCGATGGCTATTTATCTCAAGGCACTTGCCAACTGGCGCCTTGGAAATTTTGACGAGGCGAAGAAATGCTTTCTCTCCATCCCTCCTGTTTCTCCGTGGTGCAGCGCCGCTTCAGCTCTGGGCGGAGCACTTTGTTATTCGGCATCTGGCAAACCACAGCCGGGCATTGATCTGTTGGAAAAACATCTCGATCAGATTGATGACGATCCCTTGCTGAATGAGCAGTTCCGATTACTGGATCAACTCTACACAACGGCAGCCACTCCATATTCCACCATGCTGAAAAAATGGTCGGATGATTCCGCTCATCCGACACGGGCCCGGTTGGCTCTTTTTTATCAGGCCAAACAAGAGTTCCGATTGAAACATTTCGAGGGGGGGGAGACTCTTTTGGATTCCCTGATCCGGAAATATTCCGATAATCCACTAGCCGATCAGGCCAGGGTGTTGCTGTGTGCCTCGCGTCTTCAGCGGGGGCTGACTCAGGATGCTTTGGGATGGTCCGCTGACAGACCATCTGCCACTTCTGAGATTCGGGCAAAACTGGCCTATCTGCGAGGTCTGGCACAGGCTGCATCCGGCAAGGAAGAAGAGGCGAAAAAGAGCTTCGAATCGGCTGCCTCACTTGATCCCTCCTTGGTGCAGAATGCTCTCTTTAATAAGACGGTTCTTGTTGCCACAACCGACAAGGGGTCCCTTGATACCTCCACGGCTGCACGCAGTATTGTTGAGTTGAACGAGGGAATTCCATCTGAGGAGATGGAATTTCAGATAGCTCTGGATCTGGTGCGCCGCGGAGATCCCAAAGGGATTGTGCTGATGGGGGAGGTTGCGGATCGCTCCACAGATCCCTCGATCAAGTCCCGCGCGCGGCTTGCCGCCGCCGAATGGAATATGAAATCAGGGAAGGGGGATGTGGCCGATCAGGATTTTGCCAAGGCGGTGCATGAAAATTCCGGTGATCCCGAACGCGAGGAGTATCTCAATGTCTTCCTTAAGGATACCGGAAGGAAGTCCGATGCGCCGGGTGTGATCTTGGCGGCCCGCGCCTTTCTCCAGGCTCATCCAGACTCACGATTTAATCCCGAGGTTCGGTTGAAGCTGGCCGAGGCGTTACTGGCCTCTGGAGATGTGCAGGCGGCAAGGGTCGAGTTTGAACAGCTTGCCGCTGCGGGATCCGGGACAGAAATAGGTCGTCGCGCGCTTTTCCTGGCTGCCCAATCGGCTGCAAGAGCGATGGATCCCACATCACTTGATGACTCCTTGATGCTCCTGGAACGGGTCGTTGAGAATGGGAACAATGACCAGCTTGTGTGGCAGGCCCGTCTTCAGCAGGGGGCATTGAAGAACGCTCAAAATCTTCCACTGGAAGCATCGGCGATCTACGACAGTATTCTTTCGGCAACCAACGGCACTGGAGGCCCCGATGCAGAACTTCGTGCAGCTGCCATGATGGCCAAGGCGGACACGCTCCATCAGCTCGCCCCGACGGATCCCTCGCAGGAGCGCGCGGCTCTCACAATCTGGCAGCAACTGGCTGCCGATCCCGGAATGCCGCTACGCTGGCGCAACCAGGCCCTCTGTAAAAACGCCATGATTTTGGAAAAACTCGGTGAGGGTGATGCCGCTCTTGCTGCTTATTATCAGGCCTTTAAGAATCCCCGCGCGAACGAGCCCGAACAACTCTGGCACGACAAGGCCGCCTTCGAGGCGGGGCAGTTGCTGGAGAGTCGCAAGCAATGGAATGACGCCGTTGCTCTCTACGCTCAACTTGTCGCCGAACAAGGGCCAAGGGCGGAGGAGGCCAAGGCGAGACTTTCAAAATTGCGTTTGGAAAACTTTCTCTGGGAAAATTGATTCAATCTGACAAAAATACCCCTTTTATGAGCTCACACATCAAACTCTTCAGTCCGGGGCCCGTGGAGGTTTCCGAAAAAACTTTTCAGGCATTCCGCAAGCCCATGATTGGCCATCGCGGCAATGATTTCAAAAAACTCTATGCGGCCGTGCAGCCCGGATTGCAGCAGCTTTTTGGCACCACCCGCCCTGTCTTTATCTCCACTTCTTCCTCCTGGGGTGTTATGGAGGGAGCGCTGCGCAATCTCACGAAAGGAAAAGTGCTGAACTGCATGAACGGAGCCTTCTCCGACAAGTGGAATGATGTCGCCAAGCGCTGCGGCTATGAGGCCGAGAAGCTTCAGGTCGAATGGGGCAAGCCGATCACGCCTGAATTGCTCAAAGCCCGTCTTGAACAGGGTGACATCGATGTGGTGACTCTCATTCACAACGAAACTTCCACCGGATGCATGAGCCCGCTGAAAGATCTCGCCGATGTCCTGAAGCAGTTTCCCGAGGTGCTCAGCGTGGTGGATACCGTTTCATCCTGTACCGTCGTGCCGATTCCTTTTGATGAACTCGGAATCGATGTCCTGCTGACGGGTAGCCAGAAAGCCTTTGCTCTTCCTCCGGGGATGGCTTTTCTCTCGGTTTCCGAGAAAGGAATGAAGAGGGCTGCCGAGGTAAAAGGCCGCGGTTACTATTTCGATTTTCTGGAATTCCAGAAAAATCACGAGGGTGACATGACTCCGAGCACGCCGGTCATTTCCCATATCTATGCACTCCAGTCGAAGCTTGAGGACATTGCTGCGGAAGGACTCGAAAATCGCTATGCCCGTCACGCCAGGACCAACGCACTGGTCGCGGAGTGGGTGAAGGCGCGTGGGTTTGAGTTTTTTGCACCGGAGGGATACCGCTCCGTGGGCCTCACCTGTGTGAAGAATAACAAGGGGGTTGATGTCGCCGCCTGGATCGGCCGCCTGAAGTCCAAGTACTCCTGCATCATCGACGGCGGTTACGGAAAAATCAAAGGCGAGACATTCCGCATTTCAAACATGGGTGACGAGACGGAGGAGACGATCGCCCAGTTGCTCACCTGGCTCGACGATACGGCCGAGTAGCGGCCAAAGGCCGCAGGCGTTTAGCAGTTTAGGCTGTTAGACTATTAGGCCAGAAGCCAAGGAACCCTGAGATCAGAAACTTGAAATTCAATGTGCTCCGGCCTCTGGGTTCCATACCTCCATGCGATAAATCAGCATTTACCCAACTCTCTTCCTCTGAATCTAACAGTCTAATAGCCTACAGTCTAAACCCCTTTTTTCATGAGCCGTTATCGCGATACCGTCCGACTTCCCAAAACCGCCTTCCCGATGAAGGCGGGACTTGCTGCGCGCGAACCGGAACTGCTTGCCCGTTGGAAGAGTGAAAATCTCTACGCCGCCATCCAAAAGGCACGTGAGGGAGCTCCCAAGTTTGTGCTGCATGACGGTCCCCCATTTGCGAACGGTGATGTTCACATGGGGACGGCGCTGAACAAGGTGCTGAAGGATCTGGTGGTGAAATCAAAGACGATGGCCGGATACCAGTCACCCTTCATTCCGGGCTGGGATTGCCACGGATTGCCGATTGAATTTCGCGTGGTCAAATCCTCCGCCGGTCTTACGCCTCTTCAGGTGCGTCAGAAGTCGGAGGAGTATGCCCGGAAGTTCATTGATATCCAGCGTGGGCAGTTTCGTCGGCTCGGCGTCTTTGGCGATTGGGAGCATCCCTCTCTGACACTCGATCCATCGTATGAGGCGGCGATCATTCGTTCCTTCGGTAAGATGGTGGAGAAGGGGCTTGTCTATCGCAGCAAAAAGCCGGTTCTTTGGAGTACGGGTGCCCAGACAGCTCTGGCTGAGGCCGAGGTTGAGTATCAGGATAAGACATCGCCGGCAATTTTTGTGAAATTCTCCGTCTCTGAGGATGAAGTAGTACGCCTTGGGCTTCCTGTAGATAAGCCGCTCAGCGTGGTTATCTGGACAACAACTCCCTGGACACTTCCAGCCAATCTGGCGATCGCTGTTCATGCCGACCTTGATTACGTGATCTTGGAAAATGATTCGCAAAGGCTGATCGTCGCTGCCGGTCTGTCCGAGAGTTTCAAAGCTGCCACCGCTCTGGAACTCAACCAAGTTGGAGAGGCCCGCAAGGGATCTTCGCTTGAGGGACTGACGGCAAATCACCCGTTTTTGAATCGCACGGCATCCATCTATACTGCGGAGTTTGTCACTCTGGAGACCGGAAGCGGATTGGTTCATATCGCTCCCGGACATGGGGATGATGATTATCAGTTGGGTCGTAAACATGGACTCGATCTGCTCTCGCCAGTCGACGACTACGGGAAGTTCACGGAAGAAGCCGGTGTGCCCTCGCTTGTCGGAATGAATGTCTTTGCTGGTAATGAGGAGGTGATTCGCATCCTCACGGAACGCGGAGCCCTGCTGGGACGTCAGGATTATCAGCACAGCTATCCGCATTGCTGGCGCTCCAAAACGCCGATTCTGTTCCGTGCCGTCGAGCAGTTCTTTATCCGTATCGACGCTCTCCGCGAGACGGCTCTCAAGGAAATCGATAACACGAACTGGATTCCGAACTGGGGACGCAACCGCATTCGCGGGACGGTGGAATCCCGACCCGATTGGTGCATTTCCCGTCAACGTACCTGGGGTGTGCCGCTCCCAGTTTTTTATTCACCCGAGGGGGAGCCGATCCTGGATCCATCGGTGATCGCAAAAGTTTCCGAGGTCGTCGCCGAGCAGGGTTCCAATGCCTGGTTTGCACTCGATGATGCCGAGTGGTGCCGACTGACGGGAGCCCCTGAAGGATCGACCCGGCGCAATGACACACTCGATGTCTGGATCGATAGCGGTGTGAGTCATGAGGCTGTGTTGCGCGCTCGTCCGGAACTTCAGTTCCCTGCCGACCTCTATCTGGAGGCCACCGATCAGCATCGCGGCTGGTTCCAGTCTTCGCTCATGACCTCGGTGGCGCTGAATGGGAAGGCTCCGTACAAGACCGTGCTGACGCATGGCTTTGTCGTCGATGTCGATACCCGTCAGAAGATCTCCAAGTCGAACCAAGGTGCCGGTGGCTATCAAAAGCCGACCGAGGCCGATCACTTTGTCAAAACCTATGGGGCCGATATTGTGCGCCTCTGGGCCAGTAGTGTTCAATTTACCGACGATGTTCCATTTTCGGAGGAGATCTTTGCTCGCCTGACCGATACCTATCGCCGCATTCGCAATACTCTTCGCATCCTGCTTGCGAATCTTTCCGATTACGATGCGACGGCGACCGTCGCAGAGCTGACACTGATTGACCGATGGATCCTGGCGCGTCTTCAAGAGACAGTTAATACCTGCCGCAAGGCCTATGAGGAACTCGCTTTCCAGAAAGTCTATCAGGCGATCAATCAGTTCTGCGCAGTGGAGTTGAGCAGTATCTATGTCGATGTGACCAAGGATCGGCTTTATTGCGATCAATCAGACTCCCCTCGCCGTCATGCCACGCAGTCCGTGATGGCCAAGGTTTTTGGTGATTTGGTGCGATTGTTAGCACCGATCCTTGCTTTCACGGCGGAAGAAGCGTGGGGTCACTATCGCCCTGGCAGTTCGGTGCATCTGGAACTCTTTCCTGAGGGAAAGGCTCCCGATCAGGAGATCCTAGCCCAGTTTGAGTCTCTTCTTCACTTTCGGGGTGAAGTCTCACAGGCCCTGGAAAAAGCGCAGCGTGATGGCGTCATTGCCAATCCGCTGGAGGCCACCGTCCACGTGGTCACCGATGATCCGGTCTTGCTTGCTGCTGCCAGGGAACGGCTTCCCGAAATCGAGGAACTCTTGATTCTCAGTAATCTCACGATCTCCGAGGGAAACAATTCGAACTCGATCGGAAAAACCGTGGCTGCCTCCATTACGATTGGCAAGACTGAGTCTGCCAAATGCGAGCGTTGCTGGCGTCATCGTGAGGAAGTGGGGGCTCATGCCGAACATCCGACTCTTTGCGGACGTTGTGTGGAGGCGGTTGAGTCGATTCCTTCCGTGGCATGAAGGTTCTGAATTCCTGGGGAATCATTCTCCTGCTTGCCCTTCTGGATCAAGCGAGCAAAGTTCTAGTTCTCCGGTTTATTCCGTTTCAGGAATCAATACCGATCGTTCCGGGATTCTTCAACCTCACCCATGTTTATAATACCGGTGCCGCCTTCGGGATGCTGCATGACAGCAATCTCTTTTTCATCGTGGTCTCCTCGGTTGCTTTTGTGGGGCTTGTGGCCATGCGACGGCATTTTGAAGGAACCCTGATGCGGTGGGGTTGGATGTTGTTACTTGCCGGGATCATCGGAAATGTTAGTGATCGACTCCGACTGGGACATGTCGTCGATTTTCTGGACTTTCAGATCGGCAGCTATCACTGGCCTTCGTTCAATGTCGCCGACTCCTGCATTTGTATTGCCGCTGGTTTGTTCCTCTTAGGAAGCTTTTCATCCGGGGAAAAATTGGATACACGATAGATCTGATCGATATAAAAATGAGCGCACCCTTTCCCTGCAGCCCCTACGTAACCCATCACGAGTTGGTCTATTTTCCGCGGATGATCGACAAGATCCGCCTCCATGCAAGTGGCAAACTCGGAGAAGATTATATTCCGAATTTGGGCAAGGCTTTTGACCTCCGCTGCTGCCTTCTGCTTGAGGTGGATTACGAGGAACTGGTGGCGGTAGTCCGTAGTGGAGTTTCCGATGCAGAGGTCTGGAACTGGGTTGGTCGCCATGGCAAGGCTCCAAGCGCCGAACAGGTCGAGATTTGGAATGGATTCATGACCAAGCGAGGTTGGCGCGACGAGGCAACGTCGACTCTGCTGCGCCGTTTGAAGGAGGGTGGTTTTGAGAAACGCACCGATATTCAGACCCTGTTCGACTACATTGATCTGGATGAAGGCAGACCACTAAAAGCGAATCTTGAAAGCTGAAATTTGAAAGCTGAAGAGGGCAGCAGTGTCGCGTGTTCTATAAGGTCGATTACTCAGGTTTCAGCTTTCCGGTCTCATCCTTTTCTTATGAATGCGAGAATTTTCCGGTGGTCACCTTCTGTTGCCCAGACCATCCGCAGGAAATCAGCTGGGTGAATATCATGTTCCTTTAAAAAGCGACGGTCTCCTCCGCAGCCATACATGATCTCATGGCAGAGGCCTCCTTTGAGGAAGCAAGTGGCCTTCGCAATAATCCTCGGCAACCACGGAATCCCATCCAGTTCTTCCGGTTTGGGCGGCAATTCCGCTGCATCGGTGACTGTGGTGGCCGTGACCTTGTGCTGGTGGTAGAGGAAGTAGTCACGGCGCGCGGCTACGATTAGCAGAACAGTATTCCACTCCGGTTCCCCATAGTTCACCAGATCCTCAGCGTAGTCGTAGAGGTTGATGGGGCGAAGTCCGATGGAAGTGAGGAAGGAAGTCTCTTCAGAGGTGAAATAGCTTTCCAGATCACGGTTGCCCTGGCGGTAGAGATCAACGGCTTTGTCGTAGATGGGACGGAGTTGTTGCGTCCACAGGTAGGAGGGAGTCATGTCAGCGGGAGAAGGCGAGTCACTCAACAGAGGTTACTCCTCAAGCGTGGAGCCGATTTTGACGGTAACCTGCCAGTGGGCGATTTTTCCCTCCTCCAGATGGGCGCGCGTTTCTGTTACTTCCAGCCATCGGAGGTTTTTTTCGGTGCTGGAGGCTTTTGCGACGGCATTGGCCACCGCATCCTCGATACTGATTGAGGAGGAGCCGACGAACTCGATTTTTTTGTACACATGTGCGCTCATAAGAGGACTATTGTCCCCGTTTGGAGTGCTGTCCAATGCAGATTGAGGATAAAATTACTGAGGGGAAAAAGAGTTGCTCTGCGGAATGGTAAAAAATGGCTCATGTTACAAGATGATGCCGAGGGAGGTAATCGATCGCGGATTTGTTTAAGGTTTGAGGGATTGGTTCACGCGGAGGCGCGGAGATGCGGAGGAGGGAAGGTTATTGACAACCCTCTGGAGACCTTCCCTAAGCGTTGGGGCTCCAAAGTTCACAAGAAGTCCAACCTGTAGGTTCCTCAAACGAAGATAGGTTAGAAGTTGTTTTCCGTGGATTGCAGAGAGAGTTTCAACGGACTTGAGTTCTACGATAACTCTGCTTTCTACAAGGAGATCTACTCTGAATCCTTCCTCGAATTTCATGCCATTATATTCAATGCAAACAGATTTTTGACGCTCGGTAGTGAACCCCCTTGTTTCTAGTTCGCTGGCCAGCACGACCTTATAGACCGATTCCAACAGGCCAGGCCCCAAGTCTTTATGGATTCTTAAGGCCGAATCAATAATTGCAGCAGTGATATCATCGAGTTCCTTCATTATTATATTTTCTCCGCGACTCCGCGTTCTCCGCGTGAGGCAATCGGTCTGAGAGGAGTCTCTTGTTTATCAGTATTTTTGGCTACGATTCGGATCAGAAGCTGGGTGAGGAGGGTCTCCTCGGTGCCATGACCACTGAGTAGCTTCAAGTTTGCATCCCGGCAGGCAAGAAAGGCGGAGACAAGGTGGTCCCTCTCAAAGCGTGAGGCATTCACCGCAGCCAGTCCGATGCCATAGGTATTGAGTCCCCCGTCCTTCTTACGTGGTAGATGAGCAGTCTCTTCCGGTCGGAGTCGCTTGAGTTCAGAGGCAAAGAACTGAGGTTGCGAGGGTGGACGGATGCGATGACGCTCCATCAGATCCTTTGCGACGAGAAGATTGCGAACGGTCGGGACGATTGCTGCCAGGAGGATGCCAATGGCCTGCTCTCCCTGACGTCGGAGTTGTTGCAGAGTGTCGAGGCAGAGCGGGAGATTGCGTTTGTTGATCGCGTCACTGAGGTCAAAGATGCCTCCGGCGCGGGTAAGGGGGACAAGATCCCGCACCAGTTTTTCTGTGATGAGCGACCCTTCGCCCGCCGAGGTGACAAGCTTTGCAAGCTCCGCATCAAGCTGTCCGGTATTGGCTCCGACACGGGTGGTCAGGACGACGGCTGCTGCATCTTCCATGCGGACTCCACGCGCGCGGCATCGGACGATGACCCAGTCGATGAGATCATCTTCGGTGGCGTTGAATCCGAAGTCGGGCTTGTCGCAGACAGTGGTGGAGGCGAGGGAAGAGAGTGATTTGTAAAAAGAGCGGCGCTTGTCCGGTTCCGGTGCGCTGATCAGGAGAGTGATCCCATCGGGAAGGCCCTCTTCGAGTGTCTTCAGTAGTTTCTCGAGAGCATTTTGGACGGTTTCCGAGCGCCCTTGCTGGGTGTCTTTCAGGAAGGAAACCCCCTTCATCCAGACAAGTTTTCCCCCGCCGAAAAATGGCAGCGTCAGGATGCCCTGCAACGTACTCTCGATCATGTCGACGGAGCAATCCACAGTGTCAGCGGGAGCATCGATGATCTCCAATCCGAACTCACCGGCATCGGCAGGAGCGAGCTGGGCTGCCAGTCCCTGAGCCGTACGGCGTACCTCGGCCTCATCGCTTCCCGTCACGAAATGAATCCGGGAATCCTTGGCGGAGGTGGTTGGTGCTTTGCGGGTAGGCATTGGGGGAAAGTTAAAAGCTGAAAGCTGAAAGTTGAAAGCTGAAAGGGCTTTGGCGTGGGTCAGGAGATAGGTTGGGAATGCGGCTTTGCTATCATCGCTCTCGCGAGTGGAATCATTCGGGCAGCACATTATCGTGCTGGCTATCTCGTCAGTTTCCACCGGATTCGTTCTGACTTCTTCGATCCGACTCACCTCCTCTTCAGGTTTCAGCTTTCAAGTTTGACGGCACTTGCCTCCCGGCAAGCGGTGCAGCCCTACGGGCTGCAACTTCGTTGCAGTCTTACGCGCATCTTCCCAGATGCTTGTTTCAGCTTTTTCCCCTTCTTGACTCAGCGTCTCTGCGCGAGTCCTTTACCGTTTCCAGCCTTTCTTTCCGCCCTTTTCCTTTTTTGGCTTGGTCATCGCCGCGGTGATGTTTCCTCCGCTTTTGAGTTCCATGATCTGATCACGCAGGAGGGCGGCCCGTTCGTATTCGAGCTTTCCTGAAGCTTCCTTCATTTCCATTTCCAGTTCCTTGATCAGGGTAGCGACATCAAGCGGAGTTTCCTGAATGCGGGCGGAGTTTTCACCGCTATCGATCAGCACACGGAGACTCTCCTGCACAGGGCGCTTCACGCTGTGCGGAGTAATGCCATGTTTGCGGTTATGCTCCATCTG
>Ga0302201_10003929_pt1 | contig 10860 bp, 12 predicted proteins | sample II_Bog_N3_2_FD_194586 | JGI IMG/M metagenome (GOLD analysis project Ga0302201, IMG submission 194586) | Peat permafrost microbial communities from Stordalen Mire near Abisko, Sweden - II_Bog_N3_2 | ecosystem: Environmental > Terrestrial > Soil > Wetlands > Peat | place: Sweden: Abisko...
TATTGCCTCCTCCGGCTCCGTTTCTTCCACCTTCAGCAGACGCGTGGCCCTACGGCTTTCATCCACGACGATGGTCTCCGCGATGCGGTCGTGCACGGTCTGGCGATTGCGGTGAATGAAGTACTGCAGGAACCCGAAGCCGCCTTCGAGGAAGGACGCGCCATATCCCAGTGCGCGCTCCAGGCTCTGCCACAGGCCCATGCGGCTGTGCGTGAGGGAGACGACCCGCGTGCGCGCGATCCACTTGCCTGGAGTCTTGCCGTTGCCCCAATAGCAGGCCAGCGCGGCATACACGAACAGGAAGATCAGGCTTCTGAGATCATGCGGATGCCAATCCAGGTCAACGTTCGTATGGCCCTTGGTGTGGCGCGCGACAAAGAGGATCCAGCTCAGCGATACCGAAGCCCAGACGATCAGCATCAGGAAGAAGTCGATGCTGAAGCCCAACACGCGCCGCCGGAAGCCGGCGAGCGGAAGGCCGTCCAACTCATCAAACCGCGCGGTCTCGTGTGCATGGAAGTGCCGCTGCTTCATATAACTGTTCTCCGTTCCTCCACTCTAACCCCGCATGACAATCGTCACAACGCTTTGCTGACGCCGCTCACTAGGTCTGCGCGCCGGGTGGCACGATACTGGCTCTAGTCGCAAACAAGGAGCCGAACATGAGCGCAGTCCTCGAAGCCGAAGCAGCATCAGCCGGATCCACAGCGTCCGACGCGCCGGTCGCGGCGCTCGCGCATATCACCAAGAGGTACGCCAACGGCGTGCTGGCACTCGATGATCTCTCGCTCACCCTGCGCCGCGGCGAGATCGTCGCGCTGCTCGGACCCAACGGCGCGGGCAAGTCCACCGCGGTGAAGCTGATGATGGGCCTGAGCTCGCCGACAGCGGGCTCGGTGAGCATCTTCGGCGCCGACCCGCGACAGACCGCTGCGCGGCTGCGCACCGGCGTGATGCTGCAGATCGGAACCGCGCCGCACATGCTGCGTGTGCGTGAGCAGGTGCAGATCTTCCGCGGCTACTATCCCAACCCGATGCCTTATGACGATATCGTGAAGGCCGCGGGCCTGGATGGCATTGAGGACCGGTTCTTCGTCCAGCTCTCCGGCGGGCAAAAGCAGCGCATGCTCTTCGCGCTAGCCCTCGCCGGCGATCCCGATCTGCTCTTCCTCGACGAGCCGACCGTTGGCCTGGACATCGAGGCCCGTCGCGCAATGTGGGCGCAGATTCGAGGCCTGGCAGCGAAAGGCAAGACCGTCCTGCTCACCACGCACTATCTGGAAGAGGCTGATGCGCTTGCGCACCGCATCGTCGTGCTCAACAAGGGCAAGCTGGTCTGCGCGGGTACACCAGCGGAGGTGAAGTCGCTGGGCGCGGCGGCCACATCGTCGCAGCCGAATGCGCTGGGGCTGAAGATCATCCGCTGTGTCACCACGCTCGGCGAGGACCACCTGCTCGCGATGCCCGGCGTGGCCGAAGCCACACAGAACGGCGGGCTGACCACGATCACCAGCTCGCAGCCCGAAGCCACTCTGCGCGAGATGCTCGCGCTTGACCAATCGCTCCACTCGCTGGAGGTTCAGAGTCCGGCGCTGGAAGATGCGTTTCTGGCGCTCACCAGCAACTAGTTCTCTTCCACAGCTCTAAGGAGATCCACCATGTCCACCGCAGCCATCTCGCTTCCCGCCGCTTCGTCCCACACATTCGGCCGCACTCTGCGCATCTTCCTCAACGAGACTCGCTTTGAGTTCCTGCGCCTGCTGCGCACGCGCGCCTTCTCGCTCTCGGTCATCGGCTTTCCGGTAGTCTTCTACATCTTCTTCGGCCTGATCATGAACCGCGGCGAGAGCATTCACGGCGTGCTGGTCGCCAAGTACATGCTGGCCGGTTATGCGGTCTTCGGCATGGTCGGAGCGGCGCTGTTCGGCATCGGCGTTGGAATGGCCGCGGAGCTCAACGCCGGATGGCTGGAACTGAAGCGCGCCAGCCCGATGCCTCCGCTCGCCTATCTGCTGGCCAAGTGCATCACCGCCATGGCGTTCGGAGTGGTCATCGTCAGCCTGCTCACGGCGCTGGGCGTCACCTTCGGTCACGTCTCGCTGACGCTGGCGCAATATGGGCGCATGATCGCGCTGGCGATCGTCGGTGTGGTTCCGTTCGCCGCGATGGGCATGGTGCTGGCGCTGCTGGTTCCGGCCAACTCCGCGCCGGGAATCGCCAACATGCTCTACCTGCCCATGAGCTTCTGCGGCGGCCTTTGGATTCCCATTATGTTCCTGCCGCGCATCCTGCAACACTTCGCGGTGGTGTTGCCGACGTATCACGTCGCACAGCTCATGCTCGGCTCCCTCGGCTTCCCTGCAGCGGGAAGCACCAGCAACCACTGGCTCGGTCTGCTGGGCTTCACGCTGATTATGCTGGGCGTTGCGTGGCTTGGATTCCGCCGCCTGGAACAGAAGTCCTAATCCCGCTCGTGTCGTGTAAGCACGGCGTAAACTTGCACTGGAACCTTCCATGTCCATCACAGGAACCATCTCGACGCAGCGCAGTCCCAACTGGGCTTGGATATGGCTCGCGTACAGCGGCTTCCTGTTCATCCAACCGATCTTCGAGCCCACATGGACGATGTGGCTCGGCTCGCTGGCTGTATTCGGTGCGTTCATCGGCATCTTCATGCTGTACTTCCGCGCCTGCGACGCGGGCAGCGTGCTCCGCTACTGGATGATCGCCGCCACGTTTGCGCTGGGGTTCGTTACGTTCCCATGGAACCAGGGAGCATCGTGCCTGTTTGTCTATGCTGCCGCATTTCTGCCGTTCACGGTCGTCTCCACGCGCAGGATGTTCGCATCCTTTGCGCTACAGGTACTGCTGGTGCTTGGCGAGGGCTACTACTTCACGGTCCGCACTCCGCATGGCCACTATTACGTGGGCTGGCCGAACACGCTGATCGCCATCTTCCTGATGATCGTCATCGGCGGTGGCAACGTCTTCTTTGCCGAGCAGCAACGCGCGGAGAGCCAACTCCGCGCCGCGCAGGAGGAGAACATCGCGCTCGCAGCCGTCGCGGAGCGGGAGCGTATCGCCCGCGACCTGCATGACGTTCTGGGCCACACGCTGAGCGTGATCGTACTGAAGGCCGAACTCGCTGGACGGCTGCTGAGGGACTCCGCTGCACCGGACACCGCGCGCGCGGCGACCGAGATCGGCGATGTGGAACGCACCGCGCGCACCGCGCTGGCAGAGGTCCGCGAGGCCATCGGCGGCTATCGAGCGCGCGGGCTGGGCGCGGAGATCGAGGCGGCGCGGCGCACGCTGGATGCAGCGGGCGTGACGCTGGTGGCCGAAGGCACCTCCTCACAGAACGCCGCGCTCAGTCCGCAGGAGGAAACCGTGCTCGCGCTGGCGCTGCGCGAGGCGGTGACCAACATCGTGCGCCATGCCAACGCCACGACCTGCACGCTGCGCTTCTTTGCCGAGGCTAATTCTCGCCATCTGTCTATCTCCGACGATGGCCGGCAGAGCGAGCTGCGCGAGGGGAACGGTCTGCGCGGGATGCGCGAGCGCGTAGAGTCCGTCGGCGGTCAGCTCTCGATGGAGAGCCGCAGCGGAACGCGCCTGCAGATCTCGCTGCCGCTGCGCACGAAGGCGACGGTCTCGTGAGCGGCGCTGGGAGTCCTATCCGCGTGCTGCTGGCCGAAGACCAGACGATGTTGCGCGGCGCGCTGGCTGCGCTGCTGGACCTGGAACCGGACATCACCATCGTCGCGCAGGCAGCGAACGGCCGCGAGGCGCATAAGCTGGCACTCTCGCTTGCTCCGGATGTCGTGGTCACCGACATCGAGATGCCGCAGATGACGGGACTGGAGTTCGCCGCCGCGCTGCAGCAGGCGGAGTCCAAGGCGCGCGTGATTATCCTTACGACGTTCGCTCGGCCTGGCTATCTGCGCCGCGCGCTGGACGCAGGCGCGCGTGGCTACCTGCTGAAGGAGCGGCCGGCGAGCGAGCTGGCTGAGGCCATTCGCAAGGTCCACGCAGGTCTGCGCGCGGTCGATCCCGCGCTCGCCGCCGAGGCCTGGAGCGCGGACGCCGATCCGCTGACCGACCGCGAGCGCCAGATCCTGCAACGCGCCGGCGATGGCCGCAGCTCCGCCGAGATCGCCGCCGAGCTGCGGCTCTCCGAAGGGACGGTGCGCAACTACCTGTCCGAAGCCATCGCCAAGCTGGGCGCGGCGAACCGCACCGATGCCGCGCGGATTGCGCGGGCGCGCGGATGGCTGTAGCTTCCGGCGCGCGGCGCAGAGGCATAAACTAGCCGAATGGCTCGTCGCAGCACCGCTTCTCCGCAACTCCCCGATCCAGAGACCTGGCTTCGCGGGCTTCCCAAGGCTGAACTGCATCTGCATCTGGAGGGCTCGATCACCGCGGAGACGCTGGTGGAGCTCTCGCGCACAAACGACGCGCAGCCACTCACGCTCGCCGAGGCGCGCGCCACCTACAGCTACAGCGACTTTCCCAGCTTCCTGCTGAGCTTCAAGGCTGTGACCGAGCGGCTGCACACGCCCGCGGACTACGAGACCATCACCTACGCGATGCTGCGCGACCTGGCGTTGCAGGGCGTTCGCCACGCGGAGGCTTACATCTCCATCGGCATTCTGTACTACTTCGGGCGGCTCGACGTGGACGAGGTGATGGCCGCGATCGAGCGCGGGCGCGTTCGCGGCGAGCACGACTTCGGCATCTCGCTCCTATGGATCATTGACGCTGTGCGGCACTTCGGTCTGGAGCAGTGCGCGCGCGTCTTCCGCAAGGCGGCTGAGTTACAGCACCAGTATCCGAGCGTGGTCGGCATCGGCATCGGCGGCGATGAGGCGCGCGGACCGGCGCATGAGTTCCGCGAGCTGTATGCGGAGGCCAAGGCAAACGGCCTGCATCTGACGTGTCACGCAGGCGAGTCGACCGGACCGCAGAGTGTTTGGGCCGCACTGAACATCGGCGCCGAGCGCATCGGCCACGCGCTGACCGCGGAGCAGGATCCGGACCTGATCTCGGTTCTCGCGGAGCGGCAGATTCCGCTGGAGCTGAACATCACCAGCAACCTTCGCACAGGCTGTTGCGCCGAGCTGATGCAGCATCCAGTTCGGCGCTACTTTGAAGATGGCTTGATGATCACGCTGAACTCCGACGATCCGCCGTTCTTCGGGGCGAACCTGCTGGACGAGTATCTGCTGGCGCATCGCGAGTTTGAATTTTCGCTCGACCAGATGCGCGAGCTGGCGGCGAACTCGATCGAGGCGAGCTTTCTGGCTCCGGAGCGCAAGCTGGCACTGCTGGGCGACGTGGAGCAGTACGGCTGGTAGGGGCCGCCTGCGGAGAAAACAGGAGCCGCTGGCCGGGGGTACCCCCCTCCCCCTGTTTTTCTAAAATCTCTGGAATCAAGGGTTTAGCGGGTGACCCCGGGGTCAAAATATTGATTCTAAAGATTTTAGAGGCAAAATATTCAAAAGAAGCAAGTTAGCAGCCAACAGCGAACAGTGAAACAGCGAAAGACGAGAAGCGGATCTTATTGAGTTTTGAGTTAAGAGTTAGTGAGTTTCGAGTTCAAAGACATATGGCCCGGCGGTGTGCCGAGGGTTGTGTGCTGCCTGAGTTGCAAGGCTATGTCTTAATCATAGGCCAATGGAAGGTAATTAAAGGACATTGTTCGAAGAAAAATATATCCCATGAATTCAAAGGGTTAGGGGAGATTTGGCGATTTGGGGGACTTGACAAGAAATTTTGGGGCCAAACTCGGGGGTGGGTGCTGCTAAGTGATTGATGGAATGGGTTTTGAAGAGATCAGAGCGTAGAGAGGTTGAGAGAAGAGGAAAGGCAACGGCAACAGCCTTAACGCGGAGGGCGCAGAGGTTGCGCGGAGGTATACAGTAGAGCGATTCTGATCGGGGCCGCACGATGCGCTGTATTTTGATAGGATAGTGCTAACCATTGATACAGCCAAACTTATGCCAACCAAACGAAAGCCCGAAATCGCCGCTGTTCCCTCCCCCTCTCCTCTCACTGTGCCCGAGCCCATTGCGGTGTTGCCGGCCAAACATCAGATTGAAGGCGACGCGGTAGAGTCCTTTATCTCCGAGAAGCACATCGGCATGCGCATCAAGGCGTTGCGCCTGAAGAAGTCCATGGGGCTGGTGGACCTGGGCCAGCACACGGGGCTGTCGGCGAGCTTTCTGTCGCAACTGGAGACGGGGCGCGTGGTGCCGACGCTGCGCAACCTGGCGCGCATCGCGATGGTCTTCTCCAAGGACCTGAGCTACTTCTTCGAGCCGGAGCCGCAGAGCATCTGCCGCGTGCATCGCGCCAAGGACCGGCTGCGGCTGCCGCAGACCGGCGTGGACGAGCCGATGTACTACTTTGAGAGCCTGGGGTACCTGGTTCCGGGGCGGGAGCTGGATCCCTACCTGGCCGAGTTCCTGCCTGTGGGCGAGGCGAATGGCAAGCCCGGCCGTCTGGCGCGCCCGCACCAGCATGAGGGCTGTGAGTTCCTCTACGTGGTGAAGGGCAAGCTGAACCTGCGCCACGGTGAGATGGTCCACGAGCTGGAGGCGGGCGACGCGATCTACTTCGACTCGACGACGGTGCACAGCTACTCGTGCGTTGGGAGCGAGCCGGCGACGGCGCTGATTGTGACCCACCAGGAGCCGGTGGAGGCTGCGGACGTGGGCAACGGCACGCGACGGCCGGCGAAGCGGGAGCTCTCCGGCACCGACCTGACGCTGCTGCGGCGCAGGGCCGGCGAGCGGAGATAGAGGCCTAAGCGTCCGTGCGCTGCAGCAACTCATTCAGTGAAGTCAGCGCTGAGACGATTTGCGCGCGGCGTGCCGGGGTTGTCCTGTGCAGCGCGGAGGCGATGGGTGTGACGCTGAGCGCCGGCAGTTGGGTGCGAAGGAAGCGGCGGACCTCGGCAGAGGGCTCCAGAAGAACGCTGCGGCCGTCGGCCGGGTCCGACCGCCGGGTGACTGTCCCGAGCTGGACCAGGCGGTCGACGATGCCGGAGACGGTGCTCTGGGCGAGCCCGAGTTCACGGCGCACCTGTTGGACAGACAAAGGTTGCGGCGAGCGCACCAGCACCTGCATGACGGATCGCTGCGGGCCGGTGAGGCCGCCTTTCGCGTAGGCGGCGCTTACCGGCTTGCGCAGGTGTTCGCGGATGGTGGCGAGCAACCGTTCCACCTCACTGGCCTGCTGCGCGAGCGAAGTCGATGGAGCTGCGGACTTAGAGCTGCGTGGAGACATCGCTCTCCAGCCTATCGCAGCCGCGGGAGCAAGGCTCCCGTGCGAGCTTGATAGCCGCTGTACACGTCCCCAAAGGCAGAGCGCAGGAGCTGCTCTTCGGCATCGGCCTTCGTCAGCCAGAGCGCCGTCAGCAATAGAAGGCCGACAAACGAGCGCGTGAGTCCCTGCACCATCGCCGTGCCCAGCAGCGCCAGCAACAGGCCGCTGTAGATGGGATGGCGGATGGCAGCGTAGGGACCGCGCTGCACGAGGGTGTGGCCCTGCTTGAGCGTGACCGACGCGCTCCAGTTGTTTGCCAAGCAGAGCCTTGCCCAGATAGCGAGCGCCCAGCCGAGGAGGCAGAACGCAGATCCAACGATGATTGTGACCAGCGAGTGAGGAAGCAGCTGCCGGTTGAGTGGGCCGACGGGAAGGCGCGGGTAGAAGTACAGCGCTAAGGCGATCGCCCCGCCGATGAACTGCACGAGGCGCGCGGCAAGGCCCTCCGTGTGGCGGACAGGTCTGCTGAATGCGGATGAGCCAATCCAGAGGGCGCCGATGAGACACCATCCGTCCTGCAGTAGTTGGTCCAGAGTGAGATGCATGGGGTGAGTCCTCCTACTAACATCGTACACGATGTATCGTGTACGATGCAAATGCCGATTGGGGTGTCCGGTGAGGATATCGTGGCAGGAAAGAGATAGGGAGTGGGCTCAGGCAGCCGACTTGATGCTGCGGAGTTCAAGGCGGACGCCTTCGTTACGTTGCAGGACGGCGACCAGTTCAAACAAATTCTTGGCCTGGGGATTGCCGTTGGGACCGAGCATGCGCATGAGGCTCTTCGGCGAGCGATGCATGGCAGCGGCAAGCTTGGGAAAACCGATGGTGCCGTTGATATAGTCGCGCAGGACGGACTTGCCGGTATCAACATCGCCCTCGATCATGGTGTTCATAGCTTCGCGCAGGAGCGCGCGGCGAACACCGGGGCGACTGCGCAGCAATTCCATGGTGGTTTCGCGGAAGTCCCGGGTGAGTGTCATTAGAGTTCTCCTAGTGCCTTGCGGCGTTTGTAGGCCTGCCATGCGGCCTTGGCGCGTTCGATGTCTTGTTGCTGGCGGTGCTTGGTGCCTCCGCCAAGCAGAAGGATCAGGCGGTCTCCGTCCCGGCCCATGTAGACACGGAATCCCGGCCCGAAGTCGATCCTGAGTTCAGATACGCCGGAGCCGACACTCTTCACCATTAGAGAGATTGCCTTGCTGCAATCGCCCCAAAGAAAGCAAGATGCGACCGACCGTGATGTCGTCGAGCGTATCAAGCCATTGGGCGTAACGGCTCCGGCCGAGTTCGTCGACGTATTCCCGAACGTCCAGCACGGATTACAAGGTATCACAAGTGTTACCTTTGCGGGAAGCGGGAGAAATACCTTCTCCATGTCGCGCCATGGGGGCTACAAATTTGGGTTGAGGTTCCCGAGGCGCTTGAGCCAGTCGATCTGTTCGCCGGTGTCGGGGACGCGGTGTCCGCGCGCTTTGGAGATGCGGTCGAAGGCATCGTCCGGCGTGAAGCCGGCGCGGACCATGAGCGCTGCCGCGACGAGCGAGGAGCGTCCGATGCCGGCCCGGCAGTGAAGAACGATGCGGAGACCTGCGTCGGCCTCTTTGCCCAGCGACTCGATGAAGCGGAGAAACTGCTCTTTGGATTCGGGCGTCTCGCGGTCGGGGATGGGGAAGCTGCGGAACTCCATGCCTGCGGCGCGGCAGAAGGCGCCCTCCTGCGTGAGATCGAGCTCCTGATTCTCATCGTCGGTCAGCAAAGAGACGAGGACGTCGACGCCCTCGCGGTGGAGCGAGCGGATCTCATCCTCCAGCCAGTCGCCACCGCGCGGGCGGGCGGCGGTTGCGAGATGGAGCGGCGTTCCCGTGTGAATCCAGTACGGCATCGTCTAGGCCCCACAGGATTTGATGCGTGAGCCGGAGTGGACGCTGACGGGGGAGCCTTCCGCAAGCAGGATGCTGGCTGGTTGCTGCTTGTTAAGGTCGGCGAAGGCTGGGCCATAGAGCGCTGCGAAGTCGACGTGAATTTCAGAGCTGAGGACCGGGTAGGTCTGCCAGCGGGGATGCCGCACCTCATACTGCGAGGTGCTGCCGTCGCGGCGTTTGGTGTATCCCCAGTAGTGCTCGGTGATGAACTCCTCTTCGCTGCCGGGAGCGATGGGCTGTGCGTTGGGCGAGGCCTCCACGGCAAGCGAATGCCAGGTCTTGCGATATCGCCACGCATAACTCACTCGGAGCGACTGCGGCGTCTCAAAAATGTTTGAGTGCGTGGGGAGCGTCGCATAGGGCTCCTCGTAGAGCCGGTTGGCGATCAGCGTGATGGCGGAGCGGGGGACGAACTCGCGGAGGAAGACCACGCCGCGGCGCTGTGTGCCGTCGGGCTCGGTGCGGAGTACGTAGAAGCGCAGATTGACCTCTTCAAACCGCGTGTGGAACGGTATGGCAAGACCCTTCACCCGCACGTGGTCAAAGAGGAAGCCGACCAGCGAGACATAGCAACGAGCTGGGTTCCCGGGTGCTCCGCTGTCTTGATATCGATCCAGCTCCACGCCGTGCGGTAACCACGGCTCCAGCACTGAGGGAGCAACGTCATACTGCGCCATGACGAGCTTGCGCCACTCGGCGGTGAGAAAGGTCGACATCAGCCCTTATAGAACTCGCTGCGCTTGCGGCTGTAGAAGTAGTAGACGAAGAGGCCGATGAGGAGCCAGACGAAGAAGCGGACCCAGGTGATCGCCGGGAGGCCGGCCATCAGTAGCAGGCAGCAGAGGATGCTGAGGATGGGGAAGACAGGGCCGCCGAAGAGGCGGAAGCCGCGATGGCGCTCCGGCTGCTTGCGGCGCAGGACCAGCACGCCGATGGAGACCAGCACGAAGGCGAAGAGCGTGCCGATGTTTGTCATCTCGGCGAGGGAGCCAACGTCAAACAAACCCGCAGGGATGGAGACGAGGATGCCCGCGATGATGGTGGCGAAGGCCGGCGTGCGGAAGCGCGGGTGGAGGCGGGAGAAGGCGTCCGGGAGCAGCCTGTCGCGCGACATGGCGAACCAGATGCGCGCCTGGCCGTATTGACCGACCAGGATGGACGAGATCATGCCGAGGATCGCGCCGATGAGTACGAACAGCCGGACGTAGTGCAGGCGGTGCGCTCCGGGCTGGAGCGAGAGGCGCTTGAGCGCGTTCACGATGGGCGCGCCGTCGCCGGCGACGGTGTTCCACTTAACCAGGCCGGTGAGCGTGAGGCCGACGCCGATGTACAGGATGGTGCAGACCACCAGCGTGGCGATGATGCCGATGGGGACGTCGCGCTGCGGGTTGCGGCACTCTTCGCTGGCGGTGGAGACGGCGTCAAACCCGATGTACGTGAAGAAGATGATGCTGCCGCCGGCGAGGATTCCGGAGAAGCCGTTGGGCGAGAACGGAACGTAGTTGCTGGTGTGGATGAAGGAGAGTCCGAAGAAGATGAAGGCGAGGATCGCCGTGATCTTGACCATCACCATGATGTTGTTGGTGCGGGCGGACTCGCGGATGCCGAGTAC
>Ga0302201_10003935_pt1 | contig 10848 bp, 9 predicted proteins | sample II_Bog_N3_2_FD_194586 | JGI IMG/M metagenome (GOLD analysis project Ga0302201, IMG submission 194586) | Peat permafrost microbial communities from Stordalen Mire near Abisko, Sweden - II_Bog_N3_2 | ecosystem: Environmental > Terrestrial > Soil > Wetlands > Peat | place: Sweden: Abisko, Stordalen...
CCGGCTCATACACCTGACGAAGCCCAAGCATCACGCTCGACCAACCAAAGATAAACAGCAACGGCCAGAGCCAGAGTCCGGTTGCGCGGTGCAGGTCGAAGTTGATCCGCGTTGCGCTCGCACGCCACTTAACCCGCCATGCCTGCTGCCAGCGTTTCCAGAATGGTCCAGTCCCGCGCGGCAGAGTCACGCAGAATGCAACAAGGCAGTCAATCGTCCAGATGAGCGCAACCGCGCCGACAAAGCTCCATCCCCATTGAGTACGGGTCGTAAGCGAGGTGTGGAGGTCGTAGATGAATCCCATTAGGTCAAAGCAGCCGCGGTTTGGATCGCTCGCCGGGCCACAGGTCAGCTTTTCTCCCGTGTAGGGATTGAGAGTGATGTGCATATCCATTTCTTGCGGATATGCTTTGCCGGTGGCTGGATCGGTGCGCATGGCCATGTGAAAAACGACCTGATCGTGCTCCACGGCAAAAAAGCCGGCCCGCAAATGCGGATTCAGATGTTCAGCTTTCTCGGCGAGCGCAGCAAGCGGCAGCGGTTTCTGACCCGGCGCCGCTGAGACGTGCATACCCGGATTCACAAGGCCGTCGATCGGTCCGCGAAAGGCTAGCATCGAGCCTGTCAGGCCAACGATGATAAGAAACACCGCGATCAACAACCCGGTCCAGCGATGAAGAACAACCATCCAGTTCTGAGTATGCTGCATAAGCGTCATTGCTTCTCCATGTCTATTCCACCGCCGCAAGGGGAAAAGCACGACCGGACCTGCGGTTCAGGATACGAATCTTGCGCTTCTTCCACCAGATCACGACTCCGGTGATTGAAAGAACCGTGAGGAGGCCGCCGAAGAGTACGTCAAAGAGCCGGTATGCACGCCAGTCCCGCAGGTCCCCGTAGTGGATTCCCCATAAAACTGTGCCAATCGTGCTTCCCAGGTTGTTGCCGCTTGGCAAAAAGACGTTGCGAAGAGTACCGTTCGTCGCATCGACATAGATCCCGGTGTCCCATCCATGACCGCGGATGTCCATGCTGGTTCGCACACAGTAGGTGTAGACACCGAAGGAGTCGATGTACGCCATGCCGTAGGGTCGGATCACCGAGAAGTGATGTAGCCGGGCCTGTTCAGCCATTAGCTTCTCACCCGCCAGTTGCGCGGAACGCCAGTCCAGCGGCGGAGCGAGGAGCGGCTTTGGCAGAGAGAATCTTGCAATGAAGTCGTCAAATGGTGGTGTCCCAAAGACCTTCTGCATTGCCGGTTGATACACCTGTGGCATGGTAAACATCACGCTCGACCAGCCGTAGAGCGCAAGCAGTGGCCAAAGCCAGAGTCCGCCTGCACGATGCAGATCGAAGTTGACGCGCGAAAAACTTGCGCGCCACTTGATTCCCCATGCCTGCTGCCACCGCGCCCAGAAAGGACCACCTCCGCGAGGCAACGTGAGCCAGATCGCAACCAGAGAGTCAATTGTCCACACCAGAGCCACATACCCCATGAACTGCCATCCGTCTCCGGAACGTGTCGCCAATGTCGTGTGTACGCCGTAGACGATATTCATGATGTTGGGACGCCAGTTGCTCCAATCGTCCATTTTGTAGTGGCCCAACTCACGGCCCGTATAGGGGTCGAGCACGAGTTGGTCAAAATCCAGAGCGACAGGCTTGCCGGTCAACGGATCATGAGCCGGTGTAACGTGAAACAGGACCTGACGCTCCTCTATGGTGAACATCCAGATTCGAATCTTCGGCTCTTGCGCCTCTGCCCGCTCGGCGAGCGTCGCCAAATCGAGCGGCTGGCTGCCATTGGCGTCAACGTAAAGACCGGGATTGAAGAGCCGGTTGATGTGTTCGCGGACAGCAAGCAGCGAGCCGGTGATCCCGACGATGACCAGGAACGCGGCGAGTACCAGCCCCGTCCAGCGATGAACCAGATTGACCAGATCTCTCAGGGAGAATCTCTTTGCCACAAGCTGCACTTTTTGGCCTTTCTATGATGGACTGCTCAGAACTTGAATTCCAACTCCGGCATGATCTGGAATGGCGTGTTGGGAAGCGCTCCCTCGTAGCCGATGCTTGAGAAGTTGTACCTGTCGATCAGATTCCGGATGTTGACTTGAACCGAAAGGCGCTTCTGTCCCCAGTTATGGTGGTAAGCGGCCATTAAATTGACAAGTGATGCGGCCGGCACACGGTCATCCTCAAATCCAGTCGTACATTGTGTCGGATCAACGACCGCCTGCTGGCAGGCTGTTGAATTGCTTGAGTAAACCGGCAGGGAGACGTACTGAAAGTAGTGCTCGCCCGAATGGCTGTTGAAGCCGCCGCCCACGGTCAAACCGCGCATCACCCCATCGTGAGGCTCCCAGGTTGCCCATGCGCTCCCGGCCACATGCGCGATTCCATCAAAAGGAAGCCCCTGCTGGCTCGGTGAATTCGTATCGTACGTGACGATGTCCTGGAGATTGGAGAAGCTTGCGATGACTCGCAGATCGCGCTTCACTTGACCCGATACATCAAACTCCGCCCCCTCGGTGCGTGTCGTTCCAATAGCGATCGTGAGGTTTGGGTTTTGGGGATCTGGTGCAGGAACGTTGTGCTTGATGATTCGGTAGACGGCGGAAGACGCCGTCAGCTTCTTGTCGAACCACTCGGTCTTGACGCCAAACTCTACTTGATCGGCAGACTGCGGGGGCAGGAACTTTTGTCCTGGCGCGTTCGAACCCTGGGCCGAGTCGCCATAGTTCGACGAATAATTGCCGTAAAGGCTGATATTGCTGATCGGCTGCCACAATAGCCCGCCGCGCGGATTGGTTGGCCGGTCGTGTACATTTTGCGTGAAGTCATTTGTTGGATCGGGATAGAAATAGTCCTCGAATGCATCGGCCCAATTCATGCGCACACCGCCCATTGCAAAAACATGGTGCGGCAGCTCTACGAAATCCTGAAAGTACGCCCCCTCGGCAAGGTAGCCGAGAGTGTTCCATCCGTAGCCATAGAGAAAGCAGTTAGAACTGTAGTCGATGGGCTGGTTGTATACCGGCGCGTAGATGTTGATCGCAGACGGGCAGGCGCCGTTGTAGTCGTAAGCACCGTAATCCTTGCTGAAGTCGAAGCCGAGCAGCATCTTGTTTGTGATGCCGGCGAACTTGAAATGCACCGGCACATCGGAGATAACCTGGTCGGTGCGGTGATGGAAATAGGTCTCCGTAAAACCGAACCGGTTGAGCGATCCATCTGGGGTTCCGGGAACGCCCGCGTCTCCAAAGTAGGTCTCTGAAATGGGCGGATTCGGATCGACTGTTGTGTAGAAGAACTTGTAGGAGACTCGGAAATCCGTGTCCTCACCCAAATGAATTTTCAGCTCAGGACGGATGTCGTACTGCCAACCGGTTCCGTTATTGGAGCCGATGTCAATGAAGTTGCTGCTTACGGGAACATTTGCCGGGCCGGTAACAGCGACGATCCGCGTCCCCAGCGTTCCTGTTTGCGGTGACAGAAATGGAATTCCAGGATCGAGCAGCTCGCCGCCTCTTTGATAAGAAACCCTCAAGACAAGCTCGGTGCGCTTGGAGAGATTCAAAGCCACTGAAGGGTAGAAGGCGAGTTCCTTCATGAAGCCAAACTTGCGAAAGGATTCGGCGTCCGTCCTTTCAAAGACCAGGCGGCTAAGCAGCCAATCTCCAATTAACGGCAGATTGCCGTCGGCAGTCGTCCGAAAGTAGTTGTGCGGGCCGAATTGCTGAGCGAGGGACGCGAAACGTTGAGTCCCTGGTTTCTTGGTCACCACATTCACCAGTCCGCCCGGCTCTCCCTGTCCGTAAAGAACCGACGCAGGCCCTTTAAGCACCTCCACTGATTCCACATTCGCCATGTCCTGCGGAAAGCCTGAGTCCGAATACTGGTCCATTCGCGCGCCATCCTGGTAGATCAATGCTGCCGCATCGTAGCCACGAACAGAAAAGCTGTCACTCGTGCCAAAGCTGTCGTTGGTGGGGGTCACGCCGCTCACGTTGACCAAGGCATCGACCAGATTTACCGTCTGCTGGTCGTCCATTACCTGGCGGCTCACCACCTGAATCCCAAGCGGCGTCTCCATGAGAGGGAGATCCATTTTGGTTCCGGTTGTTGCATCCGCAACTACATAACCGCTCTGAGCCGACACATTGACAGTCTGCTGCACCAGTCCCACCTTTAGAGAAAGCTCGACCTGCACCAGCCCAATCGGGACCAAAACAGACTTCTCTTCATGAGCGAAACCTGCTGCATCAACAATGAGCCTGTAACGGCCTGCTTCAAGCGAACTGAACGCGAACTGGCCATTTGAGCTGGAAGTTGTACGCCCCACAGTTGTTCCAATGCTATTGAGCAGCACAATTGGCACATTCGGAAGTACGGCGCCTGTTGGATCGTGCACAGTTCCAGTGATGCTTCCAGAAGGTTGTTGGGCGTATAGCGTCGCTGCAATCAGCGTGAGCGAAAGAAGAGATGCAAAAAAGCGGATCACGGACTCGACCTCTCAAGGGGAAAACTGTCTGGAATTGCGACTTTGCCTTCTCATGAGAAATGATTTGGTGCACGATCTGCGTGCGGCATATTGTCGCATCGGGCAGCTCGCGCGTTGAATAGAATGGTTCAGACAGAGCTTCCATGAATTGGCGCGCTGCCCATTCCAATGCGAGAGCTTCGGATGCGTGTTTCGCTAACAGAACGAACTGCGGTGTCGGAATCCGACATTCGACTGGGCAGCGATATCGCCCCGGCGCTCGCGGCACCGTGGCTCGTTCTGCTGCGTTATGGATTGATCGTCGGCCTGATTGTGCTGATTCTCTTTGTCGCTTTTGCAGCGCATGTGCCGCTGCCTCTTCCTTGGCTTGCGGTCCCCATCGCCGCCATGCTCCTATCAAACCTGCTGTTGCCGCATCTAATTACCGGCTTTGGCGGCCGACGCGCCTTGGGCCTGACTCTCATCCTCGATGTGCTGGCTCTCACCGCGTTGTTGGCGTTGACCGGCGGACCGGCAAACCCACTCACCCTGCTCTATCTCGTTCAAATCACGCTCTCGGCTGTCGTGCTCAGCCGAGCCTGGACCTGGTCGCTGGGCATCCTCTCGATTCTCGGATTCGGTTTTCTCTTCCCATTTCATATTCCATTGCTCGCGCTGGAAGGCCATCATCCCGCCCTGGGCTTTTCGGTGCATCTATACGGGATGTGGATTGCATTTGTTGCGGCAGCGTTGATGATCACGTTTTTCGTTGGCGAGGTGTCAGAGGCACTGCGCCTTCACGAACGCCAGTCGCTCGAACTCCAGATCAAACTGGCCCGGCACGAAAGGCTAGCTGCAGTGGGAACGCTTGCGGCGGGCGCTGCACACGAGATGGGGACGCCTTTGGCAACGGTCGCCATCGTCGCCAAGGATCTCGAACGCTATGCGCAGCAAGTTATTCACGATCCGAGCATGGCTGCGGATGCGGCGACCATCCGGGCCGAAGTCGATCGATGCGCCTCGATTCTTCGCGCCATGAGTACACAAGGGCCGGAATTCGCCGGCGAATTGCCCACAAGGATCAAAGTTGGGGCGCTCTTGGATGACTTAGTTTTGTCTCTGCCATCGGCCGGTCGCGGTGCTGTGAACGCTTCGGCGGCCGAAGATCTGGAGGCGTATTTGCCCGCAGAAACGACGCGCCAGGTTCTAAGTGCTCTGGTAAAGAATGCGCTGGACGCCAGTGCGCCGGGCAGTCCAGTCGAGATTTCGGCAAACATTCGTGACAATCGGTTGTTACTAACAGTTCGGGACTTCGGTCAGGGAATGACCGCCGAGACTCTTGCTCATTTGGGTGAGCCATTCTTCACAACGAAGGAGCCGGGCCGCGGCATGGGATTGGGAACATTTCTTGCCCGTGTCTTCGCGGAGAATCTGCATGGTTCGCTTGAATTCGAATCGGCTGCCGGTGAGGGAACTACCGCAATTCTGGAGTTGCCAATTGACGCCGCCCGATGAGATTGAAAGGAAGACTGTGCTGATCGTCGACGACGATGAGCGCCTTCGCACGACTCTGGTCCGCGCATTTCAACGGCGAGGCTGGAATGCTCTCGCCGCCTGCAGCCGAGAAGAAGCCATCCGCATTGCTAAGGACTCCAGTCCCGATTTGGCGACCGTCGATCTGCGGATGCCCGGCGAGAGCGGGCTCACCGTTCTGCGGGAACTGCGGGCCCTCGACAGCACCATGTTCATTCTTGTTCTAACGGGATATGGCAGTATCCCTACAGCGATGGATTCAGTCCGGTTGGGCGCCGATCACTATATGAGCAAACCCGCCGATGTCGATCAAATCATCGCTGCATTCGAGTCGGATGGCGACTCTAGTCCCACAAGGGACGCCGACATCCCAGTACCGACCCTCGCGCGTGTCGAATGGGAACACATCCAGCGCGTCCTCGATGACTTCGACGGCAACATCTCTCAAGCCGCCAAAAAGCTTGGCTTGCATCGCAGATCCCTGCAGCGCAAATTGGCAAAATACCCGCCAAGAACCTGACTGTACCTATAAGACCGTCAACCCGGCAAGAACCCTCGATGCGCACGAATCTCTAGTCGCAGTTCTTCCCTCAATGCCTTGCTCTTCTTGAGGCGTTTGAAGAATTCGTCGAGGACACTGACGACGATGGCGTTTACGCTCATGCCTTCGGCCTCAGCCCATTCCTTCAGCTTAGTGCGGGCTTCTGCACCAATATGGATGAGCTGAGGGTTGGTGAGATCCATGCCGGCCTTGCGGGTCTGTTGAATATCGACCTCTTCCTTGTCTACATGGCTCAAAGCAAAAAGGACGATCCTGGCCAGATCGCCCTTAATTCGAGACTCTTCGGTGATGGCTTCGCGGAGATCAAGGGGAAGGCGCAGCGTCATGCCCGGCCGATCATCCGTCCAACGCTGCCCCTCACGGTTCACCTTGCGAGTTGATTTCTTTTTGACTGTCTTGTTGACTGCCACCTGGTCCCCTTTTCACTGCCTTAGTTACTCTTGCTTCCGAGCTGGAGCTGACGCTCCGCCCGGTTCCGCCTATCGACATCGCGGTCAAGGGCCCATAGGGGCCGCTAAACAGGATGTCTTTCTCAACCCGCACAAAGAACCTGTATCCAGGCCTCACGACGACCGTGGGCTGAATGTTCAGGTTCCGGCGCGTCACTTCCGTGCCCAGTTGACCGACTTGCTGGCCAACCGCTTGCCCCACCGTCTGGCCGACACTCTGCGACTGCAGGACCGAGGAGTTCGTTCCCTGGCTGACCTCAATACCGGCCGCAAAGACCGAAGTCAACAGAGCGCCGGAGAGAATACGGCCCCAGTGATTGTTGACCTGGTCCCGGAATCCCGCTGCGCCAGCATTGTCGTCCCCTTCAAAGCCGCCGAGAGCCAGGCTTGAGCCATCCGGGAAGATAACCCTTTGCCAGACTGCCTGCAAGGCACTCTGCCCATAGCCAACGTGGGAGTTGTAAACACCAATCAGTGTACTCCCGGACGGTATTAGAATGTACCTCCCAGTAGCGGAATCAAACACATTTTCACGAACCAGCGCCCGGATCATTCCCGGCAGGTCGGAGTTAAGTTGTTGTTCCAAAATAGCCGGGATGAGCCAGCCGGCCTTGACTTCATATTGGCCCTCGGCAGGCTTGCGCGTCGCATTCAGGTATTCCGTCTGCTGTTTCGAGTGTTGCAGGCCGAAGGCTGTCTTTTGCTCCTGATCGTTCTGGCGCTCGTAGTCTGACCGCTGCTCGAACGCTCCGGGAGTACCGGCCTGCGCGAGAGCGGGCTGGGTCGTGCTTGAGTTCCCGTTGGCAGTCCCGGCCCCCATCATGGATCGAGCATTCAAGAGCGCCGATTGGATCGCGGACAGCGGATCGGCGGAGGCCGAGGATGTCTCCTTGCCGGTGTCGGGAAGATTGCCTTTGACCGAGGTCGGGGCCTCCATCGCCTCGCGCTCGCGGTTGTACTCGTCAAGCCGCCTCTGCTCGGCAAAGGATAATGAGCCGTTAGCAGCAGTTGAAACTGGAGTTTGCCGGTATTCGAGAGGGGGGATGGATGTAGTTTTCGAGGAACTGCCCGCCCCCGGCTGAGCCGTGCGGCCCGCCGGGGTCTCGCCGGTCAATATAGATGTACGAAGCGTCGAAGAATCGGGAACGTGCGATTGCCCAGTGTTCAGCCCGTTCCGGGCCTGGTCAGACAAGAGGCCATTTTCGACCGTCGTTGCCGGTCCTGTTCCGATCTTCGCAACATCGGACTGCTTAACCGTTTTTTTGTGGCGGTTGGCCAGCCCATGCCGCATGTAGGCCGCGGCCAGCACAACCAGCGCGATCAGAATGATTCCGGCCAGCGGGCGCAGCTTACGGGCCTTTGGCGTGAGCGAACCATTGACGCCGCGCACGACTTTTTCCGTCTGAGCCGCTTCGAGGATCTCGTCCTGATTTTCTTCGAGCGCTCCTTCGAGATTGACGGAGTTGGGGTTTTCATCGGGCTTGACCATCGTCAGTTCTCCTTTCCCGTCTGGGAATAAGGCGCCTCGCGTGTGATCGTGATCCGAGTTTGCTTCTTGCCCACGCCCACCACGAGAACCGCTTTGTCGAAGAGCCGGTCAACGATGTAGCGCGAGCCATCGACACGGAAGTTGACCAGTTCCGTCTTGCCGTTGACGACCAGAAGCAATGTCGGCAGTTCGCGGAAGCGCCCATCGTTCGGATAGATCAGATAGGTATGCTGGCCATCGTCGAAGACGTGATCCGGACGAAGATGCTCGTCACCTGTCATCTTGTAGTCGAGGTAAAGACGATCAACGGCGTTCTCACCCATCGGCAAGACGCCATCTTTCTTGTCATTCGCACGGCGCTCCTCGGCAATGGACTCGGCGTTGCGCTTGGCTTCATTCTGCCGGGCCTCAAAGTCCGCCCACTTGGCCCGGTCCTCGTCGGGATACTGAAAGGCCAGCCGAGATACGAACCGCGTGGGATCGGAGACCAGCCGGATAACGTATGTGCGCCGGTCTGTCGGCACGATCAAATCGGTCTCAAGGCCCGCTTCAATCGGCTTGACGATCAGGATAGGTGTTTCATCCAAGCCCGATCCGGAGAGAACCGGCGTGATCTCCCACCGGCGGGAATCGCCGAGCTGTGGCTCGCTCTGGAGATGCTCGCCAACTTCGAGCTCGATTGCGCAGACACGCAATGGCGCGCAGACGAGGACTGGCATTCCCTGGCCATAGATGTAGACGACCTTTCCGTTCGGACCAGGCGTCGGCATCGAGACGCTGGTCTCCCAAAGGCGCGAAACCTCTGCTGCACTGATGCCCGCGGCGTTCAGATCGGCATGCGGCGGACTCCAATTCAAAGGAACTGCTGATCCCTTTTCTGCTGGCGTTGCCGATTTGAGAGACTCCGCGGGAGTGACGGCAGTGACAAGGGGCGGAACCTTGAGCGGTGGAATCGCCGTACGCAGGTCCTGCTTTTTGGCTGGTTGATTCGATTGTGCTTCGAGCGCGGTTTCCGCGCCCTTGAAGTTGTAGCCGGAAAGATCCTGCTTCTGTTGCGGCGTCAACTGCGGAGCGCTCTGCGCTCCAGCCGCCACACTTCCGAGTGCAAGGACCACTACGATAGTTACGAACCGTTTCATTGATTCTGCCCTCCGTTCGGCTTCTGAGCGTTGCCGCTTTGAACATTTGTGGATTGCTGGTCCGTGCCCATCGAGACCACTTCGCCCCAGGTCAGACTCGTGACGTAGAGGCCAAGTGGATTAACCAGCGCCTGCCTTGCATCCGTCACTTCCTGCGTCACGACAGAAACGAAGGCCCGGTATCTGTGGCTCGACATGAGGTTGCCGTTCAGGTCGCGCGTCACTTCCGTCCAGGCCACCTCATATGTCTTGGGCGACTGCTGCACAATCGATTCAACGGATGCGTCCACGGTCTCCTTCGTCAGCAGGTCGAACGGCGAGTTCTTCGAGTAGAACTCCGTAATGGTTGCCGCAGCCGGTGAGTTCTGCCCGGTCTCGGCATAGACCTCATCGACCAGCCGCCGCTGGGCCACTGCGTCTGCAATCACCGTCCGCAGATTGGTGACCCAACGGGCGACGACCGCTTCCTGCAGACGCACATCCTTGACCGCGACCTGCTTTGCCGGGATGACAGGAACTGCCCTGCCCACATCGTCGAGAGCGACGACGTAGGGAAGGCGCGACGTGGCCATTCTGAAACGCGTCTCCTCCGCGTTATGTGATCATCCGCTCCCGAAAGATCATTAACCCCTATCGCCTTCAGGGTGTGAGCACTGCCTGGACACAATCTGAATTCCGGATTTGTGGTCGCCAAGCCTCAGTTAATTTTCAGTAAACAATCTCGAGGCGGCAGGAGCCCATCAGTACCCTGGCAGATCAGCAGTGCACTGAGACGGACGCCGGATTCGATGGTCGAGGTCGCCTGAATCCTTAAGCGAGTTTTCTTTTCCGTTGTTCCCCAATACCCGACCACGACAATGCGTCGAATTCTCTGAATGCACGTCGAAGAGTGCCATAATAACTGGCCATATGTCGAAATGTACCCCGAGTATTGCCGCGCAAGCTGGGCCGCATGTTGGTAATGGCGATCGGCTGAGGCGGAATCTGGCTGCGCCGAACCGCGCAATTCGTACCCAAATAGCCATTCCTTATTCGCTTTTAATTCGCCCTGTGCTATTGATAGATCTAGACGGCCATGGCTCTCACGGTTGCTGGTACAGAAGTTGCGTCGATGTTGTTCTTGCACCGCCATTCAGACGGCGTGATCTCTTTTGCGCTCGAATCTGATGATCTCTGGTTACCTGCCTTTGCGG
>Ga0302201_10003940_pt1 | contig 10842 bp, 13 predicted proteins | sample II_Bog_N3_2_FD_194586 | JGI IMG/M metagenome (GOLD analysis project Ga0302201, IMG submission 194586) | Peat permafrost microbial communities from Stordalen Mire near Abisko, Sweden - II_Bog_N3_2 | ecosystem: Environmental > Terrestrial > Soil > Wetlands > Peat | place: Sweden: Abisko...
GTATGAAGAAGTGTTAGCGATTTGGAAACAGGCTGTCTACAAACCGATAAGATCAGAATATGGACCCTGAGGATCTAATGTTTTCAGATTTTCTGCCGACAATCGCCAAGCTTGGGAAAGGCGAATGGACGACAGTCTATTCTTCCCGGGACAGTCTCGATGGCGTGGCGATCTACTCTGCGCTCATAAAGAGCACGCTCGTCAAACGAGCACTACAACGCCCCTCTTGGGATTTAACTATAGGAGACGGAGCCCCTGGCCTGGAGTCCAGCTTTGGGGCCGGGAAGGAAAGGACGCGCTATGTTCGCTCCTCGGATAGTGGAATTGAGCCCCTTGTTTTGAAGCGCAGTTTCCACGAAATCAGACCCGGCTACTGGGAAGTCTCCGAAGACTTCCGGCTATATTTCAATCTCTACGATGACAAGTTGGGCCGCAAACTTTTGCGGATCGATGATAACGGTGACCAGCACGAAGCGGTCTTGATGAAGGATCCCCGGCGAATATCTGGCAAAGGGGTGGATCGCCGCTCACTCGGCCGCGATCCTAATGGTGAGCGCGCACTTGATAAACGTCGTCGCAATCAATTCGGTAACAGGCTCTCAGTGGCTGGTGGAAACCACGGAATTCAATCAGTACAGGTCGTTGGTGGGATGGGCTACTCTATCAGTTGAAGCTGACAGATTGTTGGATCTTCCGAGAGAATTCAATCAGCACCGGTTTCACCCATGGCGTTGAGATGCCGTCGTGGCCGCTAGTATGAACGGAGCATATTTGTCGCTAGTTGTCCCAGTAGCCTCTTTGTTTTCTCCGAGTGTTCATGAAACTCAGATCCCTCCTTCGTGCATCGACGATTGCCGTTTGCGCATCGCTCCTCCTTTTCATGAATCGACCAACCACTCGCTTTCCATCTCGCCCCTACCAGGCACCTGAATTCGAGTTGCTGGACCTGAATGGCAAACAGGTACATCTGTCCGATTTTCGTGGAAAAGCGGTTGTCCTGAATTTTTGGGCATCCTGGTGCGCACCATGCAGGAGAGAGCTTCCTTGGTTCATGGACTTTCAGAAAGAGTATGGCCCGCGAGGACTACAAATCATCGGGGTGTCGATGGATGACGGCGGGAGAGATGCCATTGCGCCGTTCGTTCGCAGAATAGGCATAAATTATGTCGTTCTTCTAGGCGACAATCACGTCAGCTCTCTTTATGGAGGGCTGGATGTCCTGCCGACGACCTATTACATCTCCCCTCATGGAGATGTAATTGCACTCGTGAACGATGTGATTAGCAAGTCCGAGGTTGAACGCGACATCAAACAGGTACTTGGGTCGGGTGTTAAGAACGAGGCCTCGCTCATTCCGCGCGGAGAGTCTCGGAAGGATCGAGCCAACGTGGAGTATTGCGCACAGGAATTCGATCAGAGAAGACAAGCTGGAGGGCGCACAACTGGCTCGAAGAGGCCAGATCACTCGTCGACCTGCATTCGCGGTCATATCGGCTCATAGCTTCAGATGGACGGGCATTACGCCAGGATTCGGCTCCAACATTATTCCCGATTCTCCTGGGGCCACTGGCGGCCGCGAGCCAGTGTTGAGGAAGAGTTGGCGACAATCCTATTGGGACTCATAACCTTGCTACAGGCGGGCTGGAAGTGCGCCTTTGGCCTAGGCACATACGCTACCTGTAGAAGAGGCAACCTCGCTCTGCCAGGCCATCGAGCCAGGATGGTGGTCCTAGCGTATCTACCCAGCCTAGATCAACGCCACTAATTTGAGCGGATTTCTTCGCCGGAGACGACGTCGGACGGAATGCCCGGTGTCGGGAACCAGAACTTCAGGTCTTCGGCAGCGAAAACGCTCTCGATGGGTTTCGCCCGTGTGTGGAGCGCGAGGTCAAACAGCCCCCAATGGATGGGCATGAGCAATCCGTGACCGCCAAGAGCACGAAAGCAGCGGACAGCGCCTACTGGGCCCATGTGAATGTCGGCCCAAAGTGGGTCCGAAGCACCGATCTCAAGCATGGTAAGGTCAAACGGTCCAAACTGCCTGCCGATATCTACGAAGCCATCCCACTCTCCCGAGGCGGCGCCGTAATAGACACGATGCTCGGAGCCGATGAAAGCGAAGGATGCCCACAGAGTCTCGAATCGATTGAAGAGACTGCGACCGGAGAAATGGCGTGCTGGCAAGGCGGTGATCGTCACTGAGCCGACGGTCACGTTCTCGGTCCAGTTCAGCGCGGTGCAGCGGGTGGCATCGATGCTGAGAGTATGCAGAATCTTTTCAACGCCGAGCGGCGTGATCCAGCGGGCGTTCTGAAGCTGCGGCATTGTTGCAAGCCTGCGGATGGTGCCTGCGCCGAGGTGGTCGTAATGATCGTGCGAAATCACTACGGCATCGATGTTCGGCAAATCCTGAAGTGCAAGTGGCGCGGGAAAGAAACGTTTGGGGCCAGCCCATTGCGTTGGGGCCGCGCGCTCATCCCAAACAGGATCGATGAGTAGACGTATCCCGTCGATTCAGCCAGCGAGGTGGAGTGCCCCATCCAGGTAATGCGCAAGCCGGAGTGTGGACTCATCGCAAAGACCCGCGGGTCTGTATGAAAGGGGCCAAGAGAATGTCTTGGTGATCGTGCCGCAGCTCCCAAAAAAGAATCGAGGACCGATCTTGAACATCAGCGAAAGCCCACCGACTTTCGCTGGTACGGGATTCAAAAACTGTTTACTTTCCCGCTTCGCAGGCTTCAGGGTCATGCCTATTGGATAATTTATCTTGCGCACGGATTCCTTAAAACGTAAGCAGTTATGGGAAGATGCAGCTGGGGTAATAACGTAGCTGGATCGCTTGCCATGAACGCGAACCGTTGCCTCCAGCCATCCTTTATCGATCCAGGACAGGATTTCAGCCTTGCGTACATGCAGTATCCTTGCCAGCGATTCGATCGACATCCAATCGCAGCGAATCTCCCGGACCTTCAATTCGTTTCGCTGCAGCGCACAACGGACGGACTTTACGCTACGCCCCAACATCTTTGCCGTTTCCGCGACCGAATGGGTGGCAATGTGTTCGCGCAAGTTGTCGAGTTCATCGTCGGTCCAGCGCCGGTGCTCGTCGCGGATCTTCAACCCTGTTTGCAGAACAAACCACCAGCAGGATTCTCTGGATCGACCGCTATGTCTTTGCAATCGGCAAACGAGTTGACCGAGCTTTTCTCCTGACAATACGCGGGCCTGAATGGCCATAGCTTTGGCGTCCTCGCTCCACGCATGGATCGCATTCTGATTTTGCGCAGCATTCATCGGGCACCTCTGGGGATGGAGATGCGAAAAAACTCCTCTACATATAAAGCTGTCGAGAAGGGAAAAAACGAACAGTAATGACAATTATTTTTGCGTCTTTCACATTTCCGGCCTATACTGCGTCTTACAGCCGTCGCGAGATGTTCTTTGCGATGACAACCCGCACTTGTTCGGCATTGCAAGACGGGCTTCCCCTCATCCCACCTGCCGACCAAATTCGGTCATAAGCACAATAGGTTTTCAAAACTTTGCTTGATTTTTGCGTGGCCTTTCGGGATTGCTTTGGGAGATTTGTCGAAGAGCTCAGCTGTTCTGAATTCAAAGCTTGAAACTTTTACCCATTTGGCATCTGATAATTCGATCGATGAGCGTGGATGCCATATATCCCATCGGAGATTGTCAACATGCAATTACCTTCCCCCTCTAAACTTTGCTGGGGCATCAAGTTGCCGCCTGAGCAGAAGTGGATTGAAAAGGCGATACACTTTGCCGTCTCACAAATCTGGCAGCGAGCACACTGTATCGCGCGTTCGCAGTTAGGCGATGAGTCTCAGACATTGGAGATGATCGAAATTGCTATCGGCAAAGCTGTCCACCGCCTACAGTTGAACTCTCAGGCGAGCCCTGAAGACGTTACGCAATTGCTGGAGCGGCTCTACCTGCAAGAGGTAAGATACAGGCGGAAAGCAAACAAGAGGCTCGTTTTAGTTGGTGCGAGCGAAGATCTGCCCTCCAACTCAACTCATAATCCACAGTCACTGGTTGATTCCGCAATCGATTTAGAGATAATCTTGCACAATATACCACCTGAGGTTCGCTTCGCTCTCTTGCTCCGATACAGCCAATCTCGATGGAATGAAATCGCTTCAGTTCTGGGAACCACTGAGGCGTCTATCCGCCTTCGTTGCAAGAGGGCGCTTAACAGAATCCGTCAAAAACTGGAGGACAAAGAACATGGGCTCTGACTATTGCAATTGCAGACTCAATTGGAAAGGATGCCGTGGCTGAGAAACAAACCTTCCCTTTGGACGACGACAACGAGACGCTGCTGTTTGAAAAGTTGCAGGAGCACATTCTCGCTCACTACCCTAACCCAGAGCGCAAGGGATGTCCCGATCCGGCCGTTCTTAAGAGTCTGATCGAAACTCCCGGCGAGGTGACGCTTGCCGCTCTCAACGACTTGCACATCTTTAAATGCGCGGAATGTACGCGCATACTGATGGAACTGCGGAAACAGAAGAAGCACGAGGCCTCAGAGTAGAAACCATTTTGGCGATTACCCAGAATCGATCCTCCCCCCCCCCCTCTCTATATCGATCATCGTACCTCCTTCCCCACGAAGAATCCAGGCTTGAAATGCTGTTTGAATTAATGGAAGTCATGCGAAGCGGTCGAGGCGTCGGTGACTTGCGGCGGTGATATGTGTTGCGCTTTAGCGTGAACGACGCTCGTTCTCTCTAAAAGGTCTGAATTATTGTCATCACTTTGGCTGTCGAGGAGGCCAGAGACAATAGCGCGACTCGGGCACACGCGAGCAACTTCGGCACAGCGGTTTCGTCGCGCACAGATAGCCAAGTAGGCGTCAGGACACGTCCTCAAGACCAAAGCTTCGGCATGGAGCGGTCGGGAGGGATTGCCGATTTGGGGACAAAGCGCGGCTGCTGAGATTCGTGCTCAGGAAGGCGATCGAGGAGGACTGCTTTGAGGAGCGATTTATGAACCTGTATGCGGCCGTTATAGTCAATGAACCCGAGTTTGCGAAAGCGGTTCATGAAAAAGCTGATGCGGGAACGCGTAGTGCCGACCATCTCCGCCAGGGTCTCCTGCGTGATAGGAGGAATGAACTTTGTCGGTTCTCCTGGCTCGCCGTAGTCGGCCATCAGCAGAAGGACTCGTGCCAGACGTTTTTCGCTGGAGTTGAAGAGCTGATCGATAAGGTCTGCCTGGGTTCGCATGCTGCGAGCCAGGAGGTGCGACATGAACAGATCGGAGAATGCGTGCTCATCGTGCATCACTCGGATCATCTCGCTACGAGTGATCTTCATCGCACAGGACGGCGTGATCGCAGTGACAGTGACGAATCGGTGTCCAGCGGTTCCGGCAAGCGAATTCTCCCCAATAAAGTCGCCGGCGGAAAGCAGCGTAATCGTAGCTTCCTTGCCGTTCGCCGAAAGGACGGTGACTTTTAACCGGCCGCTCTGGATATAGAAAACAGAATCGGCCGAATCGCCCTGGCAGAACAAGGCGCCTTTTGGATCGCAGTGAACAACTCGTCTACCCTTTCCGGCGCATGCAAGAAAGTGGGCAAGGTCGAATATCGGTACTCTGTCGACCGAATGAGTCTCAGGGTGAACCATAGGGATCGCCTCTTTTTGGACTGAGCCTCTGCCCCGAAGCAGGGCAGAGGCTGCCGGAAGGCGGGGATTAACAGGGCAGGTGAAAAACATCAGTGAAGTCACCGCCCGTCACGACAATCGATCCTACCGCACGAATGGATTAAGCTGGCACTGGGAGCGGCAGGATGCTCTTTGCTCGAGCAACCCGCAGTGCTTCCAGCACCAGTTTCCTAAGCTCGCAAGGGCAAGTCTGTTCAGAATTGCTCACAACTGGAGGTGTTCTAAGAATGTCCATCCTTGAATTATTCAAGCATTCACAATGCGCTGTTCGTTGTCTCTTGCACCCGCTTGGACGGCAAACCTCACCTGAACCGGTTCCGCGCGATAGGCGCAAACCCGCATGCAGGAGCTCATATAAGACTGCGCTACCCGCTTCCAAACCATAGGCCGAGCATATTGGTAGGCACGTTCGCGCATCGCCTGGCGCGCCTCATCGTTGGCCAGAAGCGCGATTGTTGCTGTCGCGATGGCAGCTGGGTTCTTAAACGGCACGAGTACTCCACGTCCGTGGCTCAACAGCTCCGCGGCGTGCCAGTATGGAGTCGAGATGATGGCCTTCCCGGCGCCCAGGGCATATGCTAGCGTCCCCGATACAGCCTGCGCTTCGTGACAGTAGGGCGTAATGTAAATGTCGGCGGAGCCGACCAGCGAAGCCATCTCTTCATGAGTGACAAATCGGTTGATGAACAGAACCTGCTGTTCCACCCCTAGGCTTTTCGCCAGGGCCTGCAACTCAAGCCGGTAGCGATCTCCCTCCCGGGCTTGGACGTGGGGGTGAGTGGCACCCGCAATCATATACACAGCGTTGCTTTGACTGGACAAGATGCGCGGCATCGCTTCGATTACGCTTTCGAACCCTTTGTTCGGAGACAGCAGCCCAAAGGTGAGAAGGACACTCTTGCCCTGGCAAGAAAAACGTTTCTTATATATGTCCGGCTGTCTAAAAGGCAGGTCGGGAATGCCATGAGGAATTAGATCGATTTTCTCGGCCGGGACCTTGAAGACCTCCTGGAGGACACGCGAGGAGTATTGGCTCATGACGATAAGTCGCTCGGAGCGTGCAGTAATCTTGTGCATCACAACCCGTTGATCCAGATTCGGTTCACGCAGCACCGTATGCAGAGTTGTGATTACAGGCATCTTAAGGTGTTTCAGCAACTCCATGATGTAGTTTCCGGATTTACCCCCGAAGATTCCATACTCGTGTTGTAAGCAAACCAGATCCACGTTGCTCGCGTTCAAACAGTCGGCGGCCGCTCTGTAGGACGCGAGATCGCCTTCGCTGATCTCAAATCGCACCCTCTTCGGGTATAGGTAGGATGATTGCCTATCGTTAATTGCGACCACCGATAGTAGGGCCGCTCCGTATTCGGCAGCGATCGCATCACACAGATCTGTCGTGAAAGTCGCAATTCCACACTGCCTCGGAAGGTGGTTACCAATCACCGCTATCCTGACCGGGCGCTGTGAGCGAGGCGCGAGTTGAAGGGAGGATGTTGAATCGACTACGAATTCCGGGCGCCACGCTTCGTGATGGATGAGACGGTTTGATTGTGAATTCAAGGTGGTATTCAGAGCGGCCATTCCGCATGCCTCCCATCATCGTCAGGTTGTGATTGAGTGCGATCTAAGCCCTCATAGGAGCGTGAATTTGCTTCGCGAGCTCAAGTGTTTTCTCAGAAGCCGCCATTGAGTAGTCCTGAGCCCTTGAGCTCAGCTCCTCTGCGGCTTCATGATCGCCACGGTGGTGTGCCGCTGCGGCGGCGGTGTGGGCGTGGGCTGCGTAGATATGCAGGTCTGCGGCATTGTCATCTTTGCTCTGGGGCATTGTGTCGTAGCGCCAACTGCCGATGCGTAGCAGCGTGTTCTTTGCGGGTAGTACCAACTGCCTTGGAGGGACACGATGCAGATCGCACCGGGCAAGCCGGCAAGATGTAGTGGATGTAAGAGCCATACGGTGAAGGCGTAGCGAACCACACCGGCTCCGAGTCTTGCGGGTCTGATCGCAAGGTCAGATGCGAAGCGTAGACAGGAGGAACTATGGGCCAGGCAATTGAGCCGCGAAATACCCCGAACTTCAGGACGCCGACGCTCTGACACTACGCGGAAGGCAACATCCTGGGCAGCGTCACCGCAAGTTGCTCTGGAGTCCTGCGCGGTCGTAAGACCCTGGCACGTAGGGACGCATCTTGCACGGAAGTTGGGAGATCCCGGGTTCACCCGAGCGCAGCCAGTGCGCACGGGACGCATCGGGAAGTTCAAGAACTGGAGCCGATGATGAACGAACACGGGAAGTCGGACAGACCCATAGTACCGGGGAAGTCTCCGAACAAAACCAGAACACCGGCGGCGGAGGAGATGGAGGGAAGGGGTCTGGCCAAGGGGAACCTGAGCCAGCAAAACGCGTTCCGGACTCAGAGCCGGGCTGACGCGCTCAGTGCGCTGGAACAGGTACGACAGACGGCAAAACAGAACAAGGAGATGAAGTTCACCGCCCTGATGCACCACATTTACCGGATCGACACGTTGCGGTTCGCTTACTCGCAGTTGAAGAGGCAAGCGGCCCCCGGCGTGGACGGTGAGACGTGGCGGCACTACGGCGAGGCGCTTGAGGATAACCTCCAGAACCTCTCCCATAGACTGAAGCGCGGAGCGTACCGGGCCAAGCCGGTTCGCAGAGTGTATATCCCCAAGGCTGACGGGCGCTTGCGTCCTTTGGGCGTTACGGCGCTCGAAGACAAGATCGTCCAACGCGCCACGGTGGAAGTGCTTAACACCATCTACGAAACCGACTTTCTCGGCTTCTCTTACGGCTTCCGCCCCGGACGCAACCAGCATCAAGCGCTGGATGCGCTCTACAGCGGACTCCGCGACAGAAATGTGAATTGGGTGCTGGACCTGGACGTGCGCAGCTTTTTCGATAAGCTCTCGCACGAATGGCTGGTCCGGTTTCTCCAGCACCGCATCGCGGACCAACGCGTTCTGCGGCTCATCCAGAAATGGCTGAGCGCGGGCGTGTTGGAAGAGGGAAAACGAACCGTCATGGAGGAAGGTTCGCCGCAGGGCGGAAGTGCTTCGCCACTGCTCGCGAATATCTATCTCCATTACGTCTTCGATCTCTGGATTCAGGCATGGCGGCGGAAGCGCGCGCACGGCGATGTAATCGTGGTGCGCTATGCCGACGACGCTGTGATTGGATTCGAGTTCAAGGACGATGCCGAACAGTTCTGGAAGGAACTCAAGGAACGAATGACGAAGTTCCAACTGGAACTGCACCCGGAGAAGACGCGGCTGCTGGAGTTTGGACGCCATGCGGCGGACAATCGAAAGCGCCGTGGTCTGGGTAAACCGGAGGCCTTCGACTTTCTCGGCTTCACGCATCTCTGCGGGAAGACGAGCAGGGGACGGTTCACGGTGCTGCGGCAGACGATTCGCAAACGACTGCAAGCCAAGCTGCAACAGGTGAAAACCGAACTGCGGCGACGTATGCACGACCCCGTGCCAGAAGTCGGCGCGTGGCTGAAGTCCGTTGTGGGTGGGCATCTCCGATACTTCGGAGTTCCGGGCAACCGGTACGCCCTGGCCTACTTTCGCTTCACCGTGGGCAACCTCTGGCATCGCGCTTTGTGCAGGCGAAGCCAGCATGGTCGCGTTCAGTGGGAGCGAATGCAACGGCTCATCGCCGCGTATCTGCCTCCGGCCCGCATCTGCCATCCCTATCCTGCGCGACGTATGCGCGTCACTACCTGAGGCAAGAGCCGGATGCGGGAAATCCGCCTGTCCGGATCTGTGCGGGGGGCGGACCGTGAGGTCCGTCCCTACCGCGACCTCCATTTTTCAGGAAGCATTCTGTCTGTTGCATTTGCAGTTTTCCACTTTGCATTTGAAGGCGCTGAGCAATCGTATACATCGCTGCCAGGCTGCCCCATTGCATCAAAATTCAGAATGCAAGCAAAGTGCGCTTGAGGCTGCACGAGAGAGTGGCAGAGCCACAATCCGTTGTGGACACCACCCGCGCATTAGCCGCGTGCCCTGGTCAATTGTAGACAGCAAGATCATGGCCGCCAGTCGTAGATCGATCTCACTCGGTGTCGCGTCGCTCCGAACCTATTACAGGTTCCTCCGTTGGAAGGCAATTCGTCATACCGAGGTGTCGGCACTAGGCTCGCGCTATCCGGTGAAGATGTTTCCTGACTCGCTAGCACCAGCCGAAAACCGATCAACCGCACAGCATAAAAGTTGAACGATGTACTACTATTTCTGGGGAATGCATTGGTTCTGGTGGTTTTTCTGGGTTCTTCTCTGGGTTTTGTTCTTTTCCTTTATGATGCCCATGCGGCGAACTACTTACCGGGGAATGCAATCGCCTCTGCAGCTCTTGCAAAGAAGATATGCCGCCGGGGAGATCACAAGCGAGGAGTATGAAGAACGGCGGGCCAAGCTCTTGCGGGATGCAAATGTGAAGTAGGGGTGTCTCCCTGGATTCAGCCAGCCACAGTCTAAAAGAAATCCAGGAATCGTTGCGTTTATTGGGCAAGATTCCGTGGGCCGTGGATCCGCACAACATGGTGGGAGATCACTCCGCCAGCAATCGCACCACATGGTTGACGATCATCAGGTCCTCGGCGGGCGGAATGACGCGCACTATCACGGCTGAGTGTTCTGCCGAAATCACCGCTGCGCCATGAACGTTGTTGCGCCCCGCGTCGAGCGTGATGCCTAACGCGCCCAGTCCAGCGCAGATCTCCGCACGGGAGGCAATGTCGTTCTCCCCGATGCCGCCGGTGAAGACTAGCATGTCCAGCCCACCTAACTCGGCCACGTAACCGCCGATCCACTTGGTGATTGTCCAGTTAAACTTCTCTACGGCAAGCCGCGCCTTCGCGTTGCCGTGCGCGATGGCGGCGCGCAGATCGCGCATGTCGCTTGAAAGTTCACTCATGCCCAGCAGACCGGATTTCTTGCTGACAACGACCTCCAACAGGTCGGCGGCGTCGGTTGCATCTTTGGTTGTCTCCGCGATCTTGCGCAGGATAAACAGCAGCACTCCAGGATCGATATCGCCGGTACGAGTGCCGCTTATGATGCCGCCAAGCGGCGTGAGGCCCATCGAAGTATCAAGGCCCTGTCCGTTCCGGATGGCCGCGATGGA
>Ga0302201_10003941_pt1 | contig 10841 bp, 8 predicted proteins | sample II_Bog_N3_2_FD_194586 | JGI IMG/M metagenome (GOLD analysis project Ga0302201, IMG submission 194586) | Peat permafrost microbial communities from Stordalen Mire near Abisko, Sweden - II_Bog_N3_2 | ecosystem: Environmental > Terrestrial > Soil > Wetlands > Peat | place: Sweden: Abisko, Stordalen...
TGTGGCGCAGGCTGCTAGTTCGATCTTTCAACCACGAAATCCGGCGCCCAGAGCAGGGCGCGCTTGAACTTGGAGTCGGGGATGGAAGCCAGGGCCTGACGGCTCTGCTCGGCATAGCGGCCGGCGGCGGCCATGGCGTACTCGACCGAGCCGTTGCGCGTCAGGATCTCCCGAATCTGCTCGCGAGTGACGCGCTGGAAGCCGCGGTCGTCCAGCACCCGCTGGATGATCTGCCGATCGGCGGCCGTGCCGTGGTCGATGGAGTGAATCACCGCAAGCGTTGCCTTGCCTTCGCGCAGGTCGGTGGCCACGGGCTTGCCCAGCACCTCTTCGGTGGCCGTCAGGTCGAGAACGTCGTCGACAATCTGGAAAGCGAAACCAACCGCCCGGCCATAGGCGGCCAGGCTCGTCTCCTGCGCCTCCGTGGCCCCGGCCAGCATGGCGCCCATGCGCATGGAAGCTGAAAACAGACAGGCGGTCTTGCGATAGACCAGGTCGTAGTACTCGGCCTCGGAGATGGCTTTTCCCAGCCGTTGCATCTGCAGCAGCTCACCCTCGACCATCTGCTGGGTCAGGCCGATGAGCAGGTCGAGAACGCGCAGGTTCTTTTCTTCCAGGGCCACCTTGAAGGCCTGCATGTAAAGCCAGTCGCCGGCCAGCACGCACTTCTCGGTGCCCCAGGCGGTATTCGCCGAAGGACGGCCGCGCCTGAGGTCCGCGCCGTCGATAATGTCGTCATGAACCAGCGTCGCGGTATGGACCATCTCGATCACCGCGCCCAGGCGGAAGGCGCAGGGGCCAAAGTAGCCGAGCGCATGAGCGGAGAGCAGCAGCAGCGAGGGCCGGATGCGCTTGCCGCCGCCGCCGCGCAGGTATTCGGCAATCTCCGTGATGGTGCTTACGCCAGCGGAGTCATAGCGGCTCAACTCCTGCTCAATGGCCGCAAGGTCATCGCGCAGCAGATCGAAAACTTCTTTCTCCGTCGCTATCGCCAGTGTGCTCAAAGCTCTCCAGTTTCCGTGCTGTTCTGTGCCTGATGGCCGCAAAAGACGCGACGTTCTTGATGATTACGAGCTGCGCCTGCCGAGCCTGCGCTCAGTTCGTGCGGTAATTGGTGAACTGCATCTCCAGGCCGAGATCCTTGCCGCGCACGAGGGCGATGATCGCCTGCAGCTCGTCGCGATCCTTGCTGGATATTCTGACCGTATCGCCCTGGATGCTGGCCTGCGCCTTCTTTTTCGAGTCCTTGACCATGCGCACGATTTCCTTGGCCTTCTCGATGGGAATGCCCTGCTGCAGCTTGATCTTCTGGCGCACGCTCTTGCCGGAGGCCTGCTCGATCTTTTCGTAGGTCAGATTCTTCAGCGAGACGCCGCGCTTGACCATCTTCTGGCTGAGAATCTGCTTGACGGCTTCCAGATGGTACTCGCCGTCAGAGGCCACGTGAATCGCTTCGTCTTCCACCAGCGAGACCTCCGAGTGGGAGTCCTTCAGGTCAAAGCGCTGGTGAATCTCCTTGAGCGACTGATCGATGGCGTTGCGGACCTCTTGAATGTCCACCTTGCTGACGATGTCGAATGAATTCTCCTGGGCCATGTTTTTTCCTGTCCTCAATGCGCCGGCGGTTCATGAACCGGCTCAATCGCCGGCGAGGTTTGCCGATGCGACTCTTTCAGTTTCCCACGTCTGGCTGGAGGCGAAACAACTGGAGGAAGTTTTTCGTGGTTGCGGAGGCGATTTCTTCCTCCTCAACCCCCAGCAACCCGGCCAGAACCCGGGCCGTCTGCGCAACCCACGCCGGTTCATTGCGCTTGCCGCGATTGGGCGCCGGAGCTAGCCAGGGGGCGTCGGTTTCGACCAAAAGCCCGTCCAGGGGCAGTTGGGCGGCCACATCGCGCAGTGGCTGGGCCTTGGCGAAGGTCAGATTGCCGGCAAACGAGATGAGAAAACCCAGGTCGAGCGAGCGTTGCGCCTGCTCCAGATTGCCGCTGAAGCAGTGCATCACGCCGCGCAGGGCGGTGGGCCGCCAGTGCGCCTCCAGAATCTCAAGCAGATCGTCCCAGGCGTCGGTTGTGCCATCCTTCGGCCGGCAATGGATGAGAATCGGCCGCTTCCATGCCGCCGCAACTTCCAGTTGGCGAATGAGGCCCGCGTGCTGCACCGGATGGGGCGCGCCTTCGTAGAAGTAGTCCAGACCGATTTCGCCGCAGGCGATGACCTCCGGCTCGGCCAGCAGGCTGTCGAGCTTGGCGAGGGCGCCGTCGTCAAGCTCCGGTGTGTTGTGCGGATAGACGCCGGCGCTGGCGTAAAGCTTCGGGATGCCGGGCTGGCCGTTGAAGTGGCGGCAGAGGTCGAGCGCCTGATGCATCTGAGATGGCCCCTCGCCAATGCCGACAGAGAGCACCGCGCCCACACCCGCCTGCGCCGCGCGGCGCAACATCTCCGCGCGGTCGTCGGCGTATCGTTCGCTGTCCAGATGAGCGTGGGAATCAATCAGCATGGTGCCTCGGAATGCAGGAAAAATTAATTGGGTGCAATGGCCAGAGGATTGACCACACGCAGCCCCAAGTGCTCTTTGAAGTAGTCGAAGTCGCGGTCGTGGTGGAGCAGTTCATAATCCTCCTCGATACAGAAGGTGGCGACAAGCGTGTCGACCGTGTTGCGAATCGTAACGCCAAGCTCGCGCAGACTGCGATAATTCCGTGCCGAGGCGACGGCCAGCACGGCACTGACCTCTTCAAAGAGGACGAACTGACTGAGCGCATCAACGGTCTCGGCGAAGCGCTTGTCACTGCGAATGCCTTGCAGCACTTCACTAAGAATCAGGCTGGTGATGCCAATCGGTTCCAAGCCCAGATGGAGGTTCAGCCAATCGGTTTGCTCGTTCCGCCTATCGGCCAAAAAATCGATGAGCACCGAAGAGTCGACAATAACCATGAATTAACACACTTCCGCGACAAGGACGGGCTGCTCCGCTGCTCGAATATGCGCACTTTCTGGCTCGGTATTGTCTTCTGACCCACGCTGTTTCTTCAGAGTCTCCTCGTCGGAGGCGAACCAGTCGTCGTCAGGCCCGCGCCAAACGACCTTGCCTCGCAATGCGCGAATGCGCCCCTGCTTTCTGAGTTGCACTACCTCGCGCAAGCAGGCCTCGACCGTTCCTTTTTTGGTGGTGGTTTGAGTGGCCTTCATCGCCTGCCGCATCAATTTGTCGTCGATTTCGATATTGGTCCGCATAAGCGCGCCTCAATGTGTAAGTATGGCACGATTCGTGTGTATAGGACAACAGGGGTCAGAGATAAGGGATCAGTGATCAGAAAAACACGCTGGTTGAGGTTCTTGGACTCCCCGGTCTCAAAATCGAGACCGGGGGCACCCGGTGTCTGGTTGTGGCCTGTCTATGTGCTTTTGGCGTATCCATCGGGGGAATCGGTCCACTGCGACCAGTCTCCGGAAAGAAGACGCCCTCCAATCGACGAGCAATCACAAAAGCCGGAAATGTACTCTTTAGTGCCACCGAATGTATCGCGGTATTTGACGTATCCGAAGCCCACGAGCAAATCCAAAGCCTTCGACCCGGTTGGTTGACTCAGCCTTTGATATTTGCCGTCTTTCCATTCATACCAGTCGGCCCAGAACCTGAGTGTTCCACCTGGCACCAATATTCGTTCAGAGAAAAGCCAATCTGGGTTGCCATAGTCTGGCTTATCTGGGAGCGGTACAAAGTCTGTGTTGAAAACGACCCTTGCCGCCCACTCTTTTACTATGGCAGGCGTTCTACCCACATTTTTGACTTCCCATTGAAACGCGGCGAATCCATCTTCAGGAATAGTTCTCTTCTCTGTTGCAATGAAGTGCGCCACAAGCCATGGCCTTTCGGCGGTGATGAGGGCTTGCGCGTTCAGAAAAGCTCCTTGAGCAGATTTCCGGGTCTCTATCGACTGCCAGCAGATAACACCAAGGGTCGAAAATGCCGCAAGGACCAGCCACCAATCAGGCCGTTCAAGAGATATGTACCACTCTGGAGGGTTGGCACCGGGTTTGGCATGATCCGTTTGGCCGCTGACTCCATTGTTTGAGCTGTCTATCTTGACAACAGTTTGTTGTTCCAGATTTCCCGATTCCTGCTTCTGGCCGGAAGCTATATTCGGTTGACCGGACACAAAAACTGCGACAGTTGCGAGTATCGCTAGACGTTTCTGCATGATGCGAAAAATGTACCACAAAGACTTCTTTATGGCGCTGACAAGGCAGAGCCCTTTGGCCGCATCGCCGGGTGCGGGTGCCCCCGGTCTCGATTTTGAGACCGGGGAAAGTACGAACCTCATGCGAGCGAGTAGCGAGCGGTTGGCCGCACAGCAGGTGCTTGGCCGCACCGCAGGTGCCTACTTCAGGCGAGCGCCGAGAGGAACGTCTTCCAGGAATCCGGCCAGGACCGGTGAGCCGCCTTCCAGGGACGCAGCCAGCAACATGCCGTTCGAGATCAGGCCGCGCATCTTGCGCGGAGCCAGATTGGCCACGATGACGATCTTGCGGCCGACCAGCTTTTCCGGCTCGTAGTATTGCGCGATGCCGGCCAGAATCTGCCGCTTCTCGTAGCCCAGATCAATCTCCAGGCGCAGCAGCTTGTCGGCCTTGGGAATGCGCTCGGCCACCAGAATTTGCGCCACGCGCAGATCCACCTTGATGACGTCGTCGATGGAGATGTACTGCGGCTCTTCAACCACCTGTGGGGGGGGCGCCTGCGGCGGGGCTGGCGTTTGAGCGGCTGGAACAGCAGGGGCAGAAGCCGCCGCAACTGCGGACGCATTGGCGGCACGCGCCAGCGTTTCGTAACCCCGTGTTTCGGCCTTGGAATCAACGCCAACAGAATCGACCGGGGCGGAATCTGAGACTGCCTGCTTTTCAGAAACTTCGTTCACGATTACTCTCTTTTCAGCAGTCTGAGCCGCGGCCGCTGGAGTTGCTGGCGCGGATTGTGCGGCGGAAACCCTGTTGGCCGCACTGCTGGCGGCCGCTTCCACAACGGTCTTGGTGTTTTGTTCTTCGATCTTCTGCATACGGTCGACTGCGTCCTTTTCAGCGCGAGGGAACAGAGGCGCGGGCTCATCAAACCTCGTTCCGGCCTTCAATCCGCCCCACGCGAGGTTGATCAAAAATGATTGCTTTGCCGCATCCGCGATTTCGCCCTGTCCAAGCTGCCGCCACGCCTTGGCAGACGACTCCGGCAGGATGGGGTAGACGAGCGCGGTGATGACGCGAATGGCTTCGGCGGCGGTGGCCAGAACGCGGGCCTGAAGCGCGGCGTGATCGGCCTCGCTGCGGTCGGTGGGCCGCTTCCAGGGCGCGTTGGCGGTGAGGTAGCCGTCGGTCTCGGCCACGAGAATCCACAGAGACTTCAGGGCCTCAGAAAAATTCATTTCATCGAACGCGGGACCAAAGGCGGCAATCGTGCGCTCCGCGCTTTCGCGCAGAATGGTTTCGGCTTCGGTCTCGGGGCCAGTCTCCGGCACAACTCCGCCGAAGTACTTGTGAACCATGTTGACGACGCGACTAACCAGGTTGCCATAGCCGTTCGCCAGGTCGCCGTTGAAGCGCTGGACGAGAGCGTCAAAGGAAAAGTTGCCGTCCTGGCCGAAGGGAATCTCCCTGAGCAGGAAGTAGCGCAGGGCATCGGCGCCCAGAACCTCCTGCACCGTTTCGGCGCGGACGATGTTGCCCCGCGACTTGGACATCTTGCCCTGGTCGAAGAGCAGCCAGCCGTTGGCCCGGACCGAGCGCGGCAGCGGAATGCCCGCGGCCATCAGGAAGGCCGGCCAGTAGACGCAGTGGAAGCGGCTGATCTCCTTGCCGATCAGGTGCAGGTCCGCCGGCCAAAACTTCTCGAATCGCGCCTTGTCGGCAGGATCGTCCGAGCCGTAGCCGAGCGCCGTAATGTAGTTGACCAGCGCGTCCAGCCAGACGTAAATCACATGCTTTTCGTCGCCGGGAACGGGGATGCCCCAGGAGAAACTCGTGCGGCTTACCGACAGATCCTTGAGGCCGCCGCGCACGAAGGAAATGACCTCGCGCCGCGTGGATTCGGGGCCCATGAAATCTGGATTCGCGTCGTAGAACTCCAGCAGCTTGTGCTCGAAGGCCGAGAGCTTGAAGAAGTAATTCTCTTCGCTCACCGTCTCGGTCTCGCGGCCGCAGTCGGGGCAGAGCGTTCCCGGAGGGCCGTCCACATATAGCTCATCGCTCACGCAGTACTGGCCGCTGTAAGAGCCTTTGTAAATGAAGCCCTTATCGCGCAGCGTGGCGAAAAACTTCTGCGTGCCGCGCTTGTGGCGCTCTTCAGTGGTGCGGATAAAGTCGTCGTAGCTCAGGCCCAGCTGGTCCCACAGCCCGCGAAACTCGCCCGAGATGGCCGTGGCGAACTCATCGGGCGTGCTCCCGGCCAGAGCGGCGGAGCGCTCGATCTTCTGCCCGTGCTCGTCGGTGCCGGTCAGGAACCAGGTGTCGATGCCCAGCGCCCGCTTGCGCCGCGCAATGGCGTCGCAAACGATGGTCGAGTAGGCATGACCCAGGTGCGGCCGCGCATTCACGTAGTAGATCGGCGTGGTCAGATAAAAGCGAGATGGATGGGAAGCTGAATTTGTCATAGGCTGGCGATTGTGTTGATTCCGCGCTGCAGGCAGGCGGAAGCAGAGGCAATCTAGTCATTATCTTACGGCATTTGTATTCGTCGCTCTGCTGGCAGTTCAGCCTGAGTGCTCCATCCTTGCGACTATTTCTCGTCGCAAGGGCGGGAAGCCACGAATCTCAATCGCGTTCCTTCTCCAGCCGCAAACCCGCGCGCAGAGTGCCGCTCTGATAGAATCAGCCTTGAAAATCAAGGTTTTTTGAGGTCTATCGACGTGTATCTGGAATTGCAAAAGCGGCTTGAGCAGCATCTTCGCGCGGTCCTGGCGGAAAAGTACAATCTTCAGATTGAAACCATTCCGATGGAGATTCCGCCGGAGCTGAAGTTTGGCGAACTGGCCACGCCTGTCGCCTTCGAGCTGGCCCGCAAGCTGCGCAAGGCGCCCAAGATCATCGCGCAGGAGATTGTGGCCGCACTGGGCACGGTGGAGGGCATAGCCAGCTTCGAGCTGGCCGGAGCGGGCTACATCAATGCGCGGCTGGACCGCGCCGCCGGCGTGCGCATGACCGCCGCGGCTGGAGAGGGAGCGGCTCCGGGGAGCGGCCTGCATGTCCTGGTTGAGCACACCAGCATCAATCCCAACAAGGCCGCGCACATTGGCCATCTGCGCAACGCCATTCTGGGCGACACCTTCGTCCGCCTGCTGCGCGCCGCCGGGCAAAAGGTGGACGTGCAGAACTACATCGACAACACCGGCGTGCAGGTGGCCGATGTGGTGGTGGGCTTTCAGCATCTGGAAGGCAAATCGCTGGCGGACGTGCGTCTGCTGCTCGATGAGTTGAAGAGCCAGGGCAAGCGGATCGACTATTACTGTTGGGATCTCTATGCGAAGACTTCGCAGTGGTACGCGAGTGGCACGGACGAAGAAAATGCCGAGCGCAAGCAGTTGCGCTACGCCACGCTGCACGAGTTGGAAGTTGGCGGCAACGAGACCTCCGAGATTGCCGAGTTGATCTCCACGGCGGTCATGCGGCGGCACCTGGAAACCATGGAGCGGCTGGGTATCGAGTACGATTTTCTGCCCCGCGAGAGCGAGATTCTGCACCTCAAGTTCTGGGAGTCGGCCTTCGAGCAACTGAAGAAGACCGGCGTGCTGTACTTCGAAAACGAGGGCAAGAACAAGGGCTGCTGGGTAATGACGCGGCCCGGCGCAGAGATTGCCGAAGGGGCGACCGACGATGACTCGAAAGTGATTGTCCGCTCCAACGGCACCGTCGGGTATGTCGGCAAGGACATCGCCTATCATCTGTGGAAGTTTGGCCTGCTGGGGAAGGACTTCGGTTACAAGCCTTTCTTCACTTACCCCGATCATGAGTGTTGGATTTCGGCGGAAAAGGGCGACGAGCCTCATCCGCACTTTGGCGGAGCGCAGGCGATTTATAACGTCATCGACACGCGCCAGTCCGATCCGCAAGCCAACGTCATTCAGGCGCTGCGCGGCATGGGGCACACGGATCAGGCCGAAGACTTGGCGCGGCCATACATCGAAGTCAGCGGGCGCAAGGGTTTCGGCGTCAAGGCCGACGACCTGATCGACAAGCTCATCGCCTCTGCCCAGGCCGAGGTGGACGCGCGCCAGACCGGCCGCGACGAGGCCGAGCGCAGGCGCATCGCCGAACAGATCGCCATCGGCGCGCTGCGCTACTTCATGCTCAAGTACACGCGCAACTCGATCATCGCCTTCGACTTCAAGGATGCGCTGAGCTTCGAGGGCGAGACCGGGCCTTACATCCAGTACGCCGTGGTGCGCGCGCGCAATATCTTCCGCAAGGGAGAAACCACGCCGGAAGCGGAGTTAGCAAAGCTGGCAGGAGTGGCGGAGTTAGGCGCCTATATGCAAGCCGCGGCCGACGAGGATATCTGGGCGTTGTGGTTCATGGCCGCGCGGCGCACGATGGTTTTGACACAATGCATTACAACATCCGAGCCGGCCTACTTAGCCAAGCACGCCTTCCAGTTAGCGCAGGAATTCAATAACTTCTACCATCGCCATAACATCCTGAAGGAAGAAGACCCGGCGCGGAAGACCTTTCTGCTGGCGACGGCAGCCGTAGTGATGCGCGAGTTGATTCTGATGCTGAGCTGGCTGGGAATCGAAAGCCCGGAGGCGATGTAAGGCTGTCCGGGCCTGGCGCAAAGTCTTTTCTATTGATAAACAAGGTTCCGCCTCCTAACTTTGCAGGGGAAGCAGAGGCATATGTGTGTCATCTTGTCGGCACAGCGTTATTTGATCGAACTTTGCGCCATCCCCGACAAGTGAGGTACAGGATGAAAAACTCCCCTGATCTGTTCGCGCGCATCCTTGCGCTCGCGCTCACATGCGCCAGCGTCGCTGCCTTTTGCCCAGCCGCCAAGGCACAAACCGTTGCGCCCGGCACCGGCCGGTACTGGAAGAAAAACCCTCCTGCCCCGAGCACTGCTCCAAGCGCTGCTCCGTCAACCAACGCCCAGGCGGCAACTGCCAATGCCAAAAGCAATGCGGATCAAACGAAACAAAGTGCCGGCAATGCCGCAACCGTGGCGAAGAACCTGAAGGACGCAGCCGGCAAGGCGGCGCAGGATGCGCAAAAATCCCAAAGCGACGCGGAGGCCGCCGCTGCTTTGGCCAGCGACAAGGCGAAGGCGCTATCGCAGGCGCGGGCTGCGCAGGAGCAGGCAATCTCCAAACTCGTCGAACAGGCCAAAGCCACGCCTGTGGCGCCCGCCAAGGGCGCAAAACCTGCCGGCGCGAAAGCCGCGGCTGAGGCTCAACAGTTCAATGCCGCCATCCTGGCAAAGAGCAGCGACGTCGCCAAGGCAAACGCCGCGGTGACGCAAGCCGAAGCAGACGCAAACCAGGCCGCCGCGGATGCCAAGGCCAAGGCTGGTGCGGCCGCCACGGCCAAGACTGCGGCAGCCAAAGCGCAGGCGGATGCCGATGCCGCTTCGGCGCTTTCGGCGAAGGCTGCCAGCGACGCGGCGGACGCGCAAACCGCTGCCGACAAGGCCGCCGCCAGCGCTCCCCCGGCCTCGTGCACCGTCATCAATGAGGATGAGACAGGGTATGGCTTCTGTGTTCTGCCTGTTCCCGCGGGTCAGGATCTGCCGAGGATTACGATTTCGAAGACGGGCGATACGGACTCCACCGGAGACTTCAAGCTCGCGGATACCTGCGCGGTTTCCAATGGCAAAACAGCGGCGGCTTGTTCCGTCCTGATTGGATTTCACACCACGGGGACAAAGGACGAGACGGTCAGTTTGCAGACGGCGCAGGGCGGTTCTTCCACAACCCTTACCGGGCATCCGGCAACGGGCAAGACAACGAGCCCGGGTATAAGGACAGGGCTTTTTCCGCTGAACCATAATCCGAAGGCTCCGGAATTTGCTCACCCGACAATCGAGGATCATGCTATCGCCGATAAAGAGGCGCAGATGGAAGTGGACTTCGGCGCTCTGCGCGATATGATCGATGCTTTCTGGAACACGAATGGTCAGGGGAGCTTCCTGGGGCAGATCAAGTCGATTTATAACTCAGCCGCGCAATCCAACACGGTAAATGCGGACATAGCCGACTTGAATTTTGGGGATGGAGTGCAATTTGGAATTGCGACGAATATTCAATCGAATTCCTCGAATACGACCACGCCACAAGTCACCTCCGGAACTCCAACGCTTTCATCGGCACAGGCGGCCCAGGCAGCGCAAAGCATGGCGAACGGAGGAAATCTGTATTTTCACGGGGCATTGCCGTTTTTTCTCGTCTCTCCCGATCCTCGAGACAGCGCTTTCCAGATTCAAAGCTATTTCACGGTGCGAGACGGAATAAGCATCCCCAATTTTGCCGGGACAAGCACCGTTGTTTCCGACCCCGCGAATCATTTCAATATTTCGAATGAGACGTTTGCCCAGTATGACGGCTGGCAGCCCGGCGGGGGCTCCGATGCGAAAGGGTCGATCTTTGTGGACGGGAGAATCGGCTACAACTATATTTCGCATGAGTTTGCCCGGCAAGGCGGATTCAACTCGCACGTGAACAGCCTTGCGGGTCAGCTATCGGCAGGAATGATCATTGCCGGCAAAATCAGCTTTGTCGCCCAACGCAATTTTGGTCCGTCCCAAGCCTGGATAGACAGCACAACCAATACGCTGAAGAGGGGAAACAACTTCCAAACCTGGT
>Ga0302201_10003953_pt1 | contig 10824 bp, 10 predicted proteins | sample II_Bog_N3_2_FD_194586 | JGI IMG/M metagenome (GOLD analysis project Ga0302201, IMG submission 194586) | Peat permafrost microbial communities from Stordalen Mire near Abisko, Sweden - II_Bog_N3_2 | ecosystem: Environmental > Terrestrial > Soil > Wetlands > Peat | place: Sweden: Abisko...
GACCTCGGTATTTACGGCACTGGTTGCCGCTGCGGTCCCGGCCGGAGCCGAGGTGCTGTGCGTCGAAGGGGACTTCTCATCCATCGTCTTCCCATTCCTGCAGCGGCCAGACATCCGCGTTCGCTCTGTACCACTGGATGCCCTCGCCGACTCCATCACCGACGCGACCTGGCTCGTCTCCTTCTCCCTCGTGCAATCCGCAACTGGCGCGGTCGCGGACGGACCTGCCATTGCCGCCGCCGCAGGTCGGCACGGTGCACTCACCTACTGCGATGTCACGCAGGCCGCGGGAGTCCTGCCTGTTGACGCGACCATGTGGGACTCGACTGTCTGCCACACCTACAAGTGGCTGTGCTCGCCTCGCGGCGTCGCCTTCCTGACGCTGTCGACGGGGATGCAGGCACTGCTCCGTCCCGTGCAGGCAGGGTGGTACGCCGGCGACGACGTCTGGCAGTCGTGCTACGGGCCAACCATGCACCTCGCCACCGACGCACGGCAGTTCGACGTCTCTCCGGCCTGGCAGGCCTGGGTCGGCGCCGAGCACGCGATCGCCCTCTTTGCGAGCCTCGACATTCCGTCGGTGTGGGAGCACACCTCCCAGCTGGGCGACGAACTCTGCGACGCGCTCGGCATCCCGCAGCAGCACCAGGCCATCGTGACCTGGTCGGACCCCGACAAACGCGAACTGGGCAAGCTCATCGCTGCGGGCATCCGTGCCTCGGGTCGTGCCGGGCGCTTGCGTGCCTCGTTCCACCTATGGAACACGAGGGCCGACGTTGCCGCCGTGGTCGCGGCACTGCAGGGGTAACCGTCGCCGGCCCACCCGCGTGGTCGATTTCACAGTGCCGATGGATACGCTGGCCCGATGAGCGAGAAAGAGCCGCGCGAGCACGGCATCCTGTTCGGGCGAGGAGACGAGCTCGGCGACGACGTCGAGCCGCCACCCATGGGGCCACCGAGACTTCCCCCGCCATACGCCGGGCCCATCCCGTTCGGAAGCCCGCCCGAGGAAGACATCGAACTAACCGGAGAGATCCCGTGGGAGCTGCGCGAGGAGCCACTGCGCGACGACCCACCCAGCGAACCCCTCATCCAGTAGCCCGGTAGGCTTGGGACCTCACCCTCGACCGCGCATCCAGCTCGGCTGAAACACTGGAGTTATTCGTGGCAACGCCAAATCCTCTCGACGCCGTCATCGCCCTCGCCAAGCGCAGGGGGTTCGTCTTCCAGTCGGGGGAGATCTACGGAGGCTCGCGCTCCGCGTGGGACTACGGTCCACTCGGTGTCGCACTCAAAGAGAACATCAAGCGCCAGTGGTGGCAGTTCATGGTTCAGGGTCGCGACGACATCGTCGGGCTCGACTCGGCGGTCATCCTGCCGCGACGGGTTTGGGAAGCATCCGGCCACGTCGAGGTCTTCAGCGACCCGCTCGTCGAGTCGCTGCACACCCACAAGCGCTACCGCGCCGACCACCTCCTCGAACAGTACGAAGAGAAGCACGGGCATCCACCGGTGAACGGCCTCGCCGACATCAAGGACCCCGACACCGGCCAGCCCGGGGCGTGGACCGAACCGCAGAACTTTTCTGGGCTCCTGAAGACCTTCCTCGGACCCGTCGACAACGAGGAGGGCCTGCACTACCTGCGTCCCGAGACAGCGCAGGGCATTTTCACAAACTTTGCCAATGTTCTCGGTTCATCCCGGATGAAGCCGCCGTTCGGCATCGCACAGGTGGGTAAGAGCTTCCGCAACGAGATAACGCCAGGAAACTTCATCTTCCGGACTCGCGAGTTCGAGCAGATGGAAATGGAGTACTTCGTCGAACCAGGAACGGACGACGAGTGGTTCCAGTACTGGATCGACAACTGCGAGGAGTGGTTCACGGGACTCGGGCTCACCCCCGGCAACATCAGGCGATACGAGCATCCACAAGAGAAGCTGTCGCACTACTCGAAGCGCACCGTCGACCTTGAATATCGCTTCCGGTTTGCCGGCAGCGAGTGGGGCGAACTCATGGGCGTCGCAAACCGCACCGATTTCGACCTCAAGACCCACTCGGCTGCGTCAGGCGTTGACCTGTCGTACTTCGACCAGGCGAAGAACGAGCGTTGGGTTCCGTTCGTCATCGAGCCGGCCTTTGGCCTGACCAGGGCCCTGATGGCTTTCCTGATCGATGCTTACAGCGAAGACGAAGCCCCCAACACCAAAGGGGGAGTCGACAAGCGCACCGTACTGCGACTGGACCGGAGGCTCGCACCGGTCAAGGTCGCCGTCTTGCCGCTGTCGCGCAACGACCAGCTGTCGCCGCTCGCCAAGTCGGTTGCAGCCGATCTTCGCAAGGTCTGGAACATCGACTTCGACGACGCGGGGGCCATCGGCCGACGCTACCGTCGGCAGGACGAGGTCGGGACGCCGTTCTGCGTCACGGTCGACTTCGATTCCCTCGACGACAAGGCGGTCACGGTGCGTGAGCGCGACACCATGGGCCAGGAGCGCGTCTCCCTCGACCGGCTCACCGGGTACCTCGCGGGACAGCTGGTCGGCGCGTAGCCTCGCCCCGCGCATCCGGCCCTCCCGTCTGTCTCTTCGCAGCGCCGGTCGCCGATCTGACTGCCCGCCTGCCCGCCGTGCGCCTCCTGCCCGCCGCGCACCTCCCCTGTCGGAAATTCAGGAGTTTGGTTGGGTCGCGATGGCCTTCGCTACTGACGGGTGTGGCCATTGGCGATAGTCCTCTGCGAAGCTCCTGAATTTTCAGCAGAGGGTTCGCGCAGTGAATCGGCTCGAGTCCTCCACATTGGGTGATTTGAGAGAGGACCCCCACTAGCTCGCACCCTGCCGTGTCGAGTCGGCAGATGCAGTCGAGGATGCCTGCATGGCATTGCTTTCGGAGATAGTAATTAGCTTGGGCGGCATGGCTCACAAACGGCAACTAGTGCGCAGGGGTGCCCGAGATCGCGATCTGACCTACGCAGTTCGAACCGGTGACGTTGTGCGAGTTCGGAACGGATGGTACTCCACGAAAGACGAGCGAAGCCCCGAACTACGAGCCGTTCGAGTCGGCGGGAGGCTTACAGGAATCTCGGCAATCAGCGCGATGGGAGGCTGGGTTTTTGGCGAGCATCCCCTGCACGTCGCGGTAAACGACAACGCGTCCCGCCTTCGCACGCAACACAATCGGTACCGGCGACTTAACGTTGACGCTCCGGGGGGCGTAGTTCTCCACTGGATCTCGCGTGGCCAGGCGAAGCGCGGAACAGCTGTGTCTGTCGGTCTGCTCGACGCCCTGGAGCGAGTGGTACTTGACGAGAAATTCGAAGACGCAATCGCGTGTCTCGATTGGGCACTCCACACCCAGCAACTGGACGCGATCGATTTCGAAACACTGATCCTTCGATTGCCGTTCGAGCGCCGCGGAATTCGGGACTGGGTTGACGAAGCCTGTGAGTCTCTGCCTGAGAGTTTGGCGCGTACTCGTTTCCGACTCGCGGGATATCGCGTTGCATCGCAAGTGCCTGTTGGGCCCCTGCAGCGCATTGACCTGGTGGTGGAGGGCCAGATCGGCGTGGAGGTCGACGGCGATCGATACCACCGCTCGCGCTTCGAGGAGGACCGCGCCAAGGACGTCGCCATAACCCTGGATCACAAGCACGCGATGCGATCTACGGCCAACATGGTGTTCCATGATTGGACGCCGTTCGCGCTGGCGGTCCGGACAGCGCTTGCCGACCGCGGTGTCCACGTCGAAAACTCAGGATCGCCGCGGCGCGACCCGCTCCGCTTCCGCACGTTGAACGGGTTTCGTCGGCGACCTCCGCGCCGAAGACCTGAATTTTCGAAGAGGGAATGGGCGAAGGGGCGCGTTGAGCGGGCGCGCGAGGCGGGGTGACGGGCGGGAATAGCTGGTGGGTCGCGGGAGGCGGGGTGACGGGCGGGAATAGCTGGTGGGGCGCCGCGAGGCGGGGTGACGGGCGGGAATAGCTGGTGGGGCGCTGCGAGTTGTTGAAGAGGTGAGTGCGATCAAAGTAGACATCTGGTCAGACGTGCAGTGCCCCTGGTGCTACATCGGTAAGAGAAAGTTCGAGACGGCCCTAGCCGGATTCGACGGCGAGGTGAACGTGGAGTATCACTCGTTCGAGCTGGCGCCCGACACGCCAGTCGACTTCGACGGCAGTCCCAAGGACTACCTCGCCCAGCGTAAGGGCGTTTCCCCGGAGCAGGTCGACCAGATGCTGTCGCGTGTGACGGGTATCGCTGCGAGTGTCGGCCTCGACTACGACTACGACCATGTGCACCAGACCAACACGATCAAGGCGCACGAATTGCTCCACTATGCCAAAAGTCAGGGCCGCCAGCTCGACATGAAGGAGCGCCTCCTGAAGGCCTACTTCGTTGACGGCAGGCACGTCGGACGCATCGAGGACCTGGCAGATCTTGCGGCCGAGATCGGCCTGGACCGCGCTGAGGTCGTCCAGGTGCTCACCGAGAACACCTACCTGGCGGATGTGAAGGCGGATGTCGCGCAGGCGGCGGCTTATGGAATCAACGGTGTGCCGTTTTTCGTCTTCGATGAGAAGTACGGGGTGTCCGGTGCGCAGGATCCTGCAACGTTCGCTAACGTGCTGGAACAGGTCGAACGCGAGAAGACCCAGCAGGAGAGTGTGAAATGACGGAACCCATCACGAGCCCATTGACTATCGTGGGTGATCCGTCGGCGGCCGTCTGCGAGGGTGACTTCTGTGAGATCCCGGAGCATCACGAGCAGGCGATCGTTAATCGTCGGCTGGACGACGACCGCATTTAGGGCGTATTCAGCAGGTACCGCCTCAAGCTCGATTGACACTTTGCGGCCGACCTCGACTGTGCGTCACAGACTGAGCCGAAATTTCCCCATGGGCATGTGAGCAGCCCGGCATCGGTCACCGTGAAGCCCGCGTGCAGGGTCAGTCGGTGATGTCGGCGACGGTTGCGTGGAGTCCCGCAATCAGTTGCGAGGCATCCACGAGGGCGCTGAGTCCGTGCTCGCCCGCGCCGAGCGCGATCCGCCCGGATACTCGGCTGTCGGCGTAGACGGGCCAGGCGGTCGTGCTTCCGAGCGGAACGATCGTCCCGCGTTCGTATCCGGTCGCTGCAAGCGCAACGGATGCGTCGGGCAGCTGCAGCTTGTTGACGCCTACCAGCGCGCGGAGTTTGGCCCAGGAGATCTGTCGGTCGCCGGGGACGAGGGCAAACAGGAAGTCGCCATCGTGCCGTTTCACCACCAGCGTCTTGATGACACGTGACGTCGGCAGGTTCATGAGTTCGGCTGCCTCTTCGAGTGACCGCGCATTGGGGCGTTCGCGAAACTCCACGTCGATGCCGCGCTCGGTGGCGTCCGCCAGTACGCGCTCCCGTCCGGTCATTGCCGTGCGGCGAGTCTGCGTCGCTCCGCCTGCAGTACCTCGAGGTATTGGTCGCGTGCGAATCGCAGTGTGATGTCGGGGCTGAACGGGGTGGGTTCCCAGTGCGGCTGTTCGGCGGGAGCGGTGTTCGTCTTCTTCCAGAATGGGGTGAGACGCGGTGAGACGCCGTCATCAAAGACCTCAAAACCGATGGCTGACCAGGATACGACGTCGCCGTCGACGCCCAGCGTTGCGGCAAGCAGTGTTCCGCACGTTCCATCGAGGCACGCATCGCAGTATCCGATGGCGACTCGGCCGTTGGCGAGCACGTCGTCCTTGGGGCCTCCCAGCAGGGCGCGCAGGTATGCGGCCGGGGTGACGACGCCGACGTGCTCGTCGACTATCGGTGTGGACTGTTCCACGGGCGAACCGGTGAGACCGGCTAAAAGGTCTCCGAGTAACTGCCCATTGATTTCGACCTGCCGGCTCTGGTATTCACCGGGGCCCCACGCTGACCTGCGCTCTACCGGATGATCAACGAAGCGAAGCACGTCAAGCCGGTCCACATCGGCCATGCGGTCCCCACTTTCTGGAAGAATCGAGTTCGATGCCTATTCTCGCCGCTGACAGTGCCGTGTCGCCTAACGCCGCGCTCCGTAACACGATGTTAAGAATCGGTCGGCTGACGCTTGATGTTCCTGTGATCCTTGCGCCTATGGCGGGGATTACGAACACGGCATTCCGGCGACTGTGCCGGGAGTACGGTGCCGGCCTTTATGTGAGTGAGATGATCACGAGTCGAGCGCTGGTGGAGCGGACGCCCGAGAGCATGCGCCTGATCCGGCACCACGAGTCGGAGACGACCCGGAGCATCCAGCTGTACGGCGTTGACCCGAAGACTGTGGCCGAGGCGGTCACGATGCTCGTGGCGGAGGATCGCGCGGACCACATCGACCTGAATTTCGGATGCCCGGTGCCGAAGGTCACGCGCAAGGGCGGCGGCGCGGCTCTGCCCTGGAAGACGAGCCTGTTCCGGGACATCGTGGAGGGCGCGGTGAAGGCGGCGGGTGACATTCCGTTGACGATCAAGATGCGTAAGGGTATCGACTCTGAGCACCTGACGTATTTGGAGGCGGGCCGCATTGCCGAGGGCGCAGGGGTGGCCAGTATTGCCCTGCATGCTCGCACCGCAGCCGAGTTTTATTCGGGCACGGCTGACTGGTCGGCCATCGAAAAGCTCAAGCAGACGGTCTCGGGTGTGCCGGTCCTGGGCAACGGCGATATCTGGAGCGCGGAGGATGCGGTGCGGATGATGCGCGAGACGGGCGCTGACGGCGTCGTGGTCGGCCGGGGTTGCCTGGGTCGACCGTGGCTGTTCGGCGACCTGGCGTCCGCTTTCACCTCGACTTCGGACCGGGTGGCGTTCCCTGGAGACACGCCGGGCGCCATGGCTCGGGTCAAATTCGAGCCCGATCTCGGCTTTGTGGCAAAGGCTTTCCGGCGGCATGCCGAATTGCTGGTCGAGTTTTTCGATGGCGACGAGGATCGGGCCTGCCGTGACATCCGAAAGCACGTGGCCTGGTATTTCAAGGGCTACGCGGTTGGGGGGGAGTTGCGCGCCAGTCTCGCGACGGTGCAGTCTCTGGCGATGATGGATGACCTGCTTGCCCAGCTGGATTGGAGCCAGCCGTACCCGGGCCCGGATGCCGAGGGCCAGCGCGGTCGAGCTGGCACCCCGAAGAACCCGGCGCTGCCGGACCGCTGGCTTGATAGCAGGGAGCTGCAGGAGACCCACCGTGCCGAGCTGACAGAGGCGGAGCTGCATCACAGTGGAGGTTAGCTACTCCGCCGCCGATGCCGAACGCTGGTTGCCGGAGGAGCACTCGAGCCGCCGCAGTGATTTCGCTCGCGACCGGGCGCGCCTGTTGCATTCGAGCGCGCTTCGGCGGCTCGCAGCCAAGACCCAGGTGCTGAGCCCCGCTGCTGGCCTCGATTTCGCGCGGAATCGTCTCACCCATTCGCTGGAGGTGGCCCAGGTCGGCCGGGAGCTCGCCTCCAGTCTGGGTCTCGATCCGGATGTTGTTGACACGGCCTGCCTGGCACACGACTTGGGGCATCCGCCGTTTGGACACAATGGTGAACGGGCACTGAATGACTGGTCGCTCGACATCGGCGGGTTCGAAGGCAACGCGCAGACCCTTCGCGTGCTGACCCGTATCGAGCCCAAGGTTTTCGGCCCGGATGGCCGCAGTTACGGGCTCAACCTGACCCGGGCGAGTCTCGACGCGAGCTGCAAGTACCCGTGGCCGCAGTCGGACGGCGTCCCCGACCCGAGTGGTCGCAGCAAGTTCGGTTTTTATGCGGACGACCTGCCCGCTTTCGAATGGCTGCGGAGGGATGCTCCGCCGCGCCGCCTCTGCATCGAGGCGCAGGTCATGGATCTGAGCGATGACATCGGCTATTCGGTTCACGATTTTGAGGATGCGGTGTTCGGGGGCTACATCAATGTCGCTTCCCTGGGCGCGAGGGTGAATCACGATGAGCTGGTCGATTCGATGTTTGCCTGGATCGGTGGCGAACTGTCGCATGGTGAACTCGTTGCAGCATTCGACCGGCTGGACAGCCTCGACGTGTGGCTCGATGCCTGGGATGGCAGCCGGGGGGCACAGGGCCGTCTCAAAAACCTGACGAGCCAGCTCATCGGTCGCTTTCTCGGTGCCGCGGTCGGTGCTACTCGCGCTGCCTTTCCGCAGGAGTCGCTTATCCGGTTTTCTGCCGACGTGGTGGTGCCCCGGGAGATCACGGCGGAGATCGCGGTCTTGAAGGGCATTGTGGCGGCCAACGTCATGTCCACGAATTCGCGTCAACCGTTGTATTCGAGGCAACGGTCGATCCTGACCGAGCTCGCCGACCTGCTGCTCGCGACCGGGCCGGATCATCTTGACCCGGGTTTCGCTTCTGACTGGGACGAGGCGGAGTCGGATGCGCAGCGCAAGCGCGCGATCGTCGACCAGGTGGCGTCGCTGACCGACCAGTCGGCCCTGGCCTGGCATGAGCGCCTGCTGAGCTGACGGCTCGCTCTGCCCGGTCCCGCGCTTGACCGCGGTTCCTGGGGACGGTGCACAGCGCCAGCAGCCGACGGGGGCCGACCGTAGAATCGTGGCGTGGCAGGCCTGATCCGACGAAGCGATATCGATGAGGTTCGGTCACGCACCAACATTGCCGACATTGTGGGCGAGTACGTGACTCTCAAGAACGCTGGCGTCGGGTCGATGAAGGGGCTGTGCCCTTTCCACGAGGAGCGAAGCCCGAGCTTCCATGTCCGCCCGCAGGTGGGTTTCTATCACTGCTTCGGTTGCGGTGAGGGTGGCGACGTGTTCACCTTCCTGCAGAAGATGGACCACGTCACTTTCTCCGAGGCAGTTGAGCGGATGGCCGCCCGCATCGGCTATGAGCTGCACTACGAAGACGGCGGCCAGGCGAGCGATCATGGCGTTCGGGCGCGTATCCTCGCCGCTAACCGCGCTGCGGAGGAATTCTACATCGCCCAGTTGAAGTCCCCGGAGGCGGAGCCAGGGCGTGCGTTCCTCGGTTCGCGCGGTTTCGACGCGTCGGCTGCGGAGCGTTTCGGTGTCGGTTTTGCGCCGCGCGGTGGTGCTCTTGGCGCGCACCTGCGCAAACTGGGCTACTCGGACGAGGAGCTGGTCACTGTGGGGCTGCTCGGCCGGGGCGATCGCGGCGACGTCTACGACCGTTTCCGGGGGCGACTGGTCTGGCCGATCCGGGACATCACGGGCGCGACGCTCGGTTTCGGCGCCCGCAAGCTGCTGGATGACGACAACGGCCCCAAATACCTCAATACTCCCGAGACCGCCGTCTATCACAAGAGCCAGGTGCTGTATGGGCTCGACCTGGCTCGCAAAGACATTTCGCGCAGCCGGCAAGTCGTTGTCGTTGAGGGCTACACCGACGTGATGGCCTGCCACCTGGCGGGCGTGATGACCGCGGTGGCCACCTGCGGCACTGCCTTCGGAGTCGACCACATCAAGGTCGTGCGTCGCGTCATCGGCGACGTCGACAATGCTGACACGACCGGCACCGGCGAGGTTATCTTCACGTTCGATCCGGATGAGGCGGGGCAGAAGGCCGCGAGTCGTGCCTTCGCGGAGGAGCAGCGGTTCGCCGCGCAGACCTTTGTCGCGGTTGCGCCTGACGGGCTCGACCCGTGCGATCTTCGCCTCAACCGGGGTGATGACGCGGTGCGCGCGCTGGTCAGGCATCGTCGGCCGATGTTCGAGTTCATGATCCGTCGCCACCTCGATGCCCACAATCTCGAAACCGTCGAGGGCCGCGTCGCGGCGCTCCGCGAGTCGGCGCCGGTCGTTGCCAGCATCCGTGACCAGGCGATGAGCGTCGGATATACGCGCAGCCTTGCCGGTTGGCTGGGCATGGAACCTTCCGAGGTTTCACGCGCCGTCGGTGCCGCGCGTACCGCGACCGCGCAGGTTACACCGGCGGCGGTCGCAGCAGACTCCCCTCGACCGACCGAGTTCTCGCTCACCGACCTGCCTGTGGACCCGCCTACCAGGCAGGAACGCGACGCGTTGATGGCGATCCTGCAGTACCCGGGCGATGTGGGGCGCTCGCTGGTTGAGCGGGTTTCCCGTGTGCGTTTCGTGAACGAAACTCTGACCGTGGTGCGGGATGCCGTCGCCGCCAGCATCGGTTCGCTCGAGACCCCGGACTGGGTGTCCGCGGTCACGGCTGAGGTGCCCGCCAGTTACGCCAGCCTCGTCCAGCAGCTGGCGGTGGGTCCGATTCCGGAGCGTAAGGAGAGGATGGCGGCGTATTGCGCACGTGTCGCGAGCGATCTCGTGGACCGGGACCTGCTGCGCACGAAGGCCGAACTGCTTGGCGCCTTGCAGCGCACCGACTCGGTTGCCGAGCCCGCGAAATATCGCGAACTGCAGCAGCAGCTGGTGAGCGTCGAAGCCGATCGTCGACGCCTGCGGGACGAGTAGAAGCCCCGTTCCAGACCGGTCCCGTTGAACGGTAGATTTAAGTTTCACGGTTATCGGCGGGCCTTACGGGTCTGCCTTGCAGGTAAGGACGTCCCGGTGAGCAGCGAGCCTCATGCCGCACCCCCCGACGTGACTCCGCGTGGGGTCGCGGTTTCCGCCAACGACCTGTCGATTCGTTACCCCGGGAGCCGCTCCGTGTCCCGCCATCAGGCCGTTGATGGCGTTACTTTCGACATTCCGGAGGGCGAGATTCTCGCCGTCATCGGTGAATCCGGTTCGGGCAAGAGTGCGCTGGCACGCGCCGTGGCCGGCCTCGCTGGCACGGGCGGCCCGAATCCGATTATTTCGGGCGGAACGCTGACCGTGTTGGGAACACCGGTTCGCGACATTTCACGGGGTCGACGCAATCGTCTCCTGCTCGGTAT
>Ga0302201_10003961_pt1 | contig 10812 bp, 8 predicted proteins | sample II_Bog_N3_2_FD_194586 | JGI IMG/M metagenome (GOLD analysis project Ga0302201, IMG submission 194586) | Peat permafrost microbial communities from Stordalen Mire near Abisko, Sweden - II_Bog_N3_2 | ecosystem: Environmental > Terrestrial > Soil > Wetlands > Peat | place: Sweden: Abisko, Stordalen...
CCAGGAAAACGTGGCGTCCACCACGCAAACAACTCGAATGTAGAGACGGACTTTCAGCCTTCTCATCGCGTTCCTCGTAGGTGAATACCCAAAGGAGCGCGACGGCCGGCAATATCATCTTTTTGAAAAAACTGCGGCACAACGTGACGCAAAAGTGTCACACAATGTGGTAAATCAGCGGATAGTTGCTGATTCTAAAGCGACTTAGGAGTACTGGCGGAGAGTGGGGGATTCGAACCCCCGGTAGAACTTTTGGTCCTACAACGGTTTAGCAAACCGCCGCCTTCAGCCACTCGGCCAACTCTCCGACCTTCCCCGCAGCTCGACTTCGAGAGACCGCCGGGTCGAACCATAATTATAGTGTAGTTCTGCAATTGCCGTGCCTGGCAGCAAACTCCGTGCAGTTTTTCTTTGCAATCATGCGCGCCTGCCTCAGCCGGACCCGATGTTGCCGCTGGTCGTTTTCCCGTTGCTCCACTCACCCACCCCATTTTCCCTGCTTCAGGTAAATTCAGCTCTACGGCAGATATCTCCCAGGAGGCCGGCGCATGCGCAGCGCCAACAGCAAAATGCGGTTGCTCCCGCTTGTCGGAGCGACCTACTTCATGGTTGCCGGAGGCCCTTACGGCCTCGAGGACATCATCGGCGACGTTGGCTACGGCCGCGCGCTCCTACTGCTGCTCATCATCCCACTTATCTGGAGTCTGCCCACCGCGCTGATGGTCGGCGAACTCGCCTCTGCACTGCCCGAAGAAGGCGGCTACTACTGCTGGGTGCGCCGCGCCCTGGGCGGCTTCTGGGGATTTCAAGAGGCCTGGCTTTCGCTCGCGGCCAGCGTCTTCGACATGGCCATCTACCCAGTTATCTTTGTCCTCTACCTTGGCCGCGTCGCACCAAATCTCACGTCTGGCGACAGAGGCACTCTTTGGGCCTTGGCGGTCATCGTTGTCTGCGCCCTCTGGAACCTACGTGGCGCACGGGCCGTCGGCGAGGGCTCCGTCGGCATGTTCGTCGTCCTCCTCGCTCCCTTCGTTGTCCTCGTAGCCGCTGGCCTTTGGAAGGGATTGTTCGCGCAGCCCGCTGTCGTCCCCGCACGCGAAATCACCGCGCATGCCCTCACCCTCGGCGACCGCCTCCATCGCAGCCTCGCCTTGCTTCGCGCGCCGGTCGCCGCCCCGTCCTTTGCGGGAGCCGTTTCCGTCGCGCTGTGGAATTACATGGGCTGGGACAACGCCTCCACCATCGCCCAGGAGGTCGAATCCCCGCAACGCAGCTATCCCCGCGCTATGCTCATCTCTGCCGCCCTCGTTGCTGCAACATATATAGTCCCCCTCGCCGCTGTCGGCATCGCCGGCATTCCCGCAGGCCAGTTTTCTACCGGTGCATGGATCGACGCGGCCCGCTCCATCGGCGGCACTGGTCTTGTCGGAGCCGGGCTCGTCTTCGCTGTCGTCCTTGGCGGCATGCTCAACGGCGCCGGAATGTTCAACGCCCTCATGATGAGTTACGCGCGCGTTCCCTACGCGCTCGCCCAGGATGGACTGCTCCCGCGATTCCTAACCCGCACCACCCGCGCCAGCCCCACGCGCGCACCCGTCCCTTGGCCCAGCGTGCTCGTCTGCTCCTTAGCGTGGGCGCTTGCTCTCCGTTTTTCGTTTGAGCGCCTCATCTCCATCGATCTCGTTCTCTACGGTGCGTCGCTCCTGCTTGAATTCGTCGCCCTGGTAGTACTGCGCCGGCGCGAACCTGCTCTTGACCGTCCATTCCGAATTCCTGGAGGCCTTCCCGCTGCCATCGCCGTGGGAGTCGGTCCGGCCGTCCTAATCGCCTTCGCGCTCTACGCCGCTCGAGATGAGCGCGTCGGACCGCTGCCCGCCCTCGTCTTCGCCGCCATTGTCGCGGTAGCCGGTCCATTCGCTTACTTGGTTGCTCGCCTCAATAAGCGCCCAACGGCGTTCCCTCCCAACGCAGAAACAAACTAGGATTGATCGACGCAGCGTGGGACGCCTATACTGGGCGGGAATTGCAGCTGCAAGCAGTTGCAGCTCTCAGAAGGGCTTCATGAAAATGCGTTCGATGACTCCCCGCTTCGCCGCGATCGCACTCGCTATCGCGCTCATCGGATGCGACAACACGGTTGCAATAAGCCCGGTTTATCTTGGAGTCGCCATCTCGCCCCGGCCGAGTTCGATACCGGTTGGCAGCACCATGGTCTTTACCGGAACCGTCTCCAACAACCTCAGCCTGCCTCAATGGAGTGTTCTGGACGCGGCCAACGCCAACAACGTCGGCACTCTCACCCCCATCAGCGGCTCCAGCAACACCATCCTCTACACCGCGCCGCCGGCTCCCCCCATCTACAGCGTCACCACTGGCCTCACCCAGGGAACGGTCACGTTGAACGCCACCACCACATCCCCTCCGGGAACCTCGATTCCGGTTGCCGGGGATTCGATTAGTTTCGTCATTACCGCCCCCACAGTCTCCGTCACTCTCACCCCCACCACCGCCAGCGTCAGCCTCGGGGCCACTGCCCAGTTCATCGGATACGCCGTCGGTAATCTCAACAACACACTCACCTGGTACGTCAACGGCATCCTCGGCGGCTCATCATCGACAGTGGGGACCATTAACCCTGCTGGCACGTACGTCGCACCCACAACCATGCCTATGAGCGGCAGTACCGTCACCATCACTACAATCTCGCAGGCCGACCCCACTAAGACCCAGTCTGCCATCGTCACCTTGCATTAAGTTAGAATGTTGCCCTTGCTGCAAATCCTGGATCCGCGGCCATCGCCACCGATTTCTTGTCCCTTTCCCAGGCCTTCCCACAGCCGCCCGTTCAACCCCTGCCCACATCCCCGCAAAACCTGTTACCAGCCATACAAACAGATACTTGTGGCGTGTTGTGATGCCCAGATGGTACAGTTCCTGTCTCAAAAGAAGTCGACCTCGCCCGGTTTCTTACGGTGTGCCGTATGCCCGGCGCAAAAAACACTTTCGTGAACGCGATTTTTTAGATATGCTTCTCTGGTTCCGGATTACAAAGGATTCCCCCAATGAAACTTTGCTTGAAGATTCTTGCGACAGCCGTAACCGCCGCCACTACCTTTTCCATGGTCAGCTGTGTGGCCCCCTCCACTTTCAGCTATCAGAACGTGTCGATCAGTCTTACATCGCAGTGCACTGATTGTCCTGCGGGCATCACGTTTAACCCGCTCTACCCCGTCGCCCCCAATAATGGTTCCAGTACAAGCGGGGTAATTCCGCCGGGAGCCGTGTTGACCATGGCGAACACCGGCGAAGGCGGCACCATCGAGTTGCTTGCCAATGTCTATAATGCCCCCGCAACCAATGTCTCGTGGCAGATCTACCCACAGCCCAATCTGGGCGGTATTACCGTTCTCCCAACTGGCACTGGCACTCCGGTCGGTGAGTCAGGCTCCTCGGTCGGGTCGTTCAGTACCCCCGGAACTAGTCCAACCACCGCAACCGGTCCCAACGTCTATTACGCTGTCAATGGTGTTCCTACCTATAGCGGTCAGGCTTTGGCTCAGGCGCAGGCGATGGGGATCTGTCAGGGCTGCATCATGATCGTCGCCTCCGTTCCCAGCAACCCCGATAACCCTGGGGCTGTGGTAACTGCCAGTTTGCTGATTCAAATTTATAATGGCAGTACAGCTCAGGGACCGCCCAGCGCTTACCTGACACCGCGTACTCCCTCTACTCCCGCCAGCCTTACCAACCCCGTCGTCTCGGTGGCAATCGCGCCCACCTCTGCCAATCACACCTATCAGTTCTACGGTGGTATCGTCGGCTCGGCGCCCTGCCTAGCTATCGCCAATTGCTCCTTCGGTTCGCCGCCAGTCTCGTATGGGCCTCTATATTCCACTGACAATACGGCGGTCTGGGAAGTCGGTCCGTCTCCATTCTCTCTCTCTACCGCTTTCCCCTGTACATCTCCGGGGCTCGCGTGTCCGTTCGGCACCATCTCATCGACTGGCCTCTACACTGCTCCGGCTGCCATCCCCCCTACTCCGTCGGGTGGTATCGCCAACGAAGTCGTCGTCGTCGTCGTCTCTCAACTCGTCAGCACAGTAGACGCATATGCCTACGTCGCTCTCTACTAGCACTGCGTTGCTGTCGTGTCCTAGAAGCATGGAAATGGGCCGCCCTTACCGGCGGCCCTTCCTGCTTTAACGCACCAATTATTGCTTCGGCGCCGGCTCCTGCTTTGGCTGAGGTTTCGGTTCCGGGTTCGTCTTGTTGTCGATAAACCGCTGCTGCGCCTCGACCACCTTGGCTCGCGCAAAAGAGGCATCCCGCCAGCCCTTGACCTCCACCCGCTTGCCTTCAAGGTCCTTGTAGATCGCGAAGAAGTGCGTAATCTCCTTCAGCATGTGCGGATAGATCTCCGAGTAGTTCCACACATCCTTATAGCGCGGATTATTCTTGCCCACGCACAACACCTTCTCGTCGGCGAGCCCCTGGTCGGTCATCTCCAGCATGCCGATCGGCCGCACTTCCATCACGCATCCAGGAAAGCTCGGCGCGTCCACCAGTACCAGGCAATCCAGCGGATCGCCATCGCTCGCCAGCGTGCTCGGGACAAAGCCGTAATCGCCCGGGTAATGCACTGGCGAGTACAGATTCCGGTCCAGCCGGAACACATGAAACTTCTTGTCATACTCGTACTTGTTAATGCCCTCGAGCGGAATCTCGATGACAGCGGTGACCACTTCGGGACTTTGCTCCCCGACCGGCAGTTCAAGGTAATTCGTCATAGTGTCTAGCGTCTCGTCTCAGTTCGAAGCGTCTCGCTTCATCTTTGGGGTTGGATTTGTTTCGATAAGCGCACAGCGCTCTTCCAGTCTATAAGAATCTGTTCAAATCCTGTCTTGCGGGACGGGCCCCTCTGCGGGAGCAAGGGTCATCTCGTGACGCGCGTTGCGTTTCGCTTTCTTCCGTTGGTCGCCACGCAATCTGGTTTGCGACCATCGGGAGCACCACGCGAAGCAGGAAAAGGGCGTGTGAACGCCTGAACGCCTATAATCAGACCTCATGAAGGCGCATGTGTATGTCACACTCAAGCGGTCCGTGCTCGATGCTCAGGGTCAGACCGTCGCCGGCGCGCTCCGCCGCATGCAATACAACGGCGTCGCCGATGTCCGCCAGGGAAAGTATTTTCTGCTCACCCTCGAAGACTCCCTGGCCGCCAACCCAGCCGCAGCCCAGCAGGAAATCGAGCGCATCGCCCGCGAGGTTCTCACCAACCCCGTCATCGAGGAATTCTCTCTCCGCCTCGAGGCCTGACTCCCCATCCCACCCGTCTCGCCCCCTATAACCTCACCCAAAGTTGTAGTCCCCTGCCCCTAATGGGGGATGACCGCCCGCGCCTATTCGGCCGAAAGTTGAATTACAAACGACACGGGCGCGTCTGCGGTACGGGAATAGTCCCGGGGCCACGGAGCCCCACACCTTGCTCTACCAGGATTACGCCGTTTCCCCGCAGGATGCTACGCTCAAAGGTTGGGAGACCTAACCGTTGAGCGAATCTCAGAACGAGTTTCTGAACCAGGCATCCGTTGTACCCGGGACCGGCGGACAAGCTGAGCCGCTGGCTGGATTCATTCCCGATGGGCCAAATCGGGTAGGGAATTCAGGCGCCGACCCCGAAGGGCCAAATCGGGCGGTGACCACAGCGGCGCAGACCGCGGATCTTCCCGTGGTAAACAACCCTACAACGGCTGCCGGGGCCAACGGCAGCCGTTTCGTTCGTGCCTGCCTCCGCCTGCCCGTCGACCGCACTCCCGTCTGGTTCCTCCGCCAGGCCGGCCGCTACATGCCCGAGTACATGGCCGTCCGCAAGCACCACAGCCTCCTCGATATCTGCCGCACACCAGAAATAGCTGCTGAAGTCACCATCACCGCCGCCGAACGCCTCGGCGTCGACGCCGCCATCATCTTCGCCGACCTCCTCCTCCCGCTCACCCCCATGGGCCTCGACTTCGAGTTCGTCGCCAACGAAGGCCCCCAGATCCACACGCCCCTCCGCACCGCCGACCAGGCCCGCGCCCTCCGCACCGACCGGACGGAAGACTTGCTATACGTCTCCCGTGCCATCGAGAAAGTTGCCGCCCACTTCGCCGCGCCGCGCCCGGCGGAAGGCCCAAACAGCGACCCGGCGGGCGACACCCTCGGCATCATCGGCTTCTGTGGCGCGCCCTTCACTCTTGCCTCTTACATGATCGAAGGCGGGAGCTCCCGCAACTACATCGAAACCAAGAAAATGATGTACGCCTCCACAGCTAGTCACGCCTCTACAGCTTGTCATTCTGAGCGCAGCGAAGAATCCCCGCATTTTGCTGGTAGTGCCACAGATCTGCTCGGAAAGCCGGACCTCTCAGCCTCCCCTCACTTACCACTTACCACTAACCACTTACCACTCTCTGACGCCTGGTCCATCCTCATGGACAAGCTCATCACCGTACTCACCGAATACGCCGCCCAGCAAGTCGAAGCCGGCGCCGACGTCATCCAGGTCTTCGACTCCTGGGTCGGCGCGCTCTCCCCCTCCGACTACCGCGACTACGCCCTCGCTCCCACCACACGCCTCATCCGCAGCATCCAGACGCTCGGCGTCCCCGTCATCTACTTCGGCGTCGAAACCTCCACCCTGCTGCCGCTCATGCGCCACACCGGGGCGGATGTTCTGGGATTAGACTGGCGCACCCCGCTCGACCGCGCCTGGCGCGAACTCGACTACTCCGCCGCCGTCCAGGGCAACCTCGACCCCATCACGCTCTTCGCTCCTCCCCAGGTCCTCGAAGCTCGCGTAGCCGAAGTCCTCGCCGCCGCCAACGGCCGTCCCGGACACATCTTCAACCTCGGCCACGGCATCGTCCCCACCACGCCCGTAGACGCCGTCCTTCAGGTAGTCCGCCAAATTAAGTCCATAGTTTAGTCACGGCTCGAGCCCTGGTCCTGCCCCTTTCGGGTAAACGGAAGCCAGTACGACGACGAAACCGACCCACTTCTGATCGTCTGCCGAAGTGAAGTACCAGTATAGGATGATCCAAGCGTGTCCCAAACCAACTCCACTGCAGTCCTGCTCCTCGCCCACGGAACTCCCGATGTCCTCGGCGAGATGGCCGAATACCTCGCCAAAGTGACCGGCGGTCGTACCCTCCCGCCAGAAGTTGTGGAAGAGCTTCAGCACCGCTACGCCCAGATCGGTCTCCGCGAAACTCCTGGCCCCGAAGCGCCGCCTCTTACGAAGTGGACCCTCACCCAGACTTATCTCCTCGAGCAAGCCATCGCGGCCGCCGGCCATCCCCTCCGCGTCTACACCGGCATGCGCAACTGGCATCCCTACATCGCCGACGTAGTCGCCAAGATGCGCACCGATGGCGTCACCCGCATCATTGCCATCTGCCTCGCCCCGCAAAACTCCCGCACCAGCATCGGCCTCTACCGCCGCGCCCTCATGTCTGTCGCCGATGGCCTCGACGTTACCTTCGTCGAAGAATGGCCAGAAGAGCCCGCCCTGATCGCGGCCTTCACTCAACGTCTTGTCGACATCTATCCCGATGCCTGCGCCGACTCCGGTGCCTCGCTTCCCATCCTCTTCACCGCCCACTCCGTTCCTTGCCGAACCATCATGACGGGCGAAGCGAGCATCGCCGGCGCCCGCCCCGGAACCCCCATGCAATCCACCCCCGACCCATATCCCGTCGAAGCCAAGCGCACCGCCGCCCTCGTTTTCGAGTCCGCCGCCCGCCAGCTTCCCAACCTCAAGACCTGGTTCTTCGCGTTCCAAAGCCAGGGTGTCGCCGGTGGCCCTTGGATCGGCCCCACGGTCGAAGATACCCTCGCCGCCATCCGCGACGAAGGCCACACCGGCGTCGTCTTCCAGCCCATCGGCTTCCTCTGCGATCACGTCGAAATCCTCTACGACATCGACATCGCCTTCGCCCAAACCGCGCGCACCCTCGGCCTCCGCCTCTACCGCCCCGAATCTCTAAACGACTCCCCGCTCCTTATCGAAGCGCTGGTCGACGTCGTAACCTCGAACCTCGCGCGCTGAGCCCGCTTGACCGCTGTTCCCTATTCCCTATTCCCTGTACCCTGCCTTTATGCGTCGCATCGCCATCATCGGAGGAGGCATCGCCGGCCTCACCGCCGCCTTCGAACTTGCGCGTCTCGCCCGCGACGGAGTGCAAGTCGAAGCTGTTGTCTTCGAATCCTCCCCACGCTTCGGCGGCCTCATCGAGACGGTTCGCGAAGGCGGTTTCACCATCGAGTGCGGTCCTGACGGCTGGGTCAGCGCCAAACCCTGGGCCCGCGAACTCGCCATCGACCTCGGGCTCGAAGCCGAACTCATCCCCTCCAACGACGCCACCCGTCGCACCCACATCTTCCTGACGACCCCAGAAAATCCCGCCGGTCATCTCGTTCCCATGCCCGGCGGTCTCCATATGATGGTCCCCACCGACCTCGCCGCGCTCGAAGGCTCACCCCTTTTCACGGAAGCCGCGATCGCCGCCTATCGTGCCGAACCCGCCCGCGCCGCCGAACTCCTCGCCTCCCTCCCCGAGCAAGACGAGTCCGTCGCCGACTTCACTCTCCGCCACTTCGGCCGCGAAGTGCTCGACCGTGTCGCCACCCCACTCCTCAGCGGAGTCTTCGGCGGTGACGTCCGCACCCTCAGCGTCCGCGCCGTCATGCCCGCCTTCGTCCAGATGGAACGCGCCCACGGCTCCCTCATCGCCTCCCTTTCTCGAGCCTCGAACATCCAACCTCCAACGTCGCCCATCTTCACCACCCTCCGCTCCGGCCTCGGAACCCTCATCGATCGCCTCGTAGCCGATATCCCGCCGTCCTGGCTCCGACTCCACACCACCGTCACCGCCATCGCCGCCGACTCAAGCCGAACGCTGACAGCTGATAGCCGACAGCTGAATTTGGAGAACTCTCGACGTCCCCCCTGGAAAATCCACACTTCCACCACAGGCAAGCACGATGCCTCCGAGTCCTTCGACGCCATCTTCCTGGCCACGCCGGTCGACGCTACTCGCAAGCTACTCGCACCGCTCAATGCTGACGCCGCGAACCTGCTGCCGCGCGAATCCAGTTCCGCCGTCCTCGTTGCCTTCGCCTATGCAGATGCCAGCCGTGTCCCGCTTCCACCCGGCTTCGGCTTCCTCGTCCCGCCCCACCGGCCAGATGCGACGTCCTCAACAGCCGTGCCAACAACTTCTCCAGTGGGTCATTCTGAGCAACGCTTAGAGTCTCGGTATTTTGCTTCTGACCCCGCTACGGAGATCACCCGCAGCCTCCTGCTCGCCTGCACCTTCACCGACCAGAAGTTTCCTCATCGCGTCCCGCCCAACGGCCGTCTAGTCCGCGCCTTCTTCGGCGGAGCCGCTGCGGACCGCATCGCCCGCTGCAATAACGACGAGATCGCCGCTATCGCCCGCCTCGAACTCGCCCGCATCCTCAACGCCGCCATCTCAGTTAGCGCCGCCGCCTCCACGCCCGCGCCCATCCCCGCGCTCACCGTAGTCCGCCGCTGGCCCAACTCACTCCCGCAATACGCCGTCGGTCACCTCGAGCGAGTCGCCGAAATCGAATCCCGCCTCCGCGCCCTCCCCGGCCTCACGCTCCTAGGCAACGCTCTCAACGGAGTGGGCCTCCCCGACCTGATCCGCGCCGCCCGTCAAGCCGCCCGTACCTCCGTGGCAACGAACAACTAGCAACCTGCAACTGCCCTATCTCTTCACCACCAAAAGCACGACCCCATGCCGCGGCACGACCGTCCGCCAGTCGTCCGCAATCGTCCCCAGGTCTCTCGCGGCCCACACATCCCGAGCCTTAGCTGCCTTCGGGAAACCCATCTCCTTCAAGTGCAGTCCAATCCCGCGCATCTCGCTTGCCGTCTCCCCAAAGTTGAAGATCGCTACCGCCATGCTTCCGTTCTTCAACGGCTTCGCCCAAATTTCAACGGGTCCCTCCGCATACACGCGGTCGCCCTGCTTGCCCAGTCCGTCCTGATCAATCGCAATCACATCCTTGTTCATCAGGATCGCTCCGATCTCGGGCGTCATGAGCGTCAGGTTATTGCCCGCGATCAGTGGCGCCGCCAACATCGCCCACAGCGTCATGTGTGTGACATTCTCATCGTGCGTCAACTTGCCGTTGCCTACCTCCAACATGTCCGGATCGTTCCAGTGTCCGGGCCCCGCGAACTTCGCCAGCCCAGCCTGCGAACGCCCGATCAAACTCATCCGATCGAAGTTCGCCGAGATGTCTCCCGTCGTCCGCCACAGGTTTGCCCCCACGCTTGGTCCCCAATCCCAAACGGAATCGTCCCCATACTGGCAGAAGCTATACACCATCGGCCGGCCTGTTTTCAGAATCGCCTGATGCATCTTCTCGTACGCTTCGCGCATAAGCTTGTTCTGCGCCACCGGGTCATTCGGAGCCTGCTGCCGCATCACTCCGCCATAACTGCACAAATCGTACTTCAGATAATCGACGCCCCAGTCTGCATACGTCTGCGCGTCCTGCTCCTCATGCCCCAGGCTGGCTTCGAACCGGGCACAGGTCTGCGGCCCCGGCGATGAGTAGATTCCCAGCTTCAGCCCCTTCGAATGCACATAATCCGCGAGCGCCTTCATGTTCGGAAACTTCTCGTTGCTTTGGATTTTTCCGTCAGCGTCGCGCTTACCCTCCCACGTGTCGTCGATATTCACATACACGTAGCCCGCGTCGCGCATCCCCGACGATACCAGCAGGTCCGCCGTGTCG
>Ga0302201_10003963_pt1 | contig 10808 bp, 11 predicted proteins | sample II_Bog_N3_2_FD_194586 | JGI IMG/M metagenome (GOLD analysis project Ga0302201, IMG submission 194586) | Peat permafrost microbial communities from Stordalen Mire near Abisko, Sweden - II_Bog_N3_2 | ecosystem: Environmental > Terrestrial > Soil > Wetlands > Peat | place: Sweden: Abisko...
TTTGGCGAGCAGCATTCTATTGGGCCTGACGTGATTGCTCAACTCGGGAAAGACCGAATCGAATGGCAAAATAGACTAGCTGACATTAGAAACAAAGTCGTTCAGCATGCCCAGATTCCCGCCGATTCTGTTCCGGCAATATACGAGCCTGCAAACGCGAATGCGTATTTTGATAACTGTTGGCAAGCCGCCGAATGGTTCATTTCTATTTTGCTCGGCAAGCATCTGCCCAACTCGCTTGAAATTGCGGCATTGCCCGATGAATTGACGGAACAAGGTAAGAGAATGTATGTGATCCAGTTCAAGCCTCAGAGACCAAACAGCATTCCGTGATTGTTTGTACACAGGCGACCATCCATGACGCAGCCTCATCGCGGCATGGGCGGGAAGGCACGATATCCGACCAGCCCCCGCCAAACCCTCCGCCAACCGCGAGCCACTATGAAATGATCTCGTCGTAGACCCCATGCTCGCCGATCCAGAACCAAAGGAACTCCTCTGGTAGCTTGATCGCGAGAGCACGATACTTCAGCGTAATCCGAGCAGACCATACCTCTTGGCCTTCGCGGTCGCCAATCTTCTTGAATCGCAGGGAAGGATGCTGCGGGTTCGCCTTCATCAGCGCGAACTGCTTGTCGGCGCGGCCACGAATCTCGGCAGGCAGCGCGTCATAATCCTTCCAGAAACCCGCACCGGCGCGATGGACCATATTGCAGCTCTAAATCGCTCGCGTGTTTCCGGCTTCACGGTCGGCCAGGGCCTGCCGGATGCGCGCGTCCATCCGTCCCGCCTCCAGGTCAGCCTTGAGTTGCGCGTCGATGGGCTGCGGATACTGCTCGTCCATCCACGCGGACAGCTCGTCCACTTCCTGCGGAGAGAGCTTTCCAATCGCGCTCTCAATCTCTTGCACGGTACTCATGGTCGGGCGCCTCCAAAGAAAGAATAAACTACCGCCGGGTGCCCATCCATGCCACAGCCTCATCGCGGCATGGGTGGGATGGCACGATGCTCGACCAGCCCCCGCCAAAGCCTCCGCCTCCGCGAACCCCACATCCCGGAAGGGCCTGACGTCACTCCGGGCGTAACGATGCTGATGACACCGGGGTCTGTCGCGCCACTACTTCGGATCGCAGCTACAGAACCCTAAGCCGCGACAGCCCGCCGCTGCAACCGCTCCATCCACTTCGCATTGCCGGTCCGCCCTTCGAGCAGCCCTTGCACACGAAATCCCTCATCCAAGCCGGTCCACCATATGAATCTTCCGTGTGCGTGAACTGTAAAGTCAGCCGCCTGCTCGGGAGTGGCATCGGCGACAAACTGCAAGTCCTCCCGTGGTAACAGCAACCGCTGCCCGTTACTGATCTTCAGCACAAACAGATCGAGGTCGCGGTGATACGTCGCCTCGACGATTCGGGGGGCGGGATCATCCTGCTCGTTACCGGCGCGCTCCAGGGCCGCGTCGACCTCAGCGTCAAGGTTTTCGTCAGTCAGCGGTTGTGCCATGCATCGCCTCCCAAAGCTGATGTAGCTCGGCTGCGTGATCCAAGGCAGCCTTCAGAATCTTGCGAACATCACTGCGCTTCGCATTTGCCGGAATCACCGAATTCCTGCGACTGGATTCCGCCACACCGCCCTTTGGCAGTAGGTCGATGATAACCGTCGTCTCGGCATACTGCCCATGCACATGCGGCGGCTCGTGGTCATCCGCGAAGCTGATAAACCAGACGCCGTCGAAGGTCTTCGAGCCCACGTCTTCACTGTATCCCTGAAGGCGCGAATCTTACAACTACAGACGGGCCATCGCCGGGCGCGTAGGCGTACTCTGGATGCGCATCTTTCGGAGCCACTCATGGAACGTCGCGTCTTCGTCAAATCTGCTCTGGCCACTGCCTCCGCCGCAGCCCTCGCCATCGACGGCCACGCCCAGACCCCAACCCAGACCCAACCCACGCGCGAGTTCTATCAGCTTCGCAAGTACACGCTGCGCAATGGTCCGCAGCTCGCCCTCACGCAAGGCTACTTCGAGCACGCGCTCATCCCCGCGCTCAACCGGCTCCAGATCTCGCCCGTCGGCGCCTTCAAACTGGACATCGGCCCCGAGACCCCCACATACTACGTCCTCATCCCGTCTACCTCAGCCGAAACGCTCGTCACGCTTGACACCCTGCTCGGCAGTGACGCCGACTACCTCAAGGCCGCCGCGGGCTTCCGCGACGCGCCCGCCTCCGCTCCGGCCTACGAACGCAATGAGCGATCCATCCTCGCCGCCTTCCCCGGGTGGCCAAAGCTCACCGCGCCCAAGCCCGACAAGCGCATCTTCCAGCTCCGCACCTACGAAAGCCCCAGCCAGGTCGCGCATCAGCACAAGATGCAGATGTTCAACCAAGCCGAGATCAAGATCTTCACCCGCAACGGCCTCACGCCCGTCTTCTTTGCCGACACACTCATCGGCACCCGCATGCCCGCGCTCACCTACATGCTCACCTTCCCCAGCGTCGCCGAGCTCACCGCGCACTGGGCCGCCTTCTCGGCCGACCCCGAATGGAAAGAGCTCTCCCACCGCCCCGGCAACACCGACGCTGAGATTGTCAGCAACATCGCCAATCTCTACCTCAGCCCCCTCGCCTGCTCGCAGATATAGCGAGAAGGGGGTGCCGCTCCAGCGCCTTTGCTACGATGGTCGCAGAGCTCTAACTTAACTTCGGCACCCGCCAGGACGCGCGGCCCAGCCCCCATCCTGAAAGGAAATTCATGACCCGGCTTCTCTCCATCGCACTGCTCTTCGTCGCTCAGACGGCTACCGTTCCCGCTGCTCCCGTCGCTCCGGTCGCCACCGGCAACTGGACGATCACCGGCGATGTCCAGGGCTATCCCATCACTGAGACCTGCACGCTGACGCAGACCGACACCAAGATCGCCGGGACCTGCACCAACGGAGAGAAGACGCAGCCGACGACCGGCACCGTAGCCGACAAGACCATCACCTTCAGTCACCCCGGCGAGTACGAAGGTCAACCCCTCACGCTCACCTTCGCTGGCCAGTTGGACGACTCCGGCAAGCTCAGTGGCACCATCGACGTGCAGCCCCTGAACTACCAGGGCGTCTTCAACGCCACCAAGGCCGCCCCCGTGGCGCCGCCGCAGTCCTGAATTTCTTTGCGCGAAGTGCGTTGCATCGCGGTATGATTTCGACATTCCCACAGGATTTGGTTTCGGATGCCCCTCCGCAGCTCCAATCCGCAGGCGTTTGCCAGGGATGCGCGCAGCTTCTCGATCGTCCTCATCAAGCCCTCGCACTATGACGACGATGGCTACGTCATCCAGTGGTTCCGCTCCGCCGTGCCGTCGAATTCGCTGGCAGTGATGCACGGGCTCACGCTCGACTGCCGCGCTCGCCGCGTGCTCGGGCCGGAGATTGAGCTCGATATCCAGTCCATGGATGAGGACAACACCCGCATCCGTCCGCAGCGCATCGCGCGCTCGCTGGCGGGCAAGCGTGGCCTGGTGGTGCTCGTCGGCGTGCAGTCCAACCAGTTTCCGCGCGCGCTGGACATCGCCCGCCCACTGCGCGCTGCTGGAATTCAGGTGTGCCTCGGCGGCTTTCACGTTTCGGGCAGCCTGTCGATGCTCGGCGGCATCACGCCGGAGTTGCAGCAGGCGATGGACATGGGCATCTCGCTCTTCGCCGGCGAGGCCGAGGAGAACCGCCTCGATCAGGTTTTGCGCGACGCGTGGAACCGCGAGCTGAAGCCGCTCTATAACTACCTCGACGACCTGCCATCGCTGGAGGGCGCGCCCACGCCGATGCTGCCCGCCGCGACCATCCGAGGCACCATCGGCAAGTACACCAGCTTTGACGCCGGCCGCGGCTGCCCGTTCCAGTGCTCGTTCTGCACCATCATCAACGTGCAGGGCCGCAAGTCGCGCCGCCGCACCGTCGAAGAGGTGGAGCAGATCGTCCGCCTGAACCTGAAGCAGGGCGTGGCACGCTTCTTCATCACCGACGACAACTTCTCCCGCAACACCGACTGGGAGAAGATCTTCGACCGCCTCATCGAGATGCGCGAGCAGGAGGGCCTGAACATCAAGTTCATGATTCAGGTGGACACTATGTGCCATCGCCTGCCGCACTTTATCGAGAAGGCGGGCCGTGCCGGTGTGCGCCGCGTGTTTATTGGGCTGGAAAGCATCAACCCGGCGAGCCTGCTCAGCGCGCACAAGAAGCAGAACAAGATCGCCGAGTACCGCAAGATGCTGCTGGCATGGAAGCGCGCCGGAGCGATTGTCTTCGCGGGCTACATCATCGGCTTTCCGGGCGAGACGCCGAAGTCCGTGCTGCATGACATCCAGGTCATCCAGCGCGAGCTCGCCATCGACCTGCTGGAGCCGCACTGCCTCACGGCGCTGCCCGGCTCCGCCGACCACCAGCAGTTGCACCGCGCGGGCGAGTATCTCGACCCCGACCTGAACAAGTACGATCTGGAGCATGTCACCACGCGGCACAGCACGATGAGCACCCCTGAGTGGGAGCGCCTGTACCGCGATACATGGAAGGAGTTCTACACGCCCGCGCACATGGAGACCGTAATCCGCCGCGCGGTTGCCACCGGGGTCAGTGCATCGAACATGACCGTGCTGCTGCTGTGGTTCCACTTCTGCATCGTGTACGAGAAGATCGATCCGCTGCAGGGCGGCTACCTGCGCCGCAAATACCGCCGCGACCGCCGGCCAAGCCTGCCGAGGGAAAAGATCGGTATCTTCCATGCACGCTTTCTCGCTGAACTGCTCTATAAGCACATGAAGATGGCGCAACTGGCGCTGCGCTTTCATCGCTTCAAGCTCAAGCTGGAGCGCGAACCCAGCGCGAAGAACTACAACGATGTGGCGCTGACTGCGGATGAAGATACGAACATGGAAGAGCTCGAGATGATGCTCACCCAGATCAAGGTCGCCTAGTTCTTCGCAGCGTTCTTGCCCAATGGGTCCTCCCACAGCCGGAATCCGCCGTGGATGGCGTTCTCGTTTGACCCCACCACAACCTGCGACGGCAGGTCCTTCAGGAACTTCGCGTTGCCGCCGCCCAGCAATACGGTGTCGCAGATCATCGCCGCCTCCAGTAGTCGCACCACCTCCAGCACGGAGGCGCGCCACTTCTTCTTGCCGCGCCGGTGCAGGCCCGCGACGCCCAGATAATCCTCATAGGTGAGCCCCTTCTTGTAGGGCAGGTGCGCTAACTCCAGCGGGACTACCGTGCCGTTGATGACCATCGCCGATCCCATGCCCGTACCCAGGCCGAGGAATAGCATCCGCCCATGCTTGTAGCCGCCCAGCGCCTGCATCGCCGCGTCATTCAGAAAGCGCAGCGGCTTCGCGAAGGCCTTCTCGTAATCGAAGTCCACCCATCCTGGGCCGAGGTTATGCGGTTCGGCGATCGGTCGATGATTCACCACCGGTCCCGGGTAGCCGACCGAGATGCGATCATAATGCCAACCCTGCGTGGCTGCCAGCACCTTGCGGCACATCATCTGCGCGGTCATGGTGGGGCCGGACGGAATCTTGATCGGCACAGGCGCGTCCGTCGAAGCCACCTTCACATTCGTTCCGCCGATGTCGATCACCAAAATCTTCATATGCGCAAGAGTCTAGCAGTTTGGGGCGCTCAGCTCCTGCGAAAGAGCCGCCGCAGCCAATTCATGGGTCGCTTTGCGTCCGCGAGAGCTCGTTCCTTCTCGCGCGCCTCGGCCTCATCTGCTTCGCGCGCTTCATGCAGGATCGCCCACATCGCCTGGCCGGTGTCTTCCCAGTCGTCATGTCCGCAGGTGCGGCAGATGTACTCACGAATCTCGCGTCCGGAAAAGGTATCCTTCCCGGTAAAGTCCATCATCGCTCCACACTTCGTACACGTCATTCCGAGTGCCTCCGTCGGTAGGCGATAGTCAGGATCTCACTCGTCGCCAGTGACCGTTGCGCTTCCCCCGCATAGCGCAACCGCACGGGACAGCGTCTTCGCCATGTTGTCGGCTGAAACTTTATCGGTGAAAAGGAAGTACCACTCAAGCTTCGTCGGCTGCTGCGGTCCACGAATCACCAGGTCGTAGATGACCGGCGTCATGCTGACGCTCCAGGTGGTGTGCCCCGCGGCTACGTTATTCTTTGTCGTCCGCTCGGCGCCGGTCGTGACCTCCAGCTCCACCACGTCATGCAACGGCATCGTTCCATCCTTGTCGGAGCTCGCCGTGCCGTCGCGCTGGATAACGTAGTGATAGACCACGCTGCAATCCTTGGGGTCCGCGACCACATGACTCACCGTGTAGTCGAAGGCATAACTCCAATTCGTGTTATCCGCGCTGTCGTGGTAGCTGGTCACCCAGTGAGTGGTGGGCAGCGCGCTCATCGCAGCCTGCAAGGACTGCATCGCCGGCGTCAACTCCGGCCCACTCGAGGAGCTCTGCGCCGCCGCGCGCGGTGCTACCCACATACCCACAACAACTCCGCAACTCAAGAGGAGCATCCACAAGGACTTCATCTTCATAGCGTGCCTTTCAAGGGTGAGTCAGTAAGAGCATCATTGAACCACATCGCGGTCATGGATGGCTTCTCGTTCCCTGTGTAGCTTACTTCGCCGGAATCACCACCACGCTCTCTGTCATCGCCGGCACGGTGACCGTGAAGCTGTCGCCCAGGCCGTCGATGCTGCTCTGCGCAATGCCAGTGGAGGCCCACTCGGGGCTGGCGCCGAAGTTAGCCCGCCCAAAGTCGTAGCGTGTTCCGCTTGCCGCCAGCGATGCGCCGGGGATCGCGACGCTCACCGCAAACGGCTGTGTGGGGTGCTTGTTGATCAACACCACCGCTACACCGCCGTCCTTGCGCCTCACCGCATGTACGCCCAGCAGCGGCGCGCTGGAGGTCGCCGCCAGCAGCTCGTCGCCTGGTCGCGCTGCGGTTGCGGCCATCTGCAGGCCGTAGTACGCCTCAGTGGGCGTATCCAGAGGAACGTCCTTCACGTCCGAGAGAAAGCCGTTGTGCATCTCCTGCCACTCCACGTTGATGGCGCCGGCCTCGAACCATGTCAGGAAGTCGTCCGTCGCAAACAGTGCACGCGACGCCCCGCTGCCGCCGCCATTGGTCTCGGTGATGGCGAACGGGATATTGTGCTGGCTTGCTCCCGCATACTTCGCAATCTCGTCGCGCAGCGCGGCGGCCTGCGGCTTGATGTCGTCGGTCACGGTCAGGTCGGTTGCGCTGCCCTTCGGATACCAGTGCACGATCACGAAGTCGATCTTGTCCTTCACCTCTTTCAGCAGAGGAGGATTCTCCATGTCCGCGTCCGGCATGTTCACGCCCGCGCCGATCTGGATCGTCGGGTCCACGGCCTTCATCGCGCGGATGAACTCCAGCGAGTTCCTTCCGTACGCGGTCATGGAAAGCACCGGGTTCCCCTTGCGGCGCGGGTCCTTCCCATCCAGCGGAGAGTGCAGATCCTCCTCCCACTGTGTTCCGAAGTATCCGTTGCCGCCGATCTCGTTGCCGATCTCCCAGTAGCGAATCTTCCAGCCCTTCACCTGGTTCGCATACCTCACCCACTCCGCGGCCTCAGCCGGATCGCCGCCGCCGTTGCCGGCTGCATTCGACCCATAGTTCACCGTGATCACCGCCTGCGCCCCCGAAGGCAGCACGTCCTTCTCCATGAAGTGGTCGAAGGTGTCATTCGGGTTGATGTACAGCGTCGTGCCCGCGGTCCGCGAGTTGTCCTTCCAGTGGTAGGCATCAGAGTACGATCCTCCCGGAAAGCGCAGCGCCGTCACACCGGCGGCCTTGAGTCGCTCAGGCAACGTGGGCGAGGTGAAGTCGTTGTCATAGACGCTCATGCCCACGCCATATCCGGCTGCAGGAACCTTGGCCAGCGCGGTCTTCAAATCCACCTGCACCCGCGCCGGCTTCTGCGCCGCTGCCGCCCCGGTCAGCGCAATCCAGACCAGCACACCTCCAACTGCCGCTTGACGAGAGTAGGACTTGGGAAGAATACTTCTGGCGGTAGAGATAGAACGCATAGGTTGGCCCTCATATTCAATCGATTGAGACGGGGAAGATCTTGCAACTGTAATTGAACGCTACGTCTCAGGACTATAACCAACCATGATGACTCATCGAAACCTCCCGGGCTCTGGATATCTCTTCCGCCTCTGCTGTCTCGCACTCCTCACAGCAATTGTTCCCGCTCTTCCGGCGATGGCCCAGGCCACGGTCACGGTCGACCTCTCCCACTCCATCAATATCCTTACGGACACGGCGATCGGCTTTCCTGCCGCCATGTTCAGTGGCGACGACTTCAATCCAGCCGGCGCTCCCTACCTGCGCACCGCCGGCGTCACCACGCCGCGCTATCCCGGCAACCACGGGGTCGCCGATCTCTATCACTGGTCCACCAAGACCACCACAAAGTACAAGGGCGCGGACGCCGCCTACTTTGCTCCCGACAGCAACTTCGCCAACTTCGCGCAGGTCGCCGAAAAGCTGGGCAATGCGCTCGTCGTCGTCAACTACGGATCCAACACGGACGGCAACGGAGGCGGCGAGCCCGCCGAAGCCGCTGCCTGGGTCGCCTACGCCAACGGCGACCCGGCCGACACGCATCCCATCGTCAAAGACTCCACCGGCGACGATTGGCACACCGTCGGCTACTGGGCCACGCTGCGCAGCTCAGCGCCGCTCGCCTCGGACGATGGCCTCAACTTCCTGCGCATCAGCCACCCCAAGCCCTTCGGCTTCAAGCTCTGGCAGATCGGTGACCAGATCTACAACAACGGCTACCTCGGCGGAAAGTACGTCGGCAACCCTGATCTGCACGGCCCCGCTCCCACCGCGCTCAAAGACTTCGCAAAGCTGAAGAAGAATCCTGCGCTCGCACCCACGGCGTTTGGGGACAACCTCAAACTCTTCGCGGCTGCGATGAAGGCGGTCGATCCCTCCATTCAGATTGGTGTTGGCCTGGCGACGCCGCCAGCCGCAGGCAAGGGCCGACCCCAGCCGGGCTCCCTCAATGAATGGAACAGCGGCAACAACGACGAGACGACCGGCTCCGAGTGGAATGCCGCCGTCCTCAAATCCGCCTGCGCCGCCATCGACTTCGTCTCCTTCGACTGGGAGACCGGCGGAGTCTTGCCGCCTGACTACAAGACGCTCGACGAAGACAATCTCTTCCCCGACACCCGCTTCCAGATCGCCGGCATGATCGCCGCGATGCTCGACCAGTACAAGGCGACGTGTCCGGCGGGCCACGTTCCGCGCATCGCGCTCTCACTGGCGCAGATTAAGACCTGGGCCAAACAGGACCATCCCATCGTCAACGCGCTCTGGATCGCTGACACCTACACCACGCTGGTTGAATCCGGCTTCCTCAACATCGACGGCCCCGATGCCATCGGCGACGCCATGATCTCCGCCGACCACAAGAAGTTCGGTCCCGCGTTTTACGGCCTGCAGATGTTGCACATCGTCGCGCACAACCCGGGGGATGCGCTGCTCGACGCGCACTCCAGCTCGCTGCAACTCAGCGTCCACGCCAGCCGCCGCCGCGACGGCATCTTCGGCCTCATGCTGGTCAACACCGACACCAAGTCGACTGCCAACGTAAAGGTCTCGCTCAAGGGTGGCAGCGTCGGCGCCACCGGCAAACGTTTCGACTACGGCCCAGCCCAGCTCTCGCAGTCTGCGGGAGCCGTCGCATCGCCATTCACCGTCACCGGCGAGGACTTCACCATCACCGTCCCGCCCCTAACCGTCACCGACGTGCTGCTGCCGCTGGCAAAATAGCCGGGAAGCTACTCGCCGTACGGCACCCAGATGTTCTTCACCTGCGTTGCATGGCGCAGATAGTGGCGTCCCTCCGCCTCGCGCGCGTTGAACCAGTCCACCGCACGCCCGTCGTTGCTGAACACCTGCTTCAGGTTCCCGATCGACGCCGCCTTCACCATCGCGCTCGCGGCCGCATCGCGGAAGCTCCACACCGCGTCAATGTCGTCATGCTCGGCCAGCGTCTTGCCCAGCTCGGTCGCCTTTCCCGCCACCAGGTTCACCACGCCGCCGGGAAGATCGCTCGTATCGAAGACCTGGTACAGCTCACCCATCAGCGTCGCCGCGCGCTCGCTCGGCACCGCGACCACGGTATTGCCCATCGCAATCGCAGGCAGCACCAGCGACATCAGCCCCAGCAGCGGCGCGTCATCCGGCGCAAGGATCGCGACCGTGCCGATGGCCTCCTTCATTGCCAGCGTGACCATGCGCATCGGCGGATTGTGTACGCTGCCCTCGAACTTGTCTGTCCACGCTGCATAAGAGAACGTGCGCTCGATGCTGGCGTCCACCTCGTGCGCGGCCATCTCCGCGCCCACAAACGCAGCCAGCTTCGCAATTAACTCCTCGCGCCGCAGCGACAAATTCTCGGCGAGGAAGTAGAGAATCTGCGCGCGCCCATGCGCCGCCGTCTTCGCCCACTTGGCGCTCATGCCGCGCGCCGCCTCCACCGCATTGCGAATGTCCTTGCGATTGCCCAGCGGCGCCTCGCCCACCAGCCGCCCATCCCGCCCATACACCGGATAGCTGTACCCCGAATCCGGCCGCGCCTGCTTCCCGCCGATGTACTGCTTCACCGTGCGGTCGATGCCGATCAGGTTGTCCGTTGTCAGTTGTCCGTTGTTAGTGCCTGGTTCAACTGATGACTGAGAACTGACAACCGACAACTGAGAACGAAACGCCGGCTCCAGATACTCATACATCCCCTCCTTGCCGCCCTCGCGCCCGTACCCGCT
>Ga0302201_10003986_pt1 | contig 10771 bp, 9 predicted proteins | sample II_Bog_N3_2_FD_194586 | JGI IMG/M metagenome (GOLD analysis project Ga0302201, IMG submission 194586) | Peat permafrost microbial communities from Stordalen Mire near Abisko, Sweden - II_Bog_N3_2 | ecosystem: Environmental > Terrestrial > Soil > Wetlands > Peat | place: Sweden: Abisko, Stordalen...
ACCACGCTGTTCACCACGAAGTCGGTCAGCGTCCTTCCCTGAATGGCGGCCGCCGTCTCGCAGAGAGCTTTGGTGGCGCGGGGTATCCGAGCTTCCAGGCGTGCATCTCTTTTTGGTTCGGCTACTGGCATTTTTCGGTTCCTCTCATCAGTAACTGATTGTACGGCAATTTGCCGGACATAATCAATGGTTCTCGCGCTTGTGACAGTTCCGAAACTGTCACAAGCTGGAAATACTGGACGCCTGGCTCGATGTCGAATGGATACACCTCAAGTTCAGGAGGCTGTCCTTGCCCCAGCGACGCACATTCCCGAGCGAATGTCGCACCCTCTTTCTATCGCCGCTGCGAAGGTTGGGTGGATGTGAGTCGTGCTATTATGGGTACCCGATAAGCATTCCCAGACGACTTAGTTTGCTTGGGGGGGCTGTGGTACGTCTACCCTCGATTGCCTTCTTGATTCTTGGCACACTGTACGTTTGCGGGTGCGGCGGTGGAAGCGGCGCACCCTCGCCTCCGTCGCCGACCATTACGTCTGTCAGCGTCTCGTGCACCTCCGCCAGCTTGCAGGCGAGTCAGAGCACCCAGTGTTCGTCCAGCGTGTTGGGAACCGGCAGCTACAGCTCCGGAGTCGCCTGGTCGGCGGTCTCCGGGACGATCTCAAGCTCAGGACTGTACACCGCACCGGCAACTGTTCCGACTTCAGGTTCTGACACGGTCAAGGCGACCTCGACGGAAGACCCAACGAAAACGGGAACGGCAACGATTTCGATCACGAGCCCGAAACCTATTGTGATTTCGTTTTCGCCGCAGCCGACGGGGGCGCTCGAAGTTGGAATGTCTGCTTCGCTGAGCGCGAGCATAGCGAACGATGCATCTCAAAACCCCCAGGTGACGTGGTCAGTGAGTTGTGAATCCTCGCCTTGCGGCGTCTTCAGCTTGACCGCGACGGTTAGCCTTGGCTCGACAACTTACACTGCCCCGGCTACGGTTCCGCCTGGGAGTGTCGTGACTGTGACCGCGACCTCAGTTACTGATCCGACCAAATCCGCTTCGGCCAGCATTCTCATTCAACCTGCCGGTCCAACCTTGGCGAACGGCACCTATGTGTTTCAGATGTCGGGCGACGTCAATTTCGGCGACAGTTTTATAACGGGCGCGCTTGTGGCCAGGGACGGAGCCATCGTGGGCGGTGAGCAAGACTCCCTGTACTACGGCAACACCCACGCACCAATCAATCGCATCCCTTCTGGCATTTATCCCTACGATCAGTTTCAGCCGATCTCCGGCGGCAGCTATGCGTCCACGCCCGATGGAAATCTGCAGATCACGATTCAACTCGGAAACGGTGCCTCAGAGGTCCTGTGCGGTACGTTGGCCGCCGGCGGGAAGGGGTTTATCTCGGGGTTTGACGGGGCACCCTTCAGCGGAACCATGGACTTGGAAACCAGCACGGCAGCACCCCAGGGAGGCTATGTGCTTTCGTTGCGGGGCGAAAATGACTGGGGCACGCCAGCGAGCCTGGGAGGAGTGGTCAATATCGATGGTGCAGGCGCAATTTCCGGGACGGGGAGCCTCCTGGATGTTTATTCAGGGAGCGATGATGTTTGGGGGGAGGTTCAACTTGGAGCGAGCACCGTTTCCGCTCCCGACGGATATGGGAGGGTGGTCTTCCAATTGCAACCGGGTGCAACCTCGACGATGCTGCCACTTTACCTCGCCGGCTATATGGTGGACGCTACTCATATTCGGCTGATTGAAACCGGTGATGACAGCAACAGCACCAACTTTCAGGGAGTTCTGTGCGGAACAGCGCTGGGTCAAGGCGCGAGCACCGGGAATTTCAAAAACGCTTCGCTGGCCGGTTCAAGCTATGTGTTTGGCGTGGCGGGTTTTGACTGGAACAGTTGGATTCAAGTGGCCGGGGTCCTCACCGCAAATGCGGACGGCACCGTAAACGGGACGCTCAACTGGAACGACCAGACCGGGACGTCGGTGCAAAGCCCGCTCCAGTTCACAGGCACATACACGGTCGACCCCACGGGCCGAGTGACATTATCAAACCTCACCGATGGCGCCACCTTCACCTATGCCATGCATATGTACCTGACGGGGAACGGCGAGGAGCTAATTCAATACATCCCAGGTACCGTCTTTCTCCAACAGTATTCCTTTGCTGGCGAGGCATTTCAGCGCCAGGCATCGGCGTTAAAGAGCAATGCCTTCAGCGGCGCATATGGCCTGTTCGATGTTGACGACACGCAGACCATGGTAGAGCCTCAGTTGGGGCCTGCATCCGCACGGGGCTCGGTGAATGTGACTGCGAGCAGTGGCACGAATGCGGTGGAGGGATTCGTAGACAACGGAAACGGCGCACTGGCCTATCTCGTGTCGGGCAGTTTGACCTATGTTTCCGACGGGATATTCACGGGCACTCTCACTGGCCTGAACCCAGCGTCCAGCGTGACATCAGGGAATTTCACCTTGTACCTGGTAGACGACACCCAGGCAGTGCTAGTTGAAACAGACAATTCGCGGCTGGTGCTGGGGCGACTCGTGAGTCTGAAGTAGGTCCGAGGGACAAGAGGCACCACGCAATAGTCTTGCGGTGAGCCACCCTGCGCCGCTTCGCCCAATCGACTATGCTCGTAACGTGGGATTCGCGGATTTTTACGGCAACACGGAGACGGTAAGGCACCTGCGCGAGAGCATTCGCGCGGAGCGGTTCCCTCATTCGCTCATCCTAGCCGGACCGAAGGGCGCGGGCAAATATACGCTGGCGCTCATGCTGGCGCGTGCGGTGAACTGCCTGCGGCAACCTGAAACCGACGGCCTGCCGGACTTCTGCGGCGATTGCGCAAACTGCACGCGCATTGGCGAGGCTGTTGATCTGGAAAAGCGCGTGGCCGAGGCGGTGGAGGCGCGCGAGGAGATGCGCGAGACCGACAAGAAAGAAACGCGGATCTTCATACAGACGCATCCGGACGTGCTGATTGTGCCGCCTGACCCGCCGCAACTGCTCATCAAACTCGGCCAGGTGCGGCAGGTGATCCACAATGCCTACTACCGGCCGCCCGTAGAGGCGCGGCGCAGCGTGACGGTGTTTACCTCGTCGGCGTTCATGAAGGAGGCGGCGAACTCGCTACTGAAAGTTCTGGAGGAGCCACCCGATCACCTCACGCTGATTATCCTCACCGAAAACCCACAGGAGATGCTGCCGACCATCCGTTCGCGGGCCGTGATTCACCGGCTCGGTGCGCTGCCATTTGAAGAGATTGAGCGGCTGCTTGCTGTCCGCCGCCCCGAGTTGAAGGCTGCGGATCGGGCGCTGGCTGCGCGGCTGGCCGAGGGAGCAGTGGGCCGCGCGCTGACCATGGATCTGGGTGCCTATGTCGAAGGTAGGCAGGTCGGGCTTGTGTTGCTGAAGAGCGCCCTGCTTGAGCCGGACTACACCGCGCTCTTCAAGGCGACGGAGACCTATCGCGCGGGAGCGGACGGGCAGGAGAAGACGGTGAAGCTGCTGCGGGCGCTGGGGAGTTTGCTCGAAGACCTGATGCTGATCGTGGCTGGCGCTCCGCAACTGATCCGCAACCTGGACATGCGGCCCGAGCTCGAACGGCTTGCGCAGGGGTTGACGATGGACTGGATCGACGGGGCGGCGCGGGGACTGGGGCAGGTGGAAACGGGGATGCGGCGGAACCTGCTGCGGTCGCTGTCGCTGGACGCGATGGCGGTGGGGTTGGAGAGACAGTAAAGAAGTTCATAGTTCACAGTTCTTAGTTCTCAGCCTTCAGCCCACAATACGGCAGAGAAGCGTTTGCAACCCGTGCCCTCGCCCGAGCATCCATTCGAGTACAATCTAGCCAGCCATCCAGTAGAGGATTCCGGTAGAGGGAAGGCCGAATACGCCTCACAGCAGGTTTGTCTACAAACCGTAGAGGACTGAACTGCCGCCAGGACCATGAAAACAAAGAACAAAGAGGCGGGAGATCAGCGAATTGTCGAATTAGCACGGAGCTTTTTGACTTTTTGAGGAGATCGGAAATGAGTATTTCCCCTGCTTTGACCGAAGCTTCAGAACCGGTTCGCGTTGCGCCGGCAGCCGCCGCAGTTACCCACCCCGGCAACCCAACAGGCCGCTCACGCAAGGCCCTGGGCGTGCCGGTTACTCACTACGGGCAGGCAAATTTCGCCGTCGAGAACGGCGCGCACCGCCAGGCGGAGCTTTTCTACCTGCAAAAGCAGATTCACGCACAGACGCCCATGGTTATCGTGCTTGAGGACGGCGAGCGCGTGGAAGGGTGCATCGAGTGGTACGATCGCAACTCGATCAAGGTGCGCGGACGGGCGAGAAGCCTGGTGTTCAAGAGCGCTATCAAGTACATGTACAAGCTTGGAGAAAACGCCTGAAGGTAGCCTTTCTCTGGATTCGCTGCGGAGTTTGGGCCGCGAATCCGTTTGGGCAGATGCGGGCGTTCGCGGTCTGCTACGCAGATTTGGCGGCCTTGATGAGGCGGTCGCGGATGGCAACGCCAATTCCCTCGGGCGGGGGCACAGGGCAGAGGATGATGGTACAGCCCTGGGAATCCAGCCAGTGCAGGCCGGCGTAAAGCGAGCGGGCCAGGTCTTCGAGAGCGGCCCATCGACCCCAGGCAAAACACACAGCACCATGCGGCGCGGCAACTCCGGTGGGAAGCATGACGCCGATACGTTCACCCGTGAGCAGGCGAGCGGCAGCGGCGAGCCTGCGGCCTAGGTCGGCCACAGGCGCATCAACCAGCACCAGTGGAGCAGTGGGCGCATAGTGGCGCAAGCCCACACCAGGCGCAGGCAGCGCCTCAGGGGGTGTGTGGGCGGTTTCGCGATTCAATTTGTAGTGGACGACTGGGCCGGCGACGGCCTGAATCTGCTCGGCGGTGATGGCGCCGGGGCGGTAGATAACCATGGGGGATTGGGTGGGGTCGAGGACCGTGGACTCAAGGCCGTGGTGGGTGGGACCGGCATCGAGAACGGCGTCGATGCGGCCGTCGAGGTCGCGCAGGACGTGATCTGCGGTAGTGGGGCTGGTGTGGCCGAAGAGGTTGGCGCTGGGCGCGGCGATGGGGAGGCCGCTTTGCCGAATAAGCGCGAGGGCTACCGGATGGGCGGGCATGCGGAGGCCCACAAGCGGGCGTCCGGAGGTGACTTCGTCGGGAATAGCCAGGCCGCGGGGCAGCAGCAGCGTGAGTGGGCCGGGCCAGAAAGCGTGCATCAGGCTGTATGCAGCCTCGGAAATGGAGGAGGCGAGCCCCTCGGCCATCACCACGGTTGAAACATGGACGATGATGGGGTCCCATGAGGGCCGCTTCTTGGCGGCAAAGATGCGGGCGACGGCGCGGCGGTCGAGCGCATGGGCACCCAGGCCGTAGACCGTTTCAGTGGGCAAAGCTACGAGACCACCGGCTGCAAGCAAGCGGGCGGCCCGGTCCAAAGCATCGAGGGCTGAAGAAGTATGGAGGTTTTCAGGATCGACGGGCAGCCGCAGCGTCTTCACAGAATCTATTGTCCGCCTTTGCAGCGGTAGTCCGCCAGTTGGCACTGCGCGGAGCAAAAAACGTCACCCCTGCGGCAGGTGCCGTATACTCTGGTTCTGCCATGCCCGTCGAAACCGAGATCAAGTTTCGTGTTGCTGACCTTGCCGGGCTGAGTGCGCGCCTGGTTGCGGCGGGGTTTCAAGTGCAGACGCCGCGGTCCTTTGAAAGCAACGTTCTCTACGACACGGCGGACCGCCAGTTGCGCGCGAAGACTGAGATTCTCCGCATCCGGCAGTATGCCGGTCACACGCTGCTGACCCACAAGCGGTTGCCGGACGTGGGCCCCGGCGAAGACACACACAAGCACAGAATCGAGACTGAGACCGAAGTGGCCGACGGCAACGCACTGGCCCAGGTGTTCCAGTCGCTGGGGCTGACGCCGGCATTCCGCTATGAGAAGTGGCGGACGGAGTGGCGTGAGGGCGAGGGCCACTGCGTGGTGGACGAGACGCCGATTGGGAGCTTTGCGGAGCTCGAAGGGCCGGCAGACTGGATTGACCGGGCGGCCGGGAAGCTGGCGGTGGACCCGGAGCAATACATTACCCTGAGCTACGGGCGGCTGTTTGACCTTTGGCGGACCGAGCACAGTTCCACGGCCCAGGACCTGACGTTTGAGGCGGTGGGGAAAAGCGGCTCGTAGCCTCTGGCTCCCAGTTCCGTGCCGATCGCGAAGCAAACGGGGTGTTACCTTTTTCGGCTACCCTGCCCCGTTCGTTGTATTCAACTTAGTAAACAAATGGCTTGTCCAAGGTAAACTTGGAACTGGCGAATCTCGCCAGGATTCCCTTCTTTTATGCCACCAGACCAACAGGATCCAGGAAGTCTAACCGTAACGTTGATTGGACCCGATGAGGGCCGCCGCAAAGCCGTGGCTGCCGCGCTGGCCGATTGCAACGTGGGAGCGATGCGGGAGTTTACGTCGTATCCCACCAACCTCGAAGAGCTTCCCGAGATGCTGGCCAAGCACTACGACGTGATCCTCGTCGATCTCGACAGCGATCCGGAGTACGCGCTCGACGTGGTGGAGGCGATCTTTGCCTGTGGCTCGGCCATGGTAATGGTCTACTCGGAGCAGACTGACCGCGATGTGGTTGTGAGCGCCATGCGGGCGGGGGCGCGCGAGTTCCTCACGGTACCGATCGTGCCCACCGACCTGGCCGACGCTCTGGCGCGCGTTTCGTTGCGGGCCCCTGCCGCGCAGCGCGGCAAGTGGGCGCCCCGCAAGCTGTTTGCGTTTCTGGGAACCAAAGGTGGCTGCGGCGTGACCACCCTGGCTTCGAACTTTGCCATCGCGCTGGCGCAGGAGAGCGGGCAGAAGACCCTGCTGATCGACCTGGGCAAACCGCTGGGCGATGCGGCCATCAACCTCGGGATCATTGCGCAATATTCGGTCATGAACGCGCTTGAACATTTTGTGCGCCTTGACTCCAGCTTCCTTGCATCGCTGCTGACCACCCACGCCTCAGGGCTTTCGGTGCTGGCTGCGCCGGGCGAGTTCTCCCGCAACGAGGTAACCAAGGAGTCCATCGACAAGTTGGTTGCTGTGGCCCGGACCAGCTTCCGCTACGTGGTGGTGGATGTGGGATCAAGCGTCGAGTGGATCGACTCGACATTGTTTGAGGATGCGTCCGCGGTTTACCTTGTCACCCAGGTGGGCGTCTCTGAGTTGCGCAATGCCAACCGCATGATCACGCGCTTTTTCCCCATGCTTGGCGAGCAGTTGCAGATTGTGCTCAACCGCTACGTGGCGCATGCGCTCATCTTTGACGAGGAGCACATTACCAAGGCGCTCACGCGGCCGGCCCAGTGGAAGATTCCCGATGACTGGGCGACGGCGCGCCGCACCCGCAACACCGCGACCGCTCTGGCCATGGAAGACTCGGCGATCTCCAAGGTGCTGCACCAGATGGCCCGCACCGCGGCAGGCCTGCCCGCCAGCTCTGACAAGAAGAGGATCTTCAGCTTCTTCGGGTAGGGGGGTTCGTCGGCGTCCGGGCCGTCCTATCTCCACCAGGAGTAGCCTGCGCTGAATTGAAGGGTGATGTTGAGGCCGGGATTGTTGACTCCGAGGCCCGCGTTCGAGATGTGGACGGCTTTGAACGCAAAATCGAGGCTTCGATTTTTTCTGATAAAGATGCTTTCGCCGATGCCCCCCTGCGGAGTGAAGTTGATGACGGATGTGCTATCCACTATTATTGGCTCTGGCGCTGGAAATTTGTGGTTTGTCCATAGTAGACCACCTCCCAATTGTGCCCATGGAACAGAGCGCCGTGAGGTTCGCCCGGTAAGGTTCCAGCGGTAAAGTGGGGTAATCGAGGCGCCAGGGATGTTATACGGCCCATAAAGCTCATGCCCGGTCTCGCCAGTAAAGCCAACCGTGTGAAAGGAGATCTCTTGCAGTGGATAATGGGCAAGCCAGAGCGGCATAACCTCGACGACCGCCTCCCCTTGCCCGCAGAGGAACCCACGCCCGCGCGGAGTTGAAAGCACTCTTCCGATTTGCACGCCGGCGTTCAGCAGATCGAGTTGCATGCTGCTATATGAATCGGGCGAAGTTCCCAAATATATCGTGTAGTTAGGAGGAAAGCCACCCGAGGCGAATGCGCCGATCTGCCAGGGGCCATGGGTCGCGAGTTCCTGCGCGTTACCAGAGGGCTCGGTAAGCGAGGCGGCAACAATCAATGAAACCAATGCAATCAAAATGCGCCATGCGCGCTGTTTCGGCAGTCTTGAAGTCATTCTGCGTTGTCCTTTCCGGGTTGTCCTGCATGGTTTGCATACCCGTGCACGCTACGCAAACCGGGATTCCCAAGACCTGCACCTATCGATATTCGCAGGAGACGGTCACGATCGGCGGGCGGAACGTTTTGGTTGAATACTACCAGCCCGACGGTCGCGGGCCGTTTCCTCTGGTCTTCATGCTGCACGGTTCTACCGGCGCGCTGAGCGTCAAAGCCGGACGAGAGCCGACCTCGGAAAACTTTGGCGAGAAGACGCTTGCCACCAATTGCCTTGCGGTGGCCCTGCCTCATTATCTTGAGGCAATTGGCCGAAAGAGTCTTGTCTCCCGCGAGGACATGGTTGCGCATTTCCCGGAGTTGATTAGCGTGACAGGAGTTTTGCTTTCCCAGGCGGAGATGCTGCCCTTGGTGAGGGGAAAACCCGTATTCATTTTTGGGGAATCTCTCGGCGGATATCTGGGTATTGCGCTTGCTTTCGAGCGTAATGAGGTATCGGCGATCAGCGAGTTCGGCGGCGGCCTCCCCACAGGGCATTTGCTCATGCGACGGCGTCGGCCCGCAGTGCTGGTATCCCACGGAGGGGCAGACATGCTGGTTCCACCCTCGGAGGCAGAGTCTCTTCGGGATTATTGTGTCGCAAATGGCATTCCTGTCCAAATGAAGATCTATCAAGGAGAAAGTCACTACCTTTCAGCGGGTGCGCGAACGAAGATTCTGTCCAAAACGGTGGAGCTTTTCAATCGCATAGATGCGCCTGGACGAGGGGCTGAGACTCTCAGCCAGGCGCACAAGGACAAGTAACACAGGTCAATCATTTGACTTTGGCCCTGGCTAGTAGGGGCAGTTCTCCGAGTTTCCGTATTGACCCGCCGTAATGAAGCACTCGTGTAGTACGTAGTCCGCGGCTCCGAGGACCTGGTTTGTCGTTGGGTCCACGATGGTTATTACGTTGAGCCCAAAACTGGTGGGCCCAGGCACCCTGATTTGCGTTGTCGACGACGCGGTGTTCTGGCTGCTCCCTTCGCTAGCCGCTTCATCGGAATACCAGCCCGTTGTAAGGGCGTAACTGGTCGGTAGTATCGAACTGGTAGTGGTGGCCGCCAAATAGGGCGGAGGGCTCGCCTGCAGAACTCCGTTCACATAAATGACGGTGAAGCTGGATGGCGACACCGCCGTATCTGTTCCGTCGGAACCACCGCAATTGATATCGAGACGACCGGGATTGGCGACGCTTCCACTGTTGCTTCCGCCAGACGAACAGTTCGAGTCTGCCTCGGCGGCTACGGTCCAGTATCCTGGAATCGCATCCGTCGAGAAAATGAGTTCGCCGAGCGAGCCGTCGGTAACCGGCGGGAAGCTAGTACTGCATTTGATATCGTTCGTGCCGAAACAAAGAGTCGTGGCGGGGTTTGCCGATCCGCTCACGGCCGCATTTTGCCAGATGCCGCTGCTCAGGTGGGTGTAAATATAGAGTGATCCGCTGCCGACGCCTTCCGTCACTGCACTCCCACTACCACCACTTGGGCTGAAACCCTTGCAGCCGGTCTGCGACAGGGTTGCAGCCACAATTACCAAAGCAAAAATCGCTTGACGATAACGCATTAGAGGCCTCCTTTCGCTGCCTTCGCGGCAGTGACGGCGGCGTTGGTCTTCTGCAATTGACTTGTTTGCAGCGCGGGTATACCCAGATCTGCGTAGAGGTGGTCGCCCGCTGCGAGGAGATCGATTACGCTAACTGTGTTCGAGCGTCCCTGAACGATGTCGAGCATCTGCCCCTCCCGCTCCTTTTGGGCAGCGGCGACAATGGCGGGATTCAAGGTGCGGTTCTGGGCTCGTTCCGCATCGGTGAACTGGAAATCGCCGTAGAAGACCTTCATGTAGAGCATGGTTGTGGCCACATAGGAGGCCTCAATCGGGCTCATCTTTGGGCTGAGAAGACTGTAATGGCCCTTGGCGTCGGGGGGTTCATTATTTGCGAAGAGTTTTGGGAGGGTGGCGAACAGGCGCACTCGGAGACGACGGACCTCGGGCTGTGTAGTATGCGTCCATGCCGGCGTCCCCAGGGTTGACGCCAGATTATTGACCGCATTTACTATGTCCTGCTCATGCACCGCCGGGTGCCGCCCCTGGCGGTAGGCGATCTCGGCTTGGGCAATTCGATCGGTGAATCCGAATGCGTCGGCAGCGTCCGAGGGAATCCCGGCATTCTTGAAAACTTCCCTTGCAAGTCCGCGCGCGGCGTCGGGGTCACCGAGTTGCACTTGGCCGGCAAGTTGGTTCGGGAGGAAGTACTGTGACCTTTGTGGGCTGGTCGTGGACTGCGGAGTTACTGACTGAGAAAGTCCGTTCGAGGCGAGGGATGCTAGAGCCACAAGGGAGGTTGCGAGGAAGGCGTGAAGGAATCTTGTGAACCTACCCCCCCCCCGAGATTCTTTCCACGTACTTGCGCATTGTAGTGC
>Ga0302201_10004001_pt1 | contig 10745 bp, 10 predicted proteins | sample II_Bog_N3_2_FD_194586 | JGI IMG/M metagenome (GOLD analysis project Ga0302201, IMG submission 194586) | Peat permafrost microbial communities from Stordalen Mire near Abisko, Sweden - II_Bog_N3_2 | ecosystem: Environmental > Terrestrial > Soil > Wetlands > Peat | place: Sweden: Abisko...
GCCTCGATCTTTTCTACATTGCCATATTCGGTGCGGATACTAATGAGGTCCTGATTGCCGACATGCTCGGCCTGGATGACGCTGTTTTGCAGGCCGGAGTTTGCCAGTGTGTCGCGCACCTGATCGGGCGTGAGCTTGGTCTGCGAGGAGAAGACAATAAGGTCCCCCCCCTTGAAATCGGCATCGAAGTTGCGGCTGCCACGCGAGGCAAAGATGGCGATGCTCAAGATCACCAGCACCACGGAAGTGATGATGAAGGGCTTGGCGTGGCCAAGGAAGTTAAAGCCCTTCGACCGGATCAAGTTGAGCATCGAGATCTTCTTGAGCGCATTCAGGGCAAAGGCCCACTCGAAGCAGGTGTAGGTGACAAGCAACGACGAGAACATCGAGGCGATGATGCCGATCGTGAGAGTCAGGGCAAAACCCTTGACCGGACCACTGGCGAGCCAGTAGAGAATGCCGGCGGTCAGGAGCTGCGTGACGTGGGCATCAAAAATGGCGCTGAAAGCCTTGCTGTAAGAGGCCTTCACGGCGGGCCAGAGCGACTTGCCTACGGCGAGTTCCTCGCGGAGGCGCTCGTAGATGAGCACATTCGCATCCACGGCGATACCCAGACTGAGAATAAGACCCGCGATGCCGGGCAGTGTGAGCACGCTATGAAACATGCCGAGCGCACCGACGATCATCACGCAGTTCACCAGCAGGGCGACAATGGCAATGAATCCGACGAAACGATAATAGATCACCATGAAAATGGTGACCAGCAGAAGACCGCTCAGGCATGCGGCCACACCACTGTGGATGGAGTCCGCTCCGAGCGTCGGGGAGACACTTCGGGTTTCCAGAATCTGCACGGGGACACGCAGGGGATTTTCCAGCACGCTGGCCAGCTCACGGGCCTCCTTTTCGGTGAACCGTCCGGTGATCTGGGCCTGACCGCCAGCGATCGGATTTTTCACGGAAGGCGCACTCTGGATCTTGCCATCCAGCAGAATGGCGAGGCGTCCATCATGAGGGGCCAGCTGAGTGGTGAGTTCCAGAAATTGCTTGGCCCCCTCGTCATCGAGGGTCAGGGAAACGCCATATCCCTGCTGATCGAAGAACGCATTGGCCCGAGTGACATGCTCTCCTGTCATGTCAGCTTCCTTTTTAACAAGCAGACGCTCCGTGAGATCCTTGCCGTCACGGTTCTGGCTCTCCTCCTTGATGACATAGCCCGGAGGAAGAATCGCGTCTCCCTTGTCGATCGCAGCGACCAAGGCGGCGGAATCGGGATGCACTTCGGCAAATTCCAGCTTGGCCACCTGCTGCAGCTGTTCGCGGGTCGTTTGAATCTGAGCGGGATCCAGGCCTGGAATCTGGACAAGAATCCGATCCTCCCCCTGCGGCGCAATGACCGGCTCACTCACGCCAAACTTGTCCACACGCTTGCGGATGACTTCAACTGCCTGCTGAAGCATATCGGCGGTGATTTTTTCGCCATTCTGAGGATCGAGCTGGAGCAGGAAGGAAGTCCCACCCTGGAGATCAAGACCGAGTCGGATCCTCTTGGCCGGCGGCGTGGCGGAATCGACGCAGAAGAAGAGCATCAATAAGGTCAGGATCAGCCCGAGCCAGCGTTTTTTAACATCGCTCTCGGTGGAAAAATACCAGCCGAAAAGTCCAAGAAGTAGGAGACCAAAGAAAAAGGTGAGAATCGGCGTCATGACGGCGGGGAGTTAAAAGAACAAAAAAAGAAGGCGGAGGGGGTGCTGAAGGAACTTAAGAGGCCGGAGTCTCGACGGTCACTTCGCCGGAACGGGAGATCACCGAGGCGATGGCGGCCTTATCGATTTCGATTTTCACATTGTCGGCGATTTTCAGAGTCACGGTGGTTTCCTTCACATTGGAGATCAGGCCATAGATGCCAGAACTGGTCACCACCTTGTCACCCGTCTTCAGGGCGGCGACGAGCGCCTGCTGATCCTTGCGCTGTTTCTGCTGTGGTCGGATCAGCAGGAAGTAGAAGATGACACCGATGAAGATCAGCGGAGCGAACTGGGCGATGGGGCTCGGTGCCTGAGCGGTAGTGGCATCGAGGAGCAGAAAAGCTGTTGCAGTAAAAGACATAGCCCTTAGTTCTAGTCAGCATCAGGGGTCAAGGGCAAGCGCCAGCTTTACGGAAGCAAAAGGAGTTCCGTCTCTAGCTGTTCCCTAGTGCCCCAAATAAGCAGCCTGAATCTCTGGGCGGTTTTTCAGTTCCGAGGAGGGGCCTTCTAGATGGATGTGACCGGTTTCCAACACATAGGCATAGTCGCTCACTTTCAGTGCCAGGGAGGCATTCTGTTCCACGAGCAGGAGCGTCAATCCGTGTTCCCGGTTCAGATCAACAAGCCGGGTGAAGATGGTCTCGACCAGCAACGGGGCGATGCCGAGGGAGGGCTCGTCGAGCATCAGGCATCGGGGTCTTCCCATCAGAGCTCGACCGATGGCGAGCATCTGCTGTTCGCCACCGCTCAGTGTGCCGGCGATCTGTGAAATTCTCTCCCGCAGGCGTGGAAAGAATTCCCCGACCCAATCCAAATCGCTCGTGATCTCCTTGCGATCCCGTCGCAGATAGGCGCCCATCATCAGGTTCTCCTTCACCGTCAATTCGGGGAAAATCAGCCGTCCTTCGGGAACATGCGCCAAGCCTTCGGCGACGATGGTGTGGGCCGGTTTCCCCGCGATTTCCTTTCCAGCGAAGCGAATTGATCCCGCTGCAGGCTGCACCAGACCCGATATGGTGCGAAGCGTGGTGGATTTACCCGCCCCGTTGGCACCGATCAAGGTAACGATGCTTCCCTCAGGAACGTTGAGCGAGAGACCGTGCAGGGCACGGATGCCTCCATAGCGCACCTCAAGATCGCGGACTTCCAGCAGGGGATATATTTTCTGATCGCTTGTCATCGGATCTCCTCCTTGGCTTGCTCCTGATGAGATTCCCCGAGATAGGCGGCAATCACCTTGGGATCGGCGCGCACCTCGGTGGGTGTCCCACGGGAGAGAACCTTTCCCTGATCCAGAACCACAAGGCGTTCGCAGATCCCCATGACCACCTTCATATCGTGTTCGACGAGCAGGATGGCAGTGCCGAATTCTGAGCGGATCTGGCCGATCAGCCGTTTGAGTTCCTCTTTCTCGGTGGGATTCATCCCGGCAGCTGGTTCATCGAGGAGGAGCAGGCGTGGTTTGGTGGCGAGTGCGCGAACGATTTCCAGGCGGCGCTGATCACCATAGGGAAGGCTCCGGCTCGGATAAAGCGAGGCCGCTTCCAAGCCGAAATAGGCGAGCAGTTTGCGCCCCTCTTCCTGGATCTCCTCTTCCTCGGTGCGGAAAGAGCGTCCACGGCGGATCGAATGCACGATGCCGTTGCGCATCCGGGAGATGAAGGAGGCCCTGACATTCATCCTGACATTGAGCGAGCCGAAGAGCCGGATATTCTGGAAGGTGCGTGCCATGCCGAGATTATTGATCCGATGCGGGGGAAGCCCGTCGATGGATTGCCCCTCGAACAGGATCTCTCCCTCGGTTGGTCGATAGACGCCGGTGAGAATGTTGAAGAGGGATGTCTTGCCCGCGCCGTTGGGTCCGATCAGCCCCACCAGTTCGCCATGATTGATCTGCAATGACACATCGGTGAGCGCCGCCAACCCGCCGAAACGCAGGGAGCAGTTTTTAGCTTCAAGCAGGGGAAGGTTACTCATGGTGTCAGTGGTTCCCCAGGGAAGACGTTTTTTTCGTAACCGGATTAATCCGGTGCCAAATCCGATGCCAATAGGGAGCGAGATATTCCGCAGGACGAAGGATCATGAAGAGAATAATGATGAGAGCGTAGATCACCATCCGGTATTCTGAAAAGTCGCGCAGCCATTCATTGAGCAACGTGATCAGCACTGCGGCGATCGCCACACCGACCGGTCGTCCGAGGCCTCCGAGAATGACCATCACGATGATTTCAAAAGAGCGGATAAAGTTGAAACCCTCCGGACTGATATACTCGACGGCGTGTGCAAAGAGCGCTCCGGCTACGCCGGCAAAGAAGGCGCCGATGACAAAAGCGGTGACCTTGAACCGGGTCGTGTCGATCCCCATGGCAGCAGCGGCGATTTCGTCATCGCGCACGGCCAGGAAACCCCGGCCATAAGTGGAACGCACCAGGGAGATGATCGTGTAGAGCGTCACCACGGCGACACCGATCGCCCAAAACAGATTGGTGGCGGGAAGGATGCCATCCATGCCGCGTGCTCCGCCGACGGCGTTGGTATTTTGCAGGAGCACACGAATGATTTCCCCGAAGCCAAGCGTCACCATGGCCAGATAGTCACCGCGCAACCGCAGAGAGGGGCCGCCGACGATCAATCCCGCCAGTGCGGCCACCAGTCCGGCGAGGAGCAGGACCGGGAGAAACGAGAGCTGGGAGGCCCAGGAAGTCCCGGACCAGGAGAGATGTGGCAGCAGTGCAGGCAGGGCCTTTCCGGTCAGCAGTGCCGAGGTGTAGGCTCCAACCGCCATGAAGGCGGCATGGCAGAGAGAGAACTGGCCTGTCTCTCCCATCACCAGATTCAGACTGACGGCAAGGGTGACATTGATCGCCGCAAAGATGATCACCTGGGTCGTGTAGGAATCAATCCACCCGCTGCAAAGTTGCAGGATCACGGCCAGCGCCAACCCCAGTGCAAGCCCGAGACGGGGATTCATGAAGCCTTTTGAGGAATGATACACCTACGTGTTGTGCAAAAAGATGACGGCCTCTGGCAACGGTCTTCTTAAAAATCGTCATTCTTGCCAGCCGGCATTGGCAGCCGCGGCGCCCGTTCGGGATGCCATGGGTTGAACGTATTGCGGCTTTTTTCCAACAGCTCGGCAAAGGAACGGGCAAGCGTGAGCGGGGCCACGAGATCGAGTCCGTGATGGTGCTCGCCGTAGGGCGCGATATTTTCTAAAGCCAGCAGAAACAGCCTCCGGGCCGGTGCCAGGCGCTTCCCATGCTTTGGGTGTTGGGGGTGGGCAAAGTGGAGCTTCAGATGGACAAATCCCCCGGCCAGTTGGATGAGCCCCTTGTAGAAAGCGTAATCGGGAGCCTCGCGTCCATCCTTGAGCCAGAGATGTTCCAGAACATCATGTGCTTCATAATAGTTCCTGGCATTGAAGCACTCGAAATAACCGAGATAGCACGGATCGAAGTCCGATTTCTGATTCAGATCCAACGATTCCACAAACGATTCGATGCGGTCGGATTTGTTCACGGGAGCATCGTATGCGGAAAAACAAATTTGAGAAAGCAGGATGGACCTTGGCGATGGGATCGCTAATTTTCCCTTCAAAAGCCTGAATAACTCCTTGCCGAAGCGGCACGGGAGATTTCTAATCTCTCTCCCGGAGAAATTCCCAGTCTGTCGCGCGGTTAGCTCAGCGGTAGAGCGCTTGCTTCACACAGAATATCAAGCACTTACGCAAAATTTACCCCATTTATGCCCACCACGCTTCAACAGAGTGGAAGCCTGATTTATCAAATTTTTTCGGATGCCCATTTTTCCCCAATTTGGCCCATCTTACACCCCCTGGGTTACCAAAACGGGTTACCAAAATTTTCCAATCTGTATGGGCTCATTCCGATAGACGATCTCCATCTGGCAAGGCCACAAGCAGAATTGGAATTTGACCCTGAGCGTGCACTCATAGGCAACAAACTCCGCCCCAGAATCTGATGGCCGGCAGGCTTATAGTTCCTCCTCCGTCAATCTCCAACCCACAGTCCTCTGCTGATCAGAACAAGCCCTGAGGGGCATTAGCGCGAGCTTTCAAAATTTTTCTAAAAAAATTTCAAAACCTGTTGACTCCCGTACGCAATCGAAGGTTTTATTGAACTCGGTTCAGTAAGGAATCACCTCGAGCAGGCGAGGAGGTCGTTGGTCACAAATTGTTTTTCCTGTTCATTTGATGTCCTTGAGTGGACTCACCCAGTTCGATCTGCATTTCAGATCGCACTGTTCGCTTCGGCGCTTCGCCGAAGCGCAGCTAATACCCGGCACCCTTGCGTCGTTTTACGGCGTTGGGGGAATTTTTACTATTAGCAACAATCAAGATGAAGTCACAAAAATCAAAGGGGCTCGAAGCCCCATCAGAAAACGCTCCCCGCGCTTTGTGGGAGAGCGACCGCCAGGCATTCAAAATTGATGAGACCTCTCAACTACTGGGAGTCCATCACAGTTCGGTCCGACGGTTAATAGACCGTGGGGAACTAAAATCGGTAATAAAACTGAGGCACCTATTGATCCCCCGTTCGGAAATCGTGCGGTTCCTCAATTCATAATCACCACCTTACGAACCTATGGAAATGTCAAATTACAGGCTCAGAAAAATAACGTCTGGCGCGTATGCAGAAGAGCTGTGGGGGGAAATAATGAGGGGCATATGCCGCTACAGTTTAAAATCATTCCCAGTCAGGATTCTGGCGGATGGAATTTTGGAAATTCTGGCTCCATTACGCGAGGATCCAAAGCTTGGTGGGCCAGCGTGCACGATATTCAAATTCATTGATCTACGCATTATTGAGCTGAACAATAAAATTGCTGCTCTTCAAACAGAATGCGAGGAAGAGGAATTAATTCAGAAGTCCGTAGTAATGAAAAGGTATTGGGAATTCATCCGGCTGGTGATGAGTTGGCACGATTACTATGAAAATAAATCGGAGCATAGACCCGAAAGTGAAATGGATTGGGATTTGGTTGGTGACCTAGCTCAAGGGGAATCTGAAGAACAAATCTTCTATTCAGGAATGCTGGTCCTGATCTTAACCACGCAGAAGTGCCTCAAAATCTGGGCAAGGAAAGGCGAGCTGGTGGATCACGTCATTGATTTCAATAAATTATAATTCATTAGCTACAATGAATAATACTATGTCATACAACATCACTCATCACTCGTCTTTTGAGGGTATATCGGAGGATCTTGAGATTTCATTTCCTATGATAGCACATCTTGCGGTTTGCACCGCATGAATCCACCACGCCTCAAACGCAGACCCGCTCAGCGGACGGCACTGATGGACTTCAACAGCCACCTGCTGCCGCCAGCCGAAGGGCGTCCAGCACCTGAACTCGTCGGAATTGGGGGTGCGTATGCCCCAAGAGCGGGCATCGGTTCCTACTCGGTACATATCGAAGGAAAACCAGAACTCAATACGACGGAAGTGATTTCGTCTGTTGATGAGGGAAGCGTTCTCCTTACAGGGATCGTCCACACATGCCACAACCTTCTACCGGAGGAAGATCTCACGATCTTCCTCACGGATTTGGAAGCGTTGGATGATCTGGATGATCGTAACACCTGGAAGTGGCGCAACCGTAACCCAAAGTGGCACGAGGAAACATCACCGCAATACCGTGCGCTGATGCTTCGGGTTGTAAGGGAGCGCACTCACCGGCGCTTAATGTTCGTTGCCGATGACGGCAATCGAACTAAATACGCAACGTTCCTTGCCGAATATGAGCTCCGCAAGGCGCTCATCGAGCGAGACAACGCGTAATTAATGAAACTTGGTCAACTTGAAACTCTCCTCTCCGTATATCAGGCGGGGAGGATTTCAAACTACACCGATGCATGGCTCCGCCAGCTCATCAACGCGACTTCACCAGTCACGCCGCAGTCCAATTAATACACAGACATGAACAAAAACATACAACGTGAGACATTCACAAACAAACAAGTCAAAGGCAGTCAAAGTAACCGAGACAATCCCCACTAAAACGCGGGAGATACCAAAACACATCCTTAAGCAGCTCAAGAATCCCCCCTCACGAGGGGAGGGCCTCAACACCTGGCTGTATCTAATGGCGCTCAAGCTCCATGGGTATCGAACAACCGACGAGATCATCGAGTTGCTCAAAGAAGCAACGTCCGAGGAAGCAGTCAGGTACGGTGAAATTGAACGGCAGGTAGAGTGCGCAGCAGCATGGAAGGAGAGTCGAATGGCCACTCCGACCGCCAATGTTGTTGCCCACAAGCGCTGGATCCCAATTAACAAGGAACTCCGGCAATCAATCATCGCCAATGGTATGACATTGGAGGAACTGAGCGGTATGAGCCCAGTAAAAGGGGAGCAGCTCAGCTCGCTAGCTACATCAGAAGTCGTAGATTTGCTCTATCCCGGAAATCCACTCCTCTGCTGTTCAATATCAGGCAAACAGTGCTTCACCTCCTTGAAAAATGAATTGGCGCAGAGCATTGGAAGGAAGCGGTATATCGTTCCGTCACCGATGAGTGCACTGGAGGGGCGAACACGGGAAGGAAAACTCTCTGCTCGCTCTCTCAGCAATGTCGGTCCAAGAAAATATCTGGTTATAGAGTCAGATACCGGAACGCTTGATGAGCAGACATCTGTGTTGGTTCATCTGAGCAAGTTCCTTCCATTGGTAATGGTAGTCCACAGTGGGAATAAATCCCTCCATGGATGGTTCCGGTGCCATGGAAAGGCAGAGAAGCAGTTGCACACCTTCATGCGGCATGCCGTGAGCCTGGGAGCTGACAAGGCTCTCTGGAATCCATGTCAATTAGCACGGATCCCTCAAGGCATTCGTGAAAATGGTGCTCTGCAGGCTGTTCAGTACCTCAACCCAGCGTTGATCAAATGAACCCGACCCAATTCACAGTAATACCACAAGACGATCTTGATCTCGAAGTGGCGATAGCAGAAGTCCGCGAGGAGCTGGGAGTAGTCGAGCCTTGGAAAAAGTTCTACTATGGCGGCTTTGGTTATGCCATGGAAGTCGGTGGGGGCAGATATATTCCCCTGCCGTTTGAGTCGCAGGTGTGTGCCCATCTTGAGCAGATGGGCATCACCGATTCTGCGGAAAGGCGTGCCTGCCTTTGCCAGATCCGTGAACACAACTATGTTTTATGGATCGGACCGGTGGCAGGCTACAAGAGTGGTTTGCATATCTCACCAGATGCCCAAGGGAAAATCCTCGTTACCCAGTCTCCCGTGATAATTAAGGCGGCTGAAGGTCAATGCAAATTGATCTCTCGGATTCTCAAGGGACTCTTCGTGGATCCAGAGCATCCGTTGCAGTTTGGTGCTGTCATGGGATGGCTCTATCAGGCACGCAAGAATGTCGTAGAGGGACGGAGGCGTCCCTTGCCAGCTTTGGCACTGGTAGGACCCATTGAGTCAGGGAAGTCCCTTTTCCTTGAAATTGTCAGGCTGTCTCTGGGGGGTCGGAGCGCACCGGCCTTTCGCGCTCTGGTGAATCAAAACGGGTTCAATTCAGAAATTCTAGGAGCTGAGCTGTTGACCGTTGACGACGAGGTAGCTTCAGCAGACCGGAGAGCACGAGTGAGATTCGGCCAGGCGATCAAGTTATCCCTCTTCGGCCCAGCACTTCGTATTGAGGGGAAGGGGAGAGATGCATTCTCTGCTCGGCCGGTTCATGCTCTCGCAATCGCCCTCAACGATGATCCTCAGCATGTTCAGGTCTTGCCAGAGCTTGATCACACAAATGTTGACAAGATTTCGCTGATCCGTACAGGGCGGGCAAATCTGATTCCTGGTGAGGCAGATAATCGGGACAGGTTCATGGAAAGGATTCGTGCAGAGATTCCAGCATTCCTATACAGGTTGGAACAGCTAACAATCCCAGAAGAGTTGGAGAATCCGCGAACTGGTTGCGCCGCTTGGCAGCACCCTGACATTCTGGAGATGCTTACTGAGATTGCGCCTGAAACCAGACTGTGGGAGCTGATCCAACAGTGTCCTTTACTCCGTCCAACCGAAGAGGATGGGGTTTGGCGACTACGGGCAACTGCGGTCGAGATTGAACAGAAACTCAAGGAATGTTCAGCGACGAGTTCGTCTGCAAAGACATTGCTCTACTGGAATGGTGCCATGGGAGCATACTTGGCGAAACTTGCAGACTCTGGTCGTTACGGTGTCTCTCGTGGCGGACAGCGGCATGGAATACAGACCTGGATTATCCCGTTACCAAATCCCGACGCCTGATCATATAATCGTGAAGGACTGAAGGAGGCTGTTTTGGGGTTGCTGACGCTTAGGTAGATACGTCAGCAACCCCTCTTTCGGGATTTAATTTTGAAAGAGGGTCCTTCACTCCTTCTTTTTATAGAGCAAAGAAAAGATCAAAAAACTGGGACGAGAATATCCGAGACCACGACGGACCAATAAGTCAAAGCCAACGCGAAGAAAAGTGCCGTCAGCAGGATGTGCATGGTTTGGTCGGCATACTGCATGTCTGATGCCAGCTCCAGGGATTCAGAACAGGTTTTTACCATAACGTTGGCTTTCAACTCCTACTATATTCCTAGACTGGCGCGTGTGAAACTCCTGGGTACTAAACTCCTCTCTCTATAGAATTTAGTTAATTCGGCGTTAATTCTATTAAAATAAGTACTAAGTAGTCCAAAGATACTATCAACAAAAGAGCAGACACAGGCTACAGACTCACTCAATATCCACCAGTTAAACAGAAATTAGCAGTGGACGTTGTAAGCCCTTTATCATAGGAATCTAACCCTGAGCCACATTCAGCCTTATCTCTGGTGATCCCCAGTAAGCCCCCTGAATCCCACTCCATATTCCTTCTACAAATGCCCATCCCTAACGCCCATACGCTTCGCCAATCCACCAAGATCGCAGCCAAGATCGAACGACTCGTTGGCAAGCTGCACGCCCTTGTTGGAGACTTTTTGGAACTCCCTGTCGACACCTA
>Ga0302201_10004007_pt1 | contig 10738 bp, 10 predicted proteins | sample II_Bog_N3_2_FD_194586 | JGI IMG/M metagenome (GOLD analysis project Ga0302201, IMG submission 194586) | Peat permafrost microbial communities from Stordalen Mire near Abisko, Sweden - II_Bog_N3_2 | ecosystem: Environmental > Terrestrial > Soil > Wetlands > Peat | place: Sweden: Abisko...
TGAGAATGCTTTCAACGATTTCTTTCGGGTGCGCGGACATGCGATTATTTTTTATTTTTGTTCGCCGGCGTCAAGGCTGGATTGGTCGTCGGTGCCGGTGCCGCCGCCACGGTGATCTTGGTCATCCGCGTTTGCAGGATGCCGGCCAGCGTGCTGACGGTCATGTAAAGCGCCATGCCGGACGAGTAATTGTAAAAGAACAGCAGGAACATCAGCGGGATGAAGCGCATCATTTTTTGCTGCGATGCGTCCATGCCGGGCGACGCCGGTTGCACGTGCGCCTGCCAGACCATCGTGCCGACCATCAGCAGCGGCAAAAGGTTGAACGGAAAATTGATTCCGGGAATCATGAAAATCGTGTCCGGCTTCGTCAGATCCGCGACCCACAGAAAATGCGCGCCGCGCAGTTCGATCGCGCAGCGAATCATCGCGAGGAAACCGAAAAACACGGGCATCTGCACCAGCATTGGCAAACAGCCGCTCATCGGATTGACTTTGTTTTTCTTCCAAAGTTCCATCTGCTTCTGCGTGAACTTCTGCGGATCGTCCTTGTATTTTTCCTTGAGCACCGCGATTTCCGGCGCGAGCGCCTGCATTTTTTTCGCCGACCGCATGCTCGCCCGCGTGAACGGCCAGAAGATCGCGCGCAGCAAAATCGTGATCGTCACGATCGCCCAGCCATAACCCATGTTCGTCACGTCATGCAGCCAGTTCATGCCGGACAGCAGCAGCTTCGCGAAAAAGGTGCCGACGCCCCAGAAACCCATGTAGCCCGTGCCGAAATTCATCGCGAGGTCCGCGTGATTTTGAAACTCCGCGCCGATGCGGGACAGCAAACGAAATTCCTTCGGCCCGGCAAAAATAAAAATCTGTCGCGTGGCGGATGAATTCGCCGTGAGGGTTTGCGCCGGATAAACGAGCGCGCCTTGGATGCCGATCGGCGACCCGGAATAGCCCGCCACCAACGCCGGCAAGGTCACCGCGCGGGCGACGAACTGCTGCGCCGGCTCGTTCGTCCGGGTCATCGCCAGCAGCGCGAAAAATTGGTTGTGCGCCGCGGCCCACAGCACGTTGTTTGCACCCGCGCGGTATTCCGCTTTCGGCGTGCGCGGAAAAATTCCGAGCGTCGTCGTGTTCGTGTTGAAATAGGCGGGCACGGTGTCCGTGTAATCCGCGCCGTCGCTCCACATTGCGCCGAGATACAGTTCATTGTCATCCGCGTCCATCGGCGTCGCCGTGCCCACGACCCATTCCTGCGCCGGCAACGCGAGCGTTTTGTCCGAGGTGTTGAACCAAGTCACACTCGCATTGACGAGATAATTTGAACTCGGATGAAATTCCTTCGCGAGCACGAGGCCGTCGGCAAATTGTTTTTCCGCGCGCACCCCGACGCCGTCCGCCGTGCGCGACAGCGTAAAATTTCCATCGCCCACAAAACTCGGGTCGCCCAACACCGCCAGCACCGGCACGGCCGCGTGCGTGTTCAACGACGCAAAATTGTTCATCGTTTTGAAATCTTGTTTTTGCCAGCGCGCCGAAACGGTTTCGGGATAATCCAGCAGCTCCACCAGTTTCAAACCGCCGCCGCGCGAGGTGAACGTGTAGCGCACATGCGAATTGGTCAGCACCAAAAGTTGTTCCGTCAAATTCGGATTGAACGGCAGCGCCGAGGTGGTGGTGATGGGCGTGCTGGCGCCATTGGCGGTGGCGGTCGCAGTTACCGTCGCAACCTGGTTGGTTGGCCGCGCGACGGGATGCGCGGCGGCGTAGCGCGCCTGCTCCTGCGCGATTTTGTTTTGCTCCACAAACCACCAGCCGAGCAGCAGCACGCAGATCGAGACGACGATGATTCCTGTTTTATCCATGAAATTAAATTGAATTCCCGAAGGCTGATTTTTTCCGCGTTTCCAAATTCCGTTTTCCCGTTTTAGGGACGGGATCGTGACCGCAGCCGCCCCACGGCTGACAACGGCAAATCCGTTTCACCGCCAAAATACTTCCCGTCAGCGCGCCGTGTTCCTGCACCGCGTCCAAAGCATAAGCCGAACACGTCGGCGTAAAACGACAGCCGCCGGTGGGTCCGAATAAAAAAAGCTGCGCCGGTGAAATCGTCAGGCGATACGCGCGGATGGCAAAAATCAAAATGGGCGGCAGCGGATTCACGGTTTAATTTTTCAACAGACGCGCGCGGCGCAACGCGGCGAGAAAATCTTTTTCCACCTCGGCAAATGTTCGATCCGCGATGGAATTCCGGGCGACCAAGACCAGTTCCACCGGCTGGGTCAGTTCATGCTGGTGCTGCCGGAAACTTTCCCGCAACAGCCGGCGCGCGCGATTGCGCTGCACTGCGCCGCCGATTTTTTTGCTGGTGATGACGCCGAGTTTCGGCGCGGCACCTTCGGCCAGCGGATTCCAATTCGCGATGAGGCAGCCGAGCGCGAGGCGCTGGCCCTGCTGGCGGACGCGGGCGAAATCGCGGCTTTGCGTCAGGCGCGACGAGCGGCCCAGACGCAGGCGTTTCGGCGGCGCGGCGTTCACGCGATCAAACCGGCGTGAGGCGTTTGCGACCGTTGCGGCGGCGGTTGGCCAGCGTGGCCTTGCCGCTCTTGGTGGAATTGCGGTTAAGAAAACCGTGCTGACGTTTCCGGCGGATTTTCGACGGTTGATACTGGCGTTTCATAAATTCAAATCAAAATGGTTCCCGGCGCAAAAACCGGAGTTTGAGAGGATAGCCATGAAACGGGGAGTGTCAAGACGGGCTTCGGGCTTGGTAGTCACCTAATTTGTAATTTAAAGTTTCAAACTAATTTCTTCTTCGGATTGGCGAGAAATTCGTCAGTGCGGAAATAAAATTCATTTTGACGACATTTTTGTGGAATTAGTGGCAAACGCAAAAAAAACCGGCAAATTTGTAAAACCCCAACTCAAGCTCGCATCAATTTGTCGCGGGATGTGGAAGTTCATTTGGATACTTCCATTTACCACAAGGTTAACAGAACCAGACAAAATTTCGGAATTCGAGGGCAGAAACGCAAAACTCATCTCTAATGCACTGACATCAAATATGTTTTTTGCGCGATATTTTCTTCCCAATCCCCAGTCTGATGTCATCGTCTCCATCATGCTTGCCGGGGCAATAAACTGTAATGAATAGGTTCGGTTTTCACCTCCATTGACCCGGGAGAAACTGTAAGCTCGTAGGGGTAAAAAACTACTAAAAGCATATCGATCTTTTCGAGACTTTGGGTCAAGAATCGCCAAAGAACATACAATTCCGGGATCGCCTAGGACACTGCTTGAACAATCTAAATCAACAGCATTTGTCCCTCTGACCTCAAAAATTACGTTGGCAAAAATATTTCCAATGATTGCGTTATTTGGGGCATTATTAATCGCTGCCAGTTTTGTTTGCCAAAGTTCAATTGCTGTTGAACCGGCATCTGAAATCTCAATGACAATTCCTAGCATTAAAATCACCCAACCTACTTCGCCAAGCTTTTTATGAGGATGTTCCGAACCACCTAAAAATCTTTCATTCAGCCATTCGGCCGTTTTTTCCAAGATTAAGCCCACGAACACTGCAATTCCACCCGCCGTAGCCCAAATCAAAACACTCAGTTGCATTTCTGATGCAGGCGATGTCGCAGTTGCAAAGAAACAGCTCATTTTGTTTTGGTGGATTCGTTAAATATCTGTCGCGCCACCTGCAAAATCCCGACACTGTGATTATTTCACATTCAACTCACGCAAAATCCCAAATTTATCAATGCGTTTGCGCAAGGTGGCGCGGGTGATGCCGAGCATTTTGGCGGCGTGCACTTGGTTATTGTGCGTTTCCTTGAGCGCCTGGATGACGAGTTCGCGTTCGACGGCGGGAATGATTTTCAGTTTGGGATCGCGCTTGGCCCATTGAAACAGCAGACGGGCGAGTGCGGCGGCATCGGTCGCGGTGGCTTCGCCGACGATGTCGCCGCTGGAGGGAACCGGCGTGCCGCTGCTGCTCGCGCCGGAAATTTCCGGCGGCAGATCGCTCAGCAAAATCGCGTCGCTCTTGGCCATGACGTGCGCGCGGCGGATGGCGTTTTCGAGTTCGCGGACGTTGCCGGGCCAGTGATATTTTTCCAGCGCCTTGATGACGCTGGCGGCGATGGATTTGGGCGGGCGCTGCAATTCGCGCGCGAGTTTCTCGACAAAATAATTCACGAGCAGCGGGATGTCATCGCGCCGGTCGCGCAGCGGGGCGATGTGGATGCGGACGACGTTGAGCCGGTAAAACAGATCTTCGCGGAATTGTTTGGCGGCGACGGCGGCCTCCAGCGGCTTGTTGGTGGCGGCGATCACGCGCACGTCCACTTGGATCGGCGAGTTGCCGCCGACGCGCTCGAAGGTGCCGCTTTGCAGCACGCGCAAAATTTTCGTCTGCGTCGGCGGCGTCATGTCACCGATTTCATCCAGGAAAATCGTGCCCTTGTTGCATTGCTCAAATTTGCCGATGCGCTGCGTGGTTGCGCCGGTGAACGAACCTTTTTCGTGGCCGAACAATTCGCTTTCAAGGAGCTGTTCGGGAATCGCCGCGCAGTTTACGGCGAGAAATGGCTGCGCGCTGCGTTCGCTGTGATGATAAATGGCGCGGGCGACGAGTTCCTTGCCGGTGCCGCTTTCGCCGGTGACCAGCGCGGTGGCATCGCTCGCGGCGACCTGGCCGATGAGTTTGAAAACCTGCTGCATCGCGCCGCTGCGGCCGATGATGCCGAGCTCGTAATCTTCGGATTCCAGCAGCGGCTGATAGGAAACCACTTGTTTCATGTCGTTCGCGGCTTTCAACGCGTTGGCGACAATTTCTTTGAACTTCGGAATATCAAACGGCTTGAGCAGATAATCGTAAGCGCCGAGCTTCATCGCCTCGATGGCGGTCTGCGTGGTGCCGTAGGCGGTCATCAAAATGACGAGGAGTTTGGGATTGGTCTGGCGGATTTTGCGCAGGGTTTCCAGGCCGTTCATGCCGGTCATGCGCACGTCCATCAGCACGAGGTCGGGCTTGAATTTGGGAATGACTTTGAGGCCCTCCTCGCCGCTGGCGGCGGTGGCCAGCTCGACGTCCGGCGAATCAAAAATCCGCTGGATTGAATACCGCACATCTTCTTCGTCGTCTATCAGCAACAACTTGCTCATTCTGGCGGAGGATAGTGGATTTTGCCAAAAGCAACAGCGGATTTTTGCGGGCTGATTTTTCCATTGAAGTTCCGGCACCGCCGGCGCACAGTGGAAGTCGTTCCCCAAACTGCAACCAAAATTCATTGTCTTTATGAAACGAAATCTTTTGTTCAGCCTGTTGCTGATCACTGCCGGTCCGTTGGTCGCCGCGGATGTCAGTCCGAAAAATGCTGTGAGCAGCGCCGCGAGCGCATTGGCGGGCCAGAAAAATTATTCGTGGCGAACCACGGTCGAAGTGGGAAACAATTCGCGTTTCAAACCCGGCCCGACGGAGGGGAAAACAGAAAAGGACGGTTACACGACGTTGAACATGAGCTTCAATGACAACATTATTGAGGCCGTCATCAAAGGCACGAACGCCGCGATCAAGACGCCGGACAACGGCTGGCAGTCGGCAGCGGAAGCGTTGCAGGACAATGGCGGCGGCTTCAATCCGGCGATGTTCATCGCGCGCATGGCGCAAAATTACAAGACGCCCGCCGCCGAGGCCACCAACTTGGTGACGCAAGCACAGGATTTGACCGCGGGCACCAACGGCATTTCGGGAAATCTGACCGAGGATGCCGTGAAGGCGTTGCTGGCATATCGGCGGGGCGGCAACGGCGGTGCTGGTGGGCCGACCGTCACCAATCCAAAAGGCGCGGTGACTTTTTGGATCGCCGACGGCCAGTTGATGAAATATCAGACGCACGTTGCCGGCACAGTGAGCTTCAACGGCACCGACCGCGACGTGGACCGCACGACGACCACGGAAATCAAGGACGTGGGCACGACGGTCATCATCGTGGCGGACGAGGCGAAGAAAAAATTGGAATAAATTTGGCTGGCCAAAAAGTTTGCGCGCACAAATTTTTTATTAGTGCGCGCTTTCATTTAAACCCGTAAAAAACTTCGGCCCGATTTGGCCGTTTCAATTTCATTTCTTGTCATTCCTGCCGGATCCGGTGGTAATGTTTGACCTGATTCCCGCGCTGACCTAGACTGGATGTCCGTTTTGCTTTGATATTTATGAAAATCATCATCTGTGATCCTATCTCGCCCAAGGGCATCGAACTGCTGCAGTCGCGCCCGGAATTTCAAGTCGTCGTCCTGCCGAAGCGTCTCCCGGAAGCGGAATTGATCCCGCTCGTGGCTGACGCGACCGCGCTCGTCGTGCGCTCCGAAACCAAGGTCACGAAAAAAATTATTGAGGCCGCCAAACAATTGCGCGTCGTCGGTCGCGCCGGCGTGGGCGTGGACAATGTGGATATCGAGGCTGCCACGCAAAACGGCACAGTGGTGATGAACACGCCCGGCGGCAACACGGTGACGACGGCGGAATTGAGTTTCACCATGCTGCTCTCGCTCGCGCGCAAAGTGCCGCAGGCGCACGCGACGATGGTCGCGGGCAAGTGGGATCGCAAATTATTTCAAGGCGTGGAACTCGCGGGCAAAACGCTCGGTATTTTGGGCATGGGCCGCATCGGCACGGAAGTCGCCAAGCGCGCGATCGCGTTCGGTATGCGCGTCATCGCTTACGATCCTTATTTGACCGAGGAACGCGCGAAAGCCATCGGCGCGGAATTTGCCGCGAGTTTGGACGATGTTTATTTGAACGCCGATTTCATCACGGTGCACATGCCGGTGACGAAGGAGACCAAGGAAATGTTGAACGCGGCGGCGTTCGCGAAAATGAAGCCGGGCGTGAAGATCGTGAATTGCGCGCGCGGCGAAATCATTTCGGAAACGGATCTGATCGCGGCGCTCGAATCAGGAAAAGTTGCCGGCGCGGCGCTGGATGTTTTTGCCGTGGAACCGCTGCCGGCAGATCATCCCTATCGCAAGCAGCCGAATTTGATTCTCACGCCGCATCTGGGCGCGAGCACGGAAGAAGCGCAGGAAAAATGCGGGATTGAAGTGGCGGAAGTCATCGCCGGTTATCTGCTCACGGGCGAAGTGCGCAACGCGGTGAATTTGCCGTATCTCGACGCGAAAACTTACGAGCAGGTGAAACCGTATCTGCCGCTTGGCGAGGCGCTCGGCAAATTATTGTCGCAGCTTTCGCCCGCGCCGGCGGACCGCATTTACATCACGTTCGGCGGCAATGCCAAAAATTTGCCGAACACTGATCCGGTCACGCGCGCGGTGTTGCGCGGTTTTCTGGCGAGCAGCAATTTGAAGGACGTGAACAACGTCAACGTGCGTTCGGCGGCGGCGAGCATCGGCATCACGGTCGAAGAAAAAAAATCGGACGAGCCGGTGACCTTTAACGAATGGGTGCACGTGCAGCTGTTCAGCGGCGCAAAAAAATTGATTTCAGCGGGCGGAACTTTTTTTGGTTCGCCGAACAATCCTCGCATCGTGCGGCTGTTCAGCCAGTCGGTGGAAATTCCGGTGACGGGCACGTTGCTGTTGTTGAACAATGCCGACAAACCGGGCATCGTCGGCCATCTCGGCACGCTGCTCGCAAAGCACAAAGTGAACATCGCCAGCATGAGTTTGTCGCGCGATACGGCGGGCGGACTGGCCTTGACCGTTTTAAGTTTGGACAGCGCGCCGCCGGCCGCCGTCCTGGAAGAACTGCAAAAAGACACTGACATCAGCAATGTGAAAGTGGTAAAGTTATAACTCTGTTTTTGAACCAAAACGAAATCCGAACGTCCAATTGACCTAAATGAAATTGAAATTGATTCTTTCCGCCGCGCTTGTTGCCGGCGTGATTTCCTGCCAGGCCGCCACGTCGCCCGCCGTGGTCAGCACGAATGACAGCGCGGCGGATGCGATGACGAAGTTGTTTGGCGACCCGGTCGTGGCCAAAGGCACCGGCTTCGAGATCAAGCGCAGCGCTTTAGATGAAGTGGTTTCGGGCGCGCGGGCCAACGCGGCGGCGCAAGGCCAGCAGTTGCCGCCGGATTTCCAAGCCTCGGTGTTGAACCAACTGCTGACGATCCAGTTGTTGTTGCAGAAGGCCACGCCGGCGGACCAAGTGGCCGGTAAGGCGGAGGCGGATTTGCAATTCACGAATCTGCTCAAGCGCTTCGGTTCGCAGGAAGCATTTCAGCGCCAGTTGACGGCGGTGGGCATGACGGTGGACGATCTGCGCGGCAAGGCGACGCAGGAGGCGGTGGCCAAGGCGACCTTGAAACGCGAACTGGGCATCAACGTCACCGATGCGGAAGCGCAGGCATATTACACGAATCACGCGGCGGATTTTGAAGAGCCGGAAACGGCGCACGTCCAGCACATTTTGCTGATGACGATTGATCCGGCGACGCGCACGTCGCTTTCCAGCAACACGATTGCGAGCAAGCGCAAACAGATTGATGATTTGCTCAAGCGCGCCAAGGCGGGCGAGGATTTTGGTGCGCTGGCCAAGCAGTATTCCGAAGATCCTGGCTCCAAGGAAAACAACGGCGAACTGCCGGAATTTCCCCGCGGGCAGATGGTGCCGGAATTTGAAGCGGCGGCGTTCAGCCTGGCGCCCAATCAGATCAGCGACGTGGTGACGACGCAGTTTGGGTATCACATCATCAAGCTGCTGGACAAAAAACCGGCGAAGAAGATTGATTACGCTACGGCCGCTGCGGAGATCAAGGAAGGTCTCGGCCGCATGAAGATCGCCAAGGTCGCGCCGGCTTACATCAAAAATCTGCGCGCGGAATACAAGGTGGAGATTTTGGACCCGAATTTGAAGGCGATGGATCAGGCCGCGCAAGATGCCGCCGCCAATGCCCCGGCCACGCCGGACGCCAGCAAGTAAGCAGGCTTGCAAATTGGCGCGCGCTCGGTCAATTTGGAGCTGTTATGAAAATTAAGATTGCCATCGTCATCCTGGTTGTCGCCTGCGTGGGCTTGGGGATCGCGCTGTTTGCCACCAAAAAACAGAGCGATGAACAGCACGCGACGGATGTCAGCTCGATCATTGATTTTTCCAATCAGGTGGTCAATGCCAACATCCAGTTGAATGATTTTCGCCAGACCAATCTGGCGTTGACCAATGATTTGGCGGCCAGCCAGCACGAACTGGCGACCGCGCAGCAACAGGCCGATCAATTGTCCAACAGCCTCGCCGCCGCCAGCGCCGCCTTGGACAGCACCAAAGAAACGCTGGCGAGCGCCCAGGGTCAGATCACGAATCTTACTTCGCACATCTCCGATTTGGAGGCGCAGAACAAGGTGCTGGACCAGCGCGCGGCGGATCTCACGACGACGATCGCGCAATTGAATTCCACCATCGAAGACACGCAAAACAAGCTGGCGGTGGCCGAGACCAATCGCGTTTTCATCGAGCAGGAACTGGAAAAACAGATGGCGCAGAAAGCCGAGCTGGAGCACAAGTTTAATGACATCAATGAGGTGCGCGCCCAGGTCAAAAAATTGCGCGACGAAATTTTTGTGGCGCGCCGGCTGCAATTGATGAAGAGCACCACCGGCCAGAAAAAAGGCGGAGAATTGTTGCGGCAGCCGACGCTCGCAGCCACGCCGGCACCCGCCACCAACAAGCCGCCGGCCAATTACGATCTGAACGTCGAGGTCGGTTCCGACGGTTCCGTCCGCGTGATTCCGCCCCTGGGCGCGGCCACCAATTCCGCCGCGCACTGACCGCGCGCCCGGAAAAATTCCGCCCGAGTTTCGATGCCCACCTACGAATACACCTGCGAAAAATGCGGGCTGGAGTTTGAACATCTACAGTCCATGTCGGCGGCTCCGTTGAAAAGCTGTCCGAAGGAAATTTGCGCCCAAAAAAAATGGGGGCACGGCAAGGTCAAAAAAATGATCAGCAGCGGGGCCGGCTTGCTCTTCAAAGGCAGCGGATTTTACATCACCGATTATCGCAGCGAGGGCTACAAGCAATCCGCCAAAAAAGATTCTGGTGATACCAAGCCCGCCGCCAAAACCGAGGCCAAGCCGGCGCCCAAGGTGGAAACGAAGGCCGGGACCAAAGCGGACAAAAAATGAATTTCCCGCGCCAGCGCTGCGCGTTTTTTCTCGGCCTCATTTTGTCCGCCGCGTTGGTGCGCGGCCAGTACCTGCCCGGTTTGCCGGTCACGCGCAGTGTCTCCGGCCAGTTTGTCGTCACCGCGTCGCCGGAATTCTCCCCGCTGCTCCACCGTGCTGATTTGGCGGCGAACACAAATCTGGTGCGGCTCGAGCCGGCGCTGCTCGCCGTCGCAGCGGAGCGTTTCAAATATTCGCTCTGGCAGCAACTGGGCCTGCGCCCGGAAGCGGGATGGACGGGTAAAATTTTTCTCACACTGCGGCCCGCCCGTTCGTTGGACGATGAAGTGTTCATTTCTTCCGCCAAATTTGGGCAGGCTTGGAATTATCGGCTGGAACTGCCGGACGTGCTGCCGTGCCAGCGTTACGCGCGTTCGTTCGCCACGGTGCTGCTGCTGGAACTGGCCAATCGTTACAGTGTCGCCGGGACCGATCAAGCCGCGGAAATTCCGCCGTGGCTGGCTGCCGGTCTGGCGCAGCAGGCGCTCGCTGATGACGCGGCAAAAATCATTCTGTCCGCGCCCGCCAAAACCGTGGATGGCCTGGC
>Ga0302201_10004009_pt1 | contig 10738 bp, 6 predicted proteins | sample II_Bog_N3_2_FD_194586 | JGI IMG/M metagenome (GOLD analysis project Ga0302201, IMG submission 194586) | Peat permafrost microbial communities from Stordalen Mire near Abisko, Sweden - II_Bog_N3_2 | ecosystem: Environmental > Terrestrial > Soil > Wetlands > Peat | place: Sweden: Abisko, Stordalen...
AAATCACCCTCCGGTGCGAGCGAAAATCCATTCTGGAGATGGGTCGCCAGGTAGCCGTTGGTGATGATGAGCGCGGCGGGCTGCTGCCCGTTGGAGGAATCGGCCAGTGGGTAGAGCGTGATGGGATGGCCCGCGTTTGTGCGGTAAAAAGAGGCGAGGCTGGTACGCGCCGAAGATCCGGAGTTCTGCCCGGTGAAAAAGAACTTGGTCGGCGAACACCGCAACTGGTTGTTGGGATTCACCGGGTTGACCTGAAAGTTGAACCCCAGCATATCGGCCCCGGAACCCGCGGAAGCATCCGCCAGCGGAAGCCATGCGGTCAGGTATGCGATTGTGGACGGGCTGTTGTTGGGAATGAGGGTTTGAAATCCCCAGTTGAGCCGTGCCTTGAGCGCGGTGCGGCTGATGGCCAGGAAATAGGTGAATGCGCCTTGCGCCGGTCCGTCAAAGAGCAGCGACGCCGTGTTTTCCGGTTGATAGGTGTCTTGCGAAAGCAGCCCGGCCAGGCTGACGGCGGGAGTGCTGGAGCCGCCGTCGAAGATGATGGCGTCAATCTGCGGTGAAACGCTCAACGTGGAGCCGGTGGCGATGGCCAGTTGAATCGGCGCCTTCGCGGTGCACAACGGAATCGGCGGAGGCGCTTTGTTGACGGTGACCGGCGAGCCCGTCAGTTCGATGATCGTGGCGTTCCGCCTGATCACATTCGCCAGCGCACTGGAAGAGAGAAAGAGGATTGCGCGCGGGCTGATGAGGCCGCCGAGGATGGCATCGATGGCCGCGATGAATCCGTCGAGAGCTTCCTGCGAGGAGACGTCCGGCGCCGTTGGGGAGTAGATGAAGCTGGCATTCAGCACGGCGCTGTTGAGCGCCGTGTCGAGCTGAACCGGCTTTCCGTCGAGTGGGGTGCCTTCAGGAACCTGGAAGGCCCACCATCCCGCGCCGGCCAGGTTGCTGCCCGACACAAAGAGACGGGAACCCGATAACTGCTGGAAGACGACTGTCATGCCGCTACCTCACAAGCCGAGGGGGAGCGCGGCGAGGCAGAAGGCTGCCGCGCCGCTGAAAGCCAGGAGATTGAACCACGGCGTCCGCCGGAGACACGAAGGCCTGCACCCGAAGGGAGCTCGCCTGGAGCCCTCCCTCGGGCGTGCCGGCCCTGCCTTGGTTACTCCGCGGCGACGGTGAAGGTGGACGATGCGGCCAGTGCGGTCCGGCCCGTGGCCTGATCGACCACGAAGTAGCCCACCACATACTGCAATCCGATCAGCAGGTCGATGCCGTCCATATAGGCGTAGCCGCTGGATGGGAAGTCCGGAGTCACCTTGATTGACTTGATGGGATCGCCCGACCACGGCACCTGGGAGCCCAACCAAAGTCCAATCCAGTTCTTGTTGGTTTGGGGCGTGTAGTCCGCCAGCCCCGTGTACTGGACCTGGATGAGATTGGTGCCGACGTAGACGACATCAACACCCACATTCGCGTACTGCCATTGCTTCGGATCGTTAATCCCGCCGGCGGGCATGTAGATGGTGGCGCAGACCGCTTTGGGCGTGGGCGCCACGCCATACCCCACGATATAGCCCTTGTTCTGGAATGCAAACTTCGCCAGCATGGTGCTGGTTGCGGCGTTGTTCGATACGGCTGTGTCCCCATCGGGCGTGTTGCCCCAGGGAACCGCGTTGCCGGTGGTTTGCCACACGTAAATGTGGTTGCCGTTGGTGTTCGGCTGATTGCCCGGAAGGGTGGTATATTGCACGACTGCGCCCTGGGAAGTTGGTACGCCCTGGAGCGTGATTTTCACTGAGCTGCCGCTGGCGGCAACGCCAAGGTACTTCTTCAATTCTGACATTGGGGAAAACCTCCACTGGTTAACTGCGTGAGGGGTGAGTCAAGGGATAGCTGCGGGTTTGGGAGAAGCTGGGGAACCGCATGCCTTCTGGGGAATCTTCGACCATTCCAGGGACCAGAAGACCCTTGGAGAACATCTCGTAATACCATAACCTAGAACTTCCGTAATCTGTCAAGAAGAAATAGAAACTTCCGTAATCTTTTTATGCGCGAGTAAGAATGACCTTCGTTGGCGCTTGATCCGGGCAGCAACCGCTCTCTCCAGCTTCAGTCCGGGTGGTTCGCGTGAATCCTCCATGACGCGCAGATAAAGATCGCCACCGGCGCCCATTCGCTCCTCCCTGTAGCGCAGTCTCTTTTACCGCCCTCAGGATCCCTGCACGTTGAAGCTGAGCGCCGCCGCGATATTGCTTCGATCGGGGCCAGCGAAGTAAACCAGCGTGTAGGGCAGGGGCATCGGCTCGAAGGCGATCTTCACCACGTAGGTGTTGTACGGGGAGGTGATCTGGATCAAGGCCACGGGATCCGGTGCGGGTGGGTAGGGGATTCCCGCTCCCGGCCATATCCCGATCCAGTTCTTGTTCTGCTGCGGATTGTAATTAGGGAGCGTGCTGTAGAGGATCGTGATCGAGGCGCTGGTCAGCTCCCGGATTGACATGCTGACCGCGGTGAGCGTGGATGGCGCAGGCGGATCAAGGGGGATGGTGGCCATGGCGCACATGGCGCCGATCGCTTCTCCGCACTGATAGGTAATGCAGTAATCGGTTCGCTGCACCCCACCCGGAAAATGAATGTCACCGGTAGGGCTGTCGCTTTCGATGGCGATGGTCTTCAGCGGCTTGGTGGCCAGGTTCGGCTGCAATCCCTTCCAGAGAGCCACATTGTTCTTGTATTCACTCGGCAAGTTCCCCGCGATGCTCCGGTAGTGAGCAATGACGTCGAGCGTTTCAAAGATGCGCCCCCCGGAAGCCGCAACCGCGCTCGAGCTTTCCAAAAGCAACTGCATCTCGATGCCGGACGCCTTCCGCGGAGGCAGCGGAGGGCTCTTGCACTCCAGCACAAATTGAGAAAGCTCACCGGCAGGCGGCTGCACGATCTCGAATCGAAGTGGGATCTCCGGGCTCATCCTCATGATTTCGAGGATAACCGCAAAGAATGCCGATCGCGATTCCTGAGTAAAGATCCGGCGCTACGGTCCGGCGGATCGATCATCCGCTCCGGCGCTTAAAGATTGCCCGGCCGGTGAAACCCTTCCTCGGTGCTGTGGACGAACTGAACCGGCTCTGCTAAGAACCTGTTGAAATTCTCTCGTTGTGGGCTTGTTTTTTGGGGATTTGCGCTTTCCTCTGCTTGAATTGGTTTGAATCGGGCAATTGGCCGGTGTTGATGAGGCTTTGCAGGACCTTCGCGGGCTCTGTCCGAACCCTGAACCGGAATTCAGGCACACTGCTCCCTGAGCCTTGACGGTGGTTGTTGTGCGATCAGCCGGGCAATCGAATCAGGTTGTGGGCGGCGCAACTGAAGACGAACAGCCAGTCCACTTTCTCCAGTCCTCGCAACTTCACCTGTCGCAGCGGGCCGGTCCGCTTTAGCCAACCAAATCCCTTTTCCACCAGCCATCTGCGGCTCAGGCTGATCGCATAGCCGGGCTGGCGCGTGGTCCTTCGGTCGAGGCTGCTGCGCCGCGCTTTGTCGTTCTTCGTTACATGCGGAGTTACATTCAACTCCCACGCCGTGCTGACGAAATCCTTCGTGTCGTAGGCCTTGTCCGCGCCCACCGTGATGCGGCCTGAGCGGCCTTCCTGCTTCTCTTTGAGCATCAACAGCGCGGCATCGCGTTCGGCATATCCGTCGGCATGCGTGGCCATCGCCGCCGCAATCAGACCGTTGCGATTCTCGACACGCGCATGGCCAAGATGACTCGACTTCAAGTCCTTGCCATAACTCTTCTTGTACAGCCGCGCGTCCGGGTCGATGGTTGATTCATGCGTCCTATTAGAGCGCTTCTGGCCATGGAAATCCGCGCCATCGCCGTTGTCAGAACCGTCCTTGGAGCGAAAGCTCTTCTGCGAGGCCCAGGCCTGAATAAGTGTTCCATCCACGGTGAAGTGCTCGTCCGACATGAACTTCTTCGCCCGCAAGTTTACATCCGCGAAGAAGCTCTGTGCCACGGTGCTGGTCAGCAACCGTTCGCGGTTCTTGGAAAATACCGCGTGGTTGCACACTGCATCGTCCATGCCCAAACCCACGAACCAGCGAAACAAAAGGTTATAGTCGATCTGCTCGACCAGCAACCGCTCCGAGCGCACCGAGTAAAACACCTGCAACAAAAGCGACCGCGGAATATACTCCGGCGCAATCGATGGCCGTCCGGAGTCCGCGTACAGGGCATCGAACTCGGGGCTCAAAGAACCCAGCACCGCGTCTGTCAGCTTGCGAACCGGACGCAACGGATGATCCACCGGAACCCGCTGCTCCAACGAAACATCCCTGAACATCCCATCCTTGGTCCGCTCGTCTTCACGCATCTCGATTGGATGAATCAATATGCCTTCATAACGCGGAATTCAAAGCGTTTTTCAACAAGTTCCTAAACTTGAGCTCGCGCGCTCTCGCAGCGGCATTCGGGCGCTTTTTCTTCGATCTGAGTGCTTCACCGCAACTAAATCTCTGCGAACGTGTAGTAGATGAAGAGGAAGGGAAGAACGAACCCGGCTCTGCCTTGTTGTCTGGGTCGGAATCATGTTCTTGCGCGATCCTGCGTCTTCGCCCGAGACCAATCTGTTCAAATGGGTGCAATAGCTGTTTCATCAGTTGCCTTGATCTGAAGGGGAGCGAATCCAGTGAAGCGGACAGCACTGTTTCTTGTTCTGGGGAGCGCGCTCGCGCTTCACGCAGCCGCACAAACTCCGGCCCGGCCGCTTGTCACTCAGCCGTTGGACGAGACAAAGCTGGTGACGCTGCACGGAAGCGTTCACCCCTTGGCCCAGGCCAGCGCAGACCGGGGCGCGGCTTCAGATTCCTTTCCCGCCCAGCGCATGATTCTTCTGCTGAACCGGCCGCCGGAGCGCGAGGCCGCGCTCCAACAATTTCTTCAGGATGCCCACACGAGCGGCTCGGCAAGCTATCACAAATGGCTGACGCCGGAGCAAATCGGCGCGCAGTTCGGTCCGGCGGACGCGGACATTCAAACCGCGGCTGGTTGGCTCAGTTCGCATGGGTTTCAGGTTGCGAAGACTTCAAAAAGCAAGCAGCTGATCGAGTTTTCAGGCACCGCCGGCCAGTTGCGCGAGGCCTTCCACACTCAGATTCACCAGTACAGCGTCAACGGCGAAACGCACTACGCCAACTCGACTGATGTGAAGATTCCGGCGGCGTTGACCGCGCTGGTTGGCGGCCTCTCGCCTCTCAACGATTTCCGCGCTCAGCCGCTGGTAAAGGTGGAGGGCAACGCTCTTTATTCCCGCGGCACAAAGAAGACCACTCCGCAGTGGACGCTGCCCAATGGCAATCAGAATTTCTACGCCTTTGCGCCAGAGGACTTTACCACGCAGTACGATCTGGGGCCGCTCTACAAGGCCGGCGTCAACGGGAGCGGGCAGACCATCGGCATCATCAATGAGTCGAATGTCGATTTGAGCCTGGTCGCGGATTTCCAGAAGCTCTTCGGCCTCAGCAGTCCAATCCCGCAGGTGGTGATAGACGGGAGCGATCCCGGCACAGAGCCTGACGTCTCCATCGAGGCATATCTCGACTTGGAAGAAGCCAGCGCGGTAGCCCCCGGAGCAAACGTCAACCTATACATCGCCAACACCAACGGCATTTTCACTGGCGATACCACCAACGCCAATGTCGTCGATCCCCTCTATCTGGCGGCCTTGCGCGCCGTGGAAGACAACCAGGCCAGCGTGCTCAGCGTCAGTTTTGGAAACTGTGAAGGCTTTATGCAGCAATCGGGCAATGCGCTTTGGTCGGAGCTTTGGCAGCAGGCCGCGGCGCAGGGGCAGACCGTGCTGGTTTCCAGCGGCGACAGCGGTTCGGCTGGCTGCGACGACGCCAACGGTCAATGGACGACCGAATTCGGTCTGGCCGTGAACGGTCTGGCTTCCACGCCATGGAACATCGCCGTCGGCGGCACGGACTTTTATTACAGCGATTATGCGACCGGCGGCGCCAGCATGGCCAACCTTTGGAACCAGACCAACGACGCCGATTACGGATCGCTGAAAGCTCCGTTGCCGGAGCAGGTGTGGGACACTGTTTTCGGATTCAATGCGACCGGTCCGTATGTGCAACTCTCAAGCGTTTCCATCCCCGCTGGCGGAGGCGGGGCCAGTAGCTGCATCAACGCCAGCTCATCGACATCGGGAAGCTCGCTGCCGTTTGTCTGCACTCCGGCCGCGGGGGGCCTCTACGGCTATGCGAAGCCGAGCTGGCAGAATGCCCCCGGCGTTCCGGCTGACGGAGTGCGCGACCTTCCCGATCTCTCGCTGTTCGCGGCCGCCGGGGCGAACTTCAGCGCCTATCCGATCTGCGCCCAGCCAGGCGACTGCGTGTTGGATTCGAGCGGCCAGGGAACCATCACCATGGTGGGCGGAACCTCGGCTTCGACGCCCGCCATGGCGGCGGTGATGGCACTGGTCAATCAGAAATACGGCCGTCAAGGCCAGGCGAATTTTACCCTCTATCCGCTGGCTCGCCAGTTTCCCGCGGCCTTTCACGATGTGACTGAAGGCAGCAACAACATGACCTGCGTCAAGGGAACGCCCAACTGCTCCCTGGATACAACCGCGGATGGGTTCTATTCGCTGCAGAAGTATGCGGCCGGGACGGGATACGACTTGGCCAGCGGGCTTGGCTCGGTGGACGCCAGCGTGCTGGTGACGAACTGGAACTCGATCAGCTTCAAGCCGACGGCGACCACCATGCAAATGACTCCTGCTTCCGCGCCGCATGGAGCGTCGATCAGCTTCACCGTGGATGTGAAAGCGGCTTCAGGGAGCGGAACGCCGCAGGGAAGCGTGACGATCCTCAATAACTCGCCTGCGCCGTTGAGCGCCGGGCAGGGTGTGCTGACGATTGGGAGCACCGGCACGGCCACGGCCCCGTTGGACAATCTTCCCGGCGGCACGTATCAGGTATGGGCGCAGTATGCCGGGGATGGAAGTTTTGCCGGCAGCTACTCCGATCCGCAGACGGTGACCATTTCGCCTGCCGCCAGCAGTGTCAACCTCTACGGCTTCATGGTGCCTGGACAGACCCTGGACCCGGCTGCTCCATGCTCGCTCGCCGCCAATCAGGGAGTGTACGAGCAGGCAACACTCACAGGAGCAGGTGGGACCGGAGACTGGGAACCATGGCCCAGCGGATCGACATTTGGCGCAGGCTCGCAGGTCGCGCCGGTGGTCATCGTCAACGGGGCATGGCCTTCGCTTGGCGCCGGTACCGGCAGCGTAACCTTCACTGTCGATGGCACGCCCCAGGCCACTGTCGCCCTGAATTCCTTTGGCTACACCGGCTGGATTCCACCCTCCACCTTCAATGCGGGCACCCACACCATCGGTGCTAAGTACTCCGGGGATGCAAGCTACGCTGCTGCGACGGCCGCGCCCTATACACTCATCGTCCCGAAGGTGACACCCGCCATGTCCGCCTGGCCTGCCGCAAACTGCCCTGGAACCGCTTCAACCTGCTCCTTCAGCGCCGGTGACAACTTGCTGGTAGAAGTGCAAATCTACTACGCCAACTGCCATGTGCCCACCGGCGCTGTCACCGTCAACGTAGGTTCCCTTTCTCAAAACATCACGCTCGTTCCGGGCGGACTCGTCACAGGGTCTTCGTGGGACCCTATAGGGTTTCCGTTACTATCGGGCGAAGCAGTATTTCAAAACCTTCCCGCCGGCACCTACCCGGTCACGGCTTCCTACGCCGGCGACGCAAATTCCCTGCCCAACACCTCCGCTGCCCCGGCAGGTCCATTCGGCCAATTCGGACTAACCTACACCGTGGTTGCCACGGCGCCGCCCGCGCCGCTGTTGCCCACCACCACGGCCATGATCGTAGCCCCCGCCTCGGGCCAGGAGTGCTGCTGGTCGGGTTACAATTTAACGGCCACCGTCACCGGCGCGCCCGATTCCACGATTCCTCCCACGGGTGCTGTTGACTTCTTCGAGGATGGCTTCGAGATTACCTCCGGTACGCTCACGCCGGCCGGGGCCAATAGCTCCACTGCTTCCGGACAGGCAAGCGGCTATTTTATGGACCTCGGATCGAGCCAGCTGAAAGCTGTCTACTCCGGAGACAGCGTGTATCAATCCTCCGCTGTTCTTGAGAGTTACCAGATCACAATTCCAACGACCCCCGATTTCCTGCTCGCGCCGCAACTGCCGCAGATTACCGTGCCGTCGGGAACCTCAGCGACGATGGGATTCAACATGAATTCGCTCTTGAACTTCAACGCCACTGTAGCTTTGAGCTGCGCGACCTCCTCCAGCAAGATCACGTGCAGCCTGAATCCCTCGACGGTGACGTTGAACGGGCAGGCTACGACGACGCTCACCGTCAACGCAGCCGCCAAGACAACGGCGCTGGCCGCGCCAAGGCCGCAGGGCTCGCATCGCTGGCCGATGGCGGCGGGAATGCTCTGCTTTGGGCTGCTTTTCTTCAGCGGGCGCGCCAGCCGCAAGCTGCGGCGGAGCCTGCTGCTCAGTCTTCTCTTCTGCGCGGCCTTGACGGCAACCGGCTGCAACTCGATCTCCGGGTATACGCAGGGATCGGGCGGCGGCCATCAACAACAGCCGCCGCCAACGCTTGTCACCTACAGCGTTGTTGTGACCGGCGCAGCGAACGGCATTGTTCACAATGCCAAGATCACAGTTGTGGCGCCCTGAGCGGCCGGAAGAGCCATAGGTTGAGCAGCACAAACAGCAGCCCACCGACCGTGAACTTGAGCCATACCGGCGCTTCGGAAGGCGAGAAGAATCCCTCCAGGGTCCCCGCGATCACCAGCAGCGGGATAATGCCGCTCACCAGCCGGGTAGCCTCAATCCCGCCGCGGGCCACGGAATCCTTCCAGCGCAACGCGCCGGGGAAGAGCATGGCGTGGCCCAGGCGGAAGCCGGCCCCTCCCGCGATGAGAATCGAGGGCAACTCCAGCGATCCGTGCGGCGCGACGAAGCTCCACAGCTTCAGCGACATATCGTAGTGGTGGCAGGCCGCGCCGATCACCCCCAGCATCATGCCGTTCTCAAAGAGAGCGAGAAAGGTCCCCAATCCAAAGACGATTCCTCCGGCAAAGGTCACAAAGCTCACCGAAAGATTGTTGGTCATGATGGCGCTTGAAGCCATCGGCGCCACGCTCACCACGGATTCAGTCCACATCTCGTGGCGCTCCATGGTGGCGATCATCTCGGGGCCGACAAAGTTGCGCATGAACTCGGGGCGGGTTGTGGTCAGCGCCGCCCCCACCACGCCAAAGGCCACGGAGACCAGCAAAGACGCCGCTACATACCCGATCTGGCGCTGGAAGATGGCCGGATACTCGTCGCGCAGGAAGCGAAAAAGAGTGAGAAGATTGGTCTTCCGCCCGGAATAGATGATATGGTGAGCGCGAGCCAGCAGATGATTCACATACTGCGCGTAGGTGCGCGATGTCGAGTCTTGCCGGAGCACCGAAAGGTCGGCCGCCACCTGCCGGTAGAGCAGGGCCAGCTCCTGCAACTCTGCGCGCGAGAGCTGTCCCAGCCCGCTTTGGTCGGATTGGGCCAACAGAGAGGCCAGCCGGTCCCAGTGAGGCCGGCGCTTGAGAATCCACTGGTTGGAAAGGATTAGCGCCATGGACTTGAATTCAGACCAGCTTAACATCGACACCCCGGAACTGGTGGACATTGAAATGCCCCTGGCCGGCATCGGCAGCCGTTTTATCGCTCTTCTGGTCGATTATCTGATCTGGTTCGCCGCCTTTTTGCTGCTGGTCTTTCTTGCGGCCACCCTCCTGCCCGGCATCAAGGCCTTCTCAAAGATCTCGGCGCAATGGGCGGTCGCCATCGTCATTTTCATCATCTTCCTCTTCAATTGGGGCTACTTCACGCTCTTTGAGGCCTTCTGGAACGGCCGCACGCCGGGCAAGCGGGTAGCCCGGATTCGGGTCATTCAGCGCTCCGGCCGGGCGATCGGCCTCTTTGAATCCATGGCCCGCAACCTGGTCCGCTATGTGGATCAGTTTCCCTTCTTTTATGCGGTGGGCGTGATCACCATGTTCGTCACCAAACAGCATCAGCGTCTCGGCGACCTGGCCGCCGGCACCCTCGTCGTGCGCGATCGCGAACAGGAAGCGCCACTATGGGGCGAGTCGGGGACGCGCACCTTCACGGCCCGGATATTTGCCGCCGCTCCCATCCCCGAGCCGCACCACGCATACTCTCTGCCGGCCACCGGAATAGCAAAGCTCTCTTCCACCGACCTGGAGGTGCTGGAGGGATTCTTCGCGCGCCGCCTCGACATGCCCCTGCCCACGCGCTATGCCATTGCCGGGCGCATCGCCGCCGCCATCCAGGCAAAGTCCGGGCTCGAGCCCCCCGCCGGGGCCAGCGTTGAAACCTTTCTCGAAGCCACGGCTCGCCAACTGCGGGATCAGGCGCGGATGCAATAGAGCTGGAGTGGCTGGACTGCTTCGATTCAAAAGCTAGTTTGCGTGGACGCGCGCTTCAAAGGCCTTTTCCTCTTCCAGCAACTCCGCCAGCGCCCTCTCCGGACAGATGTGCCGGGCCTCCACGCGAGCCAGTTCCCTCTCTGTTTCCACCGAGCTGGCGATGGTCATAAAGCAGAAAAGGCAGCGCGTGTTGTAGGTCCCATTCTCGTTTTGGGTGCGGCTATACATCGGGATTCTCCG
>Ga0302201_10004010_pt1 | contig 10736 bp, 7 predicted proteins | sample II_Bog_N3_2_FD_194586 | JGI IMG/M metagenome (GOLD analysis project Ga0302201, IMG submission 194586) | Peat permafrost microbial communities from Stordalen Mire near Abisko, Sweden - II_Bog_N3_2 | ecosystem: Environmental > Terrestrial > Soil > Wetlands > Peat | place: Sweden: Abisko, Stordalen...
GAATCATCGGCGACCAGACGATCCGGATCTCCCTCCTTGAACTGACCTATGAATTTGGGGACCTGCGGAATCCCTGCAGCGCTGTAAAGCTCAGTTATAATGTCGCGAACTGAGGTAGCCGTGCACGTACCGGCATTGAATACTGGAACTTTGACGGAAGCAAGATTACGAATCTGAATGAGACATTCTACAAGGTCCGCGACGTAAACCCAATCGCGCAATTCCCGTCCTGTGCCAAAGAATTCGTAAGAGCCGCCCGCGGCCTTCTGCATCGCGTCCCACAACAGTTGTTTGCGGAGTCCAGGGCCATACACGGAAAATGGCCGCAGAACGACCGACCGTGTCTTGTACATACGCGCGTGATCCAGCAGAAGGTGCTCCACTTGACGTTTGTGCATGCCGTACGGCGAGATCGGCAAGCATTCCCGATCATGGCTCGCGGTGGTGTGGGACGCTTCTCCGTAAATGGCTGCGCTTGAAACATAGATCAGGTATGCGTCTTGCCAGTTGCGGCGGAGAAAATCAAGCAGCATTACGGACGAGTAGACCGTCATCATGAAATCAGCCGGGGGATCGTCAATTGATCGAGCAACAGATGAGCCGCCGGCAAGATGGTAGACGGTATCCGGGATGAAATCTACAGTCTCCAAAGTATTTCGAGAGATGTCACCGAAGATGTAGTGCGCTCCCTCCACAACTTCAGACGCAGCGCGGTTGCCGCCCAAGGACAAAACATAGTGGCCATCCTCTACGAGTCGCCGAATCAAGTGACTGCCGACAAATCCTCCGCCACCAGTCACCAACACGCGAAGTTTCGCGTCCTCCATTAGGGCTTGGCCGTCATCGCTATCGCCAATCACTCGTAGTCTCCTTTCGCAGCCCTAAATACTTGTTGCCGGAAGCCTATCCCGGAGAGTTTCTGCACAATGTCAGTCAGATGCTTTAACCGAACGAGCACCAACTCTTCTGCTTCTCACTATCAGTGCTGAAGGCAACCAGGGGAAAATCAGCGCAGCCCGTCAGAGGAAGGGGGCCCATCCTTCTTACGTAGTTCTTGAGGGATCTCCTTCACGACTCGCGCCGGGTTCCCAGCCGCAACTGTCCACGGCGGGACATCACGGGTAACCACAGAACTAGCACCGATGATCGCTCCTTCGCCGATTGTGACGCCCTTTAGGACAACGACATCAAAACCCAACCACGCATAGTCACAGATTTTAATCGGAGCGCTGGCGACAGTGAGCCAGTTCTTGTTGGCGATCATGTTGCCTCTCGGAAAGTCGATCAGTTGCTGTTCCTGATCTGCGATGCGATCCAGATAGGAAAGCGAATGAGAGTTGTGGTCATAAATCACGCAACCCCAAGCGATCGTGACAGCGTTGCCTATTTCAATGGATGAACGCGATATCAGTTTTGTACCACCATTGATGAAGACACCATCCCCGACTGTGATCAAACCGGTCTCGCTTTCGAAAATGAAACTGCTGTGCAGCAGGCAGCGATCGCCGATCCGAAGTGCTACGTCCTCACGTGGTTGATCGAATCGTACCGAGAATGCGGTGTCAAGCTGAGAATTCCTCTTCTGCATATTCTACTTCTCAGCATTAAGCGATGCGGTTCGTTGAACAGCAAATCTCTTGCCTTCTTCAGAAGCTTCAGACCTTTCTGCCATTCAGCCAATCTAAGACTGCCTCCCTAATCCGAGGCTGTTCCGACCTGGTGAGCCGGATTGCCTACCATGATCGCGTACGGTGGAACATCTTTGGTAATCACGGTTGCGGCTCCAATAATTGCTCCTTTACCGATCCTCACGCCTTTCATGATCACGGCATTAAAGCCAATCCACACGTCGTCCTCGATTATAATTGGCGCCATTCCAACATTTGTCCTTCGATCTGCAGCTCTAGCGACGATATCGAGCATTTGGGCATGTCTCTGCCCTGCTGATTTAGGATGTGAATCGTTGTCATGGATATTCACGCCATGTGCGATCAGAACTCTGTTACCAATCGTAATCCCAATCGCTGACCATATCCTAGTGTGATCCCCAATATAGCAATAGGAGCCAATTTTCAAATGTCCCAATGGATGGCAAACGCGACAGTCTCCGCGAATGACAGAACATTCGTCAATCGCCAGAAGCTTTCGATCTAGACGCGAATTCTGAACTTGTGTCTCCGAGAAGAAGCGGACTGTTTCGTGCGCGTCGCATACTTCTCGGAGAATCATCTCGTTAACTTTCGCCACGAGGCGCTCCGGAATTGTCAGCATCCTGGCCATACGCCTTAGCAAGCGCAGCGTAACGCTTGAATTCATCTCCCAACTCCCCATTTCTCATGAGTCATCTGCCACCGCCCGAGCCGATCTGGCACGGTATTACCGAATTCCTGTCGCTTATGGTGTGGCTCATGTCAAGGCGCATGAAGAGCTTTCGAATCATGAATAAGCCGGCAGGAAAAACTATTGCCAATTGAGTGAAGAGCGAGCCCAGACAGACACCGATCGTCCCAAGGCGCTTGGTGAGAAATATCGATAACAGAAGGTTCGCTATACTAGCGACTGTAGCTACGACGGCCTGCTCTTTGAGGACACCGGCACCATTGAGCAACATAGCCATCGGCTGTGAAGCAGAAGCAACTATTCCCCACAATCCTAAGACAATCAAAAGCGAGAGCGGCGCATGGAGTGATTTGCCCATTGTTATGCGCAATAACCATGGACCAGCGAACGCCAGGATTGTACAGAGCGGCACCGAGAAGGCAAGACTTGCTCGAAGAGATCCCCAAAAACACCTTCGCACCCAAACAGCGTCGCCTCGTGCCATGGCCTCTCCATAGGCCGGCCACAGGGGGCCCGTCCCCATCGATACAATCATGGATACAAAACTGAAGAGCTTCTGAGGGACAGCATAGACGGCCACAGCGGAAGCGCCTAGGACCTGTGCGATGACAATGTTGTCAGATGTGTATCCAACTGCGCCCGCAACTTGTAGCACGAAAAATAATATGCCAAGTTTAAGAAGTCTCTTTGCCCTATCACCGCGATAGTCGTGCCATTCCGGGATCAGCCACGGATTCCGATCAAACAGAAGCCATCCGTTGAGCACAGTCGCCACAATCGTCCCGAAGGTCGATGCGAACACAAGCCACGCCAGACTTCCGTGCTTCGCAACTACAATCAACAAACCCAGCAGCGATAAAATGTTTCCAAGAGCCGTAACTATCTGTGACCAGTACGCTTTTTGCAAACCCGACTGAACACGCGTAATCACACTCAGGGGAATATTAACAACAAACCAATAAAACAGCACGAGGAATGCGCGTGCACCTTCTGACGCCGCTGAATGAGATGCAACGTTAAAGAGCCGTACCCATGGGATGAACGGATACGCAAGTGTGCCGACTAGTCCAAGCACGGATCCTACAGCGAACAATAGAACGAATGCGCTCGTGACATATTCCCTGGCTAACTGCCGGTCGTCTCTCCCGTAAGCTTCCGAAATCGCGTTGACGACGCCATTCCCAATGCCCAAATCTGCAAAAGCCATCACTGCGATGAAAGACGTAAGCACCATCCAGATGCCGTATCGTTCGCCGCCGAGGTAGCGATATGTCAATGGCACCGATACCAAAGAAGCCGAAAGTCCGATGATTCTTGCTAAACTCGCCGACATCGTCGTCAGCACGATCCGTCGGAATCGCTCGCTCGAGCGCCCTCCTTCCGTCCCGGGATCGGATAAGCGTGATCGGAAGAACGAAAACGATTTCGTAAGCCTCTGGCGCACCTTGATAATATGCCCCCTAATTCCTATTTGAATGGCTGTTTCAAAGCACCCAGAATAGTAGAGAAATACTTATTCGGGCAATTGAGGAAATGAATCGAATACGCATCCTAAGGCCCAGCGCTCCTTCGAGAACGAGCCTCTGCAGCTATAGGGTCTGGATATCTTCTTGCGGTTACACCTCATCGCTCCCGACGCGCCAATTGAAAGCTGGAGTCAGCAGTCCGCTCCACCTAAGGGGGCGTTCGGAAGTGGAAAGCGATCACGACTTAGCGATTATTGGGCAAGAACCCTGCGGCTCCCGTGTACTTCCCATTCCGCATCCTATCCCGTTGGTAAGATTGCAGTTCACCCTGCCAGACACCATTCTAAATCAAGTTTCCTTGCCTATCCCAGGGCGCAAGGTCAAATTGCAAAGCTCCCTACAGCAAACTCCTGGTTACGCGGAACGCCGCCACGTAGAATCCGATAGCATCTTCCTGACAGTATAGCGATCACGATCACCTCGGGTTGAAGATCGATAATGGACGAAGAGCACAGGCCGAGCGCAAAACTGATGCAACATGCAAGTACGCCTAGATCTTCTGTGCTGTGCCGCCCTCGAAGAGATCCTATCGCAGGCAAGGTGAAGAAGCAGAGCACGAATAAAAGGGCCGGCACGCCGCCGGTGTAAAGAGTCTCCACGTAGCCCACATCGATGCCATCTATGCCGCCGCCGGAAAACTCCCCAGCGGTCGGGTAACCGGCTCCAAACAGTAAGGTCTTGGGCTCAACCTTATCGAAGAAATCAGTAAATTGCCTTGATCTTGTGTCATCCTGAAGCCTGTCCGCAAACGCCTGAAGCGACCGGGCCTGGGGGCCCGTTGCAACGAAGAAAGTCGCTGCAAGGAGTAATAGAAATGCGAGCGCGCCTCCAGCGAAGATATTCTTGCGGAGGTTGCGTTTGGCCATCATCAGAAGGATCTGTTTGCGCTCGATCCACGCCGCAATCACTATCTGTGCGCCCACAAAGATAAACGTTGTACGCGTCTGAACGAGAACGCCGCAGATAAGGACTGAGACTATCGGGATAGTACGAATGAGTTTTCGGATCTTCGGGTTTCCTGCCAAGAGAGGGAATACGGCGGTGTACTGCAGCAAGCTTGTTAGATTCCCCAGATAGCGTCGCCCAGACGCCCTGGAGCCGAAATCTATAAACGGCACGAGCGCAAGCGCGATGACGCTCGCAACCAGGATGAGAATTACAAATCCATCCCGAAGTTGAGGCCACCTCTCACGCTTGGCACCCAGAAAAAACAACCCAACGGCCGCGATAGTCCCAGGCGCGATATTCCCAAAAAGCGAGTATGTCCCCAAAACCTCGGAAATCACGGTTGTCCGGGCGAGCAGAAGGTAAAGAACCCAGCCCCACATGCAGAGATAAATCAATAAATGTCTATGAAGCGTTCGGTCCCGGTACGCCCCGAGGGCGACGAACATCCCAGTCGCTGCGAGGGAAAGGTATGTCAATCGCGTACCTATTCGTAAGGCGAGCGGTTCGGCATCGTAGTTCGCTTCTTGCTCAACCTCCGTTCCGTTGACATCGGAAGTTGTGGTGTACCGTACAAGCCAATTCCCGAAGGCGACCGTTCCCAAATGCAAGCCAATAACAAGGAGCACGCCAAACACGAATGGGTTGCCAAATCTCAACAGTAGACCCCTCTTTTCCACTCCCACTCCTTGCCCAAGTCTTGAGATTGCCAACATTTCTAGGGACGAAAAGAAAGTCCCAGCCCATAGTTCACCTTGCTCGACGATGTTCGCTCTCGCAACCCCGCGGTCTACTGCAATCGAGACAAACTAGTAGGCTATAGCCCCTGCGCCGCTGCCTACTCGCTACCAAGATCAGACTCCGCAATCGACTCGATTACCAAGTGCATTCGCGCTATGCGTCGGAGGCTCTCTAGAACTTATTAGACATGGCATAGATGGAGGCTGATGCCAATGACCCCAAAGCACCATTAAGACCTTGGTAAAGGAGTGCCTTACCCGCGCTGTCCGGTAAATAGAGGAGATCCCCCGGTTCGAGTGCGATATCGGTCATCTTCCCATCCAGAATTGGCTTCAAAGACAGGTCGATCTTTACCATTTCATTGCCTTGCTGGCGGAAAATCGTCGCTTTGCCTAAGGCCGCAGACCGAGTGAACCCCTCCGCTAAAGCCAGTGCCTCTGTTACCGTAATCTTGGGCTGATCAAGGACAAACCCACCAGGTTTCGTTACTGCGCCCAAGACATAGTAGACATCTGCCCTTTGAATGACTACGGTATCGCCAGGGCGTAGAGGTAAATTGGCCCCTTTTATCTTCCCATGCTCATCACGAATCAGAACGTCAGTGCCAGTCGTGTCTCCATGGTGGCTGATAGTTGCAGTCATTCCCGCCAAGGGCGAAAGGCCACCGGCAAGTGAAATGACTTCGTAAAGGGATCTTCCGCCCATAGGCGGGAAGACGCCTGGCTTTTCGACTGCCCCAAGAACTGTGATCCCTTGGGTTGAGTATTCGTCAATCATAACCGAAACCTGGGGATCGAGGACAAGCTGTCCAGTTATGAGACTCTTGCGGATTTCTTGCTCTATCTGGGTGGTCGAGAGGTCACTCACATGAATAACCCCTATCAGAGGGAAGGATATCTCACCATTCTCACTAACGCGAAACTTCCCGCTTAGCTCTGGCGTATCGAACACTGCAACTTCAATGAGATCGCCAGCACCTACAACCAAAGGCGAGGAAGTGGGATCGCTTTTCTGACTCACGCCTTGGTCCGTTTGACCCTGTGCATGGGAAATGGTTGATCCCAAGAACGACACTGCCAGCACCAGGATCAGCGAATTTACTCGAAGTGCACCCACTAAAGCCCCCTTCCCTGCTCGGCATGCATCAGACATGGCCGGATCACAACCTTTTGACTGGACTCCATGGCGAACGCTGCAATGACATTACTTCTTGTCTTTATCTGCATCATTATCTCCATAGCTTCCATAGTAGTCGCTCCCTCTGTAGTAGTACCCTGCATAGGACCCAGGAGATCCCATATCGACACCGTTCAGCACAGTCCCGACCAAATTAGCGCCCGAGGCACCAAGAACTCCTACAAGTCGCTGGAGGGCACCTCTCCTAGTGACGCGACTCCGAGTCACAATCAGGGTAACATCCACCTTGTCGGCAAGAATGACAGCATCTGTCACAAGCAAAACGGGCGGCGTATCAATGATAATTAGGTCAAACATCTGAGTGGCTTCCTCGAGGAGGTTTGACATGGCAATAGAATCGAACAGTTCAGACGAGTTGGGGGGCCTCATACCGCATGGCAATATGGTCAGGTTTGGACACGCTGGCAGGGCAGTGATTGCATCCTTGAGTTTCACGCCTCCCGAAAGAACCGCACTCAAGCCAGTGGACCCGTCGATCTCAAGGAACCGATGCAACCTTCCCTTTCGCATATCCCCATCTATCAGGAGTACACGAGCGTCGCGCTGAGCGAACACCAAGGCAAGATTGACGGCAACGGTACTCTTCCCTTCTCCCGGCAAAGAACTCGTTATGACCATGGTCTTTGGCGGGTGGTCTGCTCGGGACAGGAGTACGGCGGTTCGGATCGCGCGAAAACTTTCGGCAATGTGGGAGATTGGATAAGCCAAGACGAACAGGTACCGACCGAGAGAATCTGCGTTCGCAGCACTTGTACCCTTGTTTTCGCGCGACTTTTTTGCATTTTCTTCGAACTCTGGTACTATCCCCACCACCGGAGTCCCCGCAGCAGCTTCAGCATCTTCAATGGAGTCCACCGTATCATGGACGCTATCGAGTACAAAGGCGACAACAAGCCCAACAATCAATCCGAAACACAATCCAAGTAGCACGACTATGCGCTTGCTAATGCTCGAGGGTCTGTCGGGCTCCACTGCATCATCAACAATCGTGACATTCGTCGACTTCAGACTCGCCACAACGCCAGCTTCGTTCAGTCGCTTAAGAAGGTCATCATACAGAAGGCGATTTGCTTCCGCTTCTCGCTGAAGGATCTTGAGTTGGATCGCGCTATCATTGAGAGAGTACGCCTGCTTTGTGAGCCCATCCAACTGAGTGGTTAGCGCGGACTCAGCGTTCTTCGCCGCTTCAAACTCGTCTCGTAAGTGCTCGCGCGTACGTTCAATTTCCTCCTTGATCGACTTGTCCATCTGATCTAATTGCGCCTTGAGTTGACTCGTCTTGGGGTATTTTGGGCCAAATTTTGCGGCCGATAAAGCGTACTGATTCCGCACGTCCGCCTGCTGTGCTCTCATCGCAGGCAGGGTGCTACCAGGCACAACCTCAGCGAGGACTTCGGGATCGCTTGAAAGGGACAGACGGTAGATTGCCTCCTTTTGGATTCGTGCGACCTTGGCAGCCGAATAGGCTGTATCGATGTCTTCCAACTGGGAAAGTACGATGCTCGTTCCAGAATCGTTTTGTGCCTTAGGATCTTCGGAACTCCCGACGCCGTTGACTATGATGATGCCCGTCTTCTTCTGATACTCCGCGAGTGCCTTCTCAGAAGCTTCCGTCTTTTGCTTGATATCAGCCAACTGCTTACCGAGCCAATCTGAGGCTTTGGTAACAGAATCGTATTTCACGCGAAAGTTGCGTTCAATGTATGCATCAACCAAGGTATTGACAATGAGTTGGTCAAGCTTCGAATCGGGACCGGTGAATTTAATCTCAATCAGATTAGTCTTGGGCAACGAGCGAACGGCAATTGATTTGGACCAAGCTCGAGTCAACTCACCACTAAACTCAACACTGCCCTGCCGAAGCTTCCGCGGATTCTTAAAAAACGCGGGATTCTGCTCTAGGTGAAGACGCTCGATCACATCCGCACCGAGGCTTGCACTTTCCAATATCCGGACCTCAGTCTCCACCTTTGTTTTGGTGTCGCTGCCTCCAGGCAAAGCCGAAGTGAGATCATCGAGGCTAAATGACTCCCCACCCTTCTCCGGGTCGTAGGCAACCACTGCCACCGCTGTAAACTGTGGCTTTGCTAGTAGCCCAAAGACGACACCCAAAACCGTTCCGAGACATGCAAACGCTACAATCAACTTGCGACGGGTATAGATAACCACCCACAAGTCTATTAGAGATACTTCGTTCGAGTTGTCGTTCAACTGCGGATGGTTAGACACATGTCGTTTGGCCACGGTCTCGGGAGATGACGAGGGATTCCTATTCAATGTCGGAGTTCTCCTGCTCAGTTGTTAACTCGTTTGAATCTGTAATTCGCTTTTGTCACGCAAAGCCAACGCCAATTCCATCATCTCCTCGACAGGTACGCCATGATTATTCGTCTCAGACAACCACCGCTCCGAAGCTTACATGATCAGATCGAGATGACCGTAGCACACCCAGGAACCCTTACAATCTGCGTATGCGCCGGACCTAGATAGGCAAGAAACCGTGAAAGTGCTTTGCTAGATTATAGACGATAGATCACTGCGCTCAGGTTAACAGCTAACTGTCTTCACGCAATCCCGGGTCTATTGCTCTTTGAGGTTGCTCTTGAGAGTAGCGACTCGTGGTGGCCGTCACGCAGATTTCCGAAATCTTCTATGGGGGCTGCCTCAAATTGGCAAGCTGTTGCTTGCCTGGTTGATGGATTCCCTTCCCCGGTTCTCCGTTGCCCGCATCGCGGTCCGTGTCAGAGGCGAGAGTGCGAATCCTCATCTGCGCGGCGGGCCTCAGCGCCGTGGCCTTTTCGTGACAGTCAGCGCGAATTTGAAACTTGTCTGAGTGCACAGTTACCCAAACTCTACGCGAACGACCGTCATTTGCACCTGCGGAGTTTCACCTTGGCCAGGCAAACGAGAACCGCTCGAGCACTTCCGAAACTTCGTAACCGATGACCTTCGTATCGGCACCGCACTTGCCGCAACTGCAAAACTCGGGCGCACAAGGGATGATCTTGTCGACCCGTTCAAGATGCGCGGGCAACTCGTTGCAGCTCGGATGATTCTGCCGGTTGCGCTGTTTCTTGTCGGTCGAATTGCTGTTCTCGGTCGACTCCGGCAGCGGGCCGCGCTGCTCTCCGCCGCGACCTCTTCGCTCGAAACCGCAGGCTCAAGATCGAGTAGCTGCAACTGCAGATCCGACAGCTTCACACTCTGCTTGCCGTACTTCCTGATGCGCTCCAGACGAAGTTCTTCTTCGAGCTTCTGGATCTTCATCGCAGACAGAGCAATGACCTGATCCTTTGCTTCAAGCGTCTGTTTCATCTCCTGCTTCAACTGGGCAATGATCGCGGCCGCAAGCGGTTTTAGCTACGTAGCGCATCGCCTTGGACAGATTCGCAGAGGCTAGTCGCGCTGTTGCTGCGCATCCCCGCAGGACTGTGCCAAATACCGCGCTACAAACGACCACTCCTCACCCGTGAAATTAGGCCTGATAGCCTCGACGATCACGAGTTCCCATCCCGCTATCGAACGAAAGCATGAAGAGTCGCTGCTCTACAAAAGTAAACAAACGGATAGAGGTAATAGCTGGCTCTATATAGCTATATCCGCGATGTAATTGACCGATTACGATAGCTCAGCTCATTTGTCCCTTGACAGCTCTAGATGTTCTTCTATGCTTGGTTCGATGAGTGCCCCAAGTGCAGAATAACCAGCTAATGACAGATGAGACGGGTTCGCCCATAACTCGGGGCGCGTCTCAGGTGTACCGATCGCCATGTCTGGGTCTATGAATCTCACTGGAACATCAACAGCCTCAATATGTGCTTCTTTTCGGTATTCGTCAATAGAGTTGGACGCGCCATGATCGAAGATTGCCCGGTATCCAAGTGACCTGCCCCCATTCTCTCAACCATTCATAACTAGAGATTCTGGTTTAGGTTTTGGCGAAGGAGTTGTCTCCTTGCCGCCGTCGTGGCTGTGTAAATGTGGGAA
>Ga0302201_10004013_pt1 | contig 10732 bp, 7 predicted proteins | sample II_Bog_N3_2_FD_194586 | JGI IMG/M metagenome (GOLD analysis project Ga0302201, IMG submission 194586) | Peat permafrost microbial communities from Stordalen Mire near Abisko, Sweden - II_Bog_N3_2 | ecosystem: Environmental > Terrestrial > Soil > Wetlands > Peat | place: Sweden: Abisko, Stordalen...
TATCGCGAGTCGGACCTGCTGGTGATCTGCACAAATACCAATCCGAACATGATTGTTCCGTTCACGGTGTATGAGTGCAGCGAGTATCGCGACATGAACAGGCCGGACTGGGAGCAGATGGAAAAGCTGGCGATCAACATCCAGCCGGTGCGAGTGTCGGCCAGGACTGCGGGGTTCAGCACCATCGGGCCGCTGTGTCCGGCGAGAAAGACCGGCGACGACGAAGACGAGGATTCGGACGAGGCGGCTCGCGTCCGGTAACAACAACTGTCGGTGGCGCAGGGCACGGGTTCATCTGGGCAGAGCGCCGCGTGAGCGGAGGTAGCAGGTTCGAATCCTGCCTCCAGGCTTCGGTCTGGTGTAGCTATCCCGCGTCCGATTTTTCCCCGGCAGATTTTCCAACACTGAAAGGAGGCGCACCATGCGCCTGAACATCTTCAAGCATCACAAGGCACGCCTGCGCACCCATGAGGGAGCGCCGGCACGGGCTGTCACCGCGGAGCAGGCGCTCCGCCGCACCGTTCTCTCCTGCATGCTGTGGGAGGGTGAGTTTTATGAGGACGGCGTGCAGATCGCAGGCCGGGTTCACGAACTGGTGCCGAAGGTGGATGCGGCAAAGGTTGCCGCGCTGGCCGTGGAGGCGCGCGGGAAGATGAAGCTGCGTCATGCGCCGCTGTTGCTGGTGCGCGAAATGGCGCGGCATGCAACGCATCGCGCGCTGGTGGGGGAGACCCTGGAGTGCGTGATTCAGCGTGCGGATGAGCTGAGCGAGTTTGTTGCGATCTACTGGGCGGGCGGGCGTCAGCCGCTGTCGGCGCAGGTGAAGAAGGGACTGGCCGCGGCGTTCGGCAAGTTCGACGAGTATGCGCTGGCCAAGTACGATCGCGCCGGTACGGTTCGTCTGCGCGACGTGCTGTTCCGGTGGACGAGGCGCAGGCTGCGCTGTGGAAGCGCCTGGCGGAGAACGAACTTGCCACGCCCGACACCTGGGAGGTTGCTCTCTCGGCTGCCGGACGCGGCGACGGTCAGGAAAAGCGGGAGGTGTGGGAGCGTTTGCTGGCCGAGCGTAAGATGGGCGCGCTGGCTCTGCTGCGCAACCTGCGTAACCTGCACGCTGCCGGCGTGAGCGAAGAACTGGTGCTGAGTGCGTTGGCCGCTTTGAAGACGGAGCGAGTCTTGCCGTTCCGGTTTCTGGCTGCCGCGCGCAACGCTCCGCAGTGGGAAGAGGCGCTTGAAACAGCAATGTTCAGGGCGCTCGAGACCCGCACGGGAAAGCTGGCAGGGCACACGGTGGTGCTGGTGGATGTCTCCGGATCGATGGAGTCGCCGCTGTCGGCGCGGTCGGAGATGCGGCGCACCGACGCTGCGTATGGACTGGCGATCCTGCTTCGCGAGATTGCGGAGAAGGTGACGATCTATACCTTTTCCGACCGGGCCCAGCGGGTGGCTTCACGCCGCGGAATGGCGCTGCGCGATGCGCTGGAAAAGAGCCAACCTCACTCGGGAACCTACCTGGGTGCGGCGCTCAAGCAGGTGGAGGCCGAAGTCCGCGAGGGCTACGACCGCCTGGTGGTGATCACCGACGAGCAGTCGCACGATAGCGTTCCCGCGCCGAAGGGTGTGGGTTACGTGATCAACGTGGCCTCGGCGCAGAACGGTGTTGGCTACGGAGCGTGGACCCACGTCGACGGCTGGAGCGAGGCGGTGGTTGACTACATTGCCGAGTTGGAGTCAGGGGAAGGTGAGCCGTTGGCCTAAGACTAACCAACCCACCCTGGCCGGAAAAGCAAGTACCCGGCGAGGGTGGGGCACTCGGCTTTTGTTGGTGGGTTGAGAGTGGACTGGTTGAGCTTTGTGGCTTCCCACCCTTCGCCAGGAAAAAGGCGAAGGATGGGGCACCCGCTTTGTTGGAGGATTGAGAGTGCACGGGTCGAGCTTTGTGGCTCCCCACCCTTCGCCAGGAAAAAGGCGAAGGATGGGGCACCCGCCTCCATGTGAGGGACCCATAGGCCTCAACTGACGCCTCTCTCACACGGAACCCTCAGTGGCCGGGCTTTGGCGCAGGGTCGTCCTGGCTGTCCATCTCCTGCTTGACGACAGGGTTGTTTGCCATGCCTTTGAAGACATCGTTGGCGAAGAAGAACTTGCCGTCGGATGGGACCATGAGCACCTGGATCTTGTCGGAGAGGCGCTCAGCGACGATCTTGTTGATGAGCAGCGGAGACTTGTTGAGCAACTCCGCCTCGCTGGTCATGCGTTCGGCGTTGGCCGCGGCCATGAGGCGCACGCGGCTTGCTTCGGCGTCGGCCATGAGATTGCGGCGCTGGAGTTCAGCCTTGCTGTCGATCACCTTGGCCTGCGCGTCGGCTTCCGCATTCTGAATGGTGGCTTCTTTGCGCGCCTCGGCCTCAAGCTTGCTTTGCTCAATCTGCTTTTGCTTGAGCGGCAAGGTGTATTGCATGGCGTCGGCCTCGCCCTTGGCTTCAACGACTCTGGATTGGGCGTCGCCCTCAGCCTGCTTCACCTTTTGCACTGCCTCGGCTTCCGCCTGCAACTCGGCGATCTTCACCTGCTTTTGCTGCATGTCGGTTTCTACGCCCATCTGATCGTCCTGCTGCTCCTTGAGCAAGAGGCCTTCGAGACCCTTGGCATACTCTTCAGGAAGTTGAATGTCGGAGAGCATTACTTCTTCGACGACAATGCCGTCGGCGCCGAGCTTGCGGGTGATGATGGCTGCGGCCTTCTCACGCACTTCTTCACGTTTGGAGCTGAAGATCTCGCGCACGGTGTACTGCGGCGTGAGTTCGCGCCACGCGGAGGCCACGACTGGAGGAACGAGCTCCTTGTCGACCGGCTGGGGCATGTGCGCCTGCACGCTATCGAGCTTGGCGGGGTCGAGCCGGTAACGCACGGTCACGGCCAGTCCGATGTTGAGGCCCTCGCGCGACTGCACGCTGAGGCCGCTCTTCGGCGCAGTTGTTTTTGCACCTTCTTCACCCATGCCTGCAGTGAAGAGGTGATCGCGCAGATCGAAGGTCTGCACACTCTCGACCAGCGGTGTGACGAAGTGCACTCCGGGATAGAGCGTGCCAGGCAGCGTGCCGCGAATCTGACTGACCCGCACGCCGCCCATTCCGCTGGGGACGACGACGATGCTGGCCGCGATAAGCAGAGGCAGGCAAGCGACCAATACCAGCGCGACTGGACCGCGCCATGCGATTGGTTCCGGCGCGATCAGGTCGGCTTCGGCCGCGGCTTTGCGGCGCGCGTAGCGAATGCGAAGATAGAGCCCATAGAGTGGAATTCCCAACGCGGTAGCCAGCAACAAGACTCCCGCGACCGTTAACAACAGCTTCAATGCGAGCATTTTCCTTCTCCTTTTTGGTGGTTGCGCTCCGTGCTGTTTCTGGATTCCGGCCTTGGAGCAATGAGCAGCCGGACCAGTCCTCCATACGTCAACTCTTCCAACAGCAGCGCTGCCGCCACCGGCAACACCACTGCGCCTAATCGGGTTATCGCTTCCGCCAGCAGACTCATGACCGCGCCTTCCTAGAGCAATTCCGCTAACACGACAACCGTTGCAACCGCGTGGCCGGCCGCATTTGCTTTCTCCGTGCTATTCGCATTGGCTGCCGGGACCTGTTCACGAATTGCCGGCACGGCCGTAGCGGTCAGTGTGGCCGCGGGCTGGATGGTCGTATCAGGGGCTGGATTTTCTCCGCTGCCAAAGAGTTGCGCGGTCTCCTGGTTGCGCTGGCCCACCAATTCGACGGTGTCGCCCTCGGAAACGAGCGGGTAGAGCTCTTCCAGATCGGCCTTTGCCATGCGGATGCATCCGTGCGATGCGGCTTTGCCGATTGAGCGGGGTTCATTGGTTCCATGGATTCCGTAGCCGTGTTTGCTCAATCCCATCCAGCGGGTGCCCACCGGATTCCGTGGTCCCGGCGGCACCGTTTTGCCTTCGTGATGATAGGTCGGGTTGGCCACGCGGCGTTCGATGGTGAACGTCCCCACCGGGCTGGGAGTTGAAGGCTTTCCGACCGCGACGGTGTAGATCTTCCTGACTTGCCCGTCTTCGACCAGCGCAAGCTTCCGGTCCTCGAGGCTTACGACGATCACCCGCTTTGTCGCTGCTGGAACGGAGGTCTGCGCCGGAGAACTCTGGTTTGCTGTGTTCTGCGCCAACGCCTGGACCGCCAGCGCCATCCCTGCCACTGCCACGGCTGCCAATCTGCCGAGTCTCGAAGCTGCCATCGCGTCCCCCTTGCCCCAAATGCCTGTGCCCAGACAAGGTGCAAGCGGGTCTCCAATTGCCAGCGATTGAAAACATACGAGTTATGGGTCAATTGGCTTTGGGGTTTCGTGTCATCTCAGACACTCTGTGTGTCCGGTGACACGCGCGGCGGCCGCAGTATCGGGGTCATGAGGCCGAGTCTGCGGAAGGACTTTTGTGAAGGGCGCTGAGACGGAGTAAAGCCCGATTGGCATCGGGTTGAAACAGAAAGGAAGGCTTTTCCAATAGCAAAAAAATGGCGTTCGAGGCGGAGGGTTTTTCCGTCTCGAACGCCATGGGGGGAGGGTCTAGAACTGTATTCGCGCTACGAATTCAAAGACGCGTCCGGCATCGGCGCCTTGCGCGTAGCCGAAGGTTGCGCTTTGGATGTTGGCGCCCTGATTGGCGTTGCCGTTGGTGATGGGCTGGAGCTGGAGAATGTTGAAGATGTTGAAGGCATTCACCTGAAAACGAAGCAACGAGTGATGGTCGAACTTGTCAAGCACCACTTGTTTGCCGAAGCTCATGTCGGTACCGAAGAAACAGGGGCCGCGGAAGCTGTTGCGGCCAATGCCAGGAACGTAAACAGGGTTGGTCTCGGAAGTCGGCTCGCTGATCTCAAAATAAGCAGGGCCGCCCAAGGGGAAGTTGGAGCCTGTCTTGAATGCGCTATTGGAGCAGCTTGTGCCTGCGCCGCCGTAGTAGGCTATCGGCCGCGTGGGGCCAACCACGTTTGCGCCTGGAACCAGGGGGCTGGTGGCCAGGTTATAGGTGACCGGCGTCCACGGGAAACCGGTGTGATAGGTCATGACGCCATTGACTTGCCAGCCGTTGGCGGCAGCATTCACAAAGCCGTTGCCGGAATGAACGTGGGGTAACTCATAGGTGCCCACAAGCGTGATGCGGTGGCGCACATCGTAATCCGATGGGCCCCATTCCGATTGGTTGTTGGCGGGGTTGGTCTGGTTTCCGTTGGAATCGGCGAGATCGCCGTTCGACACCTGGTCAAGCGATTTGGACCAGGTGTAGTAAGCGGCGAGATTGAGACCATTGGTGACGCGGCGCGTGAGGCCGAGATTGAGCGCGTTGTAGGACTGATGGGAGTCAGTCTGCGCGAAATAGGCGGCGTAAACCGGTGTGAGCTGCGTTGTACCGGAGCAGTTGACCGTTGCAGGGGAGCACTGCGAGTAAATGAAGTTCTGGTTCACCAGCCGTGCGAAGTCATAACCGACGCTGCCGGTATAACCAATGGTGGCGACCATGTTGGACGGCAATTGATATTGAAGTCCAAGAGCGTAGAGGATGCTCACCGGCTGCTTGATGGTGGACGCAGCGCCGTAGACCTCGAAGCTCTCTGCGTTGGAAACGCAATTGCTGGACGTTGATCCATATTCGCAGGGAAAACCGGTGGCGGGGTTGGTGCCAAGAGCAAGCGCGGGGTTGAAGGGGAAGCTGGAGGGCGAATTGCTTGTTCCCATATCGTATTGGACGCCGGCGGTGTTGCCGTTGCCGGCGCAGCAAAGGCCGAAGCTGGCGACGCCGGGGCCATCTTCAAGAGCGTTTTCGAAGAGAGCGACATCGAGGTGGTTATATGCGGCCGCGGCACCGCCTCGCACCACGAGCTTCTGCTTGAGAACGGGAGGCTGGTAGGCAAAGCCGAATTTGGGAGCAAAGTTATGCGGCGAGGCTCCCCAGAGGTGATTGCGCATCTGCAAGGTAAGGCCGCTAAGCTCATGGCCCGAAGATCCGAGCATCGGATAGTTGATCTCAAACCCCTTGTTGCGCAACGGGGTGAAATATTCCCAGCGCACACCCAAATTGAGCGTGAGATTGGGCAATACTTTCCAGTCGTCCTGGAAGTAGGCGGCGACATCTTCTGAGCGGAAGTAGCGCTGGGTGAGCGGAGTGCCACCGTTGGCGGGATTTGCTTCGATGGCCTCATAGATGGCTGCATCATTGGCAAATGTCCAGAGACCCTGCATGGCATAAATCGGCCTCTGCTCGCCGGACAAGTTGTTGTTGTCCTGCTCGAGCCGCAATTCGCCGCCGATACGAATCACCTGGGAGCCCCAGGTATGCGTGACCATGTCGCGTGCTTCGTAGGTATTCTCAGCGAAGATAGCGGGGGTGGTGCTGCCGTAGTTTGCGCCGTACTGGATGGCCCAGGGCAAGGTCTGTACGTTGACGTAGGGGATGCCGAAGTCAACGGTATTGCCTGCGTCCCTTACGCCGTTTTCCGCAAAGCGGGTACCGTTGGCCCGGGCTTCATTGAGCCAGTTGGGCGAGAAGGTGTGAATATAGATGGCGGTTGCGGCGGAGTTGAGCGGTTTGAAGGGCGCATCCGCCTGGGGGCGCGAACCGGCTGTGCCGGTGGTGCCGTCGTTGTCCAGCTTGGTGAAGTAGAAGGTTCCCGCAACCTGGTCCTTCGAAGTGGCAAACCAGTCGCCGCGTGCGTTGAACTGGTTGCCGCGGCTGTGGCTGGGGACAAAGAGCTGGGCGTTTTCGACGTCGGCTACGCCGTCAAGGCCACCGCCAAGCTGCGTGTTTGCGGGGAAGACGCCGATTTGCGAAGTGCCGCCCGGGGTCAGCGAGCCGATATCAAGGCCAGGGCCGCTGCTGCCGGTGACGACGTTGCAGTTGGTTCCGAGGGTCAGCCCGTTGCAGGCAGGCGTGAGGATGGCGCGGATTCTTGGAATCACGCCGGGGTTTCCCAGAATTCCCGCGGTCACGCCGCCCGCGCGGTTGGCAACGACAGCGGATCGAAACTCAGGGGTCTCAACGTAGGATTCGGTCTCGGTGTTGTTGGCAGTGGTGAATCCCTCGTAGGAGGCGAAGAAGAAGATCTTGTTGCGTAGAATCGGTCCACCGAGTGAAGCGGCGTAGGTGCGCGCCTTGTTTTCGACGCGTGTCGGCAGTGCATTGGAGGGTCCGCCCCAACGGTCGTAGGCGTTCAAGCCGGGCTCGTCGTACACGCCAAACAGCGACCCGTGGAGCGTGTTGCTGCCGCTCTTGGTAACGACTTTGATTTGCGCGCCGGAGTTGCGGCCGTCGGATGCATCGAAGGACGTGGATACAATGCTGATCTGGCCGACAGCTTCCTGGTTGGGCGAAACCACGGCGGCTCCGCCATAGGTGAGGGAGTTGACGCTGACGCCGTCAATCATGAAGTTGTTGTCCGCCTCGCGCTGGCCGTCGGCTGAAATCTGGACTTGGTTTTCGGTTTGGAAGATGCCGGAGTTGGAGCCGCCGGGGCCCGCTCCGTTGGGCAGCAGGAGGGCCTGTCCGGAGCCCGAGCGCGCGCCGTCGCCGGTGATGCCGGGGGCGAAGCGCAGGACCTCATACGGATCCGCTCCATAGGTGGGCAGTTTTTCAATCTCTTCCCCGTCGATGGTGGTGCCGACGCTCGCATCGGCGGTTTCCAACAGGGGGATCTCGTCTCCCTTGACCTCGACCGATTCGGAGGAGCCACCGGGCTGGAGGGTTACATTCACACTGCGTGGCGACTCGGCCTGGATCTCGACATCTGTAAGATCGCTCTTTTTGAAGCCGGGAGCGGTCACTGTGAGGGAGTAATGTCCGGGCGCCAGTTCAGTAAAGCTAAACGCGCCAGTGCCGTTGGCCGTGGAGGTCATGGTCTGCTGAGTGGCCAGATTGGTCAGCGTCGCGCTGGCGTGAGGAATAGCGGCGCCGGATGGGTCGAGCGCTGTGCCCGCCAGGCTGGCGCCGAATTGCGCATGGAGGGTCGCGGCAAAGAGGATGAGGAGCGACAACGCCCCCATCCGACACGGGTTGAAATGCAATAGAGAACTCAGAGCTCTCTCGAAATGACTTGCCAATTTCCTTGACTCGATTGGTTGCATGGGGGCCTCCTCAAAAAACGCTTGCTACGTTTGCATTGGATCGTTCGCTTTCCTTAAAGTGGGGCACCGTTTCACCCGCGCGTCTTAAGGTCGATCTACGTAAGGGGAAACAGGTTCCACTGGCGAGATTCCGCTCTTCACATCCCCGTCACGACGGTGGGACCTAAAGCCCGGGTGCCAAATCGGAACGGAAAAACAAGGGCGGACTTACGTTGTACCCAACGCATCCTGTTGTATACAGGAGCCATATGGGATGGTGGCTGTACCAAATTGCTCACAGGCCAGAAAAATGTCTCCGCGCAGCGCATTCGATTGTGCAGCGATCGCCAGCGGAGACCGTAATCCGGTTAAATGCAGATCTTCACGAGAGTTTTAAGTCGTGCGCACGGAGCGAATTACGCCCCTGCGATTCGCAGAATTGGAGGCCCGAATCCCTTTGCCCGGGCCCAGGTGCCAGAAGTTTTCCGCTCGCAATTCCAGCCGCTCTGCTACCCTTTCCGCATGCGTCCAAACCTGCTCACCGTCTTTGGTCTCTTCCTGGCTGCCGCCCCTCAATTCACCTCTGCCCAGGCGCCAGCCTCAGTAGACACGCGGCTGGCCGCCCAGAACGCGCTCTTCAACGACTCCTGGGAGACCGCCCTCAAGATGAGCCCTACCCTGGCCACCGCGGTTGGGGACTACCGTTACAACGACCAGCTCGGCGACTACTCGCTGGCCGCCACAGCGGCTCGCCACGAGCGCGATCTCGCCGACCTGGCCCGCATCAAAGCCATCGATGACTCGGGCTTTCCCGAGCAGGACCTTATCTCCCACGACCTCTTCCTTCGCCAGCTCCAGCAGCGCGTGGAGGACTACGACCTGAAAGAGTACGAGATGCCGCTCAGCTCCTCCGGTGGCGGGGGCGGCATCCACGCCAGCGTTGCCGACCTCCCGCTCTCCATGCCTTTCGACTCCGTCAAGCACTACGAGGACTACATCGCGCGCCTCCACCAGATTCCTAAAGCCTTTCTGCAGGTGGAGGACGTGCTGCGCGCCGGCGTGAGCGATCACCTCGTCCCCGTGCGATTCATCGCCGAAAAGATTCCCGATCAGGCCCAGGGCGTCATCACCGCCAACCCGTTCTTCATCCCTCTCAAGAAATTCCCCTCGAGCTTCTCCGACGCCGACAAAGGGCGGCTGACCGACGAAATCACCTCCACAGTGAACAACGAGGTCTTCCCGGCGTACAGGCAATTCGCCGCGTTCGTTACCACGGATTACATCCCCTACACCCGCACTACGCTCTCGATCAACTCCCTCGGCGGCGGCAAGCGCCGCTACCAGGCCACCCTCCGCCGCTTCACCACCACCGACCTGACGGCCGCGCAGATTCACGAGATCGGGCTCAAGGAGGTTGTTCGCATCACAGCGGAGATGACCGCGCTCGCCAAGGCCAACGGCTACAAGGACCTGGCCAGCTTCCGGGACCACGTTGAAAACGATCCCAAGTATAAGCCCGCCTCCGCGGACGCCATTGTCGAGGATTTCCGCAAGTACATTGCCCAGATGCAGCCGCGTCTGCCTGAGCTTTTCGACCTTTTGCCCAAGACCGCGGTGACCGTCGAGCCCATCCCGGCGTTCCAGGCCGCCGCCGCAACGCACTATCAAGGTGGAACTCCCGATGGCAAGCGTCCCGGCCGCGTGTCCGTTGCCGTCTCCGACCCCACTCACCGCAGCTTCATCAATGACGAGGCCGTTGCCTACCACGAGGGTGTTCCCGGCCATCACCTCCAGATCAGCGTCCAGCAGTCGCTCACCGGCCTGCCCGAGTTCCGCAAGCACGGCGGAAATTCCGCGTACACCGAGGGCTGGGCTCTATACGCCGAGGAACTCGGCAAGGAGATCGGTTTTTACCAGGACCCGGGCTCGGATTATGGCCGGCTCCGCTCGGAACTGTTCCGCGCCGTGCGCCTGGTGGTGGACACCGGTATTCACGACATGGGCTGGAGCCGCGAACAGGTGGTCGAGTATATGCGCAACTCCCATGCAATCGACGAACCCACGATCCAGGCCGAGACCGACCGTTACATCTCCGGCCCCGGGCAGGCGTGCAGCTACAAGCTGGGCCAACTCAAGATTCTCGAGTTGCGCGAACGCGCGAAAAAGGAGCTAGGCCCCAAGTTCGATCTCAAGACCTTCCACGACGAGATTCTCTCCGGCGGCGCCCTGCCGCTCGACATTCTCGATGCGAGAGTCAACCGTTGGATCAAAGCCCAGCGACCGGCCAGGTCGAACAACCAGATCAATTAAATTTGGCGCGGCACCTTGGATTGGCGCCGCGTTACCGTTTGAGCCGGAGTCAGGCCAGGGTTTTAGGCCAACCGGAAACGGCGGTCCGCTTTTTGTCCGCCCTCGAGTTCGAATCAGCCTCATTTTGACGAATAAAAAGCGAATGAGAGCGAAATACGAAACCAGGCCTGACTAATTTATGTTCAGCTAAGTATCAGGAAGGATTGGAGGCGCGGGTCGGGATCGAACCGACGCATAAAGGTTTTGCAGACCTTACGGAGCCATTTATGCCGGTTTGTACCTGATACGCTGCTCTCGTATTTTCAATAGG
>Ga0302201_10004016_pt1 | contig 10720 bp, 8 predicted proteins | sample II_Bog_N3_2_FD_194586 | JGI IMG/M metagenome (GOLD analysis project Ga0302201, IMG submission 194586) | Peat permafrost microbial communities from Stordalen Mire near Abisko, Sweden - II_Bog_N3_2 | ecosystem: Environmental > Terrestrial > Soil > Wetlands > Peat | place: Sweden: Abisko, Stordalen...
ATCGCATGTGGCTTCCCGCCTCGAATTTTCCCCTGCATCATTAGATCTCCTTATGGAATTTCATCCATTCGACATTATCACTAGGGCGAAGGAGGCTCCATGGGGTGAAGTACTACCGAAAAATTGGGTTTTTGGTTGAAAGTTTGCGGGTTCGCTTGTTGATAGCAGTTTGAGCGAGTTGGCTTGATTGATTTCTAAAAACGCTACTTCGACACTGCAAAAGCAACTAAAGATGGACGATTCTGCCCCTTAGTGAATGAAGGCATAAGCTGTCCTGAGTGCATTGAAATTGAGGGATCGGGGCAATTTAGCCCCCCCACCCTTGACTGTGCCCGTAGAAATGGCAAAATTTAGCCGTGCGAGTGCTCAACATGCACAGCGTAAGAAATTTAGGTCTTTGACCGATCAAATTTTCATAACCTGAAGGTCGTAGGTTCAAATCCTACCCCCGCCACCACTTCCTTCTCATTGCCGGAGAGGAGCATACGCCAAGTTTGCGACTGCCCGCTTAGGGTGCGTTTTCGTTAATTGTTGTAGCCTGAAGGTAGCTGTTTTTGCTCAGTCAACGGAGTTGATTTTCATAACCCCTACAATATAAACATCATACGATGATCCACAAAGATCGAGTTGATCGTTATTATGCACACTATATTTTTGTATGTTCCTAGGTCGCAGCGCAATCGGGATAGCATTACACCCGAAACTTCACCACGCCACATTCAAAAAGATGGCGTAGAGAGCGTCATTTCACTTGAGAATCATCCACAGAATAAACCCGCATCTTAGTGTCGGGAACACTGTTACTCCTTGCGAATCCCTGATATTTCAACGAATAAAGCAACAACGACACCTCAAAACCCATGAACAACACATCATCAAAGCAAAAGAAAAAGAGATGGGAGACGCCAGCATTCAAAAAGATCATGATCTTTTTTGAATGCACCTCCTACGCAGGCGCGAAATAGCGCATCCCTCATGCGCGTCCGCTTGCTTGGATCAAGTGCCGGTGGCGGATTGCCTCAATGGAATTGCAGATGCCCGAATTGTGAGGCGGCACGTGCGGGGACGATCCCTGCACGCACTCAGTCCTCCATTGCAATAAGTGGGGATGGAGAGCATTGGTTCCTGATTAATGCCTCCCCGGATTTGCGAGTGCAGATCGAGGAATTTCCCCCTCTACAGCCAAAACCAGGTTCACCCAGAAACAGCCCGATCGAGGGCGTGTTAGCAACCAACGCCGATCTCGATCACGTGCTCGGGCTGTTTCTCCTGCGAGATGGAGCGCCGTTGGCCATTTGGGCCTCGGATGCTGTACGGCAAACCATCTCCACCCATCTTCGTCTAGATGCAATCCTAGAAAATTTTTGCGGAATCCTATGGCAACCTGCTTCTCTCGAATTCCGCGTGTTGTGCCATCGCGATGGCACACCGAGCGGGTTGAGCTATCGGGCAATTTATCTCCCCGGAGGACCGCCTAAATATGCCGAAGACTTCATGACAGAACACGAAGGTCATAGCGTCGCTTGGCAGATTAGGGACGACACAACCGGAGCCTGCCTGCTCGCCGCTCCGGATATCGAGCAGATCACCACGCCATTGCTCGTGGCCTTAAAGGAGTCTGACATCATCATTTTTGATGGGACATTTTGGTCCGATGCCGAACTCCTCACCGTAAAACCTCTCTCTCGAAAGGCAAAAGCTATGGGACATTTGCCAGTTTGCTTCAGTCTCACCACGCTGCAAAAACTCGCTGCCCGGAACAAAATCTACACGCACATCAACAATACCAACCCCGTCCTCAATCCAGTCTCGCCAGAGCGCAAACAGGTCGAAGATGCGGGTGTCACTATTGGTGTGGATGGAATGGAACTGATATTATGATCGATACAACCACGCTCTGGAATGAAGAAACATTCACAGCAAAACTGCGCGAAGTGGGCAGTATCGCCTACCATGATAAACATCCCTTCCATGTTTTGATGAATGAAGGAAAGCTGTTGCCCGAAGCAATTCGTGGCTGGGTCACAAATCGCTTCTACTACCAGCGTTGCATCCCTCAAAAAGACGCGGCCATCCTTTCAAATTGCCCACTACGCAGCGTGCGTAGAATCTGGATTCACAGAATCACGGATCACGATGGCGAGGGCACGAATGAGGGAGGCATCGAGGCCTGGCTACGTCTCGGCAGTGCATGCGGTCTTTCGCCGGAAGAAATGATCGGAGAACTCCACCTCTTGCCAAGTGTACGATTTGCGGTCGATGCCTATGTGAACTTTGCCCGTTTTCAGCCATGGCCTGTATCGATCGCCTCCTCTCTCACCGAAATGTTTGCGCCGGATCTGATGGCGACCCGACTTGCAGCCTTCGAGCGGCACTATACCTGGATTGATCCAGAGGGGTTGGACTATTTCAGAAGCCGGCTTACTCAGGCGGGCCGGGACTCTGGAGAAGCCATGCAACTTACCCTTGCCTATTGCAATACGCCAGCACTCCAGCAGGCTGCCGTACAAGCTCTCTCCTTCAAATGCGATGTGCTCTGGTCTGTTTTGGATGCCATCCATGGAAAATATGGGCACTTAATCCTATGAGCGATATTCTCCTTCAAAGCAGACCTGAACTTGCCCCAGGCGTGCGACTGCAGAGCGATCGTCTGACGGGAGAACCCATGCTACTCTCTCCAGAACAGGTGGTCATCCTGAATGCCACAGCCCATTCGATTGTGCTCAAATGTGATGGCAGCACAAGCATTCAGAAACTGCTCGACTCTCTGGCAACGGAATATGAAGCGAGCCTGGATGTCCTACAGGGCGAGGTCCTCGCCTACCTCTCTGAGCTGCATGAAAAGAAACTGGTGATTTTCTCGCCGTGAGCTTCCGCCCCTATGCACTTCTTGCGGAGATCACCTATCGATGCCCGCTGCATTGCCCCTATTGCTCAAATCCAACCGTGTACCCGAGTGGAACGGATCTCAGTGTCACTGAGTGGTGTAGAGTCATCGACGAGGCGGCTGATCTCGGAGTCGTGCATGTCGGTTTTTCCGGTGGAGAACCGCTTCTGCACACCAATCTTCCCGACCTTATACGACATGCACGCCAAACAAAACTCTATACCAATTTGATCACGAGCGGAATCGGCCTCACCGAACAGCTCGCAACGCAATTACAGGCCGCTGGTCTTGACTCCCTGCAAATCAGTTTTCAATCCGATCAGGCGAATCTCGCTAATGAGATCGCCGGCACGCAGGCGCATGAGAAAAAAATCACCGCTGTACGCGTGGCCCAAGAGGCCAATTTTGCACTCAGCGCCAATGTGGTGCTCCATCGCAACAATATCGAGAGACTGCCACAGATCGTTGATTTTATTCTCTCCCTAGGCATCAAGCGACTGGAACTTGCCAACGCACAATATTACGGATGGGCGCTCTTGAATCGCGCCCATCTACTTCCGACACGGGAGCAAGTAACCGCTGCGGACGACTTTGTCACACGAGAAAAAGAACGCCTGCGGGATCACATCGAAATCTTCTATGTGCTTCCAGACTACTTTATGAATCGCCCCAAGGCCTGCATGAACGGCTGGGGGCAGCGGTACCTAACCGTCAACCCCAAGGGCGAGGTCTTACCCTGCCCAAATGCAGCGAGCATTCCCAACCTGCGCTTCGATAATGTGCGCTCACAACCTCTGACCTGGATATGGAATCACTCGCAAAGCTTCAACCAGTTTCGCGGAGAGGAATGGATGACAGAACCGTGTCGCAGTTGTCCCGAGCGAACACAAGACTTCGGAGGCTGCCGATGCCAAGCAGCCCTCCTCACTGGCGATGCGGCAAATACAGACCCCGTGTGTGATCTCTCACCACACAGAACCATTGTGGACGCCATTTTTGACGCCGTGAATGGTTATACAAGCCAGCCGCCCAGCCTCACCGCAAGACAGAATCCCTCGATTTCAATGCAGAACTACTGACCCTCAGAATTATAATTACGATAAAAAGTGCTCCCTAAAGGTTGTGGTCCATCGTTGGATGCGCCTGCTGAAAGAGCAGGCCATATCCATCGATGTGCGAGTATTCGGTAAAATGATACTTGGGTACCCATCATACTTCTATCAAGCGGCGCTGAGTTTTAAATTTTGCATCCATTCAAAGAGACTCGGGAGCCGCAGTGGCGATTTTGCATCACAAGGGTAAATTTACTTTACTGGGAGTTGATTCGAAGGCTTTTTCGGAAAAGCGGTTGTATCCCTTGAATAGCAAAGCCCCCCATGAATATCCCCTTGATGCACGTCACGAACCGGTGGGTTACCCTAATTGCACTCGCCAGCATGCTGGCGGGATCGGTCTCGAAGGCAGCGGAGGCGGCCGGCGCGCCGGTGACGGTGCAGGAGGAAGGCCTCACTTGGGTGCTGGACAACGGGATCGTGAAGGCGACCATCGACAAAAGTAGCGGGAGTATGGAATCGCTGATCTACCGGGGGCAGGACACCATGGGGCATGAACAGGGGACGCCGGGGAAGTGGGAGCAAACTCCGGCGGATGCGGCGAAGTCCGGCGGGTTGACGCAAAAGGTGACGATTGATCCGGCACAAAACGGTGGGGACCGAGCGGAAGTGGCGGTCAAAGGCGTGACTGGCGGGCATTTTCAGCTTGCGCCGGGAGCGCCAGGAGGAGGGACGTATTGCAACATCGAGATCCGGTACTCGCTGGGACGCGGGGAGAGCGGGATCTACACGTATGCGATTTACAGCCATCCGACGGGGTACCCGGCGGGTGGAGTGGGCCCTGAGAGTCGGTACATTGTGCGGCCGAACCAGGCGTTTGACTGGGTGACAGTGGATGCGGACCGAAATATGCTCGAGTGCGCTCCGACGGACTGGGGCACAGGGGTGGTAGTACACGCGAAGGAGCAGCGCATCCTGACTAATGGGGTGTATAAGAACTCGGTGGAGCACAAGTACAGCTACTCGGGGGTGCAGTACAAGACGAAGGCTTACGGGTGGTCGAGCACGAAGGACCATGTGGGGATCTGGTTCATCAACCCGACGATAGAGTACCTGAGCGGCGGCCCGTACAAGAACGAGCTGGACTGCCACTTTGGCGACAACGGGAATCCGACACCAATCATCCTGGATTACTGGGAAGGCGGTCACTACGACACGGGTGCACGGTGCAGCGTGGCGGAGGGCGAGGAGTGGTCGAAGGTGGTAGGGCCGATTTTTGTGTATGTGAATTCGCTGGAGAAACCGGCGACAACGACCGCGGGTGAACTGGCCACGCTGGAGGCAACCGCGGGGAACCCGACGGTGCCGGCGAGCTGGAAGAAGAACGCGACCGCGCTCTGGCAGGACGCGCTGGCCCAGGCGAAAAAGGAAAACATGAAGTGGCCGTATTCGTGGGTGAACGGGGTGGATTACCCGCACCTGGAAGAGCGCGGAACGGTGACTGGGAAGCTCGTCTTAAACGATCCCCTGGCCCCGATACCGACGACGAAACTGCCGCATCTGATTGTCGGCCTGACCCATGTGGAGGATGGCTCGGTGAGTTGGATCCACAATGCGAAGTATTACCAGTTTTGGAACGACGGGATGGAGGACGGGAGTTTCACGATCACGAAGGTGCGGCCGGGGAACTACACGCTGCGGGCGTACGCCGACGGGGTGCTCGGGGAGTTTACGCAGGCTAACATCACCGTGGAGCCGGGGAAATCGCTGGACTTGGGAAAACTGGAGTGGAAGCCGGTGCGCTATGGGGCGCAACTGTGGGAGATCGGCTATCCGGATCACACCGGAGACAAATTTTTCAAGGGAGACGGGCCAAACTACTGGCTGTGGGGCTGGAACATGCGGTACGCGCTGCTATTCCCGAACGACATCACGTACACGATCGGGAAGAGCGACTACCACAAAGACTGGTTTTTCGAGGAAGTGCCGCACGCGACGAATTTGTCATTTGTGAATCCGGCGGCGAAGGACCCAACGAACCAGCCTTTTGGATGGGTAAAGGGTGAGTCGTTGAGCCAGTACCCGCAGAGCAACACGCACGGGCCGTGGGCGATTTACGGAATGGGACGGGCGACGGTGTGGACGGTCAAGTTTAACATGGCGAAGCCAGCACAGGGGTTCGCGGCGCTGCGCGTGGCGCTGGCGGGTGTGAACGCGATCAGCCAACTAGCGGTGACGTTGAACGGACAGAGCATCGGGGCGATCGGGGACGGCAGCAATGCGAACAACGCGCCGCTGATAACGACGAATACGATCCGGTACAACTCGAACAAGGGGCTGTTGCAGGAGCGAACGCTGAGGTTTGACGCGGCGCTGCTAAAGCCGGGGGAAAACGCGATGACGTTCACGGTGCCCGCGGGCAATTTGCAGAGCGGGGTGGTGTGGGACTACCTGCGGCTGGAGTTGAACGAGAAGCACAAACTGGACGGGACGCCGATTGCGGAGAGGTAGCGGAGAGGAGGCAACGCCGAAAAGTGAATGGTGCTCAAGTGTGCAAAACCAACCAGACTTCTTCCGCTTCTCAAGCGCCGCTAATCAGCCTCAATGTTTTTCAATTCATAAAGATCGAAATGCCCAACCGCATGCACGATGGCCGGGGGCAAGACCCTCGATAAGTTAAAGGGGAAAAAAGTGTAGACCAAGGGGCTTTTCGGTTTTGCGTCGTTGCTGTTCGCATTCATCGCAATCAGGACATTATAACCGCTTGGGAGGGGTGTCGGTTCGCCGTCTTTGTAGAGGAGCAACTGAAGATTCATTTTCTTATAAAAAAGCAGCTTCTGATTAACACTGGCGTTGTAGTAGACGAGCGTGGGCTTTCTGTAGTGATCGTAAAGATAACGCCATCCGCCGATTTCGGTCGCGGCTGGTATGAGCAGGCTCAGGCACGCGAGGAGATTAATGATCCAAATAATGGCCGCGATTTTTTTAAGATGAAGTGCAAACCAGTCGAATTGTCCGACAAGATCTGCTGTCACGACCATTAATATCAACGGTAAAAACCCCAACATCGGCATCAGGAACCGAACTTCCTTGTGCCCGATGAGCACATGAAAGAATACAAATAAACCGATGATGCTCGTGAGAACATCGCGGGGATACCTGACAAAATAGTAAAGGGTTGCCAGAACAAAGAGGGGGCCGAATGGCAGATACATCGAAACCATGAAGATGTAGGAATACCAGGGAGATACTCCTGACCAACTGTCCATGATTCCGAGGGCGATATTCTGATGATAATAATTGTAGCTACTGCAAACCCATTTCCCGTAAAAACAATAATCCGAGTAGGTGTTAAAAATCAGAATAGACCCAACGATGCTGAAGGAAAGAAGCCACCATTCCCCTAGCCTGCGGTATTTGTAAGCTGGGTAGAGAAGCCAAAGCATCAATCCCAAGATGGCAAACCCGATCTGGAACCGGCAGGAAAAGGAAAGTCCTAAAAGCAACCCCGAACCGATAATTCGTCTAACACTCAGATCTCCCAACTTTGAGAAAAGCAAACCAACAGCCAGTAGTAAAAAGTGCCCGCAGATACTATCCGAATTAAAGTGGGTATTGGTGTAAAGAACGAGCCAACTAAAAAGACTGATCACGACAAACCACTCTTGAAATTGTGGTTTTACCCTAACAATAAAAGCCTTGCTAAAAACCAGGATCGAGAAAACTCCAAGCAACCCGCTTGAGAAGTTAATGAGATAAGTTACTAGAAACGGGTTGACCTGAGAGGTGAACAGACCCACAAAACGGTAAACAGCAACGACCATCCAAATCTGTATGGTGGGGCGCATCTGGCTGCCAAATTCAATGCGCAGATCTCCCTGGTTGATAAATCCCAGTTTGTAACCCGCAAACTCGAAAATCTGTGAATATTCGTCCCCGGTGTTGTGACCAAAATTTGTATAGCTGGTAATTGCCGTGATGATCGCCGCTAAGCAGACATACCAAAAATATCGCTTTCCTGTCGTGATAATAGAGAGTGCTTCTTTAAGCTGGATCAGAGGATATAAAATTGGGTTTTCTGTCATAACTTATCTTAAAAAGAACCATGATTTGGAGTGAGGTTTGCTTCCTAGCATGCCTTCAAATCCATTCCCCTGCTGCGTTACTGGATTTATCAGCTTGAGGGATTCGACAGATTGTACCCCCCCGAGTGAAGACGCGGAATAGGGTGTTCACCCCATTTGAATCCGAAATCGTTCTCTGGGGATTCAGGATGACCCGCCTTAAGGTACTTTGAGGATCTCTCAACAACCACCCTGCCATCCTCATTCCGACTTGATCACACCAGTCTTAATTTTTCAGTTTCCGGCGACGGTGTGCCAGGAAGCAGATTTTGCGATTTTCACTTTACAAATGACGAGTGACGATTTACGATATTCGTCACACAACTTGAAAATCAAAATCCATCGTCCCTCACGGGAACAGACAAGAGAACTCATCCTTCAGAAATCAGAAGAGTTATTCCGGCACTTTGGCTTCGGGAAAACAACCGTCGCGGACATTGCCAAAGATCTCGATATGTCCACGGCGAATATCTACAAGTTTTTCCCATCCAAGGAGGCAATAATTGAGGCAAGCGGCGAGCGGAATCTCAACGCAATGAAGGAATCCTTTTTAAGTGCTGATAAATCAAGCAAGAGCGCCATCGAACGCATGGAAATCCTCGTCCTTACAATTTTTCGGGCACACCAGGATATTTTCAGGAACGAAAAGCAGGTTTACAAATTAGTGCTCACCGCCAGGGAGGGAAATTGGGCGTGCGTACGGAATTTTCATGATTTCTTACTCCAGTCGATGACGGCGATTGTTGAGGTGGGGATGAAGACTCATGAGTTTCGGACTGGGAATGCAGTCGCAACGGCAAAACTGCTCCTTAATTGTCTCCATCCAGCCCTGGATCCCCTGCTTTTAAGAGATCCTAGCTTGGACATGAATGAAAAGAGTGTTCGTGCGCAAGTCCGCTTTATTGGAAAAGCCCTCCAGTGACTTCATCCACCAGCTCCGAGAAATCCAAAACCATGATTTTTAAGAAATTTCACCTGCCACTGCGATACAGCGTTGCCGTGCTTCCCCTTCTTTTCCTTCTCTCTGGCTGTGGCAAGTCAGGCTCTGGAATGCCTCCTGGCGGCATGACTCCGGAGGTCACCGTGGTGACACTTACCCCGCAGAGGGTGGAGATCACCACAGTGTTGCCGGGACGTACATCCCCCTACCGGATTGCCGACGTGCGTCCGCAAGTCAGTGGCATCATCCTGCAACGGATGTTTACGGAAGGGAGTGAAGTGAAGGAGGGCGAGCAACTCTACCAGATCGATCCGGCCCCCTATGAAGCAGCTCTAGCAAATAGCCAGGGAGCCCTTGCCCACAATCAGGCGATTCTCACTTATGATAAAATCGCAGTGAACCGGGAAGAAAAATTGATTCAGAGCGACGTGATCAGTCAGGATGCTTTCGATCAGGCTGCTGCAAATTATACGCAGGCCATGGCGGATGTTGCGACAGGTCAAGCGGCAGTAAAAACCGCTCAAATCAACCTTGTCTATACCAAGGTGCTATCGCCGATTTCCGGACGCACGGGCCGCTCTTCTGTAACCGAAGGGGCGCTTGTCACCTCTCAGCAAACCAGTCCACTTGTGACGGTGCAGCAGCTTGATCCCATCTACGTGGATATTACGGAACCCACCTCTGAATTACTCCGCCTTCAGCGTGAGCTGGCGAGTGGCCAGTTGCAGAAAGCAGGCACTAATGAGGCAGTTGCTCTACTGACTCTTGAAGACGGGAGCCCCTACGCGGAGGCGGGCAAGGTTCAGTTCTCAGAAGTCACTGTGGACCCGGGAACCGCTTCGGTAACTCTCCGCGCCGTTTTTCCAAATCCCCAACGTCAACTGCTGCCCGGTATGTTTGTCCATGCCCTCCTTAAAGAGGGTTTCAATAATCAGGCTCTCCTCGTGCCACAGCAGGGGGTGACTCATAACCAACGCGGTGAGCCAACGGCTCTCGTGGTTGGAAACGACAATAAAGTGGAATTGCGTCTTCTGAAAGCAGACCGACCCATTGGCGATAAATGGCTCGTAACGGAGGGGCTTCATCCAGGCGACAGGGTGATTGTTGAAGGCCTTCAGAAAACGATACCAGGAGCCACGGTGAAGCCCGTGGAGTTCTCCTCAGAAAAGAGCACTCCTTCACAATAACTTTAAATAACATTAGGAATCTGGACTCATGGTTCGCTTTTTCATTGATCGCCCGATTTTTGCTTGGGTTATAGCACTGGTTCTCATGCTAGCTGGCACTCTGGCCATCAGGAGCCTCCCAGTGGCCCAGTACCCCAGTATTGCTCCTCCCGCCATTTCCATTTCGGTAGTCTATCCCGGAGCTTCAGCAGAGACAGTGCAGAGTACCGTGGTTCAGGTGATTGAGCAGCAACTCAGCGGCATTGATCATCTGCTCTATTTCTCCTCGGAGAGTGACAAGGACGGGAGCATGACGATAACGCTGAATTTTCAGCAAGGAACAGATCCGGATATCGCTCAGGTACAGGTGCAGAACAAGCTGCAACTCGCCACCCCTCTCCTTCCACAGGAAGTCCAGCAACAGGGCATCCGTGTTGCAAAATCGACCAAGAACTTCCTGCTCGTCGTGGGGTTTGTCTCCGAGGATGGAAGCCTGAGTGCGGCAGATATCGCGGATTTTATTGCCTCGACTGTCCAGGACACTATCAGCC
>Ga0302201_10004048_pt1 | contig 10660 bp, 7 predicted proteins | sample II_Bog_N3_2_FD_194586 | JGI IMG/M metagenome (GOLD analysis project Ga0302201, IMG submission 194586) | Peat permafrost microbial communities from Stordalen Mire near Abisko, Sweden - II_Bog_N3_2 | ecosystem: Environmental > Terrestrial > Soil > Wetlands > Peat | place: Sweden: Abisko, Stordalen...
GAAGAACTCGACGATGGCGTGGGCTACGCGGGGGCCGACCTCGTTGACTTGCTCCAGTTCGCCGGCGGTGGCGATTTGCAGGGCGTCCATGGAGCCGAAGTGGGCGGCGAGGAGCTGGGCGGTGCGCTCGCCGACGAAGCGGATACCGAGGGCGAAGAGGAGACGAGCGAGACCCGCGCGCTTCGACTGCTCGATCTCGTCGAGCAGGGACTGGGCGGATTTTTCGCCCATGCGATCTAGCTGAAGGAGGTCTTCGCGGGTGAGGGTGTAGAGGTCGGAGAGGGTGCGGACTAATGACTCGCGTGGCGAATCGGAGCTGGCCTGGAGATTGATGATTGCTGGGCTGAGGGATTGTTCTTCGCTATCGGCTGCAAGGTTAGTCGATGGATTCTGGCCGAGGAGCTGGGCGACCAATGCATCGCCGAGACCTTCGATGTTCATAGCGTTGCGGGCGGCGAAGTGGAGGAGTTCCTCGCGCAGGCGGGCTGGGCAGTTGGCGTTGACGCATCGCCAGTCTACCTCGCCTTCGGCGCGGACCAGGACGCTCGAGCACTCTGGGCAGTGGGTGAGGAAGACGATTCCTTCGGTGCCTCGAGGGTGTTGCGCGTCTTCGACGACGGAGACGATCTTGGGGATTACGTCTCCTCCGCGCTCGACCTGGACGAAGTCGTTGATGCGGACGGTGAGGCGGGCGATCTCATCGGCGTTGTGCAGGGTGGCGCGGGAGACGGTGGTGCCACCGATGAGGACGGGTGTGAGCACGGCGACGGGAGTTATCTTTCCGGTGCGGCCAACCTGGAAGTCCACGCGTTCGAGCTGCGTGATGGCGGCGCGAGCGGCGAACTTGTAGGCGATGGCCCAGCGCGGGGCACGGCCGGTGAAGCCGAGACGGCGCTGCTGGGCGGTGGAGTCGACTTTAATGACGACGCCGTCGATCTCGTAGCCGAGGGAGTCGCGGAGGGTTTCGGAGTTTGTGATGAAAGCGAGGACTTTGTCGATGGAATCGACTGTGGCGGCGTGGGCGTTGACGTGGAAGCCGGCGGCGCGGAGTGATTGGAGGGTTGCGGACTGCGTGGCGAGGAGGGTCTCGCCGGGTTGATTGGAGTCGCTATCGCCATGGAGGAGAAAGTAGGCGTAGAAGTCGAGGCGGCGCTGAGCAACGATGTTGGGCTCGAGAGTGCGGATGGTTCCAGCGGCGGCGTTGCGTGGGTTGGCGGCGGGAGCGAGGCCCTGGGCTTCGCGCTCGTCGTTGAGCTTGCGGAAGGCGGCATGGGGAAGGATGACCTCGCCGCGCACCTCGAAGCCGGCGGGCAGACCCGCGGCGCGCAGCTTTGCTGCGGAGACGCTGAGCGGGACGGAGCGGATGGTGCGGACGTTGGTGGTGACGTCCTCGCCGATGGCGCCGTCGCCACGGGTGAGGCCGCGCTGGAGATGGGCGGAGCCGTCGCGGACGGGCGCGTAGAGCAGGGCGAGGGAGAGGCCGTCGAGCTTCAGTTCGCAGACGTAGCGGACGATTTCGCTGCTTGGGAGGGACTCGCGCAGGCGTTGGTCCCAGGCGCGCAGGTCGGCCTCGCTGTAGGCGTTGTCGAGCGAGAGCATGGGGCGGGAGTGAGGCGTCTTGACGAAGCCTTCACGGGGCTTGCCGCCGACGCGCTGAGTGGGCGAGTCGGGGGTGATGAGGCCGGGATGGGCGGCTTCGAGGGCGCGCAGGCTGTTCATGCGCAGGTCGTATTCGGCGTCGGAGAGCTCGGGCGCGTCCAGGACGTAGTAGAGATGCTCGTGGCGGCGCAGGTCCTCGCGCACGGATTCGATCTGCTGCTCGGCGGTTCGCTGGGAGGTCATCTTGTGACGATTATAGAGAGGCAAGGGCTAGCATGCTTTTGTAAATGCAGGTCCCTCATTGCGGTGCGATCCATCGGCGTACCGTATTCTAAGACGCATGGAGCCAATCACTCACCTGATGACCGGAGCCTGCCTGGCGCGAGCGGGATGCAACCGCAAGGCGGCGTACGCGACGTTGGCGATGACGCTGGCTGCAGAGGCTCCAGACCTGGATACACTGTGGGCGGCGGGAGGGCCGGTCGCGGCGTTTCAGCACCATCGCGGGATCACGCATACGCTGGTTGGGCTGCCGTTCGACGGGCTGATTGTGCTGGGCGCGGTGTGGCTCTTTCATCGCTGGAGGGTGAGGCGGGCGGAACGGAGCGGGGAAACAAAGCCGCTGACAGCGGCTCCGGTGCGTTGGGGGCTGCTGTATGGGTTTGTGATGATCGCGCTGCTGAGTCACCTTCTGTTGGACTGGACGAACAACTATGGGTTGCGGCCCTTCTTCCCGTTCAACCCGCACTGGTACGCGGGATCGATTGTGTTTATCTTCGAGCCGGCGATTTTTCTGGTGCTGCTGATTGCGCTGGTGGCTCCGGCTTTATTTGGGCTGGTGGGCAACGAGGTGGGCGCGCGGCGGGAGGCTTTTCGCGGGAGAGGCTGGGCGATCTTCGCGCTGGCGGCGATGGTGGGACTGTGGGGATGGCGCGAGGTGGAGCACGGCGCGGCGGTAAGGCTGGCGTCGGCGGCGAACTATGGGCCGGCGCAGTCGGCGGACTCTTCGGGCGCACCGGATTCGGCGGCGCAGGTGCTGCGTGTGACGGCCAGTCCTTATCCGGGGAACCCTTATCGGTGGCACACGGTGGTGGAGACGCCGGAGTACTACCAGATGGCGACGGTGGACACGCTGCACTCGACGGTGGCGACCGATTCGGAGCAGGACCTTTTTTACAAGCCGCCAACGACGCTGGCTACGCTGGTGGCCAAACGGAGCTGGCTGGGCCAGGTGTATCTCGACTGGTCGAGTTGGCCGGTGGTTACGGAGATGGGGCCAGTGGCCGCGATTGGCGCTCCGGCGGGAACGGCGGACTGGACTGCGGTGCGGTTTATGGACCTGCGATTTATGTATGACACGTCGATGATGCAGGGGCGCAGTGATCCGCCGCTCTCGGGCACGGTGTATGTGGATGCGGACAGGCGGGTCGCGCGGATGGAGCTGAGCGGGCATGTGCAGCGGTAGGGTTGCGCGGCGCTACGGTTGCGATGGCGGCGGTTCGGATTGCGGGGTTTGCGGCGGCGGCTGGTAGGGCGGTGGGGGTTGCGGCGGGGGGAAGGCGTAGGCGTAGGCGGGCGGAGGGGTGGAACGGTCGAGCAGATCGCCGAGGATTGGGTAGCGGCCGCCGAGGAAGTAGAGCGCGTAGGCCTGGAAGAAGGCGAGGAGCGTTCCCATGAAGCTGATAACGACGCAGAACGCCCAGCAAAGGAATATCAGTCCGCCAAGGATTGCGAAGCCGATCAGCGCAACGATTCCGGCGGTTCCGGCATGGTGCAGGGAGAACCAGAGGATGACTCCGATGATTCCTGGAGGGATGAGCGAGATGAGAAGAACCAGAACCAAGGCGATCTCGGCGCCGATGCCGAAGACGACGCCGAGGATAAAGCGAAGGAAGATGTAGAGGAGGACCTGGCCGGGTTCCGCGGCGATGAGCGCGCACAGGCGAGAGAGCGATTGCGAGATGGTGAGGTCTTCCAGCGCAAGAAAGGGCAGGGCGAGGTCGCGCACCAGCATGTAGATGGCGCTGACGATCAGCAGAACAAGCAGAAGGGCGGCGATGAAGAGAAGAACCTGGGCGATGTGCAGGCCGGCGAAGGGATTGCCGCTGGAGAATGGAACGCCGCCGGTGAACGCGCCCATTCCGATCGCATGGTGGATGCAGTAGAGGACAACCGCGACGATGAAGGGCAGGAGCACGATCAGGAAGCACAGAAGCAAGAGGAGCCTGAGGCCGATCCAACGCCAGGTGCGGCTGCCGTACTTGTTCCAGAGCGGGCCGACGAAGGTGAAGCGGGTGGCGACCAGTTCCAGCAGGACGAGCTGCAGGCGGGAGCCGACGTAGAAGAGGATGAGACCGATGACGAGCGAGACCAGGCCGAGCAGGACGGCGAATGCCACGACGAACGCCAGAAAAGCGGGAGGGAGTTGGTGCAGGCCATTGGAGTGGCCTGGGATGTGGGAGTTCAAGCCTCCACCCATCTCGGCGAAGAAGGCGACGGCGGCGATCTTGAGAAACGTGCGCAGGCGGAATGGACGGCCCATGAGATCGCGGGTCCGTCCCATGGCGGGAGAGATGCATTCGGTTGCGCTGAGTGGTCGCATAAGTGGGTGGGATGAGAGTACAGGAGTGGCATCAATTTTTGAACAGGAAAATGATGGGTTGAACAGGAAAATTATGCGGGCGGATTGAGCCATGCGTCCCAGGCGGCGAGGGCGCGGTCGCACTGGAGGCGGTGACGTTCTTTTTTGTCGCGGATGCGGCGGCGGAGGTCTTCTTCGAGGGGTGGGAGGAGGTCGAAGGTGATGTTGGCGGGCTGGAATCGCTTGTGTTTTTCGGGATTGAGCGCGTGGGTGATGTAGTGGGTGAGGCTGCCGTTGGCGGAGGCGCGTGGTGCGGGCGTGGGTTGGGTGCCGCGCGCGAGGGCGGCGGCGTAGCGTCCGGCGAGGAGGCCGGATGCGATGGACTCGGTGTAGCCTTCTACCCCGCTTAGTTGTCCGGCAATCAAGATCGAGGGGTGGGCGCGGAGCTGGAGCGTCTCAGTGAGGAGGCTGGGCGCGTCGATGTAGGTGTTGCGGTGGATCTGGCCGTAGCGCAGGAAGGTGGCGTTTTCCAGGCCGGGAATGAGGCGCAGGACGCGTGCCTGTTCTCCAAACTTAAGGTGGTTCTGGAAGCCGACGAGATTGTAGCTGTCGGCGCGGAGATTCTCCTGGCGGAGCTGGACGACGGCGTAGGGCCAGCGACCGGTCTTGGGATCGGTGAGACCGACCGGCTTCATGGGGCCGAAGCGGAGCGTGTCGCGGCCCCGGCGGGCGGTCTCTTCGATGGGGAGGCAGCCCTCAAAGTAATGCGGTTGCTGGTTGCTGGTTGTTGGTTGTTGGTTGAGTGCGGATGATTCGGTGGGGAGCTGCTCCCAGGGCTTTACGGGGACGGACTCGGCGGTGGTTAGGGCGTCGAGGAAGCGGTCGTACTCCTCGCGGGTAAAGGGGCAGTTGATGTAGTCGGCGGTGCCCTTGTCGTAGCGTGCGGCGAGGAAGACGCGGTCCATGTCGATGGTGGTGGCATCGACGATGGGTGAGATGGAGTCGTAGAAGGCGAGGTGGTTGGAGCCGGTGAGGCGCTGGAGTTCGGCGGCGAGCGCGGGCGAGGTGAGCGGGCCGGTGGCGAGGATGGTCAGGGTGTCGGGCTCGTCTGGGTCGAGCGCGGTGACCTCTTCGCGGTGGATGGTGATGCGGGGGGCCGATCCCGTAGAAAAGGCACTGATGCGGGCGGCGACGCGGCGGGAGAACTCGATGCGGTCGACGGCGAGGGCGTGGCCGGCGGGAACGGCGGAGGCGTCGGCTTCGGCGAGGAGGACGGACCCGGCTCGGCGCATCTCCTGCTTGAGGAGCCAGGGCGCGGTGTTTTCGGATTCGGACTTGAGGGAGTTGGAGCAGACCAGTTCGGCGAAGTCGGCGGTCTGGTGGGCCTCGGTGGAGCGTGTGGGGCGCATCTCGTAGAGCGCGACCTGGCAGCCGAGGGCGGCGGCTTGCAGAGCGGCCTCCGGGCCGGCGAGGCCTCCGCCGATGATTTTGATCTTCTTCATGTTTGTAGGATAGGGGATTCGGCATGAATCGCTGGTTAGTATGTACTAATTAGTACCCCCCCCTCCCCCCCCCTCCCACCCCCCAGGGTATATTTTCACGGAACTCTTTTGGAATCTGTGGATTACTGGGAGTCAGCACCGCTCCATATAACATTCTAAATGAGTTACGGCTAAATATTACTTTACAAATGACTTAGATCGATTTTCCTGGTCCTATTTCCCCGAAAAAGCGCCGCGAAAGCCGCTTTTCTTGAGGAAAAACGGCGCAAAATGCGCGTCTTCATACCCCATCGGGAGAAATAGACGACGACTTCTTCGTCGTGGAGGCAAACAAAAGAAGCCCGACGCATGCGCCGGACTTCTCTCTCATCTCTACTGCTTTAATTATACGCGCTGGAGGGAAACTACTATGCCACTTGGCGAAAAGTTTTATCTCTCTTGTTTTCTGTTGGTTGAGTTGATTTGGAGGGGTTAATGGTCTTGACATGCGATTTTTCGGGCAACTTCGATGAAAAAATCTTTCTGCAACTGCGATTGCCCTACATCCAACGCATAGCGATGAGGCCGTCATAGATGGGGCACCCGACCGGAGTGGTGTAGTATTTCATGCGATGCTTCGAGGTGGATTCGATGCGGGCCAGGTTACGACTTCGCCGATGGGGTTGGGGATTTGTGCTGGGGTGGTGCGGATTGTGCTGCGCAGCTCGCGCGCAAGAGAGCCTTGCGGTGCCGACGCAAGCGACGAACAAAGAGATTGCGAACTGGTTACAGGGCGACGATCCGCGCATGGTGGCGTGGGGCGCGGTTTTTGCTGCAAAGAATCACGATGAGGCGACGGTGCCCTATCTGGCGCGGCTGGCGGAGGGGTGGATGCCGCTGCCTCCGGCTTCGAACAGCGACGGCTCATACCGGAAGGTCTCGGAGGAAGAATCGGCGCGGGTGAGAGAGATGGAAGCAGTGTTGGACGCGCTGATCCAACTGCATGGAGAAGTGGAACCGGCTGCGATCCAGCGACTCGCGGGTGATTTTGACGGCGATGCATTGACGCTGTTTGCAAGAATGCCGGAGAAGTCACGAAAGACATTTGCCGAACAGATTTATGCAGGCCGGTTGAGTGGGGCCGAGTATACAGCGCTCCACATAAAGTGGGTGGCGGGAAGCATGGACGCCGATCCTGCCGTGCCCGGATTCGCCAATGTATACGATCAGTACAAAGAGGGATTCCTGTTGAGTGTTGCGGCAGCGATTCTGGCAAACGATCCGCCTCCGGGATTTGCTGCGAGTTTGTTGAACGAGACGACGGTTGATTTGGAGCTGTCGGTTGGAGCGAGGGATCCCTATGCCAATTTGAGAGACGGCGGAATGTGTGCGGACAGCTTTTCCTTGCACGGCCCGCCAGGATGGCCAGAACGCTGGATCTATAAGATTGAAGAAAGCTGGTCGTCCCAGTCACTACGGGGAGAGATCCTCGTTCCAGGCGTTCCGACACTGACGACGAGACGCACAGTGAACACTAGTTCCTGCTCGAATCTCAGGTTGTTCTCCAGTAATTCACGCCTACTTCTTCTGGCCCAGATGCTTCATCGTCCGATCAAGGATGTGGGATGGGATCTTAAGGAGGACTCCGTGATCTCCTATGCAGATGAGACGCAGTTCGCAATCGATACCAGCCGAGTGATGGCGCAGCGCGAGCAGGCGTTTCGGACAACGGCGACGGAGTTGGTGCCGATGGGCTTGATGACGACGGAAGAGGCACAGAACGCGAGACCGACGCTTCAAGTGAAGGTGAAAGATATGCGCGAGACGAAGTCGCCACCGCTGCCGGAGGTCAAATTGCCGCCTGGACTGAAGAAGGTGGTGGTGGTTAGCGCGGCGGAGTAGCCGCGAGGGCGTGGAGGGGTGGGCCGGTAAGGCGCATGGTGGTCCACTCGGAGAGGGGGAGGGCGCCGAGGGAGCGGTAAAAGTCGATGGCTGGGGTGTTCCAGTCGAGGACGGCCCACTCGAAGCGGGAGCAGCCCTCGGCGACGGCGATGGCGGCGACGGCGGCGATGAGGGCCTTGCCGATGCCGCGGCCACGGAAGACGGGGCGGACGAAGAGGTCTTCCAGAAAGATGCCCGCGTTGCCGCGCCAGGTGGAGTAGTTGTGGAAGTAGAGGGCGAAGCCGGCGGGAAAGACGGTTGTTGGTTGCTGGTTGTTGGTTGTTGGTTGAAAGACGCTGGCTGAAGGAGCGGATTCACTCCAATCGGCGATGAGGCAGTGGAAGCGCGGGGTGGGGCCGAAGCCGTCGCGCAGGAGGTCTTCATGCGTGGCCTGGGCTGATTCGGGTTCGCGTTCGTACTCGGCGAGTTCGCGGATGAAGGCGAGGATCTCGGGGATGTCGGCGGGAGTGGCGGGGCGAATGTTTAGCATAAAGGTTGTTGGTTGTTGGTTGTTGGTTGCTGGTTGTTGGTTGCTGGTTGCTGGTTGTTGGTTGTTAGTTGCTGGTTGCTGGTTGTTCGTTGCTGGTTGGTGGGGTGGAGCGGTTGGCTTGGATTTCGCGGGCAAGATAGGTGGAGAGTCCGGTCAGCATTCTGCCGATTTGCAGCGCGAGGACTTCGGCGGCTTTGGCCTTCTGTAGATTGCCGAATTGGAGACGCATGGCGATGATGAGCTGGGTTTGCAGCTCGGCGTTGCTGCCCTCGGCTTGCTTGACGAACTGGCGGAAGTCTTTTCTGGTTCCGCGCGCTGAGCCTTCGGCGATATTGCCTGGTATGGAGACGGCGGCGCGGCGCATCTGCGAACTCAGTCCGTATATCTCTTGTTTTGGAAAGCCGGCGGTGAACTCGTAAATGAGTGCAGTGAGGTCGATGGCTATATTCCAGACTTCCAACTCACGAAAAGATTTTGGCAAGTCACTTCTCCAGAATGTCTTTGAAGAGTGTAGGTCTTCAACTAACAACCAACAACCAGCAACCAACAACTGCTTTACTTTCGAGGGTGGTTGGAGGGGGCGTTGGGGTTGGCAGTGAGCCACTTGTCGAAGGGGATGGTGAAGGCGAAGAGTTCGTGAGCGCCGTCGAGGGAGTGGACCATCTTGACGTAGAGTTGGGCGTGGGCGAGAGCGGGATCGTCGAGGTCTTTGATGTCGTAGAAGAGATAGCCGGCGAGGGTGGAGTGGGCGTTGACGATGGTTCCCTGGAAGCCGAAGTCGTCGTCGTCCTCGGCGATGCGCTTGTCGATGGGGGTGCGTTTGATGGGGATGGGGATGAGCGGGATGCGCATGGGCTGGGTGCTGTGCAGGGTGAAGATGCGGCGGTTGATCTCGTCCAGGGTGGCGGCGGGGAGGGTGTCGCCCGCGGCGGAGATGAACTGGAAGCGGGCGTCGTCGAGCTGAAGGGCGCGGTCGCCGTCGTTGGTGAGGATGACGCGGATGGGAAGGAGGCCGTGCTGGATGTAAGGCAGACGGAAGAAGGAGCAGAGCCTGGGGTTGTCGCAGGGGTCGGCGGCGATAGTGAGATGCTCGCCTGGGTGGGTGTCGCTGGCGGGGTAGGTGGCGGCGGGCTTGGGCGGAGGCGCGGAGCGGTGGTCGGCGGCGCGGGCGGGAATGCAGAGCAGGACTGCGGCTATGATGGGGAGCAACGCTGCGATGTGCGACCGGCGTGGGTTGTGATGCGCGCTCATGCTGGGTTGATTATCATCATCACGGATGCGGCGGTAAAGCTCGGCGGTGGCGGGAGAGAGCGGAGAGACGATGGGGATGGCGCTGTATAGCTTGCTGCTGATGGTGGGGCTGGCGGTGTGCTCGCCGTGGTGGCTGGCGCGGATGGTGCGCTATCGCGATGGGATGGGGCAGAGGCTGGGACGCGTACCGGCGGAGCTGCGGGCGGCGGTGGCGGGGCGGCAGGTGGTGTGGCTTCATGCGGTGAGCGTGGGCGAGGTGCTGGCGGCGACGCGGCTGGTGGGGGAGTTGGAAGAGGCGCTGGGCGCGGGGTGGGTGGTGGTGGTGTCTACGACGACGGCGACAGGGCAGGCTTTGGCGAAGGAGAGATTTGGGGCGGAGAGGGTATTTTATTATCCGCTGGATTTTGCGTGGTGCGTGCGGGCTTATCTGCGCGTGTTGCAGCCGAAGATGCTGGTGTTGATGGAGAGCGAGATCTGGCCGCGGATGCTGGTGGAGTGCGGGCGGGCGGGTGTGCCGGTGGCGGTGGTGAATGCTCGGGTGAGCGACAGAAGCTATGCACGGGGACTGCGGGTGAAGGCGGTTTGGGGACGAGTGCTGCGGCGAGTGGATTTATTTTTGGCGCAGAGCAAGGAAGATGGAAGACGGTTGGTGGCGATGGGGGCGCGAGCGGAGGCGGTAAGGGCGATTGGGAATCTGAAGTACGACGTGCGGACGGCAAAGGCGAGCCGCGTGGCGGAGCTGATACGAGAGGTGGCGGCGGGACGCAAGATTGTGGTGGCGGGAAGTACGGTGGGTGCCCAGAGTCTCACCCAGCCGAACGAAGAGGAGATCATACTCAACGCGTGGCAAGACCTACCTCAGCGGGACTCGGAGCTTCTGCTTGTGCTCGCTCCTCGGCATCCTGAGCGCTTTTTGTTCGTCAGCTCAATCATCGACACGTTTTCTGCGGACGCTAGCAAGCTCGAATCGCTCAAAGGACCTAAAGGGTTCGCGATTGAGTACGACGTTATTGTGCTCGACACCATTGGCGATCTTGCTGCTGTGTATGGCGTGGCGGATGTGGCATTTGTTGGGGGGAGTCTTGTTGAACGCGGAGGACACAACCCATTGGAGCCGGCGCAGTTTGGCGTGCCGGTGGTGATGGGGTCTTCGTACGAGAACTTCCGCGATGTGGTGGGAAAGATGATTGCGGAGGATGGGATTCGCATTGTGCAGGGCAAGGATGAGTTGGAGGCGGCGCTGGTTGAGTTGCTGACGGACCGCGAGAAGGCGCGGGCGATGGGCGAGCGGGGGCGGCGCGTATTTGAGGAGCAGCA
>Ga0302201_10004055_pt1 | contig 10645 bp, 6 predicted proteins | sample II_Bog_N3_2_FD_194586 | JGI IMG/M metagenome (GOLD analysis project Ga0302201, IMG submission 194586) | Peat permafrost microbial communities from Stordalen Mire near Abisko, Sweden - II_Bog_N3_2 | ecosystem: Environmental > Terrestrial > Soil > Wetlands > Peat | place: Sweden: Abisko, Stordalen...
CGCAGGCATCCCGGCCATCTTGTTCGGGTCCGCGGCTGGGGCGTCGGCCTTTTGGTCGGTAGGGATCGCCGTCGGCTTCGCATCTTGAGGAACAAGGTCCATGCCGTCTGGGGCCTTGCCAGGCTGGTTGTAATGATGCTGCGGATTCATGGCGTCGTACCAGTAGATGGGCTTTCGCTCACCTCCTGAGCTTTGGGACGTTGCCACACTGCTTGCGCCCTGGGCAAACCAACGATGGGTCGCGGTTCCATAAACGACCCCGAGCGTCAACAGGATCAAAATGCCCAGGATGATTCTTTTTGGTGAGTGGTTCATAGCTACTTTGCCTCCTTCGAGGACTGATCTGATACCGGCATGGCAGGAACGGGCAGGCCAGACACATCGGTGCCCGTCAAGACCTCTATCTGAGCCAATGCGGTCTCGTAGTCGGCAAGTTGCCGGTAGTAGTCGATTTCGTAGCTCAAGAGGGTGGAGAAGTTGGCTATCAGTGAAAGAAAATCCACGGTCCCGACTTGATAGGACGCCATCGACGATTCGAGAGCGAGAGACGACTGCGGCACCACTCCCTTCGAGTAAAGAGTGAGCAGCCGTTCCGACGCCTTTGCGGTGAGATAATCCTGCTTCAGCTCGAACCTGACTTCGTTCAAGCGGTTGTCGCGCATCTTTTCGACGCTCATCAGGTCTTCGCTTGCTTCGGCAACGCCCTCGCGCTGTTTGGTTTTGTAGAAGACTGGGATATTCACGCTGACGGTGACGCCATTCATGTCGGGCTGTGCTGAGCGTTGCTGGTACATGTAGCTCACTCCGATGTCAGGCCGATACTCCTTCTCCGCCAGCGATACGGCCAAATGGCCGCGCTCCACCATCCTCTGGTCCCGCGAGACGGCAGTGTCGTTCTCCGCAGCTAGCGCATACAACTCGTCGAGTGTGCGAGTAAGCGTCGCAGGCTCCACGTCAGCCGCGGGCGGCAGCGGAGACTCGGGAGACCGAACGAGGAAGGCATTGATCCTGGCTTGGGCAATCCCTTGCTGCTCCTCCAGTACGGTCAACTTTTCCAGGAGCATAGAAATCTCGATCTGTGACCGCAGCACATCCTGCTGCGTGGCTTTCCCCACTCGATATCGCGCCTCCGCAATCTTCGATAGCTTTTCGAGCAGTTCCTTGTTCCGCTTTGTAGTTTGGATAGCTCTGCCGAAGTAGAAGTAGTCGTAATAGGCAGTCTTCACTTCCGCTTCAACCCTCCGCCGAATGGCGTCATAGTCGGCTTGCGCCGCGTCAGCCTCTTTGCTGGCGATTTGCCCGCGTAACTTCAATTTGCCCGGATAAGGGAACTGCTCAGATAGTGTCAAGCCGCGATAGCTTGAAGAGTCACCCGACATCACACTGAATGGAGCGGGATTCCCCGCCCATCCGATGGAGGCCATCGGATCAGGCAGCGACTCTACCTGCGGCACACGTCGCTGCAACGCCTTCACCGCGTGAAGCGCACCCTGGGCCTCTGGATTCTTCTCCAACGCCTCCCGGATGACATCGTCGAGCAACAATACCTCGGGGGCGTGGATCTGATCAGCCTTGATACTAGTGCTCACCGTCTGCACCGCCGTCTGGTCGGCCTGCGCGAGGACCACAACGGCTGGCCACAGTAACAGGACCGCGAGGATCCTTGTGTTTCTCATTGGACTACTCCCTTAGTCTGAAAAAGTGGACGCCGCAGACCGTTGAGTCTGAGCGGTTCTAGACGAGGGAGATGACTAAACGAGGAAGGTGCAAAGAAGGGCGTGAACCGGCGAATGCCGCAAGTTCACGAAATGCGGGGAGCCAGGAGTCGACCGGATGGTCAACAGGGGAAGATCGAGGGTCACGGCATTGGTTGCCTGAGTTCTATACGTCCCATCATGGGCGCGGATGGATGGCAATATGGATGGTGTGGTCACCAGCCCAAACGGCCCAACCTTGCAACCGCAGGACGAATCCCAAGACAGCGTTCCAGTTGTCCCGCATAGGGCCGCCATTTGCTGGTCATGACCCATGCAGCAGGCATGCGTGTGCGATCCGGAGGACATTGCGCAGAGAGGGGAAGCAAGTCCCGAAGCTCCGGCCAAAAGCAGGAGGACAACGAGAAACACGCTTTTGGATAGACGCCCCATCTTTAGCCTGAGGGCAGATTATACCTTCTCAGCACACACGTTATGTGACGCATGTCACAGAAGTCCGGCCACAGATGCACGGAGGGTGCGGTTCCGATTCCAGACGGAGTCCGGATACGCGGGGTGGCCATCGGTAAGACGGACTCGTATATATATAGTTGGACCTTGGGCGCCCTCGCTCGTTGCTCTTTGAGGGAATACCGGATAGCAACGGGAGATTCCGTATATCTTTTTTCAGCGACCGCAGAAAAGTGTCACGCGGCGGTCTCTGATCTGATTCAAAGCAACTTAGAGGAAATGGCGGAAGAGGAGGGATTCGAACCCCCGATACCCTTTCAGGTACGCCAGTTTTCAAGACTGGAGCCATCAACCACTCGGCCACTCTTCCGCTTTCCTGATCATAAATCACCGCCCAGGCGCCCCCACGCCACTGGTCCGAACAAAATCCCATTGCGACCATCGGGAGCACCACGCGAAGCCCATTACGCGTTATGGAGTAACCCCTCCGCCTATAATCGTCTCACTGGACGGAGGGTTGTCTCGATGGACGCCAGCGCAAGCCGCAGGAAGATCGTCATCATTGTCCTCGGCTCCATCCTGTTCGCCTTGCTGGCCGGATTCACCGCGCTCAGCGCCTTCAAACTCAATTTCCTCACCCCCGCCACTACTGGCGAGATTGTCGTCTTCGCCGGCCTATCCACGGTCGCCTTTCTGCTCTTCGTTGCGGTCCTGGTGCTGCTCGTCCGCAACGTCCTTAAGCTCTACGCCGACCAGCGCTCCAGCGTTATGGGCACGCGTCTGCGCACCCGCATGTTGTGGGGAGCGGTGCTGGTCTCGGTCATCCCCATCGTCTTCATGTTCCTCTTCAGCTACGACCTGATGAACCGCGCCGTCGATCGCTGGTTCTCGCAGAATCCCGACGAGATCCGCGACGACTCCACCCGGCTCGCGCTCGAACTCGCCCAATACACCTCCGCCAACGCCCGCGTCGAAGCCGAATCCATCGCCGCCTCACTGCCCCCAATCGCCGCCGACGCCAGCACCTCCACCCTAACGCCCCCGCCCGCGCCCCCAGCCGACACCATCGATCGCGTCCTCCATCAGCACGAGATCACCTTGCAGAATGGCTTTGCCGTCGTCTATCGCGAAGCCCGTCCCATCGCCACCTTCCACATGCCGCAGCGAACCGCTGCACCGGCCGAGGTCAAACCTTGGCTTTCTTACCAGGCCTCCAGCGATCCCGACTCCGACAATCCGCCGACGCCCTCCACCCACCAGCCCGGCGACGATCGCGTCCTCGATCAATCCATCGACTCTGCTATCCTCACCGCGGCACGCCGCAACGATCTCCCCATCTTCTCGCTCGGTGACACCGACTACGCGCTCGGAACCGCGGCCATCAAGCAGGGTGGCACCGTCGTCGTGGGCCTGCCCATGCCCTACGGCCTCTCCGCCACCGTCACCCGTTTTCAGAACGCGGTCGACGCCTATCGCAAGGCGTACCTGCAGCGCCGCCAGGTTCGCACACTCTATATGCTGCTCCTATTAATGATGACCAGCCTCGCGCTGTTCGCCTGCAGTTGGCTCGCACTGCATCTTTCCAAGCAGGTCACCAAGCCCGTCGAATCCCTCGCCGAAGCAATGGAAGCCATTGCCCAGGGCGACTACGCCCACCGCGTTGCCGAGACCGCAACCGAAGAACTCGGCGAACTCGTCCGCAGCTTCAACCACATGGCCGCCGACCTCGAAGGCAGCCGCCGCGACGTCGAAACCTCCAACCTCCAACTCTCCGCCGCCAACGCCACCCTCGAAGCCCGCCGCGGCGAGCTCGAAACCATGCTCCAAACCATCCCCAACGGCGTCGCCACACTCGACCCTCGCGGCTGCATCCTCCTCGCCAACCGCGCCCTCTCCGAGATGCTCGACCCCGGCGGCCAGACCCCCTTCATCGGCACCTCCCTCGAAAAAATCTTCCCCGCCGAAGCGCTCGAATCCATCAACCACCTGCTCCGCCGCAGCCACCGCATGGGCTCCGCCTCGGGCGAGATGGAGATGACCATCAACGGCGCCACCATGTACCTGCTCGTCACCGTCGCGCTGCTCGAAACCGGCTCCGGCCCCGACCGCATCCATCACGGCTACGTCCTCGTCCTCGAAAACGCCACCGAACTCCTCCGCGCACAAAAACAATCTGCGTGGAAAGAGGTCGCCCGCCGCGTCGCCCACGAGATCAAGAATCCGCTTACGCCCATCTCTTTATCAGCAGAGCAAATCCATCGCCACATCGCCCGCCTCGGCGTCACCCTCTCGGAGGCGCAACTCGAATCGCCCTCCATCGCCGTCATCCGCCGCTCCAGCGAAGTCATCTCTTCCTCAGTCGAAAGCATGAGGATGCTAGTCGATCAGTTCGCCGCGCTCGCGCAGTTTCCCACCGCGCAGCCCCACCCCGCCGCCATCAATCCCATCGTCGAGAACTCGCTCGCCCTCTTCGCCGGCCGCCTGCAAAACATCCGCCTCATCAAGCGCCTCGCACCCAACCTCCCTCTCGTCCTCGCCGACCCCGAAGCCATGAAGCGCGCCCTCGGCAACATGATCGACAACTCCGCCGAAGCCATGCACGAGTCTCTCCTACGCGAACTCCGCGTCACCACCGCGCTGCTCCCCTCCGGCATGGTCGAACTCACCATCTCCGACACCGGCTCCGGCCTCACCGACGATATGCGCGAACGCCTCTTCCTCCCCTACTTCTCCACCAAGCAGCGCGGCACCGGCCTCGGCCTGGCCATCGCCGCCAAAATCATCCAGGAACACGGCGGCACCATCCGCGCCGAAAAGAACTCCCCCGCCGGCGCCACCTTCCTCATCGAACTCCCCGCCGCCCCCACCCCCGACCCCGAGAATGGCGAGTCGGTCGAACCCGGACCCAAGGAGGCGCTGCAAAGTTAGCCAATGCGGAAACTCATTCCCTTGTCTCTGCTGACTCTCTCAACGCTGAGTGCCAATATCGGCGCAGCACAGCAACCACCGCGGCTACCGATCTTCCCTCTTCCGACAAAATTCATCCCGGAGGCTCCCTGGCCGCAAAAGGACTGGCCGCCTGCGATGAGGCTCGCAATTCGGCAAACTTTCCAGTGCACAAGCTGCCGCAGCGTCGTCGTCAGCCGCGTCTCACTTGGAGCCTTGGGAACCGCAGCGATCCTCGATCAATCCGACGACCCCTGCGAGGCGCAGGCAGGCAACTGCGCCAATCTCACGATCATGTACCGCTTCCACGGAAAATATCAGCTCCAGGACATCACCGGCAGCGGCTATGCGAATATCATCCCCAGCACCGGCTCCGTCCCGGACATCATCGGCGTGTCCGACTTCCCCTGCTGCTCCGGATACGCGACCCGCTACAGCTACAGTCTCAGCCAGCAGAAGTTCGTCGAGTCCGGCTGCGACATTATCGACTATGACAAGTTCGGCGACTTCAAAGGAGCCGAAGTAACCCCCTGCAACTAGCACGGCCCGCTCGCGGAACCTCCCCACCTCGAGCCGTCATTCTGTGGGTGCCCCGTCCTAGCTGGCTTGGGGAGTTCCATTCATGCGCTGGGTGTCCCAGTCATGACCGCTGCATCCTCTTGAGTGGGGTCCAGCCCCAACCTCCCACAGCAAAGTATTCCAAATCACATCATCGCGTACCATAATCACGTGACCCACTAACCTCCACGCGCCTTCAACTAGCAACCGGCAACTAGCAACGAACAGCCGCCCTTATGAACCACGTCCTGATCGTCGACGACGAAGCTGAAATCCGCGACTCGCTCGAATCCATCCTCGCCGAGGAAGGTTACGCCGTTGCCACCGCTGCCACCGCGCACGAGGCCCTCACGCTGCTCGCCGACGCCATCTACGACGTCGTCCTCCTCGACATCTGGCTGCCCGACCGCGACGGCCTCGACGCCCTCGCCGACATTCGCCAGATGGACTCCGCGCACATCCCCGAAGTCGTCATCATCTCCGGCCACGGAACCATCGAAGCCGCCGTCCGCGCCACCAAACTCGGCGCCTACGACTTCCTCGAAAAGCCGCTCTCCCTCGACCGCACCCTCATCGTCCTTAAGAACGCCATCAACGCCCGCCAACTCCGCGAGGACAACCAGGAGTTCGTCCGCCAGCTCAGCTTCCGCGTCGGCGTCACCGGGAACTCTGTCCCGATGAAGGCCCTCCGCCAGCAGATCAAGCTCATGGCTCCCACCAACGGCCGCGTCCTTATCTATGGAGAAAGCGGCACTGGCAAAGAACTCATCGGCCGCGCAATGCACGCCGAATCTCTCCGCAAGGATCGCGTCTTCGTCGAACTCAACTGCGCCGCCATCCCCGAGGACCACATCGAAACCGAACTCTTCGGCTACCGTCGCGGAGCCGTCACTGGCATGCCCGCCGGAACCCCCACCGAAAAGCGAGGCACCTTCGAACGCGCAGACGGTGGCACTCTCTTCCTCGATGAAGTCGGCGACATGAGCCTCAAAACCCAGGCCCGCGTCCTCCGCGCACTAGACGAACAGCGCTTCCTCCCCGTCGGCGCCACCCAACCCATCCATGTCGACGTCCGCGTCATCGCCGCCACCAACAAGGACCTCGAAGAGGAGATCGCCCGCGGCAACTTCCGCGAAGACCTCTTCTATCGCCTCAACGTCATCCCCTTCTTCGTCCCGCCGCTGCGCGATCGCAAGGAAGACATCCCACTCCTCGTCAAGGAATTCCTGCAGGAGTTCGGCCAACAATATGGCCGCCCCCATGTAGAAATGCACGCCGATGCTCTCGAAGCTCTCCGCCAATACAACTGGCCCGGGAACGTTCGCGAACTCCGCAACCTGGTCGAGCGCGTCCTCATCCTCAACCCCAAAACCCAACGCATCGAACGCAAGCATCTACCCGCCCTGGTCGCCCGCGATCCTGGCCGCGACGGCCAGCGCACTCGCGCCGAAGACTCGTCCACCCTGGCCGAAGCTCGCGATGCCTACGAGCGCGACTTCATCCTCAAGAAACTCGACGAGTGCCACGGCCAGGTCTCCCGCACCGCCGAAGCGCTCGGCCTCGAACGCTCCCATCTCTACCGCAAAATGAGAGCCCTCGGAATTGCGATCAAGGAGTAAGAAGGGCGCATGCGCCACATGATGCAGCGTAAGCCAAGCATCAAACCGCCGCGCCGGCGCTGCTAAACCCTCCTGCTCACTCAACCATTTCAAACTCTTCTTCTCTGAAATCGTTATTAGCGATAGACTCCACCTTACAGCCCCATCTTCAAGCACACCACCGACTTCCAATGTCTGAACAGCTTCTCAAGCCGTCCAATCGAGCCTTCTACCCTGCACTCAATGGCCTCCGAGCCTTCGCCATTCTGCTCGTCTTTTGCGAGCATTATCTCTCCGCCTCCACGCCCTCTTACCTGGAGTGGGGCTGGGCCGGCGTGGACATATTCTTCGTGCTCTCCGGATTTCTCATCACCGGAATCCTCATTGATACCATCGATGCACCGCATCGTTTTCGAAACTTCTACATCCGAAGAACCCTCCGTATTTTTCCCCTGTACTACACCGTCCTCCTCGTCATCGTGCTCCTCACGCCAGTTTTTCATTGGAAGTGGAGCGCCTTCTGGCTGCTTTGGCCAACCTATCTAGGCAACTATGGCGCTTGCCTCGCTGGATACCTGCAAGCCGACAACTACGACGTCATCAACTACCTCGTCTCACAGACCAGGGGGTTTTCTCTCCACGTCATCCACTTCTGGTCGCTGTGCGTGGAAGAGCAGTTCTATTTCATCTGGCCTTTCGTTATCTACAAGGTGCGTAAGATCGGTGTCATCCGCAATATCTGCATCGTCGTCATCGTTGCGTTGCCCATCATCCGTATCGCCGCGCGCTTGTACCTTCCGCGTGTGCTCATCGACCTCGGAATCCTCAGCAGCGCTACCTTCTTCCGATTCGACAGCTTCCTCGTCGGAGGCCTGCTTGTCATTCTTCTCCGGGGCGAGCACGCACAACGCATCCGCCATCTATCCTCGACCATCTGCGCCGGGTCGATCCTCATGCTCTTGGCGGGCTGGGCCTTTGCAGTCTTCGTCCTGCATCAGGGAGTCTCGGTCGGTTCCAATACGCCGTGGATGAGCACCGTCGGCCACACCCTCGTGGACTTCGTCTCCGCCGCCCTGCTACTGCTCGCGCTCAAACCCGGTAGCCTCGTCTATCGGCTCTTTACCCTTAAGCCACTCGACCGCCTCGGCATGGTTAGCTATGGCTTCTATGTCTACCACGACATTCCGTCGGAGTTCTACCGGTACCTCGCACGCCATGCACTCGGCCCGCACTTCACCCACATCGGCGTGCTCGTATCGCCCATAGCTTTCGCCTGCACGACCGCGCTGGCATTCCTCAGCTATCGCTATCTGGAGCGGCCGTTCCTTCTCATGAAGAAGCGTTACACCCGATAGATGCCTTCCGCAGCATCACCATGCAGCACACCATTGCCGCACCACTGCATGATGCACCGCCGAAGTCCCTAAACCTCGAACGCTCCCACCTCTACCGCAAGAATGAAAGCCCTCGGCATCGCAATCAAGGAGTGATGATGGCAGCAAGCGTCAATGCACGCTGGATCGAAAGAAGATTGAATGACGCCGACTGAGAAGACCACGAATATTCGCAAACAACTCCTCACAGCCAAACACAAGAAGCTTGTAGTGAAGAATACTGCACTCAACTACGCCCTTGAAGGGCTATTCACTGCTAGACCCGGGAGCTACTCGATGCGCGTGCTCAATTTCCTATTTCTCCTCACCTTGGCGGCACCGCTCCTCGCGCAGGAAACCTCGCTTATCGACACTTACAAAGACATCCACGCGCATCCTGAGCTCTCCCATAACGAAGCGCGCACCTCGGCCATCCTCGCCGACGAACTTCGCAAGGCCGGCTACACCGTCACCGACCACATCGGCGTTTATCCCGACGGCACTCGCGCCTACGGAGTCGTCGCCATCCTCAAGAACGGCGACGGCCCAACCCTCCTCATCCGCGCCGACATGGACGCGCTCCCCATCATCGAAGAGACCGGCGTCGCCTACGCCAGCCACGTGATGACCAAGACCAAATCCGGCCAGGACACCGGCGTCATGCACGCCTGCGGACACGACATCCACACCACGGTCCTCATCGGCACAGCCCGCGCGCTCGTCGCCGCCAAGTCCCAGTGGCACGGAACGCTCATGCTCATCGGCCAGCCGTCTGAAGAAACCATCGACGGCGCTAAGGCCATGCTCGCTGACCACCTCTACGAGCGCTTCGGCACGCCCGACATGGTCATCGGCCTGCACGATACCAACCGCCACGCCGCTGGCGCCGTCTCCATCACAGCCGGTCCCGCCATGGCCAGTTCCACCTCTGTCGATGTCACCATTCGCGGCATCGGCGGGCACGGCGCCCATCCTGACGTGGGACGCGATCCCATCGTTCTTGCTGCCATGTACATCCTCGAGATCCAGACCCTCGTCAGCCGCGAAGAGGATCCCCTCGAACCCACCGTCGTCACCGTCGGTGACATCCACGGCGGCACCAAGCGCAACATCATCCCCGACGAGGTCAAGCTCGAGCTCACCGTCCGCGCCTTCTCCGAAAAATCCCGCCAGGTCATTCTCGACGGCCTTCGCCAGATGGCCATCGGCGTCGCCACCTCCGCCGGCCTTCCATCCGAAAAAATGCCCACCGTCACCGTGCTCGACGACGAATCTACCTCGTCGCTTTACAACGATCCCGCAATGTCGGCCCGCGTAAAGGCCACGCTGCAGAAGGCCATTGGCGCAGACAACGTCTTCGACGATCCGCGCCAGATGGGCAGCGAAGACGTCGGCATCTTCGGCCTCAACGGCAAAATCCCTGTCGTGTACTACTGGCTCGGAGCGATGTATCCCGACCGTTTCGCCGCCGCCACCGCTGTCCGCAAAGAACTCCCCGGCCCGCACACCAGCAAATTCGAGCCCGACCCAGAACCGACACTTGCCACCGGCGTCCGCTCCATGACCGCCGTAGCGATCTCCCTCCTCCAATAAGTCGTCGCGAATCCGGCCGAACATCCCCCTGCCCGGACTATTCTCTAACGCTGCCAACATCCGACTTTTCAGAGAAGGCGTGCCCTACCCCCCCCCGGGGGGGGTGGGTATAGCTAAGTAAGTTTATTTGCAGCAATTTAGCAAGAGTTGTGTCTGTAAAAATAAGAAAACAAACGGGTTATTGCAAAAATAGGAAAACAGGGCACTTAGCGGCTTTACGTTGGAAAGAGGGACTTAACTGCGAAACCCGGCGCACATGGCCGGGATTCGGTTGTTCCTTATTCTCACTTACATCTTAAGGATAACACGTTGACCATAACTCATCTGCTATCTATTTTTTTGAGATAAGTATTGATGATGGAAGGGTTATGGGAGAATTTGGAGTTTTGGGGGCTTGACAGTGTTTTTGGGC
>Ga0302201_10004076_pt1 | contig 10619 bp, 9 predicted proteins | sample II_Bog_N3_2_FD_194586 | JGI IMG/M metagenome (GOLD analysis project Ga0302201, IMG submission 194586) | Peat permafrost microbial communities from Stordalen Mire near Abisko, Sweden - II_Bog_N3_2 | ecosystem: Environmental > Terrestrial > Soil > Wetlands > Peat | place: Sweden: Abisko, Stordalen...
CCAGCAGGAATCGGCCAGCGCGTGCGGGCTCTGTTGCACCTCGGTGCAGGCCGTCGAATTTGTGCACCTGTTTGCCGATTCACTTCTTCACTGATTCACCGCCCTCTCGTGCGATCCTTAAAGCGTCGTGAAGATTCTCCTCGCCATCCTCGCCGTAATCGTCATCGCCGCTTTGCTCGTCGGCGACTACAAATGGCGGCAATGGATGGCCGCACGGCGCCGCGACCGGCAATGACGCCGCAACTTTCCTGGCTCCCTCCCGTTACAATGAGCCATAGGGATCTGTCCAAGAGCCATAGGGATCTGTCCAAGAGCCATAGGGATCTGTCCAAGAGCCATAGGGAGCTGTCCAATCGCCATGCACCGCATCGTTCGCCTTGTCCGTCCTGTCCCCAGTCCTCGTCGCCTGAACTTCGCCGGGCTCCTGCCGGCCGTTGCCGCTGCGCTGGTTCTGCTGGCCACGACCGCCGCTGCCCACGCCCAGTTTGCCCCGCCGTCGCCTGGGACACAGGTTCACGACTCCTCGGCGCTGCGCCCGCCCGCCGGAGCCCGCGTGGCCATTATTGAGTTCGAAGATCTGGAGTGCCCGGATTGCGCCCGCGCCAACCCGCTGCTGAAAGAGGCCGCGACCAACTACAAAATTCCCTGGGTACGCCACGACTTCCCGCTCCCCTTCCACAACTGGAGCTTTAATGCGGCCGTGAACGCGCGCTGGTTCGACACCAAAAGCAAGGCGCTGGGCGACGAATACCGCGACCAGGTGTTTGCCAGCCAGCCCTCCATCGTGAGCCCCGAATCGCTGCGGCAATTTACGCAGAAATTTGCCGACAGCCACAAAATCGCACTGCCCTTCGCCATCGATCCGCAAGGCTCGCTGGCCACGCTGGTGAAGGCGGACTACGCGCTCGGCCAGCGCATTGGGATTGAACACACACCCACCATCTGGGTGGTGACCGCTAGCAATTCCCGGGGCGCTCCGTTTGTTGAGGTCGTCGACCGCTCCAAGCTTTACGAACTCATCGACCAGGCAATAGACGACACCAAGCCGCGCGGCAAGTAGCGCGCGGGCGCTTGCTGGGGTTAAATCGGCGCATTCCCGCGGAGTGCGCCGATTGCCGATAGGACGCGAATATCTGGCGGTCGAGACGCGAGCACTGCAAGACCCTCGCCCCCCTTCGCCTCGTACAATCACGCATAGGGAACCGTCCAACAGCCATGCCAATTCGCCATCGCCCCGCCCGCGCCATCGCCGCTCGCATTTTGCGCGCCGCCTGCTTGCTTGCGCTCGCCGCGCTGGTGCTTGCAGCGGCTGCAACCGCCAGGGCGCAATTCACCCCACCATCGCAAGGAACGCAGATTCTCGATTCGTCCGCGCTGCATCCGCCGGCGGGCGCGCGTGTGGCCATAGTCGAGTTTGAAGACCAGCAGTGTCCCGCGTGCGCGTTCAATAACCCTCTGATCAAAACGGCTGCGGCCAAGTACAAAATCCCCTGGATTCGCCATGACTTTCTCATTCCCGGGCACAATTGGAGCCGCTACGCCGCCATCGACGCCCACTGGTTCGACCTGAAGAGCAAAGCCATTGGAGACGAGTATCGGGATCAGGTCTTCGCGAACCAGGCCTCCATCTACAACCCCAGCTCGCTCACCCAATTTACTGCCAAGTTCGCGCAGAGCCACGGCCTGGTTCTTCCGTTCGCCATCGATCCACAAGGCAAGCTGGCCGCGCAAGTCGATGCCGATGTAGCTCTCGGGCTGCGCACGGGCATCAAGGGCACACCTGCCGTCTTCATCGTCACCGCCAACAGCAAAGGCCCGCAATTCATTGAAGTCCGCGACCCCCAGTTGCAGCTTTACAACGTCATCGATCAGGCCGTGGCCGACACCACTCCCGCCCCCAGGCCGGCGAAAGCTAAAAAGCCCGCCAGACAGTAGCCTGCACGGGCGTCCAAGAACCCCAAAGCTGCGAGTTCCGTCAGGATTGAGTGCCCGGGAGCTTGACTGCGCTGTTTGAATGCAGTATATTTGCAGTATCAATGCAGTGGAGGTGCAGTATGCCAAGGTTCACAATCGATATTGACGACCAATTCAACAACACGCTCACCAGCCTGGCCAACGGTGGAAGCAAGGCGGATGTAATTCGCAGGGCCGTTGCGAGTTACCAGTATCTGAAGTCGCAAGTCCCGAATTCACTGTCCGACAAGCGAGTTTCGATCACAGATGCTAATGGCAACATCCAAAGAGACGTAATCCTTCCATAGGGCCGCCATGACCACAAACCCGCCGGTCAAGAACGTCGTGGTTTCAGAAACAAAAGCTGGTGCTATCGCCATCGAACCGCCGTACGTCGTCTCAGAAAAAAAGGCCGGCACAATTGACATAGTTCCACCGACATTCCTTGAGTGGTGGGGCGTTGTCTTTGTCTCCTGCGCCGGGGGCTGGATTCTCCTAATTGGGTCGGGGCTCCTCATCCATTTCCTGCGCAATCAACCGGCGATTCCTAGTCTCGTCGGCCTGTCTGCGGAACAGGCAAAAGACGCCCTCAGCCTTCACAAGCAGCTATTCGATCAGTGGCGCGATTCGCTCACCTACATCTTTGATCTGTTGGTTACAAAGACCGCCTTGCCATTGGTCACTCTCCTGCTCGGCTACCTTTTTGGAAAAGGGAAGAGTTGAACTCTGAGAGGATCTCCGCCCCGACTCCCAGACCATAGAAAGCCATCGCTCCTTTTCTGCCTCGGCGTTTCGGCCCGTCAAAATTCCGCGGCAACGCGGGCACCACAAATAATTATTTCCAGGTGTCGATTTCTTCACTATTATTGAATTAATGACCGACCGAAGCTATCTCGGAGAGTTCGAACTCATGATTCTGCTCGCCGTGATCCATCTTGGCGAGCAGGCCTACGGAGTGCCCATCTCCCGCGAACTCGAAGTCCACCGCGGCCGCGACGTCTCTGTAGGCAGCGTCTATGCCGCATTGGAGCGCCTCGAAGCCAAGGGGCTTGTCTCGTCGGTTCTCGGCGACCCCACCCCCGAGCGCGGCGGCAAAGCCAAGCGCTTCTTTCGCATCACCAAAGAAGGACTCCGCCAGGTACACGAAACCCGCCGCGTACTCACCAGGCTTTGGCAAACCCTGCCTCAGCCGAAAGGAGAACGCGCATGAGACGGACCGAACCACCGCCGCTAGCTGCCTGGATGCTGGAACATGCGCGTCCGGAGGAGAGCGACGAAGCGCTCGCCGGCGACCTGCTGGAGGGCTTCCGCTCTGGCCGCTCCGACGGGTGGTACTGGCGCCAGGCGCTGGCGGCATGCGCCGTGTCGTGGTCGAGGAGCCTTCGCGGGCGCACGCCGCTGCTGGTTTTCGCATTGCTGTGGTCCATGCTGGCGCCGGCCTGGGAAGTTTTCATTGACAGTGTTGAGAGCGCCCCGACCCTTGTTCGAATCTGGCCATATTTTGGGCCTGTCTGGTTCCTCCCCGCACTCGCTGGTTGGCTCGTTCTCAATTCGATCTTCCTCTGGGTAGGAATTCTTGTCTTCTTCCTTGCCTACTTGACCAACAGGGAAGCCTTCCGCATCAAAAGACTCCGTCGCGCATTTCTGTTGGCATCGCTGGTATTGCTGCCGGCCTACGGGCTCACCTTCGTTTGGGGCAATTTGTATTGGTATACCCTTTTTGCGGAAGCAAAGCTTCCCGCCACAACCCTGGGCCAGATCACCGACCTTAGAATCCTGGCGGATGCAATGCGCCTTCCGTATTTCATCGCGCTGGTGTGCGCGCTATGGAATGCGATCCCGCGATCCATGCGCTCGCCGCAGATGCTCCTCGCTGAATCAACCCCAATTGAAGTCTCAGATCTATCCGACGACGTTCCACTCGAGCCGCCCGATCCCTATACCGCCAAACGTTTCTTCGGCTTCATGGTTGCCGCGGGGCTGGTGAATGCGATGATCGCCGGCCGCCTGCTTTGCCAACTGCCCGACTCGCACACGCCCGCTCTCTCTGCACTTCTCACTCGGGCCACTTTCTACGTTGCTCTCGGCGCGATCGGTGGCGTGATTGGCGCCTACGCTTATTGGAAGAGCCCGTCGAGCCTCTACCGCGAGCATCCTCCCATTCCATTCCCGCTCTTTGCCCTTGCCTGCGCCTCGGGGTGGATTTGGGTACCCTCCATGATGCTCTTCTGGCAGCAAATTTCCGCCGCTACGGCATTCGTTGCCGCAATCGGAGCCACTCTGCTAGCCATCGGCCTGCGCAAGGCAACCTGGCGAGTCTTTGCCCCGGCGCAGCAGTCTGCCTACAGCCTTGAGCCGGAGCAGGCTGAACTCTTCGCCGACACGCTCTATCGCGCACCCCAAGAACTCGATGGCTTTTTTGTCACGCTCTGCCTCTACACGGCAGGCTGCGCGCTGTTCAATGGATTCAATCTCACCGCCGCCGCGCTGCTCGCACTCGGCGCGTCTCTCTTCGCCTGGAAACGAACTTTCCCGCAGATTCATCGGTTCAACAGCAATTACGAATACAAGCGAGCCGCATTGCGCCTTGCGATTGCAGCCATTCCGGCAGTGCTCATCACCGTCTGGGCGTTGCTCGATGGGGTCGCTCATCGCAATCATCTCGCCCAGATCAATGCAGCTTTCGCCGCCGGCGATGGAAACTCGCCCCACGATCACGCCAAACCGAAAACCAACTCGTCCGGAAACGGAATTGGCGGATACGAAAGCATCATCCTATGGCCCGTCCCTGAGAAGAAGCAGATCGCCGCGCCGCTCCCGTCTCGAACCTCGGTCCTGGCCCCGGGAACCACACAGCCCCTCGTTATTCGTTTCGACGGGGCCTATTGGTACTTCCAGCCCCCCGGCAAGCGCCCCGGTCCTGATGCGCACATGGCCCACGGCACTCCGCTAGCCATCGACATTCAATCCAACAACTTCATCCCACTGGTAATGGAGGCCCATCAGACCCTCGGCTCCGCCATCCCTCTAGCCCGCTGCCGTGAAATTCAGGTTGGCATCCTCAACAGCAATCACCGCCCCGGCACGGTCAATATCGCAGTCTTGCTCTCCGATTCAGCTCAGCCCAACAGTCAGCTCTACCTCGGCCAGCAACCGGTCACATCCAGCCTGCCCGGCCCATTCGCCGTCAGCACTTCCCCGGAAAGCGAAACCCTCCGCTTCCCCATCTCGTTGCCCGCAAAGATTCGTAAGTTCGACGAGGTCACGGTACTCTTCCTTCCCGATGAGGAAAGCTATCGAGTAGGCCCCAAAATCGCTATCCAGCAATTCCAGCTTTTGCCCCGCTGAGGGACTCGAATCCGCCGATGGTTCCATCTTCCTTCGACCCCGGCGGATCCAGCCTCGCTCATTGAATCATGACAACATTCATGCTCCATGGCGTCAAGGTAATCGTCAGCGGAAGCGACTGCGCGCCAAGAGGGGTCGTAGTGGGGCCCGCCCAGGTACTCGTTCCCGCCGGGTCCGGAAAGAATCCAGTGGGCGAACCGGACAGGTCGTACGTGGCTTTGTCGTAGCTAATTACATTGACGCTTGACGCGGTGCTTTGCCCGGAAAGCGTAATCGTTACCGGCTCGCTCGTCGTTTCATTCAGGTTGAACAAAACCAGCGCCGTCCCGCCGGTGCTGGTTGCCGCGTAGGCGCGAATGTCGGTGGTGTCGCCCGTTACGGTCGGTGTAAGCACATTTTGGCCAGTAACGGCCACGTTGCTGAAGAGCTGATACGCCACCGCTGTTGGAGACATGGTGCCGATAGCGCCCGCGCCCGCACAGCCAGTATCGGAAGGCCCATCGGAGAAGACATTGTAGCCTCCGAAATCCTGCCATCCATACAGGGAGGCGCTGTCATTTCCGGCTGTACCGTTACAATTGTCGAACGAAATCCACCAGGTACCGCGCGTGATTCCATCGTTCATCATTTCGCCCAATAATTGTCCGGCATACAAACCCTGAGTAATCGACAAGCTTTGCTTGCCCGGGTTGGAGGAGACCGAGCCCATCTCGCCAACGTAAATGGGCGTGTCGGGTTCGCCCGCGGTTTTAAGCTCAGCTTTCAGCGTGTTGATGTTCGTGGTGAAATCCTGCGCTGCTTTATTCACCAGGTAGGTATCGCTCTCACCCCCCGGGTTCTGCGGATAGTAGTGGAATTCGACGAAATCGTAGTAGCCGGCGGCGTTACCCAGAACGATGCTGTCCCAGTCAGCCGCGCAGCAGTTGCTCTGAGCATCCGCAACCACGCCGACCAGAGTGTTCGGACTGGCCGCCTTGATCAGCTTGTAGTAGCCGCTTGATCCGACTACTGCCGCAGCGTAGGTTGTGGGGTCGTTCTTCGGGGTGTGCCCATCGTATTCCCAGCTTCCGTACTCCTCGTTGCCCACAGTCATGTGGCTCACCGTGACGCCGAGGGTCAACGCGTTGGCCGCCCATGCGGCTGCCTCGGTAGGATCCCCGGGTCCAGTGCAATTCTTGCCCGTTCCGTAGTCTGCCGTAAGCGCCAGATCGACGCCCGATGGCTTGACGAAATTGTTGACGTAGGTGGTGAAATTGGAGTTCGGATGGGAGTAGCCGCCCTGGCATTCGGTGTTGTCTTCCCAGTTATAAAGGTCGGAATTCGATCCGCCCGGCCAGCGCACTGCCTTGACGCCAGCCGCCGCGAATGCGGTCTGAATTGCGGCGATGGTCGGGTCGGCCCACATGGCCATATTCATTCCGATAAGCTGGTCGCTGATGGCCGGGCCGAGAGTGGATTCGTTAACCGATACCGTGGTCGGAGTGGGAGCCGTAACCGTAACCATAGCCGTCGCGGTAATCGCCGTCCCGCTGACGGGAGTCACGGTGAGGGTGTAAGTTGTGGTCGCGGCGGGGCTGACGGTCACCGCTACTCCGGTAGTTGCGGCCAGGTTTCCAGGGGTGATCACGCCCGTTCCACCCGAGAAGACGCCCGTCAGCGTAGCGCTTCCTCCGGCTGTGATCGTCGTCGGGCTCGCCACAAAGCTGGTGATTGTGGGCACGGGATTCACAGTTATGGTGGCCGTCGATGTCACCGCCGCTCCGCTGGCAGGCGTCACGGTGAGCGTGTAGGTGGTAGTCGTAGCGGGGGTCACCGTCACCGCCGTCCCGCTTGATGCGGCAAGATTTCCGGGGGTGATCACACCCGTTCCACCTGAGAAGACGCCCGTCAGGGTCGCGCTATTTCCATCCACGATGGTTGCCGGATTCGCGACAAAACTCGTGATTGAAGCTGGCGGAGTATTGTTCCCACCCCCTGAGCTGGACCCGCCGCAACCGCTCAAAACTGCTAAACCACAACCACACGCCATGGCCCAAACTGCGAAAACAGAAAGCCGTCTCATAAGTTTTCCCTTGTGTTGAATTTCCGAAACCTTCCGACCGCCAATCATACGACCTTTGCATCCCGGTTTGCACCTCATTCCGGGAGAGCTCGCGCATTGGGTTCGATTGAATGGTAAAGGTTTTCAGAATTCCGCACGTCCACACCTGTATCAGCCGCCAGCCAAAGCTCGAATATCCTCGATTTCCAAAACCCGTTTCTCATGCGCTCACCGCGTGGTCGTCCGTCCTTCCCGCAAGCATAATCCCAGCATCATGATGGATACTCGTGGTGTGCAAGCCTTCAAGTTCATGGCGGTTGTTGCGTCGCTTCTGATGGGAGCCTGCCCTTGTTTGCCGCAATCCCTTCCCACTTGGGACCCCGCCGTGTCCGCCGCGTCGAAGCTGGCCCCTCAGGCCCGCGTCGTAGTCCTCGATGTCTCCTCCGGTCGACTCCTTGCCGCCAGCCACCTTTCCCAGGCCGCTCGCACCCTGGCCGCTCCCGGCTCCACGCTCAAGCCGCTCATTCTTTACGGCCTGGTCGCGGCCAACCGCTGGGATCCATCGCGCCGCATCGCCTGCACTCGCAAACTCTTGATCGCCGGCCGCTCTCTCAACTGCTCCCATCCGCCGGCTGACCCCATGGACGCCCGCCAGGCGCTCGCCTGGTCCTGCAACACCTATTTCGCCACCGTCGCCGCAACCCTTGCCCCCGGTGAACTCCGCACCCTGCTTGCTCCCACCGGCCTGCTCAGCCAGTCGGGGCTGGCAACCACTGAAGCAACCGCTTCTTTCCGAGATCCTGAAACCCCAGACCAGAACCGCCTCACCCTGCTGGGCGTAGACGGCATTCTGGTAACACCGCTTGAACTGGCGGCAGCCTATCGCTGGCTTGCGGTCCAACTCGCCGCCGATCCAGGCTCCGCGGCCGCGCAGGCAGTTCAGGCCGGCCTGGCTGGTTCAGCCAGCTTCGGTATCGCCGGCGCAGCGTCCATTGGCGGAGTGCCGATAGCCGGCAAAACCGGCACTGCCAATCTCGGTCCCGGAACCCCATCCCACGGCTGGTTCGTCGGGCTGGCGCCATCCAATGCCCCACGCGCCGTCGTCGCCGTCTATCTCCCCGCAGGCCACGGCGCAGACGCCGCCCGCGTGGCCGCCGAATTACTAGCCCACTCCCCTCTAAGGCAGGCCAGGCCATGAGCGTCCGTCCCAATCTCGCAGCCTGTGCCCTTTTGATTGCCACGCTCGGCGTCGCAGCCTCAGCCGCTTCTCCCACCCAATCCCTGCCGGCCCACACAAACGCCCACCCCCCATCAACCCTCAGAATCGGACTCTGGACCTTGTGGCACGACAAGCAGGTGTCCATTGCCCCGAATCCAGCCGCAGCCTTCCGCCTTTGCGAAACCTGCCCCGCGTCTGCACTCGATCATCCCATCCAGATCCGCGCCTCGGCCAACCAACTCGTTCTCCCACCCAACCGTTTCACCGGCTCCGTCTGGCTCTCCGGGCCGCTTACCCTGGCCGCCCATGGCGAATCACTCGCCCTCCACAATCCCATTCGCATCACTGCCCGCAATGGCGAACTTGTCCTCAGCGTCATTCTCCCCGTGGAAACCTACGTCGAGCGCGTTGTTTCCAGCGAAAGCAGCCCAGCCGATTCGCTGGAATCGCTCAAGGCGCTGGCCATCGTCGTTCGCTCCTTTGCCCTCCACCAGCCCCACGGCCACGCCGATTACGACCTGTGCGACTCCACGCATTGCCAACTGCTCCACTGGCCCAGCCATGCTTCCCAAACCAATCCGGCCGCCCATGCCGCCACGCTTTCCTCTGCGGGAGAAACCCTCTGGTTCCACTCGCAGCGCGCCCAAGCCTGGTTCCACCAGAACTGCGGAGGCCGAACCGCTTCTCCGCAAGAAGTCTGGCCCTCCAAATCGCCCGACCCCGCCCCTTTGCCCTGGCTCATCTCGCACGCCGACCCCTACTGCACCCCGAACGGGGCACGCGAGTGGTCTGCCGACCTGTCAAAGTCTGACCTCACAGCCGCCCTGGCCGCCGCCGGCCTTGTCCGCCCCGGATGGAACGCCCTCACCGTTGCACGCCGTGGCGAATCGGGCCGCGCCGTCACGCTGTTGGTCGATTCATCCCCCATCTCCGCGGAAGACTTTCGCCTCGCCATAGGCCGTTCCCTTGGCTGGGGCCAGATATTGAGCACATGGTTTGAGGTCTCGCGCCAGGGCGATCGCTTCCTCTTCCACGGACGAGGCTCCGGTCACGGCGTCGGCCTCTGTCAGGCCGGAGCCGCCGCCATGTCCGCGCAGGGGCGCAATGCGACGGCGATTCTTGCGCAGTATTTCCCTGGGGCTGAGGCAGCGGACGAAACGACAGGGCGAGCGTGGCAATCCTTCCAGGCAAATGGGCTAGTGCTGCAGACGCTCGACCCCGCAGACGCGGCTTTCCTGCCTGATCTGGCGCGGGCGCTATACGACGCGAAGAGCCGTTCGGGGATTCACGCAACTCAGACAGTCACCGTGCGCGCCTTTCGCTCCACGCCGTCCTTTCGCGACGCCACGCTAGCCCCCGGCTGGGTCGCCGCCTTCGCTGAGGGCAACTGGATCGCCACGCAGTCGCTCCCGACGCTTGCAGCCCGCAAGATTCTCGTTCCTACTCTCCGCCACGAATTCCTGCACGCTCTGGTCGAAAGCCAAGCCGCGCCTGACACGCCTCTGTGGCTCCGCGAGGGCCTTGTAGAAGTCTGGAATGGAGACGCCAGGGCACTCGCTCCACCGCCTTCACTCAAAGTCGATCTGATCGATTCCGCCCTCACCCGCGCTGCAACGGAATCCGAATCCGAAGCCGTCCACCGCGCCGCCGCCTGGTTCGCAGCGCGCCTGATCGACCGCTACGGCCAATCCCAGGTATTGGCCTGGCTCCGCACCGCGGTTCCACGATCTGCCCTCGCGACGCTCAAATAACGCCGCTCGGTGCCACTCGCCAATCCACCCCACCACCCCGCCGGTTTATCCTTTCTAGCGATGCGTCACTCCCTGTCAGTAGCCATGATCGCCATGAACGAGGAGGCCAACCTTCCCCGCACCCTGGAGAGCGTGCGCTGGGCCGACGAAATCATCCTCGTCGACTCCGGCTCAAAGGATCGCACCCTCGAAATCGCCCAATCCTATGGAGCAAAGACCAGCTACCACGCCTTCGGCGGCCACGGCGAACAGAAAAACGTCGCCCTCGACCTCTGCACCTCCGACTGGATTTTGCTTCTCGATGCCG
>Ga0302201_10004097_pt1 | contig 10588 bp, 8 predicted proteins | sample II_Bog_N3_2_FD_194586 | JGI IMG/M metagenome (GOLD analysis project Ga0302201, IMG submission 194586) | Peat permafrost microbial communities from Stordalen Mire near Abisko, Sweden - II_Bog_N3_2 | ecosystem: Environmental > Terrestrial > Soil > Wetlands > Peat | place: Sweden: Abisko, Stordalen...
AGAAGTGGCGGTGTTATATGTTTCGCCGGAGCAGCTGCGGAATCGCTCATTTCATAAAACCATCGCCCAGCGGGAAATTGGCTGCTGGGTGTTCGACGAGGCCCATTGCCTTTCCAAATGGGGCCACGATTTTCGCCCGGACTACCTTTATGCCGGCCGTTTCATCCGGGAGTTTTCCCAGGAACAAGGCGTCCCCATTCCGCCAATCGCCTGCTTTACCGCCACGGCCAAGCGCGACGTCAAAGAGGAGATTCTGGCTTATTTCAAGTCCCAAACCGGCTTGGACCTGGTGTCCTACGAGGGCGGCGTGGAGCGCGATAATCTGCGGTTCGAAGTGCAGACCACTACTGGCCACGGCAAGCTGGAGCGGGTTCACGATTTGCTCTCCCAACAGTTGCTGACGGGCTGCGCCATCGTTTTTCGCGCCACCCGTGAGGACACCGAGGAAACCTCGGCATACCTTCGGGAAAAGGGTTGGCGCGTGGAACGGTTCCATGCCGGTTTGACGCCGCCGGAAAAAAAGCGGGTGCAGGACCAATTTCTGGCCGGCGAACTCCAGGTGATCTGCGCCACTAACGCCTTCGGCATGGGCATCGACAAGGAGGACGTGCGCTTGGTTATCCACGTGGACACCCCGGGCTCGCTGGAAAATTATTTGCAGGAGGCGGGCCGGGCCGGCCGCGATGGCCGGATGGCCAGCTGCGTGTTGCTGTTTGAGGAGGCGGATTGCGAGCGCCAGTTTCGCATGGGCGCCTTTTCCCAATTGTCGCGCCGCGACATTGCCCAAATCCTGCGGGGCCTGCGTAAGGCCGCCCGGGGCGAATCGCAAGAGGTGGTCATCACCACCGGGGAAATTCTCCGCGATGAGGATGTGGACACCACCATCAAGGCCGAAGAGCGGGATGCCGATACCAAGGTGCGCGCCGCCATCGCCTGGCTGGAACGGGCGAATTTCATCCAGCGTGATGAGAATGTCTCCCAGGTGTTCCAGGCCCGGCTGTTGGTAAAGGATTTGTCCGAGGCCGCCGCGAAGATGGCGACTCTGAATTTATCCCAACTCGAACACCGGCTGTGGCTGGCCATCCTGAGGCAGGTGCTGAACGCCGGCCCGACGGATCATCTAACGGTGGATACCCTGGCGCTCCTGCCCGAATTCACCGAATTCGCCCAGGGCAATCCCGCCGCGAATCCCGAATTTATCAGCGCCAAGGTGCTCAAGATCATGGGCAGCATGGCTCAGGCCGGGTTGATGAAGCGCGACCTCCTCCTCAATGCCTTTGTGCGCTACAAAGTGGCGGATCATTCCCGGCTCCGATTGGACCGGTTGCTGCAACTCGACCGCCGCCTGATCAATTTACTGGCGGAGGAAGAGCCCGATCCGGAGGGCTGGTTGCCGTTGTCTCTCCGCCTCCTCAATCAGCGATTGAACGAGGAAAAATTTGAATGCTCACCGGAAATACTCCGCGCCCTGCTCAAGAGCCTGAGCCAAGATGGGCGCGGTTTCGCCGGCACCCATGGCAGCCTTGATCTGCGCCTTTTCGGTCATGAATCCTGTCGGGTTCGTGTCAAACGGAGTTGGACCGCCATCAGTGAACTGGCCGATAAACGCCGACGGGTGGCCTCCCTGGCCCTGGATGTGATTCTGGCCAAGATTTCCACCGCGGCTCCCGCCCGCGCCGACCTGCTCGTCGAATTTTCTTTTGACGAGCTGTTAAAGGTCATCGACCAGGATCTTATGCTTCGACAGGAATTGAAGGATCCGGCGGCGGCTCTCGAACGGGCTCTCATGTATCTGCACGAACAGCGGGTGATCATTTTGCAGCAGGGGTTGGCGGTGTTTCGCGCCGCCATGACCATCCGCCTGCAACCGGAGGCGAAGGGCGAGAAATATAAGGCCAGCGATTATCTGCCACTAGAGCACCACTACCAGGAGCGAGTGTTGCAGGTGCATGTCATGAGCGAGTTCGCCCGGCGGGGTCTGGCGCGGATTCAGGAAGCCCTCGGCCTCGTGCTGGCCTATTTTTCCTTGGGCAAAGACGAGTTCATCCGGCGCTATCTCAACACCAAACCGGAATTGCTCAAGCACGCCACCACCGCCCAATCCTTCCAGCGCATTGTGACGGATCTCGCCAACCCGGCCCAAATCAAATTGGTCACCGCTCCCCTCGGGCGCAACCTGCTCATTCTCGCCGGCCCGGGCTCGGGTAAGACCAAAACCGTCGTCCATCGCTGCGCCTATCTGCTGCGGGTGGAGCGCGTTCGCCCCCAAAGCGTGCTGGTCTGTTGCTTCAATCGGCATGCCGCCATCGAACTGCGCCGCCGCCTCCGCGACTTGGCCGGTGACGATGTCTGCGGGGTGACGATTCTCACCTATCATGGTCTGGCCATGCGCCTACTGGGTTATTCCTTCGCCGGCCGGACGGGCAAGCCTGGCTTAGCCATTGATTTTGATAGCCTCATCACCGACGCGTTAAAACTGCTTCGCGGGGAGACCACTTCCCCCGGCTTGGAACCGGACGAAGTCCGGGACCGGCTGCTGGCGGGGTTTCAACATATTCTCGTGGACGAATATCAGGACATTGACCGTCCCCAATATGATTTGATCAGTGCCATTGCCGGCAAGACGCTGGAGGATCCCGACCTCAAACTGTCCATTCTGGCGGTCGGGGACGATGACCAGAATATCTACGCCTTTCGCGGCACCAACGTGGAATTTATCCGCCGGTTCCAGCAGGATTACGTGGCCGAAGTGCATTATCTCGTGGAAAACTACCGGTCCACCCGCGATATCATTGACGCGGCGAACCAGTTCATCGCGGCCAACTCGGATCGAATGAAGACCGAGCACCCCATCCGGATTGACCGCCGCCGGGAAATCCTGCCGGCCGGCGGTGAGTTTGGCTCGAACGATCCGGTGACGGCCGGCCGCGTGCAGGTAATCAAGGTTGCGGATGGTTCCGCCCAGGCCCGGGCCGTGATCACCGAAATCCTTCGCCTCCGCGCCTTGGGCGCAGACGATGGGTCGCAAATCGCCGTCCTCTCCAGCACGCACCGGGAACTGGCCCAGGTGCGCGCCCTGGCCGAGGCGGCCGCCATCCCCATTCGCTGGGTGGCGCAGCGGGACAAAATACCCCCGCTTCACCAGATCCGGGAGCTTGGGCAATTCTTGTCGCAGTTAGGCAGCCGGCCCAACGACCTAAAGCGCCCCGTCGATTTGCGTTTGTTGGCTACCAAGATTTTTGGCGCAGTTAATCCCAATCCCTGGGTGCAATTCCTTTTCCGCCTTGTGGACGGGTGGGCGGTTGAATCCGGCGACGCCGAGCTGCCCGTGTTTGAGGCTCTGGAATTCCTTTACGAAGCTTGCGCCGAAAGTCGCCGTGAATTTAGTTATGGGGCAGGCGTGACGCTGAGCACCGTGCACGCTGCCAAAGGCACCGAGTTCGACCACGTTCTGCTTATCGGAACTTGGCCACTGCCCGAAAGTCCGGCCAAACTGGAGGAACTCCGGCGCACGTTTTATGTGGGAATGACCCGGGCCAGAAAATCCCTGTCCGTGGTGGATCGTCAGGATCTGCGCCCCTCCTTGCCCGGAACGCTAAACGGTTCCGCCACGGTTATTCGCAACGGTGAGCCACTTGCCACCACCGCTGCGGTCGATGTTTTAAATTACGAAACTTTGGGCTTGGAAGACCTCCACTTGGGGTATCCCGGCGGTTTTCCGGCGCCGGCGCCGATTCATGCCGCCTTGGGCCGACTGCAACCGGGCGATCTGCTTCACCTGCGATTAATGCCCGGGAACGGCATTGGCCTGTTTGATGCCGCGGACGGTTGTGTCGCCTGCCTTTCGCAAAAGGCAAAAACGGATTGGGCCGGCCGTCAGGCCTCAATCCGAGAAATTCGCGTTCTGGCCATGGTTCGTCGCCAAGCCGAACAAGATCCGGAACCAACCCGTCGCGAACGCTATCTGGTATCCGAATGGGAAGTCCCCATCGCCGAAGTCATTTTTTAAAAAATGATTTGGTAAGGAACCGAATTTCGTCATCCACCTTCGAGCCTTCCCTCCGCGTTCGTCGGACGAATGGAGGAGGGCCATGCCCACCAGCATCACTGGTCCCGGTGCGTCCCCCTTCAGGTAATCTTCGCCACCGCCAATTGACGTCCAAGATGCATTTTAGGCAAGCTCGGGAATCCGAAGCGCTCGGTGCCGCGAGCTTTCGAGCGAACCCACGCTTTGGCTCGGTCCAAGTCCCGTGCCAGGACGATGGGAAAGCGGTTGCGAAGTTGGGCAAATGTTTGACGGGCGATGTCCTTATTACAGTCAAGCAACGCCTTCACGAACGCCGAGACATTCTCTGCCCGGAACGACCTCATCGATACCGCGAGATGCAGTGAATTTTCCTCCTGGGTCTGGGAGGAGTTTTGAGCACGTTTGAGGGTCTGGTTAGCGGCATACTCGCTGTCGTGCAGTCGCGACGAAATGAACATCTTCCACTTCGGGAAATGTTCAATCACGGCATCCAACCAAGCTGAAATGCCAGCCTCGCCGGTGTTGATTTCCTGACCGCCACCCACCAGACAAATGATCACCGCCCAATCTGGATGTCGATCCATGTAGGAAATCAAAAACTCCGGCTCGGATTGGGTGAAGCCCGGGCGCCCCTTCTTCCGCTTCATGAAGTTGGCCGTCATTTGCGAATTCCAGGCCCGTTGTGCTTCATCGAAGATCACGACGTGTTCCGGCGGCGGGGCTTTCTCGTCGGTCAGCCCAGCATCGCGAAAGTGGTGAACGTTTTGAATGAAAGCTTTCACCGGAGTCGCAACTTTCTTCTTGGTGGCCTTTTTATTTTGAGCTTTCAGCCGGAGGTATTCATCCCGCGTCAACGCCTCGCGCAAAACGGCAACGAGCGGTCCATTGCCCGACAGGAAGACAGCGTGCGTTGGTGCTTTCTCATCGCGCCTCTGCGTGGCGATGTTTAATCCCACCAAAGTTTTCCCTGCGCTTGGAACACCGGTTACGAAGCAAATAAACTTCTGTCCAGTGCTGCGAGCTTCATCAACCAATTCTTCAATACGCTTGGTTGTCGTGTGGAGATTTTGAGCGCCGGCGTCAAAACGAGCAATGGCATTCAACGGAATGCTGCGCATAGAACGACCGTGCCGCTTCGATAATCGTTGGCGTCGGACGATACGAGGCGCGCGCCCAAGCTTGGGCGTCGAGGGCGGAACCCATGGCCATGCTCAGCCCCAAATCCAGCGCCTTCCGAAAGTTGTCGGCGTTGGTCAAAACGGGTCGATAAACGTTGTCTGCGTCGGCCTCAAACTTGGCGGATAAAGGCTTAGCTTCGGTTGCCACGAGAATCGGAGCGATGGCGACATTGTGGCTGGCCTCGTGAAAGTTTTTTAGATCAAGCGCGTAGTCCCAAACCTGTTCGATCGCAGCGCGGTCGTAGTCGGTTTCGCCAACTTTGAACTCCAATGCAAAAATCACCGAACCCAAAACCAGAATGACGTCCACACGCCGCCCCATGCGCGGGATGTTGAATTCAAAGAAAACCCAACCATCTAGGCCGGTGAGTTGCGCTTGAAGGAGGTCGATTTGCGCCAGCCAAGCATCGCGCTGATCCGAAAAGTGCCCGTCGCCAGCGTGTCGGGAGTCCAGGTGCCCGGGCATGATGGCGTGATGATTCCGCTCTCGATCATTTACAAGAAGGGCATGCCGCTGGACGGATCAAACTGCTGCATCCTGACCGGTTATGGCGCCTACGGGATCAGCCTCGACCCGGCGTTCAGCATCCGCAACGATGCCCTTGTGCTTCACGGTGTGGTGTTCGCCATCGCGCACGTCCGGGGCGGCAGTGAAAAGGGCGAGGCCTGGTACCGGGCCGGCTTCAAAACCACCAAGCCAAACACATGGAAGGATTTTATTTCCTGCGCGGAATATCTGGTGGACAAAGGTTATACGAGTCCCCAAAAACTCGGGGGCACGGGCACCAGCGCAGGCGGCATCCTCATCAGCCGCGCCATCACGGAACGGCCGGACCTGTTTGCCGCCGCGATCTGCAATGTGGGCTGCGCGAATGCGATGCGCATGGAATTTTCGCCCAATGGCCCGGTCAACACGCCGGAATTCGGCACCGTGAAAGATCCCGTCGAATGCCAGGCGTTGTATGAGATGGACGGCGTGGCGCACGTGCAGAAGGGTATAATGTACCCGGCGCTCATGGGCGTGGGTGGGTGGAATGATCCCCGGGTGGAACCATGGGAACCGGGCAAGTTCGTGGCAGCGGTGCAGACCGCTACGGCTTCCGGCAAACCCGTGCTCATGAAGGTGAACTATGACAATGGTCATTTTACGGAGGAGAAAAAGGTTACCTTCAAGAATTTTGCCGGCCAGTATGCTTTCCTTTTGTGGCAGACCGGACACAAAGATTTTCAGCTGGTGCAGTAACCGACCGCCACCCTTTCCAGATGGCCGTCCTCATGTGAGAGCGCCCACGAGTCCAGGTCCAGCGTGTAGCCTTCACGCAACGAGGTCAGACTGTAAACCGCCAGCGTGTGTATTCCGCGAGTCTGCTCCCGCCCGCCCGTGACTTCAAGTGGAAGTCTTTCCTTTAAAATTCGTAAATCGTAAATTCCCCCAACTTCCAGCTCCCAGCTCCTAGCTACCAACATCCAACTCCCATCTTCATTCGTTTTTTACCCAATCTGGCAACGGGGCCGTGAACTCAACCGGCTCCCGGCTCAACGGATGCATAAATCTTACCCCCGCCGCATGGAGGCATAGCGGCGGATCGCCGAGCGCTGGCGACGGCATGCGACCGATTTGCTGATCAGGGAGGTAAACTGTATCGCCGCACACCGGAATCCCCAGATGCCAGAGATGCACGCGTATCTGATTTGTGCGCCCGGTCAGCGGCCGTACCTCAAGCAGGTTCGTGCCGTCCGCATCGCGCCGGACTACGCGAAACTCCGTGCGCGCCGCCAGTCCATTTTCCAGATCTACCGTGCGCGAACATTGTTCGCCGGCACCGGCACTGATGGTCGCGTCGCAACAAAATTCATCCGCTGGCAGCCGGCCAGACACACGGGCAAAATAGGTTTTCTGCACCAGTCCCTGTGCGAACTGTGTCTGCAGCTGGCCGGCTAGGTGTTGCATGCGCGCCACCAGCACCAGTCCGGTCGTTTGGGCGTCCAGCCGGTGCGCCGGATACATTTGTTGCGGATGATAGACCGTGTTCAGGATGTGCTGGAGCGTGTTGAGATAATATCGCCCGCCGGCATGCATCGGCAGCGGGGCCGGTTTGTTCACCACGATCAAGGCCTCATCTTCGTGCAGAATTTCCACGGCCCCATTCACCTCCGGCTCGGTCACGTTGGGAAAAAGATGCTGGTAGCGTTGCCCCGCCCGGACGATTTGTGTAGCCGCCACCGGCCTTTGTTCCAAGTTCACGATCCGTCCAAGTGTGAATTCCTCTTCCCACCCGGCCGCCGACACATTCCAGACCATGCGTTCCAGCGCTGCCAGCAGGGTCAAACCGTCGCAGTTGCCGGGAATATTGATCGGTTTGAAGTGATTCCGCGGCTGGCTTCCCGGCAGGGGTGTGACCGCACGACGGATCGCCGCATGACGTGGGGCCAAGTCCGACAACGAAAGCACCTCGCGAGTCTACGCCCGCCTCTTGCCCTTTTCAAGTTTCCTCTTTTCCAGTCAAGGTGGGGCGATGCCCGTGGCGCTGCCACCGTCCCCGCGAGCCGTGGTATTGGGGTGTAGCGACGGTCTGTCGCCCGCCGGTTTTTATGGTGGCCCCACCGCAAGGTGGTTCGTGAAATTCGTGTGGTTCGCGGTTAAAGTCTCAGCGCTCTTTGATTTCTTTTGTTTCCGCTTTCTGCCTTCAACCAGATTTAGTTCAGGTTTCAGTTTTCAGGTCTGAGGTCTTGTTTTCCGCGTTGGCCAGTGCGGCTCGCACTTTACCGGTCGGCTGAAAACCACCTCATGCGCGAACAGCGACGCCCACTCCTTGGCCGCCGTGAAATCACCGTCCGTCCCGCCGATCAATTCATGCCGGCCGTTCGCCCGGCGGATCAGCCAGGCATTGCCAAAACAGTTGATGATCTTTGCCGTGTTTACGATGCGTTTTCCAATGTTTTTTAGTTTCATGCAATCACCGTAAGGGAGTGGGTAGGACATTGGCTGTCCATGTGAATAACTATTTCCAAATAGTTTACTTGGGCAAACGCAAAATCGGCCTAGCCTCGGGATGCGACCTGAACTCCTTGGCTGTAGCATGCGGTCTATGACCGCCGTTTTTAGGGTGGCTGCAAGGTGGTTCGCGTAGTCCGCGTATTTCGCGGTTGAATAATAAAAATCTATGGCCAGTCCGGCACGGACCCGCATTTTGCACATTGACGGAGATTCCTTCTTCGCCAGTTGCGAGATCGCGCTTGATTCCAAGCTGGAAGGCCGGCCCGTCTGGGTCGGCGGCGGCCGGCGCGGCGACGGCATTGTCATCGCCGCCAACCGGCTCGCCAAAAAATACGGCATCAAAACCGGCACCGCCTGCTTCGAGGCCAAGCGCCTTTGCCCCAGCGGCGTCCTCTGCAAACCGCACTACGACGCCTACCGCGAGTTGAGCCGCCAGATGTTCCTGATCCTGGAGAAATACGCGCCCACGCTCGTTCCCTATTCCATCGACGAAGGCTTTCTGGATTTTTCCAGCATGGACACCCACGTCTGGCGCAACACCACGCCCACCGACTACGTCCAAGGGATCCGTGAGCGGATCAGAAAGGAAGTCCGTCTCCCCATGACTGCCGGCCTCGGCAACTCCGCCAAACTCGCCAAACTCGCCACCGACGCCGCCAAGGGCGTCGGCTTTCTCGAAGTACCCGCCGGCCAGGAAAAAGAATTTCTACGAGACCGGCCGGTGTCAGATATGTCCGGCATCGGCAAAAACCGGCAGTGCTCCCTCGCCGCCTTCATGGCCTTCACCTTCGGTGACGTCGCCGCGCTGCCCTCGATGTTGCTAAAACAAAAGTTCGGGATCTGGGGCCAGCAATTGTGGTTGTTCGCAAACGGCCAGTGGAACGAGCCGCTGGTATTGGAAATCAAAGACCGCACCACCATTTCCAGCAGTACCACCTTGCCCTACGACGAACCAGACCACGAAGCGGCGCTCACCTTCATGTTGAGCGAAGCCACCCGTCTCACCGGCCAGTTGCGCCGGGAACAGATGCAGGCGCGTGAATTCAGCGTGGCCGTGCGGTTCACCGATTTCACCGAAGTCGGCACCCGTCACCGGTTCAAGCACCCGCAGTTTCTAAACTCCGTCATCAACGAAGTCCTGGAACAAATGTTCCGCGAAATAATGGCCTATCAAGAGCGCCCTGTGCGCCAGATCCGCATCGCCATGTACAACCTGGAACGCTTGGACACGCACCCAACGCTCTGGGGCCGCACGAACGAAGAACGCTGGGGCGCCCTCGACGACGCCACACACGAACTGAATCAGAAACTCGGCAAAACCGCCCTGATGACCGGCGCACAACTCGCCTTGCGTCATGCGCACCCCGCGCCAACCGCCTCAAGCCCCGTGCCCGGCGCTTCGCCAAAATGCCCCTTCACCCCGCAACGCGAAATGATCACCAAGCTCTGGGGTGCCACCGGTCCCACCCAGGGCTCCCTTTTTTAAGGTAGGGGCGCTCGCGCTGCGGCGTCCGGGTGTAGCGTGCGGTCTATGACCGCCGTGTTTTCTCCCTCTCCGGCCCATCGGATGGGAGGGAGAGGGACGGGGTGGGCTTTCCGATAATCACCTTTATTTGGTTTTCTCTACCAGGAACAGACCGCCAAAACCGTCCAAGGCTCCCTTTTTTGAGGATTGGATTTGTTGAATTCGCCGCCTAATCGGCGCAATAAATGCTATATTTGAGCTCAAATTCTGTATCCCGCATGAATATTCGCTGCTGCCTGGCGTCGCGCACACTGTTGGTTGCGCTGGCTTCTTGTGTCTGGCTTCAGATCGACAGCGATGCCAGAGGTGCGCAGACATATGATTTTGGTTTCATTCCTGTTGGAGCGACCAACAAGGTGGGCGGTTTTAGTTTTGCCGGTGGCACTAATCTTTTCATGCAATCGGAAACCTTCACTGGCCCCAATGCCGCCGATTTTCAAACCAGTTCAAACTATGCCGGGCAATTTCTCCCGACCGGCCAGAATCATCTGTATTCGCTGAGCTTCATCCCGCAAACGCTGGGTTTTGAATCCGCCGCCCTCACCAATTACGAGACGCCCGATCCGCCCTTCGGCGGTGGCATCTTGTATCTTCAAGGCGTCGGCATGCCCGCCAGCCGGCCCGGCACCGGCCCGGTCGTGCCCGAACTGGCACCGCTGGAATCGGCCATGACTAATTTTCTGGTCGCCCATAATTTTGAGGCCGGCACGCTGGCCCTGATGAAGGACAGCAAGCTGGTGTTTCGTCAGGGCTACGGCTGGCGCGATAATAATTTCACGAAGGTCATTCACCCCGACAATCTATTCCGGCTCGCCAGTGTGTCGAAAATGCTGACGGCTTCGGCCATTTACAAACTCGTG
>Ga0302201_10004104_pt1 | contig 10577 bp, 15 predicted proteins | sample II_Bog_N3_2_FD_194586 | JGI IMG/M metagenome (GOLD analysis project Ga0302201, IMG submission 194586) | Peat permafrost microbial communities from Stordalen Mire near Abisko, Sweden - II_Bog_N3_2 | ecosystem: Environmental > Terrestrial > Soil > Wetlands > Peat | place: Sweden: Abisko...
ATTTCTTCACAACGGTGTCCTCCTCTCCTCAGTACCCGAGCCCGTCGGAGGCGGCCACCGTGTTGACCGACTCGAGCTGGCCGACACGGATCTGGGTGGCGCTCCGCACCGTCGGGACAGCAATTGTTCCGTCCGTTCCCCCGCCCGTCCACCGCACCACCCAGTTGCTGGTGGCGGTGACAGTGAACCTGCCAGTGCCGGAGGTCTTCTGGTACCGGAACCCACAGGTCGGGGAATCCGTGGCCAGTTCGTCCTGCATCGCCGTCTCATTGAACCGTGTGCCCACCCCGCAGGTGACCGACTGTCCATCCCCGGACGACCAGGTGACCGACTGAACCTGAGCGGTCGCCGTCACCGTCACCCCACCCAGGGTCGCCGATTTCGAGTACGGACCAAAGGTCAACGGTTGCGGATTCTCGACCCACAACCAGACCGGGATGCCCACCCACGTTCGCCGGTAGGCGGCGGTGCCGACCGGGTCGTCGGTGTGAGTTTTGTCCTCCGGCGCCATACCGATCGTGATCCCGGCAAGCTGGAAGGACTTCACCAATAACGCTGCGGCTTGCGCAGGCGTGTAGGTGGCGATCCCCGCGGGTGGCACGTCCGACCAGAACGTCGCACCGAAACAATCGCGTCCCGCGTCCGCCGTGGGCGGGCAATACGCGGTGCACAGATACCAGGCACCCACCCCAGCGCTCTCTCCCGGCGGTGGCGGAGACTGCTCGCCCGGCGGGGCGAGTCGCACATAGCCGATGCAATTCCCGGGCTGGTTGCTCCACCAACCATTACTCGTCTCACACGGCACCGGTTGGCCCTCATACGAGCAGCTCGTCGGTCCAGGGGTGAAGGCCACCGGAGCGCCCGTGTTGCCGCCAGGGCTGGGCGATCCGTTGGAGCCGCCGTTACCAACACCGACCGTGCAAGTTGGGTTGACTGGGTTCGGGTCACATCCGCCAGATCCCCCTGACGCAAAAGCAGGCCCAACAACCGCCGCGACAGACAAGGCAACCGCGACGACCGACGCGGAGACTGCTATTCGGATTCTCAGCATGCCGGTGCACCGGCTTGTCCGAGGATGCTCTGCAAGTTATTAACCATCCACGATTTGGCGTCGGGGACGTACTCGACGTTGAATTCGACGGGAAAAATTCTTGTGCTCGAGACGGGTGCGGCTGAACCGTTCGCGTATGTTGCGGTTTGACCGGAGACGTCGTAACAGCCCTTCACATAAACGATTCCGTTCGCAACGGGCTTTCCTTCGGTTGGGATGAGGGTCCCGAACGAGGAGGCCGCGGCGTTCGGTGACCATTTCGGGGCGCCGCGGGTCGTAATTCCTTGCTCTGCGAGACCAGCAGCGGCTTGGTGGACGCCCGACAGCGCCGTACCGTTCGCGAAGGCGTCGATCCGGCTCGGATTCGCTCCTTCATCGTGCTCAATTTCGTACTGGACGGCGAGGAAGTCCTTGATGGTCCTGTTCGCCGCGACCCATGCCTCGTCCTGGTTGGCGGGAGGTTTCGCATTTCCAGGGTTGCCGACCGGGGAATAGGTCGTCGCCGGTGTCGGCGATGCAGAGTGAGTCTTCGCGGCCGACGGGTGCGGGTCCCCTTGGACGCAACCGGTGAGGTTCAGGGTCGCCGCCGCGACCACGGCAAGCGCTAGCAGTCCTCGGCGTATGGTCATGGTGTAGGTCCTTCGCGATTAGTTCTGGTCGATGAGTTCGGCTGCGGCGGTGGCGTGGACCGGCATGGGGCCGAATCCGAAGTCGCCGAGGATTTTCGGTGTGTACGTGAGGTCGACGGTGACAATCACTTGGTCCCCGACCACCCGCGCTGTCCCGGTAGCGGCGGTGTCGTGGATGTAGTTCTCGGCCGCGTTGACCGCGGCGACTGGGGACAGGTTGAAGGCGTCACCATTGATGGCGTCGCCGGTCGCGGCGTTGGTGCCCGCGCGGGCTGCTCCCTGCGCGATGGTGAGGGCCTGTTGAAGGGACTGCGTTTTCCCGTCACCGTCGACGACGACTCCGGCGATGATGACCATGGCAACGGCGAGAATCAGCACAAGGGGGATGTATTTCATGCGGTCACCTCTGGCGGTATGGGTCGACGGGGCTGGCCGCGGTTTCGGTGATGGAGACCGAGCCTGGGATAAGGGGAAACGTGAGGTCTGAGGTGCTGATGGTGCAGGTGATCGTTGCGGTAACGGTCCCGGTCTGCCCAAGGGCGGTGTGTAGCCCGTCGCCGCCGATCACCACGTTCAGGGTTTGGCAGTTGACATTGCCGGAAAGAGCAAGCTGTGCAGCGTCCTTCGCGTGGGGTACGGCGTCCGCGTTTGATCCGGAGAGGGAGGCGTCACGCGCTGCCGCTGCTGCAGCGCTTTGGACCGTGTTGTCGGCGAGGCCGTATCGTCCCATGAAGATCACCACGGCGACCAGCGGGCAGAGGATTCCGACCAGGACGATGGCGAGCCCGGGGATGTCTTCCACGTCCCCGCGTTCGTCGCGGAGGATACGGCGCACGAGTTTCATGAGGCAGGGACCCATCGTTCGACCGGTCCGGTGATGGTGCGGGTGACCGGAGGCAATTGCACTCCGGGGATGAGGGACTCTGCGGTTCCGGTGATGGTCACGGTGACGGTGGTCGCCGTGCGGGTGACATCGACCTGCGGGTGCTGCAGAAATCCGGGCATCCCGTCCATAATCTGGGTGCCGGCCGTTTGCCCGGCGGTGGTGGTGGATTGGTAGGAGCGGGCGTTGGTGTAGGCGGCGACCGCTGCGGTTTGGGCGACATTGTTGCCCACATACCAGAGGGCGCCTTGGAGGGCGGCGAAGAGGATGAGGAAGATCCCGGGCAGGATGACGATCTCGGAGGCGTAGCCTTCCTCACGCGCGAGGGCTGCCCGCAGGCGCCCCGCTCGTGTTGTTATCGCAGCTGGGACTCTCATTGCTTCTTCTAAGGGAGCTTGGCGAGGTATCCGTTGACGAAAGCCGTGACCAGGCCGATCACGGCCAGGCCCAGGACGACACCGCCGACGATGTAGATCGCTTTTTCGGTTGATGAGTCGATGCCGGCTTCCGGTTCGGTGGTCAATCGGTCGTACCGGGCACGGATGGCAGCGGATAGGCGCAGACTGCGGCTTGTGAGCGATTGGATGAGCGTTTTCATGGTGTTCTCCTCGGGGTTTCAGAGCGTGGTGAGTTGCAGGAGGGTGGGGGTGATCGTGATGGCGAGGATGGGCAGCAGGCAGCACAGCACAGGGAGGTCCATCCGGGAGGTGAGGCGTTGGGCGGCGTCTTTGTCGTCGGCGGCCACTTGCGCCCGGAGTTTCCGGCAGGCCGCCCGAAGTTGGTCGCGTAGGCCCACGCGGGCTTCGGAGAGTCGAAGAAGGCGGGACATGTCAACGAGGGCGGGCACCTCGATTGTTGTGCCGAGGTGTTCAAGGGCATCCCATTTCGAGACCCGGGTGAGGTCTGCGACCCGGTATTCGCGGCGGATGCGCCGGAAAACCCACGTGTCGGAGACTCCGGCTGCGCTGGTCAGGGCGCTGTCCGTGGTGGTGTCTCCCAACAGGGCGACAGCGACCAGTTCGAGGTAGACGGTGACGAACCGGGTGAACTCTCGTTGGGCGTCTTTTGCTTTCGTGCGAACGGTGCCGTCAGGGACGGTCCACATAATGGCGGCAAGGATCGGGCATAGCAGTAGCGGGAGGGCGAAGAAGTATCCGAGGGTCAGTTGGAAGAAGATCGGCAGGATGATGGGTGCGACGAAGCCGATGGTGGCGAGTTGGAGTTTCTGGGCGTAGAACCGGCTCACCGGGATCTCGAGCAGGTCAAGCTGCTTGATCGGTGGTGTGAACCCGGGAATGGTGGGGGCGTGTTGGTGGATCCAGTTCCCGAGCCGTTCGGTGAGCTTCCCGGAGGGCGCGGCGACGGGCGAGGGTGATATGTCGCCAAGGCGGCTGAGGGCGTCGTCGGCGCGGAGCATCCGCGGGGCGCCCCTTAGGACGAGGAGCGCGAGTCCGACACCGATGATCGCGCCAGGCAGGAATGCGAGCAGCAGCGGACTCACGATTCGCCTACCCTCGAGGGATCTGCGGTGAGGATTATGCGTGCATCCGGTTTGCGGCGCGCTTGGGCCTTAGCCCAGATCAGCAGGAGCACGAAGACGGCGAGGATGATGGTCAGGATCACTTCGCCGAGGGGGGTTCGGTAGAGGCCGATCTGGCCGGTGTGGGAGAACAGGATGATCCCGGCCAACACCACGGTGATGATGCCGGTCATCGTGATGAGGCTGCGTCGGGGTTTCTCTCGTTCGATCGCGGTGTCGAGTGAGTCCGCCGGCGTTGTATTCGGCGGCTTGGATGAGGTAGATCACGACCTCGTCGACATGGGCGCTGTTCATCTCGGTCGCGAACTGTCGAAGGGCGGCGGCGTTGGACCATGACCCGCTGATCCGTTGGTTCAGGCGGTCAACGCCGACCCGCAGGATTGGCGGTGCGGAACCTCGGGTGATGGTGATGACTTCGCGCAGGGTGAAGGAGCCGGTTTCCGCTGCGGAGGACAGGCTCCGAGTCCAGCTCTCCAGTGCGGAGAGCAGGTCCCGCTCCCGGGTGTCCGGTTTGCCGAGGAGGAGCGGAAGTCCGATGACTGCGGCGGGGACGACGACCACCAGGATGACGATGCCGGAGACTGCGGCGGCAACGACCCCGAGGATGAGCCCGACAAGGATCGTCGTCTTCGTTCTGCGGGTGACGGTTGCCCAACGTTGTGGGATGCTCCGTCCGCTGCGTGTTCGTGGTTGTTCGGGCGCTCGACGGACGGCGAAAACCATCATGACGATCCCGGCCATGAGGATGGCGCCGCTGAGTGCGGCATAGATGGTCATCAGTCCCCCTCCTCGAACAACTCAGTCTTGAGGCCGTGGCGGGCAAATCGGTGCATTAGCTCTGCGCTCGGTTTCTCGGGCTGGGTGAATGCACCGCGGGCGTGGTCCCACCGGAACAGCGGGGCGGCCATCGGGAGTTGTTCGTTTGGCCGGGCGATCACCTCCGCGATCTCCGTGACGAGGCGCCTGCGGGTCCCGTCCGGGTTGGGGATGATGTCGAGGTAGACCACCAAGTCAATGCTGCGCAGGATCTGCCGCAACGGGACCAGGTCATCCGCTAGTCCCTGCTCGCTCATGAGGACATCGGCGAACCGATGGAGTGCGTCGGTCGCGCTTCGCGCGTGGATGGTTGAGATCGAACCTTTCCCGGCCTGCATCGCTTTCAGCGCGACAGGTCCTTCCGCACCCCGGATCTCACCGAAGAGGATCCGTTGCGCAGACGATCGGAGGGATTCCCGGAAGGCGTCTTCCAAACTGTATGAGGAGGCCAGGTCGCTTCCGGCGAGGGTCGAGGGCAGGTATTGGAAGTCGGAAACCTGCGAGTGCCGGTGTGGGAGTTTGTTGAGATACAGTTCACGCTCGGTCTCGATCGTGACGATTTTCTCCTCCCACGGCACCGCCGCCATCCAGGCGCGAAGGAACGTGGTCTTGCCCACTTGCGGGTAGCCGGTGACCAGCGCAGAAAGGTTGGCTTGGCTGGCGAGCGTCAGAAACTCGGCCATTTTCCGAGTGATCGTGCCGAGCCCGATCATGTCTGCCAGGGTCACATCGACATGGTTGTGTTTTCGGAGAGTCACGTTTGGCCGGGAGGTGATCGACGCACCGGTGGCGGAGAACCGGGCGCCCCCAATGTCGAGGTCGATGTGACCGTTGGGACGACCGAATACCCGTCCCCGCCAACTGGCCAGGTCGGCGATCATGCGCTCGAGCTCCTGATCGTTGTCGGCGATGGGCGGCCGTTTCTCCCGCAGGCCGGTGGAGGTGGTGACCATGACGTTGTCGTATCCGACGATGCTGATGTCTTCGATGTCCTCTTCGCGCAGGTACTGCTGGAACCGTCCGTACCGGAACGCGGAGTCGAAGACGGCTTGTACGTGCTGTGCTGTGAGCTCAGCGTCCCATTCATGGTCTGGGCCGAGGTTCAGCGCGAGATAGTCGAGGTGGTGCTTCACCAGCCGGCGGATCTCCTGGAGTGTCTCGGCCTCGAACGGTGTTTCGGGGCCCGCTGAGGCTACGGCGACGTCGAAATCTGCGCGCGTCCGTTCGCCGCTGGAGTCGAGGCTCAGTTCCTTGACCAGAGTGTCGACCAGTCGCCAATCGACCTGACCCGCCCGGGACCGATCACTGACCTCGACCGGTGCGGGCGACAGATCGATGCCGTCCGGATCGGGCTTGTTAACGAGGCTCGACGATGAGGCACGCGTCGCCGCTGCGAACAGGTGCAGCGTCCCAGAGCTCACGATGTTTTCTGTGTCCTCGGACTGGTCGGTGGCGAACGCACGCACGGGTGTCCTCGGAGCAAACATTTCGTCGAGAAACGGCCGGGTGTGAATTCCCGGATCGGGAATTGGATCGGCCATCAGCCCGCCTTCCTCTCGAGACTGTCGTCGGTCTTCTGCTCGGTGGGTCGGGTTTCGTCGCCGAGAACTGTGACGGCGCGGCGGATGCCCTGGCGATAGATGTTCCTGTTCGGGCGAGGGTCAAGTTTTCCGAGCGAGAACGTTGCCGCACCGTCCGGGTCGAACGGGAGAGTCGCCAGTACGGGCATCAGGTGCGCGGCGAAGTCGCTGGGGGCGACCGCCTCCGCGGGGGCCTCGCCCAGAAGCAGGCGGTACTTTTCCGCTCTTCCAATCCCTTGCAGCCGGTCGGCGAGATCCGGCAGCTCGAGCCGACGATACACACGGTTCAGGTCCACCATCGTCGCCGAAGCACACACCAAGACGCGGTCGGCCTGGTCCAGGATCGGAAGGCGGATATCGTTCGGATTCGTGCGGCCCAGATCGACTACAACGTCGATTCCGGCGTCGCTCAGCGCCCGGAAGAGCCGCGGCAGGCGTCCCCAGAGCCCTCGAACACCATCAACGATCGTCAGGTGGAAGAACCCGGGCACCACCCACAGGCGATGCCCGGTGGGAAGCGCGGGAATCGGTCGGGAGGTCGTGGACGGCGATGGACAATTTGGTGTCAGGGTCGAGAAGGTCCTGCCAGGTGAGAATGTCGCGGGCGTACGCCACCGCTACTTTGTCGAGGCCGGCAATCGTTGGGGGCAGGTTGGAGCGGAAGAATCCGGGCATCGCTGAGGTCACGTTTGCGGTGTCGGCTTCGAACAGGACCACGGGGCGCGGCCAGTGCACAGCGAACGCCAACGCTGCGGTGCTCACCCCGGGTGATCCGGAGAAGGAGGTGAAGGCGATGACGGCCACGGTCAGCCGTCCGCCCCGGTCAGGTAGATTGCGACCGAACCAGCGGCTGCTCGGCTGGTCAAATCCGCGGCGACGGTCTGGCTCACGTAAACGTCGACGATGGTGGTGTCTGACTGTTGGTCGACGCTCGTGTCGGAGACCACACCCGAAATAGTGGAGGTCGTGACACTGACCTCGCCGGTTGTGTCGGTGGCGATCGGAACGATCTCCACATGATTGCCGGCCACGAGCGGCTCCGCCGGAAGCTGCGAGGATTTCAGCGACAGTCCGACGAGCGCACGCCCGGTCGGGATCTGCTGTGTCGCCGCGATGGTCGCCGGGGTGACCAGGCTTCCCTTGAGCAAGTCGACGGTTGCGACCTTTCCGATGACCTCGGAAAGTGATGCGGTCGAGATAGCCGGCGAGTTCTGCCCCGAGGCGAGAGCAAGGGAGGTCAGGTCGTCGGCGGTGAGGGTCGTTCCGCGCGGGATGTTGTGGGTGACAGCGAACACCTCATGCGGGTGCCCGACGGATGTGAAGAGGACCACGTTGAGGAGACCGCCGACGAGGATCAAGGCAGCAGCTCCGGCGATCCAAACCCAGGAGCGCCGGGTACGGACGGGGCTGATCGGTTGGGTGCTGGCCGACCCGCGCGTGGGTGTGCCTCGTGTTGCGGTGGCTGTGGCCACAAGCCCCATCCCTTCTCACAGACAATGACTGCCTTAAAGGGGTGCGACCAAAGGGAGGATGTGGTTCAGATAAGTTTTTGGTTTTTCCCGTCGATCGGCACCCGAGGCAGGGTGGTACGGTCAGTCTACGGCGCTTGCCAAATTCGCGGCAAGGAGATTACGACCGAATTCGACGCTAATGACGTCCTGTTACGGTGCGGCGAAAGTCATCCACAGCAGCATCGAATGCGTTCGCGTCGATCCGCCACCGCCGGCGATTGCTCCCGCCGACCACGTTGTTGTTGTGGGGGTCGGCCTCCGGAATGAGAAGCCCCACGCTGACTAGTGGGCGGATCTGGCTGGTGAGGGCGCTGCGACTCACACCAAGTTCGCTCATCAGCACCGCCGCCGTGCACGAACCATCGCGAAATGCCGTTCGGAGGATGCGGACGCGCGCATCCGAGCAACCCAGCGCGCGGGACAGTGCCAGCAAGGCAATATTCCCGTCCATCGATGGTCGTTGCACGCCACCATTTTCGCGCGCGAGAACCTCAAGCGGTAGCCCGGAATCGGAAGCCGTGGATTCGGAGCGATCTTCCACCAGGTCGCGCCGTTACCGGTCCCGCAACAGTTGCGGCACCACGATCCAACGTTCTGACGCCACGTTTTGGCTTAAGTGATCGGCGTCCGCGGTAAGCGGTGATTCGCCCGGGCGCGCCCGCAAAGGTCCCGGCATAATGCACACGAGGCTTAGGCGGCGAGGAACTCAGTTCGGGCGGCGCTGGCGAGACGTTTGCGGATCCGTGTCAGGCGGCTGCGCAACCCCTCGACACTCAAACCCATCCCAGCGGCGATCGCAGCATGAGTCCGGTTCCCCAGCGCGGTTCGAACCAACAAGTCGACCTCCGCAGGGGTGAGTACGCGGGTGTCAACAGCCCAGGCCAGCACGTTTGCGAGTTTGACTTCTGGGGTTGGTTCCGGCGTCCAGAACACTGCTACTGATTCGAGGATCTCATCGGAGACTGTGATGGTGCGGGCGGCAATCAGCCGCTCATTGGCGGTGGGTTTCGGTGTGAGGAAACGGAGCATGTTCATTGTTAGGTTCGCCATAACCCGATCGCGCAGATGTAGCCGGTATGTGCGGATACTCTCCCACGCCGCACCGACTGCATAACCGGCACGGTCGGCACGGTCCAGTTCTTCAAGGCCGCGTACTCGTTGGGCGATCCTCTGAGCGGCGGGAATCAGCGCCTGCAGCACGACCCTTTCAGCCCTGTCATCGCCATCACGGCCGAGCATGATGAGCGTATGCAACAGAAGGTCCTGCTCGGGGCCGTTCGACTGGCGGATCGCCGTCAACAGGTCGGCTCCGCTGCGCCGACCATTCATGCCGCAGTCGACGAGGCGGTCAGCGACGGTGGCCCATTCGGAATTCAGCTGGGTCACGAGGGGCGTTGTCCGCACGAGTGTTGTGGTCATTGTGTGCTCCATTTCACGGAAGAAAAAAGGTCTGTTGCGATCCTCCGCACCCCACGTGTGTTCGCACGTGTATTGGTGCTGCCGACCCGCAGTACACGCAGATCCGCAACCCATTGGTGCGTGTACTGACAGGGGTAAAGCCGCGCCGTGGCGTGTGCCACCGCGGGTACTGCAGGCAGCCATATTGCTGTTTTCGCTGAGATTGCACCACATCGCTCTCGGCCGACTACCCCTTGCTAGGTGGACGGGTCAGTCGGCTCGTTCGAATGGAGGAACCATGAGCGGCGAGCGGACTCGATCGCGCGCTGGCAGGCGGCAACCCGCAACAGGGAATCGTCTGCCTGCGCCCCCGAACGCCAACGGCGTCCCGGCCGACGAGGGGCACGACTGGCGTCGGCGTCTGGTCGTTGCGGTCGCAACCAGCGGTGACCTTCTGATCGGTGCCGGAGCGTTCCGTCTGAGTTTCGCGTCGCTCACGGATCTGGCCGGACGCGCGGGACTCGACAGCGCGGAGGCATGGGTATGGCCGCTGATCATCGACGGACTGATCGTTGTCGCAACGGTTGCGGTCGTGGCGTTGGACGGTCACGGTCCAAAAGCGACCCGGTACCCTTGGATCCTTCTGATTGCGGCGGCCGCGGTGTCGGTTGCAGCGAATGCGATTCATGCCCTGGTCGCTCCCGACGTGACGGTGCCTGCGGCTATCGCCGGAAGCGTGGGCGCCGTCCCACCCCTCGTGCTCCTGGGCACGACGCACCTCACCGTGGAACTGATCCGCTGGTCCGCGACCCCGATCGTCGGATCACAACGCCGACCGAGAGCACGCCCCGCCGCACCCGTCCCGGGTGGACGGTTAGCCCACGCGCGATCCGCATTACTCACGACCGGCGCACGGGAAGCGGTACAGCTGCGAGAGCACGGCTGGTCGAACCGGCAGATCGCCCGCGAACTGCGTGTCCATCCCTCCACGGTCGGGCGATGGCTGAGCGTTCCGGTCCTGGGAGCCCCGCAGGCGGTGGCAATTCGCGCTGGTCTACCCCACTCCAGCACCGCGGTCCCCGATGGGCGCGGCAACGCGATAGCGAAAAGGAGCACTGATGAATAACAACGACAACTCGACCGGATCGAACGACCCCATGGACCGCGAA
>Ga0302201_10004129_pt1 | contig 10536 bp, 5 predicted proteins | sample II_Bog_N3_2_FD_194586 | JGI IMG/M metagenome (GOLD analysis project Ga0302201, IMG submission 194586) | Peat permafrost microbial communities from Stordalen Mire near Abisko, Sweden - II_Bog_N3_2 | ecosystem: Environmental > Terrestrial > Soil > Wetlands > Peat | place: Sweden: Abisko, Stordalen...
CAACCTCATGTCCTGGAGTGACAGTGCGGACCCGGGGGTGAAGTACTTCTCAGGCACGGGCACGTATACCAAGACAATCCAGGCGTCACCAGACTGGTTCAAGCCCGGTGCATCCATCTGGATTGATCTGGGCGACGTCAAGAACCTGGCGGAGGTGTCGGTCAACGGAGTTTCGCTCGGTGTCGTCTGGCATGCGCCGTATCGAGTTGATGTTACGAAAGCGCTGAAGCAGGGGAAGAATGAAATTGCCATCAAGGTGGAAAACGCCTGGGTGAACCGCTTGATCGGCGATCAGCAGCCGAATGCGATCAAGTACACCTTCGCCGACATCACGCCCTACACGGCCGATTCCCCGCTGCAGCCATCAGGTCTTCTAGGTCCGGTCGTGATTGTTAGAGCAACGGCCCAAAAGATCAGGGCAGATGAATAACGTAGGCATAGAGCATGACCTCGACGCCAACCACTGCCGCAAGAAGGATGCTGTGCTTCAAGGTGAAGCGAAATAGTTTCGACTGGTCCGCGACCGACATACCTGTTGCAGCCGCCGCGACTGCGATGGTTTGCAGGCTGATCATCTTGCCCATTACGCCGCCGACTGAGTTCGCAGATGCAATCAAGACCGGGTCAAAACCTAACCGGCCGGCGCTCACCACCTGAAGATTGCCGAACAGCGCATTGGACGACGTATCGGAGCCGGTGAGGAAAACGCCCAGCCATCCCATAATCGGACTGAAGAACGGGAACGCCCTTCCGGTTGCCGAGAACGCGAGCCCCAGCGTTCCAGTGGCGCCGCTGTAGTTCATCACAAAGGCCATGGCAAGCATCGACGCTACAGTAACCGTCGGCCGAATCAGTTTGCGGGCGACGGACAGAATGATCGTCCCCAGCGCTCCAGGCTTCATGCCTGAGAAGGCCGCTGCCAGCAGCGACGCACACATGCACGACGTGCCCGATGCCGACAGCCAGTTGAAGTTGAACATCGCAGCGTATTTCGCAGGAGCGCGAACTACCGGCGGTATACGAAGAATCTCGTTATGCAATCCCGGCCAGGGGAATGAGATCGACGCCTTGTTCAAGATCACCGTAAACGCCGGATATCCCCAGGCCAGCACGAAAACCACCAGCAGCGCGTAAGGCATCCAGGCCAGCCAAATCTCGCGCCTCGTATAGTGCGGCCCCGACCTAAGGTCGTGCATTCGCAGAGGTAGTTCATCCGTGGGCGTCTTCATCGATTCGTCGACTCCGCGCTCATGTTTTTCGGTGTGCTTCGGCTCCCAGAAGCGCAGCAACAGCACCAGCGCGCCCATCGCGCCGATTGAACTCAAGATGTCGGTCAACTGTGGGCCAATGTAATTCGAGACACTAAACTGAATGACCGCGAACACTCCGCCGCACGTCAGGACCGCCGGCCAGACTTCCAGCATCGCCGGAAAGCCGCTCGTGACCAGGATCAGATAGGCGGGCAACAGGAACGAGATTGGCGCAGTGAGACGGCCCGCAACCCCGCTCAGCCCAGCAACGCCATGCACTCGCTCCAGCGGCAATCCCGTAATGCCCGCCAGCGTGATTACCGGAATGCCGATCGATCCGAATGCAACGGGCGCGGTGTTGGCCAACAGGCAGATGGACGACGCATACAGCGCCGAATACCCCAGACCAACCATCATGGCAGCAGCCACGGCCACCGGCGTTCCAAATCCGGCGCAGCCTTCGATGAACGCGCCGAATGCGAACGCAATCAACAGCGCCTGCATCCGCTTGTCGGAAGTGATGGAGCCGATCGAGTCCTTGATGACCTCAAACTTGCCGGTGGTCACCGTGATCTCGTACAGAACCAGCGCCCAGAAGACGATCCACGAGATTGGGAATATTCCAAAGCACGCGCCATAGGCGGCGCTGCTCACCGTATGGCGCAACGACATACCGTAGGCGAACTTAGCCAGCGCCAGGGTTGCGCCCAGCCCGGCGAGCGCGGCGATCCACGATGCTTTGCGCTTTACCGCCAGCAGATACAGGAGAAGCAGCGTCGGAATGACCGCGAGGAAGGCGGAGACACCAAGTCCCTGGCCAAACAGGAAGTATGGCTGCGGCCAAACTACTTGCATCGCAAGAACCCTCCGGGAGGAGAATGCCAGTTAGCGAATGAGCATGGAGACGATGCTCGCGGACATGAAGTTCGCCATCGTTCCGGCCAGCATGGCGCGAAGTCCCAGTCGGGCGAGATCGTTGCGGCGGTTAGGAACCAGCGCGCCAATCCCGCCAATCTGCATGCCGATCGACCCAACGTTGGCGAAACCGCACAAGGCAAAAGTAGCAATGGAAAAAGTGCGTGGCGAGAGTACGTCCTTAAGCTTGCCTAGTTGGTTGAAGGCGAGAAACTCGTTGATGATCGTGCGCGTGCCTAGCAGATTGCCTACGGTGCGGCATTCATGCCACGGGATGCCGATAAGCCACGCGACCGGCGCGCCTACTACCCCAAGAACGGCGTTGAGCGAGTGCGGAAACGGGATTTGCCCATGCGCCCAGAGCGTGTTCGAGATGCCCAGCATGATGGCGTTGAAGAGGCCGACCAGCGCAACGAAGCTGATCAGCATGATGGCGACGTTGAAGGCGAGCTGGCCTCCGTCAATCGTTCCGCGCGCGATCGAGGCAATGAAGTTCTCGTTCTTGTGCTCCTCGTTGGGAGGCATGTGCACCGTGCCGGCAGTGGCAGGCACCTCTGTCTCGGGAACCAGCATCTTGGCCACCAGGATGGTTCCCGGCGCGGTCATGATGACGGCGGATAGCAGGTCTTTCGCGTGAATGCCGAACAGGATGTAGGCAGCCATGATTCCGCCGGAGACGTGAGCCATGCCCGAGGTCATAATCGTCATCAACTCCGAGTTAGTGGCACCGGCGAGGAATGGGCGAATGGTGAGTGGCGCCTCGGTCTGCCCCATAAAGATGCTGGCGGCGACGTTGGTAGACTCGGCGCCGCTGGTGCCCATCGTCCGCTGCATGACCCAGGCGACGACTTTGATGATCTGCTGCATCAGGCCAATGTGGTAGAGGATGGCGAAGAACGCGCTGACAAAGATAATGGTGGGGAGCACCGCGAAGGCGAAAACGCCCAGCACGCTCTTGGGGTCGCCAAGCGAGCCGAAAACCAGGGTAGAACCGTCGGCGGAGTGGCCGAGCAGGCCCGTGATCACGCCAGACACATTGGACAATATGATCTGCCCGTAGCTCCACTTGATCACCAGAAAAGCGAAGACGATTTGCAGGCCGAGCCCCCAAACAACCGTGCGCCAACGGATCGCTTTGCGGTCAGTGGAGAGGGCATACGCTACGCCGAGAAACGTTATGAGTCCAAGCAAACCAGTAAATCGTGCCAAGGTTGCGCTCCGTGCGGCGAGGTGGATGGGTGTGAACAGAGTGTAACGGATGAGACCGCAGCCTGGTGGAGTTTGTTTGCGTCCGAGCCCCCGCACCCCGGACAGACCGTGGCTCGGGTGGATATAATCGCCTCACAATTCTCGATTCTCGTCCCGGAGGGTGTGCCATGCGTCTTGCTCGCTGTATCGCCGGTGTGGTTGTGTTCAGTGGCTTGGTTGTTGGGATCATTCGGTCGCAGGCGCCTGCCGCGGCCTCTGATGATACGGGCCGCGCCATCGCTGGCGGCGGCATTACCGTGCCGGGCTGGGAGGGAAAGGTCGACGCTGGCGCTGCCAAGGCAGGACAGACGGTGAAGGACGCCAAGCTCGCTCCCGAAGGCAAGGGAATGCGCGTGACCACCGGGCCGGCAATCACATACTGGAACCCGAAGAATATGGCTAAGGGCGATTACACGGTGTCGGCGACATTCTTCGAGCCGAAATTCATGAACCTGAACGACCATCCGCACCCCTATGGGATTGTGATCGGCGGCAACGACCTGGGGACAGACCAACAGAGCCTGCTCTACTGCGCGGCCTATGGCAACGGGACGTTCATCGTGCGCGGATTTGGGCCAGACGCGTTCCAGATGGGCGGGAGACGGCCTGGGGCCAACGACGCGATTCATAAGGCCGCAGGCCCCGGACAGCCGGTTTCGCAGGATATCGCGATGTCGGTCAAAGGCGACAAAGTCTCATGCTCGATCAACGGCGCCGTGGTGGCAACCTACGACAAGTCCGAGGCGGTTGGCACTGGCAAGCTGAAGTCGACCGACGGCATCTACGGAATCCGCTTCGCCCATAACACCGACGCAGTGGTGACGGACTTGAAGGTGACTAAGCCTTAGGTTGGTCTTCGGGCAGATCCTTCGCGATGATTTCGCGGATCAGCGGGATGGGCTGTGGCGGGGTAGGCGCTATTTGTAGCGTCTCGCGTAGCATTTGTTCCGGCTCATCCAGCAGCGCAGGCTCTTCGCTGAAGAGTGTTACAAGGATCCGGCCTTTTTCGACCAGGTCGCCAAGTTTGGCATGCATCTCGATTCCAGCGTGCGCGCTCACCGGATCGCCCGGTCGGGTGCGGCCGGCTCCCAGGCGCTGCACTGCCCAGCCAATCTTGGTGCAATCCATGGAGGCGAGGTAACCGGACCGGTCGGCGGTCAGCGTACGCGTCGCCGTCGGCTTGTGGAAAGCCGCGGGATTTGCCAGGGCGGCCACTGCCGCTGAAACGTCATCGGATTGCAGCTCAACCATCTCCAGGAAGCGCCGGTAGGCCGACCCGTCGGCGAGGAGTTTCGCGGAGAGAACCGCGCCAGCTTCGGGAGTCGCGGCCTTTCCGCCCAAATGGAGCATATGGCCGGCGAGAGCATGGGTTAGCTTGAGCAGATCGAAGCTGAGTTGCAACTTTTCAAGTGGCAGCGTGAACGCAAAATCCGGAGAGAAGTGCTGGAAGATCTCGAGGCATTCCTGGACTTCGACCCAGTTACCGGAGAAGCGGCCGAGCGGCTGGTCCATCGACGTAAGCAGGGCCACCGTGCGGGTGCCGGCTCGCTCGCCAGTTTCGACCATCAGGCTGGCAAGCAACTGGGCATCCGCATACTTCGACATGAAAGCGCCGGAACCGGTCTTGACGTCGAGTACCAGCGCGTTGAGTCCGGCGGCGAGCTTCTTGCTCATGATGCTGGCAGTGATGAGGTAGGGCGACTCGACTGTGCCGGTATGGTCGCGAAGCGAATACAGGATGCGGTCGGCAGGAACCAGCGAAGGCGTCTGGCCAGCCATGGCGAAGCCGCATTTCTGCACGATGGCGAGGAACTCGGGCAGTGGAAGCTGCGTGCGAAAGCCGGGGATAGTCTCCAGCTTATCGAGCGTTCCGCCAGTGTGGCCGAGCGAGCGCCCGGAGATCATCGGGTCGCAGAGGCTGAAACGTCCGCCCGAGACCGCAGGTGCGCCTGCCGCAGCAATAATGGGCGCGATGAGTAGGGACGTCTTGTCGCCCACGCCGCCGGTCGAGTGCTTATCCACCGTGAAGGAGTGGAGCGGGGCCGGATCGAAGACCTCGCCGGAGAACCGCATTGCCTGGGTGAGGGCCGCAAGTTCCTGCGGGTTGAGGCCGCGCACGAAGATAGCCATCAGGAACGCAGCGGCCTGGGCATCCGTCGGGGTGGGGTTCTCCGGAGTGCGGTGGACCAGCGCCTGAATAAAGCCCTGGATTTCAGCGTCGGACAGCACGAGGCCGTCGCGTTTGTGCTGAATCACGTCGATGGGATGAATGGTCATTGAGGCTGCTGAAGGTCAGCAATCACCATTCTATTCGGGCAAGAGGCGGAAGGCAGCGGGGAGAAGCTCGCTAAGGGTTGTCGAGACGGTTTCACCTGTCGACGTTGGATAGAAGATGGCGGTCTCTGCGGACGAGAATTCGAGGATGGTCTGGCGGCAGGCGCCGCAAGGCATGCAGGTTGCGCCGTTGAGGTTGACGATGGCGACCGCGCGAATGCGTATGTCCGGACCATAGAGGGAAACGGCGGCAGCAATGGCGGCCTGTTCGGCGCATGTGGTCAGTCGGTAGGAAGCGTTCTCAACGTTGGTTCCCGCGACGGTCTCGCCGAGCTGGCACGTGTCCGCATGGAGCAGGATCGCCGCGCCGACACGGAAATGGCTGTAGGGCGAGTAGGAATTCTTCGCGGCTTCCGTGGCGCGCTGGTGGAGCGCGGCGATTTCAGAGCTAGTCAGCGGAGTCGTCGGCATAGGGCTTGAGGGTAGCGGCTGGGGCGGGGCAAAGGCAAGCCCCAGCTTCTGTTGCAAAGACCTGGAACTGCATCTCAGCTCATAACGGGTATTCTGCTTTGGTAGCGATCGAGCAATGCCGCTAACCTCATCCAAACCGAAGCGTGGGCCGAATAACGCCAATCCCGCGCGCGCTGGCGAAGCGTCGAGACGCGTGGAGACCGAGAAAAATGCGGCGGCGAGCTTGGATCGCGGGCTTGCTCAGTTCCACCCCATCACTGCGGCCTGGTTTCGCGCCACTTTTGGGGAACCCACTGCTCCGCAACGCGAGGGCTGGCCCGCGATCGCGCGAGGTGAGTCGACCCTGATCTTGGCGCCTACGGGCACAGGCAAGACGCTTGCCGCGTTTCTATCGTGTCTGGACAAGCTGATGCTCGGCGGCGACACGTTGGAGCGCGAACGTGGCTGCCGCGTGGTCTACATTTCTCCGCTGAAAGCGCTGGCCGCCGATGTGGAACGGAACCTGCGCGCGCCGCTGGCTGGAATCGCCGCGATGGCGCAGGAGGCCAGCGTCGCGGCTCGGATACCGACGATCAGTATGCGCACCGGCGATACGCCCGCGAACGAGCGGGTGCGGTTTCGGCGCCATCCCGGAGACATCCTGATTACGACGCCGGAGTCGCTGTACCTGATGCTGACCTCGGAAGCGTCCGAGGCGCTGCGCACGGTCGAGACGATCATCGTCGATGAGATTCATGCGCTCGTTCCGACCAAGCGTGGCGCGCATTTGGCGCTGTCGCTAGAGCGGCTGGAAGCTTTGATACATGCGAGCGGCGGCCGACGGTTGCAGCGCATTGGACTCTCCGCGACGCAGCGTCCGCTCGAAGAGGTTGCGCGGTTTCTTGGCGGCAGTGATTCCGCAAACCAGAAGATCGGCAAGGCGACGGGTTCGGCTCTGAATAACGCAGCGCTTCAAGACATCGGCGATTTGTCGAATGAGGTTGAGCCGGCCGAAGCTACGGGAGTTCGCTTCCGGCCGGTGACGATTGTGAATGCAGGCACACGCAAGGCGCTGGAGCTTCGCGTGGAAGTACCGGTCGAAGACATGGCCAAGTTGGGCGCGTCCGACGAACCTACACCGGACGGCCTGAAGCGGACGTCGATCTGGCAGAGTATTCACCCTCGGCTACTGGAGATTGTTCGTGGGCGGACCTCGACGTTGATCTTCGTGAACGCGCGGCGCGTGGCGGAGCGGCTGGCAGGCGCGCTGAACGATCTTGCAGGCGAGCCGATTGCGCGGGCGCATCATGGCTCGCTTGCCGCGGCGCAGCGGGTGGAGATCGAGGAACTGCTGAAGGCTGGCCAAATCAAGGTGCTGGTGGCAACTAGCTCGCTGGAGTTAGGAATCGATATGGGGGCGATCGACCTGGTGATTCAGATCGAAGCACCCCCATCCGTCGCGAGCGGAATGCAGCGCATTGGGCGCGCGGGACATCAGGTCGGTGCTCCTTCGCATGGGATCATTTTTCCGAAGTACCGCGCAGACCTGGTGGCCTGTGCAGCGGTGACACGGGCGATGCACGAGGGCCATGTTGAGTCGACACGCTTCCTGCGCAACCCGCTCGATGTGTTGGCGCAGCAGATCGTTGCCGTGATCGCTCATCCGCCGCTGAACGTTGTGGAAGCGTCGAGACGGTCGAAGGCGCGCACGGACGAAGATGCGAGTCCAGGTACCAGCTACGCGGCGCTGTTGGCGCTGGTGCGCGGCGCTGCTCCGTTTGCGGGCCTGAGCCGCGCGGTGTTTGACGGCGTGCTGGATATGCTCGCGGGCCGCTATCCGTCGGATGAATTTGCTGAACTACGGCCGCGTGTGACCTGGGACAGGACGCGCAACTGGCTGACGCCAAGACAAGGTGTGAAGCGGATTGCGATTCTGAACGGCGGCACAATTCCCGACCGCGGACTGTACGGCGTGTTCCTCGCAGGCGACCGTGCGAAGCCGGTGCGCGTGGGCGAACTGGATGAGGAGATGGTCTACGAGAGCAAGCCGGGAGACACGTTCGTCCTGGGCGCTTCGACTTGGCGAGTCGAAGAGATTACGCACGACCGTGTGCTGGTGTCGCCGGCGCCGGGCGATCCGGGCAAAGTTCCTTTCTGGCATGGCGACCGTGCGGGAAGGCCCATGGAGTTTGGCCGGCGGATCGGCGCGCTAGTGCGCGAGTTGCGCGAGATCCCGCTTGCCGTCGCGGTGACAACGCTGGTCAAGAACCACGATCTGCAGGCAAACGCGGCAGAAAACCTGATGCGCTATCTGGCGGATCAGGCGATTGCGACGACGATTGTTCCGGACGACCGCAACGTTGTCATCGAGCGCGTGCGCGACGAGCTGGGATCCTGGCGCGTGTGCGTGCTGACGCCGTTTGGCAGCAGGATTCACGCGCCGTGGGCGATGGCGGCGGCAGCGAAGATTCACGCCAACGGCGGTCCGGACGTCGAGACGATGTGGACTGAAGACGGCTTTGTGCTGCGGTTCCCGGAGGCCGACGCTGCACCGGATGTAGGCGCGGCGCTGCTGGAACCGGCGGAGGCGGCGGAGTTGGTGCAGCGGCAACTCGGGTCGACGGCGCTGTTTGCAGCGAAGTTCCGCGAGAGCGCTTCGCGGGCTCTCCTGCTGCCGCGCCGGCGGGCGGACGGGCGAACTCCGCTGTGGCAGCAAAGGAAGCGCGCCTACGATCTGCTGGCAGTGGCAAGCCGCTATTCGAGCTTTCCGATCCTGCTGGAGGCGTATCGCGAGTGCCTGCGCGATGTGTTCGACATGCCCGCGTTGATGGAGGTGCTCCGTGCGGTTGGAGACGGATCGCTGCGCGTGCATACGGTTGACACGGAGAAGTCTTCGCCGTTTGCGGCGGCGCTGCTGTTTGGCTATGTGGCGAACTATATCTACGACGGCGATGCGCCGCTGGCCGAACGGCGCGCGCAGGCGCTCTCCATCGACCAGGACCAGTTGCAGGAGCTGATGGGCGATGCCGATCTGCGCGAGTTACTGGATTTGCACGCGATTGAGGAGACGGAAGAGCAGTTGCAATGCCTTGCGGACGGATACAAAGTGCGGAATGCGGATGGGGTGCATGATCTGCTGCTGCGGCTTGGTGATTTGTCGCGGGACGAGTTGCAGAAACGGGCTTCCGTCGAAGAAGTTGGCGAATTTGTAATCAAACTGATTCGCGCGAAACGATTGATTGAGGTTTCGGTTGCGGGCGAGCGGCGGTTGATTGCCGTCGAGGATGCCGGGCGGTATCGCGACGCATTGGGCGTGCCCCTGCCGACGGGGTTGCCCTCGGCGTTTCTTGAGCCAGTCCCAGAGGCTGGGATGGATCTGGTGCGAAGATTTGCGCGGACCCATGGGCCGTTCCCTACGGTCGAATGCGCCGCGCGGTTCGGGCTGCCGGTGCCGGGCGTGGAGGCGACGCTGGAGCGGCTGGTTGGGACTGGCCGCGTGGTCGAGGGCGGATTCCGGCCGGGCGGCGTGCATCGCGAGTGGTGCGATGTGGAGGTGTTGCGGGCGGTTCGCAGGAAATCCCTTGCTCGGCTTCGAAAGGAAGTTGAGCCAGTGGAGCAGCGCGTGCTGGCGCGGCTGATCACGCGCTGGCAGGGAGTTGTGCAACCGCGCAAGGGGCTGGATGCGCTGTTGGATGTGATCGAGAATCTGCAGGGCGCGGCACTGCCGGCTTCGATTCTGGAGACGGAGATTCTGCCTGCGCGTGTGAGTGGATACCGCTCGGAAGATATGGATACGCTAATTGCGGCGGGCGAGGTGACGTGGGTTGGGTTCAATGCGATCGGGGAACGGGATGGACGGGTTGGGCTGTACTTGGCGGATAAGTTGGAGGCGTTGTGGCCCGTCGGACAAAATACAGGGGTCCTTCACTCAGTTCAGGATGACGACGCCATGCAGGGCCGTGCTTCGGAGGAGCGGGAAGCTGCGGTAATTGGGTATCTGAGAGCGCATGGGGCTTCTTTCTTTCAGCAGATTCTTGACGGGATTGGCGGTGGTTATCCGGGCGAGACTATGGACGCGATTTGGAATCTGGTGTGGCGCGGGTTGTTGACGAACGATGCGCTACATGCGCTGCGAGCGTATTGCGCGCGGCCGTCGCCGGGTGCGAAGAGCGGTAAGCGAATACATCAGCAGAGCGGGTTCCGGTCGCGACGGACGACTCCGCCGGCGGCACAGGGACGGTGGTCGCTGAATGCTGCGGCGTTTGCGGAGGGGCGTTCAGCGACTGCGTGGAGCCATGCGGTTGCGCAGCAGTTGTTGACTCGGTATGGCGTCGTCTTTCGCGAGACGGCGCACGCGGAGAATCTGCCGGGCGGATTTTCGGCGGTGTATGACGTGCTG
>Ga0302201_10004143_pt1 | contig 10517 bp, 8 predicted proteins | sample II_Bog_N3_2_FD_194586 | JGI IMG/M metagenome (GOLD analysis project Ga0302201, IMG submission 194586) | Peat permafrost microbial communities from Stordalen Mire near Abisko, Sweden - II_Bog_N3_2 | ecosystem: Environmental > Terrestrial > Soil > Wetlands > Peat | place: Sweden: Abisko, Stordalen...
TGCTCCCCTCGGCTTCCCGAAGGGCGGCTTCCCCTCCCCCCAGGGACCCTACTACACGGGCGTGGGCTACAAGAACGTGGGCTCCATCGCGCGCAAGATGGTCGAGGAGCACATCGACATCTGCTTGGCCGCCGGCATCAACCTTGAGGGCATCAACGCGGAGGTCGCGAAAGGCCAGTGGGAATTCCAGATCTTCGGCAAGGGTTCGAAGAACGCTGCCGACCAGATGTGGGTCGCCCGCTACATCCTGATGCGCCTTGGCGAAGGCTACGAGGTCGACATCGAATTGCGCTGCAAGCCCATTCTGGCCCCGTTCAACCAACCCCTCGACTGGAACGGCTCCGGCATGCACTCCAACTTCTCGACAAAGTACATGCGCGAGGTCGGCGGCAAGGCGTACTTCGAAAAGCTTATGGAAGCGTTCAACAAGCACCGCGACGAGCACATCGCCGTATACGGCCCGGAGAACCACCTGCGGCTCACGGGGCTCCACGAGACGCAGTCGATCGACAAGTTCAGCTACGGACTTGCCGACCGTGGCGCCTCCGTCCGCATCCCGCACAGCTTCGTCAACAGTGGCTACAAGGGCTATCTCGAGGATCGTCGTCCGAATTCCGCCGCCGATCCGTACCTGGTTGCCGGCCGCATTGTGAAGACAATCCAGTCGGTGCCGACCACCTAACCGGTTTCGGCCTCGCACCATTGACGGCGCCATTGCCCTCCGGGGGAATGGCGCCGTTTTTGTTCGCGAAGCGGGAGCGCGTTTCGCCAGTCTGCCCGTGGCGCGCCTTAGGCCGCGCACTCAGAAATGCCCGAATCCCCGCAACCCGGACGCCCGTCGGCCTGTGAATGGACCCGGGCCGCGCTTCTCTCGGCGAACCTTGCGTGGACAACCCTTTGCCTGGGCGGCTTCCTTCCCGGGACCAAGCTCGTCACGGTTGTCCTAACGGCGGCCCTCGTGGTCGCCCACTTTGGGGACGCCGCGCAAAGCACCCGGGCGCATCCCGCCGGTTGGCTCCTCCTTCCGTTCCTTGCCTATGCGGCCGCCAACGCGGCGTGGGTGAGCCCGTTCCATTGGCTCGCATGGGCGGATTGGTTAAACTGGGCCCAGGCGATCGCGGTGTTTTGGATCACGCTGAACGGGATCGGCTCCCGTCCGTGCCGCATCCTTGTCTGCTCGGTCCTGGCGTCACTTGGCGTGGTTTCGGCGTTCTTGGCGGCGTACCAGCATTTCGTGAACCCGACGTGGATCATGCTGGTGCACGTCCAAGCGGACCAGTTTATCGGGCGCTCCACCGGTCCATTCGGGATTCCCAACAGCCTTGGGGTGTTCATGGCGGTCCTGATCCCGCCTGCCGCGGCGCTCGTTCTGGATCGTGCCAGGGGTACCGCGTTGCGTGTGGCCAGCGCCGCGGCGCTGGCGGCCTTTGGCGTGGCCTTCGTTCTGGCAGTGAGCCGCGGGGCATGGATATCCCTTGCCGTGGCGTTTGCGGTCAGGCCACTGCTTTCGCCGGGAAGGGGACCGTTGCGGCGGATAGTCGGGATGATCGGCGTCCTTTGCTCCGCTGCTGCGGTCGCCGGCCTCCTTTACCTTAGCTTCCCGCTCATGCGCGAGAGGGTGAACCAACTCGTCGCCGATGCCGGCGAGAGGACCCGGCCCATACTCTGGCGCGGCGCCTGGAAGATCTTCGAGGAGCATCCGGCGCTTGGCGGCGGGGCGGGCGGATTCAACATGCTCTTTGAGAAATTTAGACCGGTCGGCTTCCGGGACGAACCTGTGTATGCGCACTGTGACTACGTGAACACGCTCTGCGACTACGGGGCTGTCGGCTTCGTCCTGCTTTTTTGCGCGATCGGTGCGATCGCGTGGAAGTGTTCCGGCGCACGGGGGCTGGCGGGAGCAGCCTATACAGGCCTCCTTGCCTTTGGGTTTCACCTGTTGGTCGACTTTCACCTGAAGATTCCCGCCCTCGCGATGGTCTTTGCGACGGTCTCGGGGTTCGTGACCTCGGAGGCTTGGTCCGAGCCCGAGAAGGGCGAGGGCCCCGCAAGCGTCAGGGCGCGCGCGGTGGCGCTTGTCGTCGCGCTCGCCTTCGCCTTTTTCACGTACCAAAAGGCGATCCCCATGTTTCGCGCCGAGGCCCTTCGCTACGCCGCGCGGCACGCTATCGACAAGATGGGCAAGCTGGGGGTTGACGTCTCGGGCCGGCAAACGGAGCTCGCAGAAATTCGCGAGGAGCTTGCCAAGGCCGTGGCCCTTGACCCCGCAAATGCCCAGGCATGGTCGGACAAGGCCTACGCGACATCGTTGTGGGCTCTTGTTGAGCCCTCGGAAACAATTAAGCTGGGTGTGAGCGCCGAGAAAGATGCGGGCGTCGCGATTGGCCTGTGCCCACTCGTTGCTGAATTCTGGATTCGAAAGGGGATCGGTCTCGACATGCAAAGGCGGTGGATTGAGGGGGGGGACTGCACGGTTAACGCGCTGCAACTTGCTCCCAATAGAGCAGATACATGGTATTATCAGGCGTTTCATCTGAGCCTTGTTCCCAACGAGGTTGGCCCTGCTTTGGCCGCTGCTGACGTTTGCTTGCGTCTTGACCCGAACCTCCTTCTTGCACAAGTATTGCGTAAACGACTGGGGGCCCAGCTCCAACAACCGCCCTAAAGGCCATTTCCATGCTCAATAAGATCCTGTGCGTCGCCATCTTAGGGGTTTTTGCTGGGCTTTTGCCTGCTGGAGCCCAAACCACCCCTGCGACCCCTGTGGCGCAGGCGCGCATCAAGGGCACCATTGTGGCGGCCCGCGTTGTCGGCCACGTGGACGCGGTCTCAAATACCGACGGCCAGACCCGCACGCTCCACGATGGGGACAAGATTTTTGAGCAGACCACGATCGTCACCGCTGCAGGCTCAAGCGCCATCCTTGGCTTCTCAAACGGCGCCACGGTTAACGTGGCGGCCGAAACCACGCTCAACATCGAGACGTTCCAACAGGATCCCTTCGCGGACGACGTAAATCTGTCGAAAATTAAGAGGGAGCCGGGCACCTCGACGACACGGCTAAACCTCACAAAGGGCGAATTGGTCGGCAAGGTCGTCCACCTGAACATCGACCGAGGCTCCGAGTTCACCGTGCAGACCCCGGTGGGCGCCGCCGGTATCCGCGGCACCACATTCCAGATCACCTTTAATCCCAGCGGCCCCGACGGGAGGTCGTTCTTCACGATCACGACCCAGGATGGAACGGTTGTGTTCACGGGAGTCACCGTGAACCCCGTGAACGTTCCTGCGGGCAAGCAGGTGGTCGTGACCTTCGATTCCACAAACGGGGTTCCCACCACCCCGGTCGCGGCCCAGGACACCCCGCCGGCGGTTGCGGCGGCGATCCAGGCGGCTTCGCAGCTGATCGCGACGGCAGTCGCCAATACGACCATTGGAGGCGGCAGCGGCGGCCCCACAGGCACCGGAACCGGTGGATCCACCACGAATCCCTCGACAACTCCTTCGACCACACCGAGCAATACGCCTCCGCCGCCCCTCGTTCCCGCGCAGCCGCTCACGCCGGGTGCCGGCACCTGACCGCAAATCTGCTTTCATTGCGGGCCCGCGCTGAATAGCGTCCGCGTTCGTGGCTTCCCCGAATAAGTCCGCGCTCTACCGGCTGCGCTGGCTGCTTCTCGCGCCGATCCCGATCGCTTGGTGCGTCATCGCGCACTTCGGGCTGCTCGCCTTCCTTGAGAACAAGGTCATCGATTGGCGCTTTCGGTACCGCGGGCCGATCGAGGCGCCGGTCAAGATCATCTACGTCAATGTAGATTCCCTGTCGCTGGACGTGATCGGAGGGTGGCCCTGGAACAGGGAGTTCTTTGCGACTGTGGCGAAGACACTTACCGAGCGCGCCGGGGTCAGGGCGATCGGGATGGACTTCGTGTTCTCCGACGACGGCGTAGCGGAGTCGGTCGACCAACGTAAGCTCATCGCGGGAAACCGCGCATTGGGATCGTTTCTTTGGAAATCGCAGAACGTCGTCATCGGGGCTTCCTACACGGCGATGGATTTCCGGGACATCAACGGGCAGAAGAAGATCAGGGAATTTCCGGACGTGACGCGTGCTGACCTCCCGCCGCTTAGGCAGATCGAGCCGCCTGAGCTGCCGTCCTTCAGCCTGGGCGCTGGAGTGAAAAGAAGCCCGCCCGGCGTTGCGCTGATCGACACCGTGAATGCGGAGACGCGTTGGGTGATGATCTATGCGCCAACCGCCGCGCGCACCTACTACGCCATGGCTGTCGAACTGGCGCGCATCTACTACGGCGTGGACCGAAACGACATCAAGATCGACGACAACCACATGGACCTGGTCCGCCCCGACGGCACGCTGGCGACGCGCATACCGCTCTATCGGCGCCAGATGGTGGAGATCAACTGGTTCTCCAAGTGGGCCGACGCAAGCCGCAACCCCTGGGCCAGCATGAGCGACGTCTACGAGTACTGCAAGATCCTCGACTCGGACAAGCCCGAAGAGCGGCAGAAGGCCGAGGAGTTCTTCAGGCAGTTCAAGGACTCCATCGTCCTCATCGGGCCCACCGACGAGTTGCTTCTTCACGACGTTTCACCCACGCCGCTGGACGAGTCCGAGGTTCCCAGGGTGAGCGTCCACGGCAACCTTCTCAAGACGATCATTTCGGGCAAGTATCTGCACAGGCCCCCGGAGTACGGCGGCTACGCGATCATCCTCCTGCTCTCCGGGCTCGTCTCGCTGCTTGCGATTTCCGGGGGCGGACGCGCCGTATTCGCAAAGGTCATGGCGGTCCTTTCTGTCGGCCTGTACGTGGCGGTCGCATTTTTCCTCTTCAAGGCCGGGGGGCTGATCATCCCGGTCGTGTCACCCGTCGGGGCGGCGATAACGACCGCGGGAGTTGGCCTTCTTTGGCAGATTGTAGAGGAACAGAAGCAGAAGGGCCGCATCAAGGGCATGTTCGGGGCCTACGTGGCGCCAGCCCTCGTCGCGCGCATGGTCGATTCCGGCGAGGAGCCGAAGCTCGGCGGCATCGAGGAGACCATCACGGCCTATTTCAGCGACATCCAGTCGTTCTCCAGCTTCTCCGAGCAGCTTTCTCCGTCGCGGCTGGTCGAGCTCATGAATGAGTACCTCACGGCGTGCACGGACATCGTGCAGGCCGAGGGTGGCACCCTCGACAAGTACATCGGCGACGCCGTTGTTGCCATGTACGGAGCGCCGCTTGCGCTGCCGGACCACCCGCACCGTGCGTGTGTCGCGGCCCTTCGCGTGCACCGGCGGGTGAATGAGCTCCGCGAGAAATGGAAGCATGAGGGCGACCGGTGGCCGGACATTGTCCTGAACCTCCAGACCCGCATCGGCCTGAACACCGGGCGGGTCGTGGTCGGCAACATGGGCAGCCACACCCGGTTCAACTACACCATGATGGGCGACAACGTGAACATCGCGGCCCGGATGGAGAGCGGCGCGAAGAGCTGGGGGGTCTACTCTATGTGCACCGACTCAACCCGCGTCGAGTGCGAGAGGATCGAGGCGGGTCGGGTCGTGTTCCGGGCCCTGGGCAGGATTGTCGTCAAGGGTCGCACGCAACCGCTGCCTATCCACGAGCTCGTTGCGCTTGTTGAGGACGCGACGGACCCGATGCGCGAGTGCATCGCCCTGTTTGAGCAGGGCCTCGCCAAGTACTATTTGCGGGACTGGGACGGAGCGATCGAGCTCTTCAAGAAATCCGAGGTCCTGGAGCCAAATGGCCCCGGCCGGGCGCCGGGCACCACAAGCAACCCGTCCCTCGTCTACATCAAGATCGCAAAGGGCTACCGCGAGGAACCGCCGCCTCCGGATTGGGATGGGGTCTACGAGATGAAGGAAAAATGACCCGGGGGTGCTCCCTCGGGTCACACCCGGATCGTGCCCCTTAGGTAGCCGGTTCCGGCGCCCGCCATCCTTACCCGGTCTCCCGCCAGCTCGCACCAGAGTTCGCCGCCGCGCCGCGACACCTGGCGCGCGTGAAGCTTTGCCTTCCCAAGCCGCTGCGCCCAGTAGGGCACGAGGGTGCTGTGGTCCTCGGGCACGCCGGCGTCGGGCGCAAAGAAACGCGAGACGAAATCGCAGTCCAGGCCCGGCGCCGTCGGGATGATCCGGCCGGGAACCACCTTCCCGAGCAGGTTGAAGTCGGGCTTAAGCCCCACAACGTCCGCCGCCGAGGCATACACGCACAGCCACATCCTCTCGCTCCGCCGCACCTCGATCGGCGGCGAGCCGAGCCCGCGCAGGAGCTCGGAGGGGGGCTCGGCCGGTTCCGCTGGGCGCGAGGGAAAATCGAGCTCGAAGAGCGCGCCGCGCCGCGCCACCGGCAGGGGCCCAGACCTCGTGTCGAAGACAAAGGGCTCCAGCGTCTGGCCGAGCTCGTTAAAGAGCACGTGCGCGGTCGCAAGGGTTGCGTGCCCGCAGAGGTCCACCTCGATTGCCGGGGTGAACCAGCGAAGGGCCGCGCGGGCCGGGCCCGTCCGGACAAAGTAGGCCGTTTCCGACAAGCCGTTCTCGTTGGCGATCCTCTGGAGCAGGGCGTCGTCCAGCCAGTACTCGAGGGGGACCACGGCGGCGGGGTTCCCGCCGAACACCCGGTCCGTGAATGCGTCGACCCAGTAGATTGGCCGCTCCATCCTATTTCTCCGGTGGGTTGCCTTTTGCTTCCGGGGCAGGGGCGGGCTGCGGGGCCGGAGCCTTTGGCGCCGCCGCATGCGCGGGCACGGCCTGCGGCTTGGCCGGGACTCGCTCGTAGTATCCCGGGCTCGGCGCCTCGGCCTTAGCGGGCGCCGCGTACCGCCCCGCTGCCGGTGCGGGGTGCTCCGCGGCAGGGGCGACCGCTTCCGGCGCGAGCCTTGGACGCTCCATTGGTGTGACGGAGGGCGGGATCCTTGCCGGAGCGGCTTGTGCGGAGGCGCCAGGAGCCTGCCCCTGGGGCTGGGCGCTCGGCCTTTTCTTATAGTGCTCGGGCGGCGGGTTCGGGGAGCCTGGCATGGGGTGGGGAACGGGCGGACGGGCGCCCGGGCTAACCCCCACGGGCGCCACTCGACCCCGCGGAGCCCAGGAACGGGAGCCTGCGGGGCCGTGGTTCCCGTCAAGGCGGGGGGGGAGCCATCCGGCATCCGGCTGCCAGAGCCCTCGGCCGCCTTCCCAGACCCGGTGGCGGTGCCAGTCGAAGCAGTAGGAAAGCCAGATCCCCTCAGGATACGGGTCCCCGAAATTAACGAAGGGCCCCGCATACCCATAATAGGGTTCGTCCGAGTACACGACGTCGGTGTCGTAGACGGGCACGTAGACCGAGTCGGGTTGCGCGGGCAGGATCTCGATTTGGTCATCGTCGTAGGCGACGCGCTGTTGGGACGTGGTGAGGAGGGTCCCGGCGGCGACCGCCCGGGCGCGCAGGCCCTGCACGGAGTCCATCACTTCCGCCGGAGAGGCTGCAAACGCCGACCCTAGCGCCTGCGTCCAGGCCATGTTGGCCGCCATCCATGAGATCACCGTGGGGTAGTGCGCGAGGGCTCGGACGCTCGGATCCCAGGGCTGGCTGTCAATCTGGGTCATGTCCCCGTATTGCACAAGGTAGGCCGCGGCCGCGGATATGTCCGACGGCGACGTGGACGCCGGCAGGATGAGCGCGAGCAGCGGATCGGGATAGAGGGCGATCGGGGCAACTATGGGATCGAGCCGGCTCGAGGAGGGAGGCTGTGGCGGTGGGGCAGGAGGCCGGCTCGCCTCGGACTGGGGCGGGTTGGGCCCGTTCTGAGGCGGGGGCGCGCCGTATTCTGGGGCGGGGAGGTAAACGACGCACGCCTGAGCCATGAGGGCAGACGCGGCGCAGAGCAGGGGGAAGGATGCCTTACCGGACAGCATGGGCAAGGATGTGCGGATCCGCGCCCCCATGCAAGAAGGTCGCGGCCCCGGGAAACACCGGGGTCGCGGGGCCCTCAGGACTGCCCCTCGCGGCAGATCTGTGCGATCGACGCGGCATAGGCGGTGGCCATCTGGTCAAGCCAGCGCTCGCCCTTTTCGGAGGTTGCCGAGGGGGCGTCGCCCATGATGCCCGTCTTTGAAACGTCCCTCGAGGTCCACGCGACCAGGGCGGGCGCCATGACGGGTCGAACCTCGCCCGGGTCCTCAAACCGAGCCGGGTACTCGCAGACGGCCTTGGACATGTCGACGTGCTGGGACGCCGCGGCGATCAGCCAGGATGTCTCCGCCTCATTGGCATGGATGCCGAAGGTTGCCTCTAGGGGCGTCGTGTCGGTGATCGCCTTCGTAGATAGGATCGCCGCGCGGAACCCATAGAGGGCCCTGATCTCCCGCAGGGTGGGGACCAGTACCGGGACATTGCCCCCATGGGTGTTGATCACGGCCAAAGAGCGGAATCCCCACTCATTTAGCTGCCTGGCCACGGCCAGGATCTGGGACCGAAGGGTGTCCTTGGAGATGATGAGGGTCCCGGGAAAACCCGTGTGCTCGTTGCTCTTACCAATCGTGATCGGGGGTGCCACATAGCAGGAGGCTCCCGATGGCAGCCTCGAGAGCACCAGGGAGAGCCACACCTGGCCCATCAGGGCGTCGACGGCGACCGGAAGGTGCGGCCCGTGCTGCTCGATTGCGCCCGTGGTGAGGATCACAGGGGCCCAGCCCCTGTCCGGAAGCGCCTTGATCTTCGCGAGAGTCATAGCGGGCAGGTACCGACTGCGGTAGGAGGGGAAGTTCATACCGGCGTTATCTTTGCCGTGAGGGGTGCGCGGTCGTGGATGTCCCCCAGGAGCTTTGCCAACCGCCCCGCGGCCTCAGCAAGCGTGGCGGCGCCCTCAGGAAGGGCCTTCTCCAGGGGCAGGGCGGCTTGCCTAAGGCGCGTCACGGGCTCGGTCCCCCAGAGGGCGGTTGGATCCGGGGGAGCGTCGGCTGCAGGCTCAGGTGGCGCGCCATAGAGCGAGGTAAGCAGGGTTTGGAGCTTGCCGCGGCTCGTGCTGCGCTGCGGATGAAAATCAAGGCCCAGCGCGCTCAGGTGGACGATGAACATGTGAAGCCCCCGGGATACCCGCAGGTCCCTTGCGGCGGCCGCGCAGAGCTCCTCGTTCCACGGGCTGGCATTGACGAGGACAATCTTGCGGAAGCCCGCTGCCGCCACCGAGGCCGCTACCTCCGCGATCAGTGCGTGGGCGGTCGGCTGCTCAACGGCGAAGGCGCAACCGCCGTCGGCACCGAATACGAAACGCAGCGGCGGCAACACAAGGGGCTTGCGTTCGGCGGGCACGAGCCCGCTTGCGTCGCGTATCACGCTCGTGAGGACCGTCTCCTCGGCGTCCAAGGGATGCCCGAGGCCCCAGTCGGCCATGCCCGTGATCGGGACCACAACGACCTTCCGGTCGCGCCCCGCGAGCGCCTCGAACTTCGGCCAGCTCATCCACGGCCAGAACGTCGCGTCGTCGGCGATGCACAGGGGCGGCGTCAGGGTGGGCGCGGGAGGGCTCACGGCTCTACTTCACTGCAAGGACTTCGATCTCGACGCAACACCCCTCGCGGGCCAGCCCCTTTATCTCGAGCAGCGTGCTCACGGGCCGGGTGTCCGCGAAGAAGCGGTTGCGGATGGGGGAGTACTTCTCGAAATCGGGCATGTGGGTGAGGAAGGTGTCCACCTTCACAACGTCCCCGAAACCCATGCCGGCGGCCCTCAGAATCGAGCCGATCAGCTCAAAGACGTACTCGGTCTGGGCGGCCGCGTCATGGGGCGCGACGACGTTTCCCGCAGGATCGACGGCAAGCTGGCCTGTCACGTAGAGCGTGCTCATGCCCCCGTGCTCCACGAGGAGCCCGGGGCTGTAGGCTCCCCGCGGCGCTGGGTGGCCCGTCGGGTAGATGAGGGTCTTCTTCATTTTGCCTAGGTGGGTTTCTATCGTGCCGGGACCCGGGTCAATCCGCCGATGGGGTGGCTTCTGGCCCGGGGAGCGTCTCGATCCTCCCCAGAAGGAAGGCGAAGGAGGTTGCCCCCACAAGAAGTATGGCGGCGGCGACAAGGAATGCGCCCGTGAAGGAGTGCGTCCGTTTGACGATGAGCCCTGTCGCTATCGGCGCCGCGATCCCCATCACGTTGACGGCAAAGTTCATGATCCCTCCCACGGCCCCGACGCCGCCCTTCGGGCCAATCAGGGAGGGAATGGACCACCCCACGGGTGCAGCGGCGGCAAGTCCGCCGAGCGAAAGGCTGATCCAGAATGTGGCCCAGGCCGGATCGTCGGTGCGGGTCGCGCCCACGATCGCGAGGCCGAGGAGCATGCCCGTGACAAGGACCGTCTTCCGGGTGCGGGTCTCGTCGGCTCCCCGGGCGATCAGCGCATCGACAAGCCACCCCCCGATCGCCAGGTCGGTAAGGGTGGCAAAGGCCCAGGGTGTCGCGGTGTAGCCCGCGGACTTTAGGAGGGTCATCCCATGGGTGCTCACCAGGTACTCGGGAAGCCATGTG
>Ga0302201_10004148_pt1 | contig 10509 bp, 2 predicted proteins | sample II_Bog_N3_2_FD_194586 | JGI IMG/M metagenome (GOLD analysis project Ga0302201, IMG submission 194586) | Peat permafrost microbial communities from Stordalen Mire near Abisko, Sweden - II_Bog_N3_2 | ecosystem: Environmental > Terrestrial > Soil > Wetlands > Peat | place: Sweden: Abisko, Stordalen...
AGTGCCGCCAAGGAAGGTCAGCCGCTGATTCTCCCAGACGCTCGGCGTGATTCCCGCTTTTCCCCTGACTCTCTGGGTGCCGGAGATCTCGACATCCGATTTTTTGCCGGAACGCAGCTCCTTGGCAACGATGGCGTTCCCATCGGCTGTTTTTGCGTGATCGATAGAAGGCCGAAGGAACTGACAGCGAGGCAGCTTGCCATGCTTGAAAAGCTCTCCCTGGTGACAATGGAGTATCTGGAGACTCACAAAAGCCTCACCAACGTGACTCAGCTTCTCCATCTGGAGAAAGAGGTCTATAACGGGCTGCTCAAGGCAACATCTCAACTGGTCACAACAGCCCCGACATTTGACAATGCCCTCAATTCATTTGTCGGTGATCTCGATTGCAATCTCGGATGGCTTTCCGCCCGCATCCGCAACATGCAGACGGGTGGGACGACAGGGGTTTATTACAACGAGAGCATCCCTAGAGATCCCGAACTTCCCTCCGTCTGGACTGCCATTGACAGCACTCCCAGCCATCCGCTGGCAGAAATCACGCATACGGAATTTATCAGCTCCGCACCCCGGCGACCTGAGTACTCCTATCTGGTGGTTCCTGTCAGGATCAGGAATCGGCTGATTGCCGTTTTGGAGTTTCTCTACCCCGACCATCATTGTCTTGATCCAAGGATCATGGAGGTCTTTGACCTTATCGCCACAAATCTCTCCATCGTCGCCGAACGGGAACTGATTAATGAAGACCTCCGCCATCAGGCGGATCACGATCTTCTCACCGGGGCTGCAAGCCGCACAGTGATCCTGAAAGAGCTGGAACAGGCTATCAACGAAGTTGATTCTCTACGCCCCGATTCTGTCCTGCTCTACATTGACATCGATGGGTTCAAGGAGGTCAACGACAACTTCGGTCACGATATGGGAGATGAACTTCTGATTGAAATCACCAAGCGATTCGACGGAATCAGCCGCAATAAACATCTTCTTGGCCGACTCAGCGGCGATGAGTTCACCCTGCTGATCCGCCATCTCAATTTGAAGGAAGAGCTCCATCCCTTTCTTGCCAGAATTCAGGAGGATTTTGATCGCTCCTTTATGATGGGAGACCTGGAAATCATGGTTACAGCCAGTATCGGCTGTGTCGTGATTTCAGAGCCGGATATCAATCCTACTGAAGTCCTGCGCAGGGCAGAGGAAGCCATGTATCTGGTAAAAAGCGGCCAACGGAAGGGGGTTTGTATTGCCGACGAAGAGCTCATCCGCAAGTTCAAGGCGCGAAGGAATCTGGATCGCAAAATCAAGGATGCCTTCACCTCGAACAGGTTCTCCCTTGTGTTTCAGCCACTCATTGATCTTCAGACTAATACCATCTGCGGAGCCGAGGCGCTCCTGAGGCTTATTGAAAAAGATGGGACAGTGCTGGCAGCGGGGAACTTCATGGCGGCGATTGAACGCACCAAATATCTTCCCAAAGTGGACGAGTGGGTTCTTGGTGAAGCCATTCATACATTTAGAGGTAACGCCCGCTCTCTCCTCTGTACTGAGGGCTTCCGTGTGGCGCTTAATGTCAGCCCGGCGGTTCTCTCCACCAAGGGCTATGCGGGACTCTGCCTTGAGCAGTTGAAAACTGCCGGGATCTCCCCGCAGTCTCTGACCCTGGAGATCGTCGAGAGCAATCTGATCCCCAGCAATCGTACACTGCTTGATAACCTTAAGGTGCTTCGCAAACAGGGAGTTTGTATCGCCGTGGATGATTTCGGCACCGGGTACAGCACCCTTCAACATCTCTCCCTTCTCCCCATCGACATCATTAAAATTGACAGGATGTTTCTGAAAGGGGTCATTAGCGGTGATTCCAAAAAGAATGCGCTTCTGGCAGCAATCGTCGGCATCGGAAAAAATCTCGGATATACTGTCATTGGAGAGGGAGTCGAGGAGCAGTCCCAGTCCGATTATTTGCATTCACTGGGTTGCCGCTATGTGCAGGGATATTTGTACGGAAGACCCATGCCTATCGTAGATTTCCTCAGCTTTGTGGAGAAGCGCGCGCTAGCACTTCCGGTTTTATTTTCGAAAAATGAATCTCCTTCCACTGCTAGCAATGGGATGACCGGGGAGTTATGAGTATGTCTACTGCCCTATCGCCAAATGCTCCATTTACGACATTTCAAGGGGCTTTCGAGCATCTTTTGCAATCGCTCTCAAATGAAGGAAGCGATGTTGATCCCGTTAATGATGCAACCAGCTCAGGCTCCCGGTTTGGAACGCAAGCCAGAGGTACGCGGGAACTCTTATCCTGCCAGTTTGTCCTGAGCGATATCCGCAGTCGCCTGATTCACAGAGAGGGAAAAATGGTCAACCTCTCCTATGCCGTGGCAAGTTTCTTATGGCTGATGACGGGAGCCCGTGATCCCGAAATGATCTGCTTTTACAATCAGCACGGAAGAAGCTTCATGGAAGCTGGCAAATTCTGTTGTGCCTTTGGAACAAGAATCAGGAAAGCCCTGGAAGGGGATCAACTGGAACATGTGATCAGATGTCTTGCCAATGATCGTTCCAGTCGCCGCGCCACGATATCCGTCTTTTCCCCCAATGATCTGATCACCTCTCCGCGGGATACTCCATGCCTGCTTGCGCTCCATTACTTCATCCGCTCCGACACCCTTGTCTGTGTCACGACCATGAGATCGCAGTCCGCCGCCGCGATCATGCCTTATGATGTGTTTGTCTTCACTATGTTGCACGAATATCTGGCCATTCGTATCGGCGTAAGGCCCGGTGACTATATTCATTCTTCCAATACACTTCATTACTATGCCGATGAGCAGGAAACTGTGGATGCAATCCTTGCCCACAGAGCGAGAGTTTCTCCCCAACCGATGCCTGCCATGCCAGATGTGTTTGTGAACGAATTACACTTACTGCTGAATATGGAAGAAATAATGCGGCTTAGAATAGCTTCGGATCCAACAGCTTCGGTAAAAGACCTATTTTCTGGGTTGTCAGAGTATAGCCGCAACCTACTTGCCATCCTTACCACGGGGGCTCGGAAGTCCAATAGTGTGTTTTCTCGAACCGATGATGCCCCACTGCCTCGATGGAGTTTTTGACAGCTATATGTTTGATATAGGGAGGAAGCACTTCGGATAAGTTCCGCCATGGAGGAATCGATACGACCGAGACTCTCACAGCAGAGTATTCTGTCGCTGGGTCTCTGGAACTTGATCCATCGGGTTCGTCCTCGTTTGTAAACTGATGCCATGGTGCTCGGCAAAGCCCTGACGCGATTGACACAAACATGGCTCGATAGAGCACAAGGGCAAAAACGCACCCTAAACGGGCGGCCGCCAACTTGGCGTAAGTTCCTCTCCGGCAATGAGAAGGAAGTGGTGGCGGGGGTAGGATTTGAACCTACGACCTTCAGGTTATGAGCCGTCTCCGCCTACTCTGTAAGTAACTCCGGTTTAGGTGGTTACCCTGTCAGATTGGATGTGCATGTTACGCATGTTGTGCATAGTGCGCACCAATTGGGTACACATTGAGGCACACATCGGGGTTCGTCAAGTTGGACCTAGGAGGTGAGAAGGTAAAGACCTCAAAAGTCATCAGGGCACTGCCCTAAGTAGCCACTTACTCAACCTAGACATGGTTCAGAATCCGGGAGAAGGCCACCTTGAGATGCACCTTGCGGGCTACAATAAAGCGTAGGCTCTGCAGACCATTCCGATGGCATGGAGGTGTCATGCGAGCCTATGGGAGAGCAGCCTGATGATCAGCAGAGCATCGTTGTCGGACCATGGTACAACCGGCAGAAAAGTGCTTTGCGAGAGCGATAATTGGCATTGATTGTGCTTGTGGATACAGTTCTAAAAGGCAGCATCACAACTTCTCGTTATTGTTACTAGGCGCAGTTGGGCCTCAAGTTGAGAAAATCCCACTCCACACATGATTTATGAATGACATCTTGCGCCCACTACTTCGCCTGATTTTTCTGATAGCCTTTGGATTGTTTCTTCCGATTGCTTCAAGCATTGGGCAGAACATCAATACACTCTATGTGGGAGGTAACATAGCCAACCAAACCGCAAGTTTCACTTCTGGAAATTATGTGTATAACGGTGGCGCTAATGTGGGTGGTGCTTCCGGTCAACCCGACAATGGATTCTTTCAATCCATTACCAACAATCTCCTGAGTGTTTCCGGTGCAGGAGTGCAGCTCACATTCACCAATTTCGGGGGATTTGAATACCCGGTTGAAATTGGCATCCAGGGAAGCGAAAACAGTTTGGTGATTAGCAATGGGGGAGGGGTGATTGCTGATGTGTCGGTTATTGAGGGTGTCTATTCTTCCTCTTCCAATAACTCCATTTTAGTTACAGGCCCCAACTCTTTACTATCGGTCCTTAATAATGCTCCGTTAATCATTGGCTATGACGGCTCTGAAAACAGCTTGGTGATCAGCAACGCGGGTGAAGTTACAGTTAATGGACAATACTCAGGTGGATTACAAATTGGTCAATCAAGCTCCTCTTCCAATAATTCCATTCTGGTGACCGGCAGTAATTCCGCATTGAATGTACAATCCATTACTGATTACGGGGCGAACGACACCTTAACTGTGGCTAATGGTGGCGTTATCAACTGTGCCAACACCTTGAACATGGGGGCAGGGACGGTTAACTTTGGCGGTTATGGGGGCAGCGACAAGGTGACCTCGAATGCCATTACCGCCTCATCGATCTTCATCGCGGGAGGTTCACTGAACTTCAACCAGACCAACAGCTATACCCTGAGCGTTTCCATTTCCGGTTTCGGCTCCCTCAACCAGCTTGGGAGCGGAACGACCATCCTGCCGGGGGATAATGTTTTTGACACGACGACCTTGGTTCATGGAAGCCTCTCGGTCAGTTCCGGTAACTTCGATGGAAATACGCTGAATTTCGGCACCTACGGTGGCACGGACAGTGTCTCTGCGAGCGTGCTTGCCACGCCCGGTATCACCTTTGTCAATGGCAGCGGCACGCTCAACTTCAACCAGGCCAACAGCTGCACCTTGACCAGCAGCATCACGGGGGGAATCGCCCTCAACCAGCTTGGGAGCGGAACGACCATTCTACCGGGGGATAATGTTTTTGACACGACGACCTTGGTTCATGGAAGCCTCTCGGTCAGTTCCGGTAACTTCGATGGAAATACGCTGAATTTCGGCACCTACGGTGGCACGGACAGTGTCTCTGCAAGTCTGCTTGCCACACCCGGTATCACCTTTGTCAGTGGCAGCGGCACGCTCAACTTCAACCAAGCCAACAGCTATACCTTGACCAACAGCATCACGGGGGGAATCGCCCTCAACCAGCTTGGGAGCGGAACGACCATCCTGCCGGGGAATGTCGGCGTATCTACGACCACGGTGGATGGAGGGACACTGGCAGTGAGTGGCTCGCTTGTGAATACGAATACCCTGATCATTGGCAACTCGAACAGCGGCATCCTGACGATCGTCGGCGGTGGAAGTGTCGAGGCGGACGAAGGTGTCACAATTGCGAGCAACTCCAACTCCAGCGGCACCCTGAATTTCGGCACCTACGGTGGAACAGACAACGGATCCACTCTCATCACTCCGACAATCATATTCGGCAGCGGCAGCGGCACTCTCAATTTTAATCAGAGTGACACGACAATGCTCACCAGTTCGATTTCCGGCATTGGCCTGCTTGCGCAGCTTGGCAGCGGGATAACCATCCTCTCGGGAAGTAACAACTATGGCGGAATCACTCTGGTGAGCGCGGGGACACTGATCGCCGGGAGTACAAATGCCTTTGGTTCCAGCACAGTGACCCTCAACGGGGGGACTTTGTCTTCCAAAACCAATGCAACGATCTCCACGCTGGTTCTGACTTCTGGTGGAACCGTGGCCCTGACAAATACCGGAGAGACTCTCGCTGTCACAAACTCCCTCACCCTGAGCGGAAGCAATAATCTGGTGAAAATTTCCAGCAGCAGTGCAGTGCTGAGCATCTCCAATGATCTGACGATTGGCATAAATGGAACAAATAACACGCTGACTATCTCCAGTGGAGGGATTGTTTCCAACGGGCAGAGCAGTAACGGTGGGGTGATCGGTTTTGCCACGACCGCATCCAATAATTCGGTGCTGGTAACTGGGAGTGGATCGCGCTGGAGCAACTCTGTCAATTTGACCATCGGCTACGATGGCAGTGGTAATAGTCTCGTGATCAGCAATGCGGGAACTGCCAGGGATTCCAATGGATATATTGGTTACACGACGAATGCCTCCAATGACACGGCATTGGTGACAGGTATCAGCTCGCTCTGGAGCAACTCAGGATCACTTTATGTGGGTTCCGATGGGAGTGGGAACAGCCTGACCATCAGCAATTCGGGATCGGTAAAGGATTCCAATGGATATATTGGTTATACGACGAATGCCTCCAATGACACGGTTCAGGTCACCGGGAGTGGATCGCTCTGGAACAACTCCGGATCACTTTATGTGGGTTCCGATGGAAGCGGGAACAGCCTGACCATCAGCAACACGGGATCGGTAAAGGATTCCAATGGATATATTGGTTACACGACGAATGCCTCTAACGACACGGTGCTGGTGACGGGCACCAACTCACTCTGGACCAACTCCGGATTACTCTCGGTGGGTTACGCTGGCAGTAGCAATAGTCTTTTGATCAGCAGTGCTGGGTCTGCCAGGGATTCCAATGGATATATTGGTTACACGACGAATGCCTCCAATGACACGGCATTGGTGACGGGCGCGGGCTCACTCTGGACCAACTCCGGCGCGCTTACCGTGGGTTCCGATGGAAGCGGGAACAGCCTGACCATCAGCAATGCGGGATCGGTAAAGGATTCCAATGGATATATTGGTTACACGACGAATGCCTCCAACGACACGGTGCTGGTGACGGGCACCAGCTCACTCTGGAGCAACTCCGGCGCGCTTACTGTGGGCTCTGATGGAAGCGGCAATAATCTTGTGATCAGCAATGCGGGATCGGTAAAGGATTTCAATGGCAACATCGGCTACACGACGAATGCCTCGAATAACACGGCATTGGTGACGGGCACCAGCTCACTCTGGAGCAACTCCGGTGCGCTTACTGTGGGATACGATGGGAGTAGCAATAGTCTTGTGATTAGCAATGCGGGATCAGCAATAGATTTAAATGGCTACATCGGTTATACGACGAATTCGTCCAATAACACGGCGTTGGTGACAGGCTCCAACTCGCTCTGGGGCGGCTCCTCAATCAAGGTCGGTTACGACGGGAGTAGCAATAGTCTTGTGATCAGCAATGCGGGATCGTCAATAGATTCAGGTGGCTACATTGGCTACACGACGAATTCGTCCAATAACACGGCGTTGGTGACAGGTACTGGCTCGACATGGAGCAACTCCACACTCTCGGTCGGTTACAACGGGAGTGGCAATAGTCTGGTTATTAGCAATGGGGGTGTCGTGGCCGACTATTCAGATTATCTTGGTTACAACAGTTCCTCTTCAAACAATTCGGTGCTGGTGACAGGGAATAATTCCCTCTGGAGCAACCGCTATTCTCAACTTGTGGTGGGAGTAGGCGGCAGTAGTAACAGCGTGGTAGTCGCCAATGGAGGTGAAGTATCAGATGGATCATCTGTTTCTCTCGGCGCGAATTCTTCCAATAACACGATGCTCGTCTCCGGGAGCAATTCTCTTCTCACGACTTCGGAACTTGATGTGGGTTATGATGGGGTTGGAAACAGCCTCATTGTCACAAACGGAGGAACAGTGAATACGGCTTATGCGTACATTGGATATATTAATCCCGCTTCCAATAATTCGGTGCTTGTCACCGGAAGCAATTCGCTTTTCACCAACTCGGGTGATTTGGTCATTGGCTACTATGGGAGTAGTAACAGCATGGTTGTTTCCGAAGGAGGTACGGTTATCAATGGGATGCTTGCTTATGGGGGAGTCATTGGTTATACGACAAATTCTTCCAATAATTCGGTGCTAGTCACGGGAAGCAATTCGCTTTGGAGCAATTCCGGTACTTTGACGATCGGTTACTCCGGTCAGGGCACGTTGACCGTGGCGAATGGGGGAGCGATTGCAGCAGCTAATCTGGTCATTGCGAGCAACTCCGGCTCTGTGGGTACTCTGAATTTCGGCACACCCGGTGGCACCGATAGCGTGGCTTCGAATTCCCTTATTACTCCCAGCCTTACCTTTGGCAGCGGTACAGGTACGATCAACTTCAACCAAGCTAATACAGCAATGCTCACCAGTTCGATCACGGGGCCAGGAACCTTGAACCAGCTTGGCAGCGGCACCACGATCCTTTCAGGCAGCAACAGCTACACGGGGCCCACAACGGTGTCTGCCGGCACTCTGGAATTTGCCAACAAATACTCTCTCTACAACGGGGATAACACTCAATGGACGGCCTCAAATCTCACCGTCCGGAGCAACGCCACAATCGGCTTCAATGTCGGCACTACGGCAGCAAACCCATTTACGACGAATGATATCACCACCCTGCTTAACAATCTGGCAATCGGCAGCCCCAATAGCGGACTCGAAATCGGCTCCATCTTCGGTATTGATGCCACGGGAACCACTTTCACCTTCACGAATAATCTGCCCAGCACGATCGGAATCGCTGCCTTGGGCGGCACGCTGAATTTCGTAGGAACCAACACCCTGACATCACTCTTGGTGAATGGAGGAAGTAGCTCCTTCTCCGGATACACAATCCTCCAGACTGACCTCTCGGTTGGCACCTCGGGCTCGGGAACCCTTACATTGAATCCGGGGGCCATCTTTGTTGATCAGAATGGTTACATCGATGAGGATCCCGGCTCCACGGGAACGGTGAGTGTGAATGGCTCCCTGTGGAGCAACAGCGGAACCGTGCTGGTTGGAAACTCCGGCACGGGCACCCTCAATATCCTGGGGTCAGGAGTCGTGGTGGCTGATGCAGGCGTGACGATTGCCCTAAACTCCAGCTCCGTTGGAACACTGAACTTCGGAACCTTCGGAGGCACTGATAACATCGCCTCCAATGCCCTTATTACTCCCAGCATCACCTTCGGCAATGGAACAGGCACGATCAACTTCAACCAGGCCAATACCTACACATTGACCAGTTCCATCACGGGCCCGGGCAGCGTTAACCTGCTCGGCAGCGGCACCACCATCCTGACGGGTAGCAACAGCTACACTGGGCCGACAACGGTCTTGGCGGGAACCCTACTAGTCGGCAATACTGCAGGATCAGCCACCGGTTTGGGAACTCTCACCGTCAACGAGGGTGCCCTGCTTGGAGGTTCCGGCACCATCGGAGGCGATGCTATCATCAGCGGCAATCTCACTCCCGGTAGCGGAGTCAACCGTGGTTTGATTTCCTTCGCTGGCAGCCTGATCTTCGGATCCAATGCGGTGACCACGCTGACTCTCAACCCCGGATTAAGCACGAATAGCGTTGCCGGTACCGACTACGATGCCCTCAACATCTCGGGTACTTTGACCTACAATGGTATCCTTAAACTTGTGGATAACTCGCCCTCGGTTGGAATTTTTAATCTCTTTGGGGTGCGTTCGACTTCCGGCAACTTTGATCAGGTGTCCCTGGGAGCCAGTTGGTTCACCCTTAACGGGGGTCTCTGGAAGCTCAGTGAGAACACCTATAACTGGATTTTCGATCCAGGCAGCGGTGACCTGACAGTCACCATGGTTCCGGAACCATCCGTGGATGCCCTCTTGGGCCTTGGCGCGCTTACGCTGCTTGGATTTGGGGCTTGGTCCCGCAATCGCAAACGCCGGCTCTTATCCCGTACATCGTCCAACCTATAAGGCTAGGAACAATGGGCTATAAATCTTCCACAATTTCAAAAGAGAATCCAACGAGAGTCTCCTTTAAAATTTAACTGGATTTTAAACAAATAAGAGGCGGGAACCAGCCAAATGGCAAGAGAGCAGAAGGGGCAGGGGATTTCAGAAAAAAACCCGTAGAGGCTTTTATTATCTGCTTCTACGGGTAATTAAAGTGGTGGCGGGGGTAGGATTTGAACCTACGACCTTCAGGTTATGAGCCTGACGAGCTACCGGGCTGCTCCACCCCGCGTCAAGAGGTTAGAAAGTATCAGGACCTTACTCGTGCGCAAGGTAATTCATCCTGTTTTCTTAAATCAATCCGATGGCTCGGCGAAGGCGTTCCATCACAGGATGACTGATGGCTGCCGCTCGCTCCGCGCCATTGCGAAGGATCCGGTTCACTTCTCCGGGGTCTGAAGCAAAACGTCTGCGCTCTTCGCGCATCGGGGAGAAGTATTCCCAGACAGCACCAAAAAGGCGTTTCTTGAACTCACCATATCCTGTGCCTCCTGCGAGAAATTCAGCCTCCATCGCTGCGTAGTCGCTGGGTGAGGCGACATGGCGATAGATGCCCAGGATGGCCGATCCTTCGATTGGTTTTGGAGATTCGACGGGTG
>Ga0302201_10004153_pt1 | contig 10503 bp, 11 predicted proteins | sample II_Bog_N3_2_FD_194586 | JGI IMG/M metagenome (GOLD analysis project Ga0302201, IMG submission 194586) | Peat permafrost microbial communities from Stordalen Mire near Abisko, Sweden - II_Bog_N3_2 | ecosystem: Environmental > Terrestrial > Soil > Wetlands > Peat | place: Sweden: Abisko...
CTTCCGATCTGGCTACGAGCCGCCGACCGGTTCGCTATCGACCACTGCGGCGCTTGCGCTGTGCGTATTTGTGGTCGTGCCGTTTTTCGGAATCAAGGCGCAGGGGCTGGGGGGCTATCTCAAGTCCTATGCCGAGCCGACAATCATCATGCTGCCGTTCAACATTATCAGCGAACTGTCGCGCACGCTGGCGCTGGCAGTGCGCCTGTTTGGCAACATGATGAGCGGAACCATGATTCTCGCCATTCTGCTGACCATCACGCCGTTCATCTTTCCGATCGCGATGAGCGCGCTTGGTCTGCTCACCGGCATGGTGCAGGCCTATATCTTCAGCATTCTGGCAGGCGTTTATATCGCCGCCGCCACGCGCGGCCACAACACGCGCGGCCCAAAGGCGAAGCCGATGCAGGCTGTCCAGCCATGAGCCACGGAAACAACAGGAGATACCATGGATAGCATGACGCTGATTGCCATCGCTTCAATCGTCACCGCGGGCCTGACGATCGCTCTGGGGAGCATCGGGCCTGCGCTTGGCGAGGGCCGGGCAGTCGCCACGGCCTTGAGCTCTCTGGCGCAGCAACCCGATGCGGCCACGACGATCACGCGGACCCTGTTTGTGGGCCTGGCGATGATCGAATCCATCGCGATTTATTGCTTCGTGGTCTCGATGATTCTCATTTTTGCCAATCCTTTCTGGAATTACGTCATCGCCCATTCCGCAGGGAAGTAATTCATGCTGATCGATTGGTTCACTGTCGGTGCTCAGGCGCTCAACTTCATCATCCTGGTGTGGTTGCTGAAGCGCTTTCTTTACAAACCGATCCTGGGCGCAGTGGATGCGCGCGAAAAGCGGATCGCCGCAGAACTCGCCGACGCTGCCGCCAGGAAGGCGGAGGCGCAAAAAGAGCGCGATGCCTATGAGCACAAGAACGCAGAGTTCGACCGGCAGCGCGCCGCTCTCCTGGCCAAAGCGACGCAGGAGGCAGACGCCGAGCGGCAGAGACTTCTCGATGAAGCGCGCAAGGCCGCCGATGCCTTGGCCGCCAAACGCCGGGAAGCGCTGCAAAGCGATGCCGCCAACCTGAACCAGGCCATCCGTCGCCGGGCCGAGCAGGAAGTGTTCGCCATTGCGCGCAAGGCTTTGGCAGACCTTGCCTCGACCAGCCTTGAAGAATGCATGGTCGACCTGTTCGCCCGTCGCCTGCGGTCGATGGACGGCAAAGCCAAAACCGACTTCGGCAAAGCGCTCAAGGCCGCCACGGAGCCGGTGGTCGTGCGCAGTGCATTCGACCTGCCGGAGGCGCAACGCTCGGTCGTCACGAAAGCGCTCAAAGAGACCTTTGCAGCCGATATTCCGGTGCGGTTCGCAACCTCGCCCGATCTGGTCAGCGGGATCGAACTCACCGCGGGCGGGCAAAAGATCGGCTGGAGCATCGCGGACTACCTCGCCTCTCTGGAACAGGGCGTTGGCGAGCTTGTGCAAGCAAAGGGGCAGCCTGAAGCCGGGCCAAAGGCGGAACCCGAACCCGCGCCGAAGCGGAAGGCCAAAAGCGTCTCCAGGCCGAAAGCGCCCAAGCCCAAAGCGGCACATTCATGACCGCCAAACCCGAAAGCCTGGCAAATCTCTTCGACCGCACGTTTGCCGGCATGGGCAAGGCGCGCGAGGCCTTTACGCAGCAACTGACGCCGCGCGAGGTGGGCACGATCACCAGCATTGCCACCGGTATCGCCAAGGTTTCGGGCCTGCCCGGCGTGGGGTTTGAGGAACTGGTGCAATTTCCGGGCGGCTTGCTCGGCGTGGCTTTCAATGTGGACGAGGCTGAAATCGGCGTCGTGCTGCTCGGTGACTATTGGCATTTGCAAACCGGCGATCAGGTCACACGCACCGGGCGGGTCATGGATGTCATTGTGGGTGACGGTTTGCTCGGACGTGTCATCGATCCGCTTGGCCGGCCACTCGATGGCCAAGGCCCGGTGCCTGCCAGTGAGCATCGACCGATTGAGCGCACGGCACCGCCTATCATGGATCGTGCGCCGGTTACGGTCCCGCTCCAGACCGGGCTCAAAGTCATCGATGCGCTCATTCCGGTCGGGCGCGGCCAGCGAGAGCTGATTCTCGGCGACCGGCAGACCGGCAAGACTTCGATCGCGATCGATACCATTCTCAATCAACGCGACCAGAATGTGGTCTGCATCTATTGCGCCATCGGTCAGCGCACGTCGGCAGTCGCAAAGGCTGTGGCAACGCTGCGGGAAAAGGGTGCGATGGATTACACCGTGCTCGTCGTGACCGAGGGCAACGACCCGCCGGGCCTTACTTACATCGCGCCTTATGCCGCGACCAGCATCGCAGAATATTTCATGGAACATGGCCGCGATGTGCTGATCGTTTATGACGATCTCACGCATCATGCCCGCGCCTACCGCGAATTGTCATTGCTGTTGCGGCGGCCCCCCGGGCGGGAGGCATTTCCCGGTGACATCTTTTACATTCATGCGCGCCTGCTCGAACGGGCGACGCATTTGCGCGAGGAACTCGGCGGGGGTTCGCTTACGGCGCTGCCGATCATCGAAACCGAAGCGCAGAATATTTCCGCCTATATTCCCACCAACCTGATTTCCATTACCGACGGGCAAATCTATCTCTCGCCATCGCTGTTCGAACTGGGCGTACTGCCGGCTGTCGATGTGGGGAAATCGGTTTCGCGCGTTGGCGGCAAGGCGCAGCGCGCCGCCTATCGCGCCGTGGCCGGCGACCTGAAGCTTGCCTATGCGCAGTTTGAGGAACTGGAAACGTTTGCCCGTTTCGGTGCCCGGCTGGATGAGGACACGCGCAAGATCATCGATCACGGGCGACGCATTCGCGCCTGTCTCAAACAGGCGGAAGGCGCGCCGGTGTCGGTTCCGGCGCAAATCGCGGTTCTGCTGGCCCTGACGGCGGACCTCTTTGCCTCCGTGGCGCTGGAACGCATGGCGGAGGCGGAGCAGGCGGTCAAAACGGCCGCAGCCATGATCCCGGCGGACGTGCGTGCGCGCTTCGAAAGCGCCGACAAACTGAGCGATGCGGATCGCGTCGCTATCCTTGAAATCGCCCGCCAGGCGCTCGTCTCTTTCCAGGTCAAACCGGAACCCGAAGCCAGACCATGAGCGACACGTCGGAGACTCTGCGCCGCAAGATTGCCAGCGCGGGCGACCTCCAGTCCGTTGTCCGCACGATGAAAGCGCTGGCGGCATCAAGCATCGGCCAATACGAAAAATCCGTGCGTTCGCTGGCCGACTATTATCGGGCCGTTGAGCTGGGGCTGAGCGCCTGTTTTCGAGAACACAGGCCGGTATCAACCGCTGACGAACACGCGGGATCAGCCAAGACCCACGCCATCAGCGCGATCGTGTTTGGGTCAGACCAGGGATTGGTCGGGCAATTCAACGACGTCATCGCCGACTATGCCATCCAGGCGCTGGCCGCGCTGCCGGGCAAGGCACAAGTCTGGGCTGTCGGTGAGCGGGTTCATGCGCGTCTGGCCGAAGCAGGCGTGGCCCCGATCGGACTTTTTGCGGTTCCCAATTCCGTTCAGGCCATCGCGCCGCTGGTCGCGCAGCTCCAGATCGAGAGCGAAACGCAACGGCACGCCAGTGGAAACACATCGCTATGGGTGTTTCACAATCGTCCAAAAGCGGGGGCGCTTTACGATCCGGTCAGTCAGCGGCTGTTGCCGCTCGATGCGCAATGGCAACGAAATTTGGCCAACATCGGCTGGCCATCCGGCAATTTGCCAGAAGTCATGGGTGCCCGCACCACGACACTGCGTGCACTGATCCGGGAATATCTTTTCATCTCGCTGTTCCGGGCTTGCGCCGAATCATTGGCCAGCGAAAATGCAAGCCGTCTTGCGGCGATGCAGCGGGCGGACAAGAACATCAACGACCTGTTGAATTCGCTTCATGGCGAATTCAACCAGTTGCGCCAGAGCAGCATCGACGAAGAGCTTTTCGACGTGATCTCGGGATTTGATGCATTGGGAGGGGCGCCTTAGCTCGACTTTGTACGTTTTGGGTCACGTCCAGATCCAGAAGATGCTGTTGTTCGCGACGTGGTTGAGTGCCTGATCGAGGGGCATGATGCATCCGCCCATGTCGTCGATGTCTTCCCATTTACGGCGGTGTGACCAGTATGCGATCCTGACGTCGTCACCTGTACCGGTTGGCTTGAGACGTGCGATGGGTGCCTCGGTTGCCAGCAGGTACAGGTGGAAAGCGCCTTTGTCCTTGTACCAGCCAACGCCACCGCCGTTGGCATCATCAAATGCTTCGATGCGCAGTTCGATTTCATCATCACCCATGGCGCAGCCATAGCCGCCTTCGACTCATGGCGCATCTGATTCAGTTCATCGCATGGTTGCAGCGGCGGGATTGCGCCGATTGCCGGTGAGGATTCGAAGCATGGGATGCTGCACCATCCCGACACCGATCCCGGCGACGCCGTTCCCCAAATCCTGCGCCAGTGGCTGCAAGCATGGCGCACCTGCTTTACGGCACCCAGTTGGGAGCATGTGCTCGTCCTGGTGATGGGTGCCGTGTTGGCGCCGGGGAAGCGAACGGTCAGTTCATGCCTGCGCATGACCGGCCGGGCGCAGGCAGGCAATTTTGCAAGCTATCACCAGATCCTCAATCGCGCCCGCTGGAGTTCACGCGCCGTTGCTAGGCGATTGCTGGGCATCGTTGTCGAACGGCTCGTGCCCGATGGTCCGGTTGTCATTGGTCTGGATGACACCATTGAGCGCCGATGGGGGCCGCAGATCAAGGCACGGGGTATATACCGCGACCCGGTCCGCTCCAGCCATGGCCATTTTGTCAAGGCCAGCGGACTGCGCTGGTTGAGCTTCATGGTGCTTACGCCGGTGCCATGGGCCAGCCTTATCAAGGCCTTGCCGGTCTTGACGCTGCTCGCCCCTTCGGAGCGATCCAACCAGCAACGCGGTCGGCGTCACAAACTGCTGACGGACTGGGCCCGGCAGGGCGCGCTGCAATTGTCTCGCTGGCTGCCAGGACGTCGAATAATCTTCGTCGGTGACAGCAGCTTCGCGGTCCATGAACTGGCCCATGCCATTACGCACCGGGCGACGCTCATCAGCCGATTGCGGTTGGATGCCAGCCTGTTTGCACCGCCTGCGAAGCGAACATCGCGCACGATGGGACGCCCCGCGCAAAAAGGCCCAGCGCTGCCAAAGCTCAAGACCCTGCTGTCCAACCCAACGACAAGCTGGACGAAGATAATCGCCTCTGCCTGGTATGGCCATGCGCAGGGCAAGGTGCTCGAGATCACATCCGATGTCGCCTTGTGGTACAGACCGGGCACTCCGGTGTTGCCGGTCCGATGGGTCCTGGTCCGCGATCCTGACGGAAAACGCGATCCCCAAGCCTTCTTCAGCACCGACGTCACCTTCGAGCCTGCGGACATCATCGGCCTGTATGTCCGCCGCTGGCAGATTGAGGTCACGTTCGCCGAAACACGCGCTCACCTCGGTGTCGAGACACAGCGCCAATGGAGTGACCAGGCCATAGCCCGAACCACTCCCGTGCTCCTCGGTCTCTACAGCCTCGTAGCGCTATGGGCCTGCGATCTGCTGACCATCAGCAGCATCCCTTACGCCGCCGCCTGGTACCGAAAAACCACCCTGACGTTCAGTGACGCAATCGGTGCTGTCCGCCTCAAAATCTGGCTCGGCGACATTAATCAACGCTCCCCGCCGAACCGCGAACAGCATTATATTCCAGCAGCCCGCGTCATACGTATGGCGCACGCGCTCTGCTTCGCCGCATAAACGTACAAAGTCGAGCTAAGAAGCCGACGGAAAACGGTTTCACTTTGTCCGTCGCCAAGGGAATCCGCGAAGCCATCACCTTCGAGAGCGTGTTTCGTATCCCTTTTTAGTACGCTTACCTTTTCCATGACGATGAAGGCAATGATGCTTGGTATTGGATTTCGGCTCTGAAAGCTTTTTCAGTAGGAGAAATGCATGTACGGGAAGAACAGTGAGTACCTTCTTCTCCTTTTCAAGCATTTTTCCGTCATCGCGGCGGGTTCCGATCTGGGCGCGCTGTATACGAATCGCACGAGTACCTTGTCGTCGATCGGATCCTGGCTCCCAAAACCGGGTAGGAAGCGGATCAAGTAAAAATGAACCGCGCCTATCCGCTTAAGCCATGCACCTGCAACATATCGTGGTGGTCTCGGGCTCGATGCAAAGGCAAGGTGGGTGGTTGTCCGGTTAGTCTGGTTTGGAGACCGGAACGGGCTAAGCTGCCCATCATTCACGTTACCACGATGCGAGGCACGAATGGCCTGTTAGTTGAGTCAGCGGGAGAGATATTTACTCGTCGAGATTTGAACTTTATGACAATAATGGAGCGGAATAGGTTAACGTATGAGAGTAATTTCAATTGCAGCGTTCGCTTTATGCGCGGCAACGTCAGTTCCAGGGATCGCCAAAAATTCCGACGAGTTAAATTTGGGCCGGATGACACCGGGCTTTAGTTATTTCAATCGGCCGTACACCAACCTAGCATTGCACGATGCCGATATGGCTGCGTGCCTAGCTGATGTTGCCAACCTCCATTCATACCACGCAAAGATGGGTGGCGGCGCCGCAGGTATGGGTATTCTTGGTGGCTTGGTCGCCGGGGCACAGGCAGCTTCGGCCGATCGGGGCGCTTTGGCTGCAAGCCTTGAGAACTGCATGGTGGTCCGCGGCTGGAGAGTTGTTCATCTGGATGACGATGAGGGTAAGGCTCTCGCTGCGCTTCCCGCCACTGAGCTTCGCGCTCGAATTGCACCTTGGATCACATCGGAACAGCCTCATGGGGAAGTTGTGCGTGTGTGGCACAATGACGCCGCATTAGCTGCGGTTAATCATTTCTCGTTGCACGCACAGCACACAGGTAATGGACAGTTAAGCCTTCTCGCGCTTGTGCCAACAAATTCCACACCCCCCGGGGCAGCGCAACATCAGGAAGTGGATCAGGCTATACCTTCAAAAGGCGCTATTGATCCGACGTGGCCCAAGCGATCACTTTCCCCGGACACCCTCGACTTAATTCCCGCTAAAGCTGCAATAATTGTAGTCAAAATTAAGGGTGTAAGCCTCCGGCAAGGGACCGGTTTTGTTTTCGGACGCGAAGGGCCGGATACAAATATCGCTGCATCGTCCGTGGACGGAGCCCCCGACAAGGTAACGGCAAACGTTGCAGGAATTGCGGCATCTAGTGATGGTAATTTCCGAGTATTTGCAGTTCCAGCGGGGCGTTGGCGCATCCAGTCGATCTTAAATGGGTTGATGGAACTCAATTTCTGCCTCGGCTCACCAGCGTTTGATGTTGGTGCTGGCGAAGTCGTTTACGCGGGACAGCTCGACTTGAAGCAAGAAAAATTAGAACCTAACTTTGATTTGGCCTCGGTGAGAGCGTGGATGGGCAAATCGAAAGCGTCCAGTATTGTCCGTGCCGCCATATATACAAACGGATCGCGGGGGCGATGTGAATCAAGCGCAATCTATGCTCTTGAGTTTGCAGAGGCTCCATTCGCGCCGGGATATGCCCTAGGAAGCCAGGTGCTACCTCTGAAGTGAGTGGTCATGGAAGGGGAACGCAGAAAATATAAGGGCGTAAAAAGGAAGATATCATGTTTGACATCAAGGGCGATGAAGGGGGCAGGAATAAAATCGACTGCGGAATCAAATCTGATACTCCATTACATCTATATTTAGTAGGTGTCTGACTTAATAGGATAAATACGATATGAACCTCTGCGCAAGGATCTGCGGCTGTGCAGCCAGGTATTTGAAGCCTAAAATAGAGGTGTAATTCTGGGGGTGCCGAATCAACTCGGACTCGGATTTCCCGATTACCCTTTGAAATGGCACCGGAAACGGGGAAGTGGCGTTGCTTGATCGAATTCTCTGGCGCCTTGTCGCCGCCATGTTCGCTCTGGGCAACTTCGGCTTGCTCGTAGTCGGCGTCCCGGCTCGGGCACAGTCCTTCGGCCCCCGCATCAGTCCGGACTGCCATCTGACCAAACAGGCCGAGGTGCCGATTGAATATTTCCAGCGCCACTATGTGACCACAGTCAGCCTCAACGGGCACCGCGTGCGCATGATGATCGATACGGGCGCCAGCAAGTCGGCCCTCCTGTTCGACGAAATCGATGCGCTGCATCTGCCCCATGATCGGCACCAGTCCATCACTGTGAACGGGCTTGGCGGAAAACTCGACGCTCAGCATCCGGTCTTGATCAATTCGATAAAGGTCGGTGATCTTGAATGGCTGGATGTTACGGTCACTGGCCTTGCCGCGACCAGCATGGGCACAGGCGAAGCCCCCGTCGGACTGCTCGGCGCAGATATCCTGTCGCAATATGACGTCGAATTCGATTTCCCCAAGGGCACGATGACGTTCTGGTCAGTCGCAGGATGTGGTGATCGGTTCGTGCCCTGGCAGGGACGCTTTTCCGAGTTTCATCCCCAACGAACCGGTCACAATGCTTTCGTGATCCCGGTCACCATCAATGGCCATCAGCTACAGGCGCTACTCGACACCGGCTCGGATGCGACAAGCGTGACCTATAGTGCAGCGCTGGCCGCCGGTGTTACGCCCGATGCCATCGAACTGGACAGGGCGGGAACGAGGAAAGGTGCGCGCGGCGTTGCGTTGACCAGCCATGTTCATCGCTTTGATTCCATGTCCATCGGGCCGATGACATTCCGAAACGCGGGGCTGGTCGTGGTCGACGACGCTCAGGGCGATTTCGACATGCTGCTCGGCATCGACTTCATGCGTTGGCGCAAAGTCTGGTTCTCCTACGCCACCAACCAGGTTTTCATGCAATGGATGCCTCCGCCAAACACGCCGGGCGGCATTTCTGCGGGCGGCGCCTTTCTGACGACACCGGCAAGCCCGGATGCAGCCAATGGGCGGGCTGGGCGGGGCCAATAGGGAACGCTTCGCCGGCCTCACTGTGCCTGATGCTCGCTGCCACCAATCGACGATGGCGCCGACACACAAGTGCTAACTGGAGCCACTGACGGAAACCTGTTAGGGGTCAGTTCCGGCTGAGTGCGAAATCGTACGAGAACCCCATACCCATATTCAAGTTGATGCTGGGTTTGGCAAAATTTGATTGTGATCGGGATTTTGACACACAAAATGCGGGTCGCACCAGCTTCATCCCAACTGCTTCGCAACCCTTCGTTTATGACACAGCGGCCATAGAATGGCGGAAATTCGCGCATTCCATCGCTACCGTACGATTTCGTACTCAGCCGGAACCGCCCCCTGTAATACCAACGAGCGGTGAATCTGACTCACGTCGGGGATTCCAAACGCCTGATTTTCTGATTCACCATAGCGAGCAAGAGGAGGCTCGCGATGGCGACAGCGGTTGGGGTTCGATCAGACTACACATCGGCAGAATTGCGTCGGATTTCCCGTCGTTGCGATGACGCGGATCAGGTTCGCCGGTTAATGGCTTTGGCGGTGATCCTGGATGGTGGCAGCAGGAGCGAGGCAGCCAAAGTTGCCGGGGTGACGCTGCAGATCGTGCGGGACTGGGTGTTGCGTTTCAACGAAGCTGGCCCCGAGGGGCTGGTAACCCGCAAAGCGCCAGGCAAACCTTCGATCCTGAACGATGAACAGCGCGCCCGTCTGGCCGAAATTGTCGAGGCCGGGCCGATCCCCGCTGCACATGGCGTGGTCCGTTGGCGGCTTGTCGATCTCGGGCAATGGATATGGGACGAGTTCGGGCTATCGGTGACTCGCTTCACGTTGGGGCGTGAACTGCGCGCGATGGGCTATCGCAAGCTCTCGGCTCGCCCCCGCCATAACGGACAGCGCGTTGATGACATTGCCGATTTTAAAAAGGTTTCGCCTCCCGCCTGGCAGAAATCAGGAAGCGCCTCCGCAAGGGCACGCGCATAGAGCTGTGGTGGCAGGATGAAGCCCGGGTTGGTCAACAGACCAAGCTGACCCGCCGCTGGGCCAGACGCGGAACAAGGCCATCGGCACCCAAGGATCAGCGCAGAGCCTCAGCCTGGATCTTCGGTGCCATCTGTCCCGCCGAGGGCAAGGGCGCCGGTATCGTCATGCCCCGCTGCAACAGCGAGGCGATGAACATGCATCTTGAGGAAATCGCCTTTCACGTCGCGCCGGGCGCACATGCCGTTCTGATACTTGATCAGGCAGGCTGGCATGGTTCGGCAGAACTGGTCGTACCCGACAACATCACGCTGCTGCCGCTCCCGCCCAGATGCCCCGAACTCAACCCCGTCGAAAACGTATGGCAGTTCATGCGTGATAACTGGCTCTCCAACCGCATCTTCTCATCATACGATGACATCGTAGACCACTGCTGCTTCGCCTGGAACAAGCTGGTCGATCAGCCTTGGCGCATCATGTCCATCGGGTTGCGATATTGGGCGCATGGGTACTGATCAATGCACTTTGGTATTAGGC